>Ga0181532_10003094_pt1 | contig 15145 bp, 17 predicted proteins | sample PEATcosm2014_Bin_33_FD_119768 | JGI IMG/M metagenome (GOLD analysis project Ga0181532, IMG submission 119768) | Peatland microbial communities from MTU Mesocosm Facility, Houghton, MI, USA - PEATcosm2014_Bin11_30_metaG | ecosystem: Environmental > Terrestrial > Soil > Wetlands > Peat | place...
GGCAGGCTGGTGGCGGCCGGGACTGCGCAATATGCCACCGGACAGGACATGAGCCACTTCGATATCGTCCGCAGTTTTGTGGACGAAGGCTCCAAAGCGCAGTTGGCGGCAACCCGCGAATTCACCATTCGTGATGGAAAAGACACGACCGAGATGCTGGGAACCTATAGTCCGGTCACCTCGCTGGACTGGGCGGTCGTAGTACAGAAGCCGCGCGAGGATGCGTATCGCGGAATCTACGAAATGCAGCGCACCGGACGCCTGCTGGCATGGCTGGCGGTATTTGTGAGTGTGGGCTTGAGTATTTTCTCGGCGCGCCGGATTACCAGCCCGCTGCAGGTGCTGACCCAATCCAGCCAGGCCATTGCGCGCGGCGATTTCTCGCAACGCGTCCACGTGAGAACTCGCACCGAGATTGGCGAACTGGCGGCCACGTTCAACACCATGCAGGAAGAACTGGAACAGTTCGTTGAAGACCTGAAGCGCGCCGCGGATGAAAACAAGAACCTGTTCATAGGTTCGATCCAGATGCTGGCCGGCGCGGTCGACGAAAAAGACCCTTACACCAAGGGCCATTCCGACCGAGTCACGAAGTACTCGCTGATGATCGCGAAAGAAATGGGACTGGATCCTGGATTTCTGGAGATTCTGCGAATCTCGGCCCAGCTGCATGACGTCGGCAAAATCGGAATCGAGGATCGCATCCTGAAAAAGCCTGGCGCTCTGACTCCGGAAGAGTTCGAGATCATGAAGACGCATACCACCAAGGGTGCAAACATTCTGCGTCCAGTGCCGCAGCTGCGCGAAATGCTCCCCGGAATCGAGCTGCACCATGAAGCTCTCAACGGGCGCGGATACCCCTACGGTCTAAAAGGCGATGAGATCCCTCTGCTGGCACGCGTCATTGCCGTCGGAGACACTTTTGATGCTTTAACCACGAACCGTCCTTACCAGAAGGCGCACGATCCGGTGGAAGCTCTGCGCATCATCGAGAATCTTTCGGGACAGCGACTCGATCCCAGCGCCGTGACCGCGCTCCTCGCGGTGTTTTACCGGGGAGACATCCGTATTCAGAAGCCGCTGACCCATGCCATCCCATTGGAAGCGCCCACACCAGTTCCAGCGTCGATCGCAATCCCGCACCCACCCGCCGATCCCATCACGGTCGAAACGACACGTACGTAGAAATCCGTCGTCGGTCGCTAGTCGTTGGTCGTTCGCTGTTCGTCGTTCGCATCGGGCACCTGTAAGCGGTCGAGTGTCAATGGCTTGCCAGCGACTAACGACCAGCGACCAACGACTGCCTCTATAATCATTCTCAGACCCTCATGATCCAAGATAAAAAATGATTCAAACTCTTTTTGGCAGTCTGGACGAAAAACAGAAACCAAGTTTTATTGAGCGCATGAAAGAGGCCGTCTCGCGCACTCGCGAGAACCTGGCCGAGCGCATCGAAGATGTCGTCTCCATCGGCAAGGAGATCGACCGCTCCACGCTCGACGATCTGGAAGCCACGCTGATTGGCGCCGACCTCGGCACCGCCACCACCCATGAGGTTCTGGAGAAACTGCGCGACAAAGCCGATCGCAAGCAGATCAAAGATGTGAACGAACTCAAACGGCTTCTGAAAGAGGAACTGCTGACCATCCTCACATCCACCAGTTCGCGGCCCGTGACCAGGGTCGACGGCACGCCGGAAGTGATCATAGTCGTTGGCGTCAACGGCACGGGCAAAACAACGACGATCGGAAAATTGGCGCAGGTGTTTCGCGCCCAAGGCAAGACCGTGCTGCTGTGCGCGGCGGACACGTTCCGCGCGGCGGCCATAGAGCAACTCGAAATTTGGGGGCAGCGCACGGGAACGGAAGTGATCAAAACAAAAGCCGGGGGCGATCCGTCGGCGGTGCTCTTTGACGCGCTGCAATCGGCAACATCGCGCAAAACCGATTACGTAATCGTCGATACTGCCGGGCGCCTGCACACCAAGCAGAACCTGATGCTCGAGCTCGAAAAGATGAAGCGCACCGCCCAACGCATCGTACCCGGCGCACCGCACGAAACTTTGCTGGTGATGGACGCCACCACCGGTCAAAATGGATTGCAACAGGCGCGGCAGTTCACGCAATCGTCCGGGGTCACGGGAATCGTCCTGACCAAGCTCGATGGCACGGCTAAAGGCGGAGTCGTGGTAGCAATTTCGCGCGAGTTGGGATTGCCGGTACGGTATGTGGGAGTCGGCGAGAAGATCGGAGATCTGCTGCCGTTTGATCCCAAGGAGTTTGTAGATTCGCTGTTCTCCTGAAGATTCACCACGGAGGAACGCGTCCGATGAGCATCTGGTGGCAACTGGCGATTGGTATCGTTGCGCTGTGGTTCGTTCTACGCTTTGTGGGAAGGCTGTTCACTCCCCGAGAGCCCTCCGAATCATTTGGCGATCCCAGGGTTGAAGATCCATTCGCCGGCGTACCATCGCCCAGGAAACGAGGTCCGCAGAATCGCTCTGGCGCGGTAGCATTAGCAGAGCCCCACGAGGACGACGAAGACGATAATCGCAGTTTTCCCCCTCGAACTTTATGAATTGGTTTTTCTCTGTGCCTCTGTGTCTCTGTGGTGGATTTTGAATTGCGCAGCGAGGTAGTCTCTCTACTTTCATGACTCTAAGCTCTTGGCTTTAGCGAAAAGCGAAGAGCTAACAGCCAAAAGCCGCCTATGACCATCGACGAACAACACATGCGCAAGGCGCTGGAGCTGGCGCGAGCCGGCGTCGGGCTGGTCTCGCCCAATCCCGCCGTGGGCGCGGTTGTAGTGGACACATCCGGCCGCGAAGTTGGCGCCGGCACGCACACCTATGACGGCGTGAAGCACGCCGAGGTCCGCGCCCTGGAGCAAGCTGGCGCTGCGGCGCGCGGCGGAACGCTCTACCTGAATCTGGAACCATGCTCGCATCAGGGCCGCACCGGTCCGTGCGCCGATGCCGTGATCGCAGCCGGAATCAGTCGCGTCGTCTGCTCCATCGAAGACCCAAATCCACGCGTGGCAGGCCAGGGATTTGCCAAGCTCCGCGCTGCAGGAATCACGGTGCAGGTCGGATTACTCGAGGCAGAAGCAAAGAAACTGAATGAAGCTTTCGCCAAGTACATCCGGCTCGGCAAGCCGCTGGTCACGCTGAAATCGGCCATGACCCTGGATGGAAAAATTGCCGACGCCACGAAACCAGGCGCCGAGCGCGGTTCCGATGCTCGTTCAGCCACCTCCGCCACGGAGGGCTCGCGCAGTGGATACCACTGGATCACTGGCGAACTGGCGCGCGCCCACGTACAGCAATTGCGCCACAACAGTGACGCGATCATGGCTGGAGTCGGCACTGTGATGGCGGACGATCCGCTGTTGACTGACCGCAGCGGCCTGCCGCGACGGCGCAAACTGCTGCGCGTGATCCTCGATTCCTACCTGCGCATTCCACCCGCGTCGCGAGTAATCCAGACCGCGGAGGACGATGTTCTGGTGTTGTGCTCCGCTGCGGAGGAAGCTTCAAAGCGTGCGCTCGAAGCGCGGGGGATTCGCGTGCAACAGATAGCAGCAACGGCGGACGGGCGGCCCGATTTCCGAGCGATTGTCCAAAGCCTGGGAGAGCTGGAGGTCACCAGCCTGCTCATCGAAGGTGGAGCGCTGGTGAACGGCGCGGCCCTGGCATCGGGTGAGGTGGACAAGGTGTTCCTCTACTACGCCCCGAAGATTTTTGGCCAGGGCGCAGTTCCCTTTATTGTCGACGAAGCGTTTCACGGCAGGACGCCGTGCGTGCGGCGCTTCGAGTTGCACCGCTTCGGCGAAGACTCTGCCCTCGAAGGTTATCTCCGCGACCCGTACGCGTAAAATGGTTTGTCATCCTGAGCGAACCGGGCCCCCATCGCGCCCGCCTTTGGCGCGATGGGGTGGAGAAGCAAAGACCTCTGCATTTGCGTGTGGCGCCGGAATGTGTAGGTCTTTTGCTTCGCTGAAGATGACAAACTGGCTCTGGGAAGACATACATCCATGTTTACTGGAATTATCGAAGAAGTCGGCGAGGTCGTAAAGATCGAGCAGCGCGGCGAGAACCGCCGCATCACCATCGATGCTGCGAGTACTCCGAAACAATTGAAAACTGGCCACAGCATCGCGGTAAGCGGCGTTTGCCTGACCGCTCTCAATATCAAACCAAAATCATTCTGCGCCGACCTGGCGCCGGAAACGTGGGTGCGAACTTCGTTCTCGCGGATGCACGAAGGCGCGCTCGTGAACCTGGAGTTGCCGATGAAGGCCAATGGGCGTTTCGATGGCCACATTGTTCAAGGCCACGTCGATGGCGTGGGCAAGGTCATCGAGTTCGAGCGCATCCTCGACTCGGACGGCCGGGATTCCGAGAACTGGTGGCTGCATATTGAAATCCCGTCAGAGATCGAAAAGTATACGGTGTTCAAGGGGTCGATTTCGATCGAGGGCATCAGCCTGACCGTCGCAAAACTTGAAGGGAACGTGTGTACGATCGCGATCATTTCGCATACGGTCGAGCTGACCAATCTCGGTTCGCTCAAGCCCGGCGACCCTGTCAACCTGGAAGCCGACGTGATCGCAAAGTACGTGGAGAAGATGATGAAACGCGAGCCCGCGCAGAGTTCGATCACCGTGGAAGAATTGGTGCGGCAAGGCTTCTGAATCTGAATCCGGCAAGAACTCAGAATCACCCTTCTGCCTGGCCCAGAGCGCGAGTCACCAGTTCCGTGTCGAAGTACTCCGTGACTTCCTTAAGCCTGTTGGCAGAAAGGCGAAAAACAAAACAATAGGTGTTGTTGTACGGCATTCCACTCTTCGTCGTGTTGCTGCCCTTCGCTTCCACCACCACAAAATCACCATCTGCAATGAATCGATGCGCCGTCGTCCTGATTCTGCCGCTGATCCGGTCGCGCAGTGGACCGAACAATTCTACGAGGACGGACTGCTTCCCCTCATACGTCCTTGACCATTTCGTCGTGCCGGTAACGGTCCAGCGGAAATCGTCCGCCATGCTTGCAACGAAGAGCTCGGAGTTGCCTTTCGACATTCCCTCAAAAATTTGTTGCATCAGTTGCTTGTTCTGGCTCGCTCCCATTTTCTTCGCTCCTCGTGCGCGAGCCAACACCAGCCAGTTTTCACTTCTCAGTAAGACACCCGGAGCGCTCTCTGAGAACTGACAACTGAGAACTGAGAACTGACTTCTACGCTTCCAGCTTCAGCTCATCCAGTTCCAGGAACTCCTGAATGATGGGCTCGTTCGATTTCTCCATCTCCTTGTAGGGCCCAAAGAAAATCGCTCGACCTTCGTAAAGAAACACAAGGCGGTCGGCCAGCTTCTTGGCCAGGCGCATGTCGTGTGTAACCACGACGGAGGTTAGATGCAGTTGCAGTTTGAGCCGCGCGATGAGATCGCCGAGCAGGTTCCCCATCATCGGATCGACCATCGTAGTCGGCTCGTCGTAGAGCACGCATTCCGGCTGGGCGGAGAGCGCTCGCGCGATGGCGACCGACCGTTTCATGCCGGTAGAAAGGTCGGAAGGCAACAGCTCGCGCATCTCCTTGACGCCGACCATTTCGAGCAGGCCATCCACGACCTGGTAAATCTGCTGTTCCGAAAGCTCTCTTTTTTCGCGTAAGGGGAAGGCGACATTTTCGCCGACCGTCAAGGAATCGAAGAGCGCACCGTTCTGGAAGACCATGGTGACTTTCTTGCGGATGTCTTCGAGCTGCACTTCGTTGTAGTCGGTGATGTCCTGGCCGGCGACAATGATTCGGCCCGAATCCGGCTTCAGGAAGCCCATGATGTTGTGGAGCGCCACCGATTTTCCGACGCCGCTGCGTCCGAGAATGCAGACCATTTCACCCGGCATTACGTCGAAGCTGACGTCCTTCAGAATGACGCGATCCCCAAATGCCTTGCAGACCTCTTTAAACTCGATGTAGGGAGGTAGTGTCGCCGCGGCAGCCATGGCTACCAGCATGGCATGAGATGCCCCAGCGGCTCAAGCAAAAGCGTAGGGACAGCCGCCCTCGCCGGGGTCCCCAGACCGCGCGCTTTTTGCGGGCTGGGGTGGTCTGCCGTGCGGCGAAAGGAGGAAGACGCGCCGCATTGTCTAGTCCAGCTGGGCCATTTCCCGAGGAAGCGGTAAAGCGCCCGGCGATGAGCCGGTTCCGGGGTTGCAAGTGCTATTGAGATTTTTCGACGACTACCGGAGCCAGTGCAACTGGAACAGCAAAATCCCGACGAGGACAACCAAGAGCACGACCAGCGTCACTTCTAGTAAAACCGTTGACCAGCTTCGAGGAGGATAGAATTTTCTACCGCCGGGCATGGCTGCAAGTACAGGCTGGGCTGGATTATGAGTGCTATCGCGATATTACGCCAATTGACAGTGTTCTCTTGGTTGGCGCAACCAAGCGTTAGCAGTAAGCAGCGGCCCTAGGGCTTCAGGTCGAGCGCCTTCAGCTGCTTCCGGGCAGTCCCGAAATTGCCCAACTGGTAAACGGACGCGCTCGCCGGCGAGAACGTGAAGGTATCAAACGTTTCGGCGAGCATTGCGTTGAGGTAATCAATGGGGGCAAGCCCGACGGTGACGTGCGGCAGGTAATTCTTGCCGGAATGCTCTGGGACGAATACCTGGACATAATGCATCGTCGCCTCGTTGACGTCGGGTTCTCCGGGCGTCGTGGCGAACGCGGCAGCCGTGCCGGTTTCCACTGTGTAGGGGGAAACGGCGTCAATTAAATTCTGTTGCAGCTTGATCAACTCGGGGTTTAGCTCCACAATAATGCCCGCCCCTCCCAAGCCCGGAATCGATTTGTCCGTGAGGAAGTAGTACTTAAATGCCTTCAGCTTCATGCGCGTCACATTGCTACTGGAAAAAATCCTGCTAGCGGCGGCATACACCTTGTCAAGATCCGCAGTGCGGACGTAGCGCATTAATGTCGTTATGTGGGGAGCGTGCGAGGCGTCCAATGCGAAACCTTTCGGGAAGACCTTGAGCAGCCGGGCATTCGCGGCTTTTGCGTGCTCGATCATCGTTGCATCGGGGTCCAGCAAGATATCGATGGCCGTGGCCGGGCTTGGTTCAGACATACAACTCCTCCTCTTCTGATCTTGAGAAAGATTGGGACTGTGTTTACGTTTCGAACGGGTAGATTCTCTTCCAATCCTGCTTCATATCCACGACCGTCCAACCCTTGGCCTTAGCTTCAGTCAGAGCGATGTCCAGTTTGCCCATGGGTCCCACCTGATAGGCATACTCGCGGACAGAATCCGTGTGATTTACGAGCAATCCAAAGCGCGACCCCGTGCCAGCGGCGGTCCACTGCAGCATTTGCAAATCGCCGTCAGAGTTGCCGAACGCAGCGATAGGCCTGCGTCCAACGTGCAGGTTGATAGCCACGGGCTTGCCGACGTTATCGTCCATGAAATTCAATTCCGGCAGTCGGGTGAGCACGGGCACGTCTGCGAGCATTTCGAACTTGGTTACGATGCTGCTGCCGATCACCTGCTCGGGAGGAACCCCATAGACCTTGTCCGCAAAGACACGCATAAATTCAATTCCCCCGCCGGAGACGATGTAGGTTTTGAAACCATTGGCACGCAAATAGGCAAGCAGTTCCAACATCGGCTGGAAAATCAGGTCCGTGTACGGCTGATTGAATTTTGGATGCCGGGCAGTCGCGATCCACTCCTCTACCATCCTTGAGAACTCGTCCGTGGTCATGCCAGCGTGGGTAACCGTCGCGAGTTCCAGCACGCCGCGAAGGCCTCCGGCGGCGAGAGTTTTCATGTCGCCCTGCAGGGCTGCCGCATAGAGTGGCTTGTCTTTCCATTCGGGATGTTGCGGAGCCAATGCTTTCAGGCGATCAAAGACGAACGCGAACTGGAAATACGCGGGCATCTCAGTCCAGAGGGTCCCGTCGTTATCGAAGACCGCGATCCGCTCTTCAGGTTTGACGAAGCGCGCGCCAGTAGTGGTTACTCCACGGACAAAGTCTATGATGCTCCGCCTCGCGGGGCCTTCGTTCCAAGATGGAAGCGGAGCATTATCTTGGGCCTGCTCGCTGGATGCTAAGGTGGTGGAACTTATGGACGTCGTCATGACTCCCTTAGCCTACTGAGCGTGTGGCCGCCTTGGGCACTGTCACTAATTACAGGGGGAAGGCTGGCGCTTTTCAGTTGACATTAACGGGCGTGGCTGTTAAAAAATTCACTTTTCTTACGGATCAGCCAAAATTTGGCGGACAGGAAATGTCTAGGCGACCCGAGAAAATCGATTGCAGGGCTTCCTGGCGAGATTCTTTTTTTGCTGATTTTGAGAGAAAGAGTTTTTCAACAGCCACAGGCGTTTACACTCAGACTCCTCTGGATCGTTAGGTCAGCGTAACGTCCAAGCCACAATTAGTGCGGACAAGGACGATGCGGGTGCCCATCCTAACGTCGCGCCTTTCAACGTTAGAGCCTGCCCCGAGCGAAGCCGAAGGCTGGGACTTCACGCCGCTTGAATCTAGCGATTTCCCGGAAGGCACCCGCCGCCCACACCGCCAGGAAAATGACGTCTGTAAGAATTACAGAGTTATAAATACCCGACTTTGTCCGATTAACCACCCCCCCAGCATTATCAATGGCCTGCAACCCCTCCCCGCGCCCCCCCGCGGAGTGAAGTTTTTACACGACCCGCAATCATACACTTATGTATGTACCGATAAGTACAAAGCGTTTCACGTGGAACACTGTGTACATACAATTGGGATCATTCTGGTCCGTCAGGGGTAAAGCGGAAACCGACCCCATCACACCATCTAGAAGCGGGAGTCAAACTCCCCGCCCTCAGCGACCATCCGGTCCTGCGGGGTGTTCACGTTGAAAAAACTCCGCTCCGTAAACCCAGCCGCCGCCAGTTCGACCTCTTCGATCACTCGGATCGCAACGCCGGAAAACACCGCGTCGATCTTGTACTTCCCTGCCCGCAGAGCCTGCTCCGCAGTAGCAGCAAAGTCGCGTCGATACACGGCGCAGAGCGGCTGAAATGCGTGGCGGGTGCGAGGCACGGTGATGATGGCGTGGTTATCCTGGTCTCCAGCCGTCGCGAACAGAAACTCGATCAGCGCCTTGGAGACGAAGGGCATGTCCACGGCGAGCATCAGGTTCAACTCGGCCGGCGAATGCACGAGCGCGGCGTGAATCCCGGCGAGCGGACCGCATCCGGAGAAAATATCGGCCACGACCGATTCGTATTTCGCGGATCCACTTTGCGCAGGTCCGCATTCCGCAAATTTGGCAGGGTCGCCGACAATCGCGACCCGGCCGCAGACTGCGCCCATCACGGCAAGCGCGCGATCCAGTAATGTTTGGCCGCCGAAGTCCAGAAACGCTTTATCGACGCCCGCTCCCATGCGGGAACTCTTGCCTCCCGCCATGACGAAGCCCATGCGCGACAATTCGCTTCGTGCCATGTGGACAAGCATAAGTCCTGAGCCGCGATACACGAAAGTAACCTGTTCAGAATCCCCAAGCCGTCGGAAGATAGAGGTGTCCGATTTAGTACCGGAGCCCTACTCGTCATCATGCCGCAAAAACTCATGGATGTTCTCATGCTAGGACGCTGTTCACACGAATTTTCCTGGCCGCGCCGCGCGGCCAGCGGAGAGTACTACCAAGTCTGCATGGTATGCGCGACTGCTTACCAGTATGACTGGAAGACAATGCGTCGCGGAGATCGGGTCGACGAGCCGGTGGCGGAGACCACGACCGTCCGGCGCCGCTCCGGTCAAAAGCAGCCGACCTGGATGCCCCGGGCACGGCGTCTGCGCTCCGACCTTAAGATCCGATACCGAGGGAAAAATCTCAATAACTGGTACGAGGGTCTGATCCAGAACATCAGCCAATCGGGCGTTCTATTTCACGGCCCGCAACAACTGCCCGCAAATGCGCTGGTTGAACTGATCTTCGAGATGCCCGAAGAAATCTCCGGACAAAAGAACAGCAACGTACTTTGCCAGGGCAGGCTGATTCGCATCAAGAACTCAGCCGACACGGCGGCGGAAGACGCTTTCGCACTGGCAGCGTCCATCCTCGACTACAAATTTCTTCACCATGACTGAGAGTCGAACGGCCTGAAGCGTGTGGCGCGGACACTCCTGTCCGCGGCCTTTGCCTCAGCCCCGTGCCTCCGATTTCCTGCTGGTCTTCGAGAGCGCGCTTGCAAGCTGTAGTTGCCGTCCGCTCTTCCTGCTGCTACAGTTTCCCCGACATATTGAAGAAGCAGTCTTGCCCGCCCTGGTCCGGCAGCCTCAAAATCCCTGACTCGACCAGTCAGTGACTGGACCTGGCAGCGCTCTAAGCGGCATTTGAGAAATGCGTGGAATCGGGGGCAATCTGAATAGCTGGATGGCACGCAATCGGTATTCGGCGCTGGTGCAATACGCAGGCGCTGCGCTCGCGGTCTGGGTAGCGCTCAGCCTCTGGACTTTTTCCTCCGTGCTGCACCGCCATCTCTTTGTACTCTTGCTGGCGGCAGTCCTCTTCACTGCTCGTTTTCTGGGCTTTGGCCCCGCGGTTTTCTGCTCGCTGGTTTCGACCGCCTGCCTGGATTTCTTCGCCGTTCCACCCTACTTCAGCTTCCGGGTCGCAACCGCCGCCGGTCTGGAGCGGCTGCTGGTTTTCCTGGCCATTTCCGTGTTCGCTGGCAGCATGGCCCGGCAGAAAACATTGGCGGAATCGCGCGCCGATCGCACCACCCGTGAGATGGCGGCCATTGTGGAATACTCCTGTGACGCGATTTACAGCTCGCATCCCGACGGCACCATTACCAGTTGGAATCGTGCTGCCGAACAACTCTATGGCTACACTGCCGAGGAGGCCGTCGGATCGCCGGTCGCGCGACTGGCGCCGCCGGAACGCCGCGACGAACTGGAACGCAACCTCGAAATACTGAATAGCGGCGGGCACGTAGCCCCTTATCGGACCGAGCGCATGCGCAAGGACGGAACACGCTGCCCCATACTGCTCTCGGTGTCGCCACTTCGAAACGCCCGTGGCGAGATGGTCGGAGCGTCGGCCATCGCGCGCGACATTTCGGCCGAAATGCAGTCCGAAGAAGCCATCCGCCGCAGCGAAAAGCTCGCCACCGCGGGCCGGCTCGCCGCTTCCATCGCCCACGAGATCAACAATCCACTCGAGGCCCTCGTCAACCTGCTTTACCTGGCGCGCCATGACTCCAGCAACGCCGCGGAGTATCTGACCCGGGCGGAGCAAGAGGTGGGCCGCCTGGCACAGTTGGCACAACAGACGCTGGGGTTTGTCCGCGACGCCAGCTCTCCGGGTGCGATGGATCCTGCCGCCATCATGGACGAGGTTTTGCGGTTGTATTCCCGCAAACTGGAAGACCGCCACATCCGCGTGACTCGACGCTATCGCAGCAGCTGCATGGTCAGTGGCTATTCTGGCGAGTTGCGCCAGTTGCTGGCCAATCTTCTGGTGAACGCGGTGGATGCCATGGCGGATGGCGGTTCTTTACAGGTGCGCGTGGCAGCGGCCTGCGACTGGTCCGATGGCAGGAACGGTGTACGCATCACCGTGGCCGACAACGGCAGCGGAATTCCACGCGACCAACTACCCCAGATTTTCGAGCCCTTCTACACCAGCAAGAAGGACACCGGAACCGGCCTCGGATTGTGGGTCTCGCGCGGCATTGTCCAGAAACACGGCGGATCAATTCGCGTGCGCAGCCGCGTGGAAGATCGTGACACCGGGTGCGCGACCGGCACGGTGTTTTCGATCTTCTTACCCGAGCGCGGCGATATCCGCCAGGCGGCGTGAACTGCTCGCTAACTGGAACAGCCCTCTGCTAACCAAAAAGTACCAAGTCATCATCGCAAGTCCCGCACCAACAGCAATGGCCATCCCCCAGCCAGGCAGCGTCCGCAGGACGGTCAAAATGATTTCCACGACCATGAGCAGCACATTCCCCAGAACCCCTGCGTAAGCGGTCGCTTTGCCGAAGACGTTGCCTTTCAGCATGACTATGGAGATTACGAGGCATGCAAATTCCACGAGAGGAAGGCCTGCACGGCTTTGTCCCTCGGCCAGCATCGCCTGCCCTGCCGCGATGAATAAAGATCTCTGCGTCTCTGTGGTAGCACTCGCGTATTGGCCGCTAAGGAAAAGCATGGGGAAGGCCCTGCTGCTGGCGAAGTAGGCCGCTAACCCCACAAAGAAAAGGATCGTAGCCAACGCCGCGTAAGCCTCGTGGCCTCGTCTGACGGCGGAGTACATGGCGAGAAATGTCGGGGCCAGGAGAACCGCTCCAATAAGATTCAAGAGACCGAGGTTGCGGAGTCCAAGAAACCAATGGTCTTGAAAGAGTGTGAACCAGTCGATTACCGTCACTGTCGCTTGCGACGCGCGCTCCACTCCCGGGAGGAAAGTAATGCCGATTTCGGCCAGCACGACCGCTACCGTAAGCAGGGCGGTGACTCCGCCGACTTTGTAGAAGCTTTTCCAGGCGGACTCCGCCGTTCCGATGTCATTGACCGGCTTCATTTCCGATCTGGGCTCCAGCATTCAACTCCGGGAAGACGCTCGTCCTGGATAATGGCCCGTGATCTTGCGGATAAACCCGTGAAAGCGATGAAAGACCGCAGTCTTCGGCAAGAACATAAACGGACACTCCCCCGGAACCAGCTCAATATCCCGCTCCCGGCAGAACTGTACTGCTTTGGAGCTAACCGAGCCTTTGCCGCCCGCTCGGTACATCCAGACCCGCCGGATGCCCGCCTCGACGCAGTCGTTTACAACCGTTTCCGTGGCTTCCGGTGAAGTCATCAAAAGTACGGCTTCGACCGGAGGCTGGATGTCCTGCACGCGAGCGAAGCATCGCCTTCCCCGCACCTCTGCCGTGTTGGGATTCACAGGAACAACGTCATAGCCCCGGCGACTCAGTTCTTCGAACAGCATCACGCTGAAATTCGCCGGATTCCGCGAGATCCCCGCTATCGCAATGCGTTTCTGAGCCAGGAAATCCTCGATGGTTTCGAGGGATGTTTGCGTTGCCATACGTCCTCCTCTGCCGGAAAGCGATCGCTACCCGACTCTTTCGCGGACTCCGCCGTTTCTACCCGCTCGCACTGCAATTGTCAGTGACCAGAAACACGAACCTGCAAACGCATAGCGAGCCCTGGAACCGACGGCTCACTCGCTTTACTCCCAATAACTTACAGTCACCAGAAGTGCAGTGACCTTCGTGCTTAGAAGGCCCCGCCCGACCGGCTTATAATCATCCAAGTCCAATCAGACTGTGCACTTAGCCGACGTGGAACCTTTTTTTGCAGTTGCGACCTTCGCTCTGGGGCTGTGCTTTGGCAGCTTCCTGAACGTGTGTATCTACCGTTTGCCGCGTGGCAAGTCGGTCGTCGCGCCGCGCTCCGCCTGTCCGCACTGCGGAGATCTCATTCCGCTCTATCACAACGTGCCGGTACTTAGCTGGCTGATTCTTCGCGGAAGGTGTCGCGCCTGCAAGCAGCCGATATCGCCACGCTACCTATTGATCGAACTTCTCACCGGCCTGCTCTTTCTCAGCTGCTACGCCCACTTTGGTTTGACTCTGGTGGCGCTGAAGTGCACCGTACTCGGCTACCTGCTGCTGGGCTTGATTTTTACCGACGCGGAAACCAAGATGCTGCCCGACGCCATGACTCTTCCCGGACTGGCTCTGGGAATAGCCTTCAGCCTCGTGGTTCCGGTGAATGATCTGGCTTCCAGAATCATCCCAGGCATGGTGTCGCCCGCCATGCGAGGCGAAATTTCGTGGCGGATGTGGTCGCTCTCAGACTCCCTGCTGGGTGCGGCGGTTGGCGCTTCGTTCCTATACGGCGCAGCTGCCATTTATCTGCGAGCCCGCGGCGTCGAAGGCATGGGCTTCGGTGACGTCAAGCTGATGGCCATGATCGGCGCATTCCTCGGTACCAAGCTCACGGTCTTAACTATTTTTGCCGCCTCGCTGACCGGTTCGTTATTTGGACTCAGTACAGTTCTCGCCGTCTGGGTAAAGCGCCTGCGCCGCAACCGGAACAAGGCCCGCACCACTGGCGCTCCGGGTGACGACGCCCGGCGACGCGCCTGGCAGTCCGCGCGCCTCGCGCTCCGCTACTACGAGATGCCGTTTGGCGTGTTTCTCGGCGGCATGGCGATTTTATCGTTCCTCTTTGGCAACCGCCTCCTGCACTGGTATTGGAGGGCGCTGTGAGCCTGCTGACCAATCCACTGCTGCTGCGCATGGGTCTGCTTTTGTTCACCGCCGTTGCCGCCTTCGGACTGGGCTTATTCACCATTCGGCGCCTGCGGAAGAATCTCGTGCCCGAACCCGAATCGCTGAATCAACTTCCCTTAGCGGCGGAGGGATTGCCCGTCCATGCCTATCACGCCGTCATTCAGCAACTCAAGCAGCAAAAGCATGAGCTCACCACCCAGCAACTCTCGGAGCGTAGAAAAGCTAAGGCCTCCGACACCCTGAGTTCAACCATACTTTCGAACCTTTCCTGCGGCGTTCTGTTCTTGAATACAAGTGGTCTGGTGCGGCAAGCGAACTCGGCGGCGCGCAGGCTGCTGGGATTTGCCTCGCCCATGGGACTGCATGCTGCCGATCTTTTCCGCGCCGCCACGCTGCGCCCGGACAACGATGGCTCTGGTTCAGAATCGAGCGTCGAAAAAGCTCTTGCACCCGCGCTGACTGGAAACTCAGTGGTTCAAGGGCTGATGGTGAACTGTTTCACACGGGATGGAGAAAGCCGTGTACTCGAAGTCACCGCCTCCCCGGTTCTGGCCGAAGACGCCAGTCTCATGGGCACAACTCTTGTGCTCACCGACAAGACCGACATTGAGCGGATCCGGCACGATCAAAAGATGCGTCAGGAAGTTTCCTCGGAACTCGCGCTCGGACTGCGCGATTCCCTGACTACGATCGCGGGCTATGCGCAGCAATTAGCCCGCAGCCGGGACCCGGAACTGGCGCGCCAGTTGGCCGACGCCATCGCCCATGAAGCGGCGCAGTTGGACCGGACCATCGGCAGTTTCCTGGGAGGCGCACGGGTTGCAACGGCAAGTTCTTGA
>Ga0181532_10003095_pt1 | contig 15144 bp, 13 predicted proteins | sample PEATcosm2014_Bin_33_FD_119768 | JGI IMG/M metagenome (GOLD analysis project Ga0181532, IMG submission 119768) | Peatland microbial communities from MTU Mesocosm Facility, Houghton, MI, USA - PEATcosm2014_Bin11_30_metaG | ecosystem: Environmental > Terrestrial > Soil > Wetlands > Peat | place...
ACCTCCGGCAGATCCAGCCCTTCCCGCAGCAGGTTGATGCCGACCAGCACGTCGAACTCGCCCTTGCGCAGGGAGCGCAGGATTTCCACCCGTTCAATGGCGTCTATCTCGCTGTGGAGATACTGCACGTTGATGCCGATCTCGCGCAGGTAATCGGTCAGCTCTTCAGCGGTTCGCTTAGTGAGGGTGGTTACCAGGATGCGTTCCTTCGCGTCGGCCCGCTTGCGGCATTCGTTGATGAGGTCGTCAATCTGCCCGGTCAACGGCTTGAGGGTGACCTTCGGGTCCACGAGCCCCGTAGGCCGGACGATCTGCTCGATCACCCGGCCCTGGGACCATTCGAGTTCGCGCGGTCCCGGCGTGGCGCTCACGTAGATTGTCTGGTTCTGAAGCGATTGGAACTCTTCGAAGGCCAGCGGCCGGTTATCCATCGCGCTCGGCAGGCGGAAGCCATACTCGACCAGCACCGTCTTGCGGGACCGGTCGCCCGCATACATGCCGCCAATCTGCGGGACCGTCGCATGCGACTCATCAATCACCAGCAGGAAGTCCTTGGGGAAGAAGTCGAAAAGTGTGCAGGGGCGCGAGCCCGGGGGGCGGTTTGCCAGGTGCCGCGAATAGTTCTCGATCCCGGAGCAGAAGCCCATCTCCTCCATCATTTCGAGGTCGTATTCGGTGCGCATCTTGATGCGCTGGGCTTCGAGCAGCTTGCCGTGCTTCTCGAACCAGGTGATGCGTTCACCCAACTCCTCGCGGATCGCCAGCAGCGCGGGCCGCAGCTTCTCCATTGGCGTGACGAACTGCTTGGCGGGATAAACGGTGACCGCAGGCAACGACGCGAGCTTGTGCCCCGTCAGCGGCTCGAACTGCGTAATTCGCTCAATCTGGTCGCCGAAGAACTCGACGCGCAAGGCGTCCTCGCGCCCCGCGGGGCAAAGCTCGACGGTGTCGCCGCGCACGCGGAATTGCCCGCGCGTGAACTCGACATCGTTGCGGGTGTATTGCAGATCTACCAGGCGGTGCAGGAGGTGGTCGCGCGCCATCTCCTGCCCCGCGCGGACCGTGACCACCATGGCTTCGTAGTCTTCCTTGCTGCCGATGCCGTAAATGCAGGACACGCTGGCCACAACGATCACGTCCCGGCGCGAGAACAGCGCGCTCATGGTCGAAAGCCGCAGCCGCTCGATCTCCTCGTTGATGCTCGAATCCTTCTCGATGAAGGTGTCGGTGCGCGGGATGTAGGCCTCGGGCTGATAGTAATCGAAATAGCTGACGAAATACTCGACCGCGTTGTTGGGGAAAAAGCCTTTGAACTCGGCGTAAAGCTGGGCCGCCAGAGTCTTGTTATGGGAGATCACCAGCGTGGGCCGGTCCACGTTGCGGATGACATTGGCGACCGTGAAGGTCTTGCCCGAACCCGTCACGCCGAGCAGCGTTTGGTGCCGCGCCCTGGACACCAGTCCTTCCGTCAGCTTCGCAATAGCGTGCGGCTGATCCCCGGCGGGTTGGTAAGGTGAAACCAGTTCGAACATAAGTAGAGCCCAGAGGATAAAGGGAGTTTTGCCGGCTTAGAGCGACTCCGGCTCCTCCCGTGCGCTATGCCAATAATCCAAGACCTCCACGACCTGCTCACGCTCCTTCACTCGGTAATAGATGAAATAGGGTTTGCAGAGCAAGCGGCGCACTCCGGGCCGCTTCCGGTAAGGAGAACCCAATGCGGGGAAATCCCCCAGCAACTGCGCCTGTTCGATAAGCCGCATCCCGAAGTGCTCGGCTGCCCCCGGATTGTCGCGGGCAATGTAGCGGACGACGCTCTCCAGCCGCTCAATGGCCCGCGGCGAGAAGATTACTTTGAAGACCATCCCCGCACCATGCCTCGAACCTGGTCAATGGGCACGCCCAAACCGGCGTCAAGCTGCCGGGCTGCCGCGTCCAGCGAGGCCAGCAAGGCAGCCTCCTCTTGCGGAGGCATGTCGGATTCCCGTTGGGAGGAAAGCCAGGCCGACAGGGCCTTCTTCTCCTTCGCAGGCAACCCTTCAATCGCCTGCTGAATCTCAGTCATCGTACTCATGGCGGGAATATGGATTGTCCGGTCCCTGGCCGCAACCACGACCACGCGGAATCCGGGCGAACTCACATCGCTGTCCTCGCGCAAATCCGCATCCAAAGCCGAGCAGAAGCGCTCCAGCCGAGCGACGCCGCGCCGACGACAGACCCACCTTCGCTAATCTAAAAATAAGACTTGGCCCGGCGAGTGCGGTTCTGGTAGAATGAATGCTGGTTCTGTAAGCCAAGACCTATGAGAGCACAACACCTGATACCGCTTCTGATACTCATTCTTGCGCTCTCAGCGCGCCGAGCACACGTTCGCCGGCAGTTTTGCAACCGCCCCCGCCCCAATCCGAGCCGGAACCATCCTCGCCGGAAGCATCCTGCTCGCTGTGGACCAAGGCGACGCGTCTTACACATGCACGCTCTTCTCCGACATTCCAGTGACCAACCTCCAGGCCTGGCTGACACTGGGCCGCAAGCAAACCCCCTTTGATCTGGGCACTGGCGTTCAGGGCACCTGGCCTCTGCAGGAATTCCTTTGGCCGGTGCCGGGCATCCCTACTCCCGGCGGAATTGACCCTGGCTTCGGAATCCCCCCCACTGCTGACGGCACTCGCTTTACCGGCTCGTTCAGGGCCTTCCCCGGTCTGGAGCAGGACATGCTGGCCAAAGGCGCGACGGTCTGGTTGCAAGTCCACGGCGCGGTCGCGGGTCTGCAAAACCCGATCCTCTGGGCAGCGCTCCAGGACGTTACGCCCGTGGAATTCACGGCCACTTTCTCCGGCAGAAACGAAGTCCCGCCCAATGCCAGCCCTTACCACGGCACTGGCACTTTCACCCTCATTGCGAACTACCTGACCTTTAGCCTCGCGATGGACGCTGGCTTTGCTTGGACCTCCGCCGCCATCTTTGGCCCCGCCGGCCCCCGCTCAAATTCCAGGAACCTGGTTGCCGAACTGGACACTTTATTCGGCGTCGCAAGTGTCCCTCTTTCCCCTGGGCAGCCGGCCATTGCTACCCAGGTAACTTACTCCGGTGCGCTCAACCTGACCGACCCCCAAGCTGATCAGCTCAAACGGGGCGAACTATACGTCAACTTTCTCACTGTACGCTACCCCAGGGGCGAAATTCGCGGCCAAATCCTGCCAGTTCCGCCCAACGAGGGCAGCCGAGAGCCTGTTCGGTAGGGGCTGGCTCGGCTCCGAGTCAAGAAACACTTCAACGACAGAATCTCTGACTTGAACGCGGGAATCGGGAAGCGAGCCGTGTGCTGCCCCCGGGTGGCGCGAGCAGCGGAAGGCCGATAAGCAACGAAGGCATCGCGCACCTCGCTTCACGCCTCTCCCCTTTTCCTTCTTTCCCGCCTCCCGACTTCCCCGCTAAGCTCCTGCCATGCGAATCTTATCAGGTATACAGCCCTCGGGCACGCTGCACCTGGGCAACTATTTCGGGATGATGAAGCCCGCCATCGAGTTGCAGGAGAAGGGCGAGGCGTACTATTTCATCGCGAACTACCATTCGATGACCTCGCTGTTCGATCCCGCCGAGCGGCGCCAGAATACCCTGGATGTGGCACTGGATTTCCTCGCCTGCGGCCTGGACCCCAAGCGCACGGTATTCTTCCGCCAATCCGACGTGCCGGAGGTCACCGAACTGGCCTGGATGCTCAGCACTGTGACGCCCATGGGCTTGCTGGAGCGCTGCACCAGCTATAAAGACAAGATTGCCAAGGGCATCGCGCCCTATCATGGCCTCTTCGCCTATCCGGTGCTCATGGCGGCGGACATCCTGATCTACGACTCGAATGTGGTGCCCGTCGGGCAGGACCAGAAGCAGCACGTCGAGATCACGCGGGACATCGCTATCAAGTTCAATGAGCAGTACGGCGAGACCTTCGTCATACCCGAGCCGCAGATTCGCGCCGATACCGCCAAGGTGCCCGGCCTGGACGGTGAGAAGATGAGCAAGAGCTACGGGAACACCATTGAGATCTTCGGCGATGAGAAGGCGCTTCGGAAGAAGGTGATGGGCATTAAGATGGACAGCCGCTCCCCGCAGGAGCCAAAGCCCGATGCGGACCAGAACCTCGCCATCCAAATCCTGCAAATGGTCGCTCCACCGGCCACGGCAAAGGATTACGAGGACCGGCTGCGCGCCGGGGGATTGGGCTACGGCGATCTGAAGAAGGCGTTGTTCGAACACTACTGGAACTACTTTGCCACCGCACGCACCAAACGGGCGGAGCTGGCGGCGAACCTGGACTACGTCAACCAGGTGCTGGCCGATGGCGCTGCGCAAGCGCGCCAGGTTGGCCGCAAGGTCCTGGACCGGGCGAAGGTCGCCAGTGGGCTGAGCTGAAGCTCACATCAGCTTCAGCTTCGGCAGGTCCTGCGAGTCCACCAGGCCCACGGGCTCGCGCTTGGCGTTCACCACGATGAGGTCGTCAATGTTGTGCTGGTCGAAGACCTTCACCGCCTCGACTGCCAGCGCGTCCTCGCGGATGCAGATCGGCCTGCGCGTCATGACCTGCCTCAGCGGCCGGGCGAGCAGGTTTTCGCCCGTGGCAATGCGCCGGCGAAAATCACCATCGGTGAATACGCCCACGAGCTTGCCGGCCCCGTTGACCACACTCAGGCTGCCGGATTTGGCCTTCGTCATCACCAGCAGCGCTTCCCGGACTGTCAGGTCCTGACTGGCGACGGCGTTTCGCGGGCCGCTCCGCATGATCGTGGCGACGCGCGACAGCATCGCCCGGCCAATCGCGCCCGAGGGATGAATCTTCGCAAAGTCCTGCCGCTTGAATCCGCGCGCCTGAGACACCACCATCGCCAGCGCGTCGCCCATGACCAGCGTTGCGGTCGTGCTGGCAGTGGGCACTAGGTTGAAGGGACAGGCTTCCTTGGGGACGCGCACCTTGAGCACAACATCGCTGTGCTGCGCCAGCGACGACTTCGCCGAGCCGGTGATGGCGATGATCTTCACCAGGAACCGCTTCAGCGCCGGCATGAGGTTCAGCAGCTCGTCCGATTCACCCGAGTAGCTCAGGGCCAGGATCAGGTCGCCGTCGTTCACGATCCCCAAGTCGCCGTGCAGCGCGTCCACGCTGTTCAGGACCACGCTGGTGGAGCCGGTGCTGGTCAGCGTGGCGGAAATCTTCTGTCCCACGTTCCCCGACTTGCCGATGCCGACGACCACGATCTTGCCGCGCTGGCGCAGCGTCTCGACGACCAACTCGACCGCTCGGTCGAACGCGCCGTCGAGCTGCGCGCGCGCGGCTTTGAGGGCCGCAATCTCGATGTCGAACACTTTGCGGGCTTGGGCCAAGTGACTCACGCCCCGAGCATGCGGGGAACGGACGGGCGTTTCAACCAGGAACTCTGGCCTTGCTTAGCGATGCCCGCGCGCCCTTGTTCGAACTGAATTGGCGGACAGGGTCGGGCCTCTCCGCATCCAGCCAAGCCGGTGCACTGGTAAGGGATTCTCCTTGGCAAGGTCTCCTTTGGCCCGCCAGAATTCGCGCAATGGCTTGGCTGCACGCGCTGGACGTAAACCTGTTCCACTTCGTTAACCTCACCCTGCGCCACCCGGCGCTGGACGGAGTCATGCGATTCTTGAGCGGGAATGCGCTGTTTGGCCCGGTGCTCGCGCTGCTGGGAGTGTGGCTGCTGTGGAAAGGAGGCCGGCGGGGCCGCGTGCTGGCGCTGATGATGGCAGTCATTTTGCCGTTGGGTGACGGCTTCGTCGTGAATCCGCTGAAGCATGCCATCGGCCGGGAGCGGCCAGCGGCAGGACTTGCCGACGCGCGGCTGGTGATGGGCAAACCCGAGGGACGCAGCATGCCGTCCGCGCACGCGACAAACTGGTTCGCCGCGACGATGATCGCGTATTTCTACTATCGGCGAAGCTGGAGGCTGATGCTGCCGCTGGCCGCGGCGGTGGGATTCTCGCGCATCTACGTTGGCGCGCACTATCCGGCGGACGTGCTGGTCGGGGCGATTCTCGGGGCTGGCTATGCCGTGGCGGGGCTTGTGGGCGTGAATGCGCTCTGGGGATGGGTCGGGCGCAGGTGCTTTCCATTGTGGTGGAGACGCCTACCGTCGTTGCTCAATCCGGAGTCGCAGGAAACGACATTGGGTACGGGTGCGGAGTCAACGGCGGTGGTAACGCTGGACCAGCATTGGCTTCGCCTGGGCTATGTGGTAATTGCGGCGGCGCTGCTGGCGCGCTTGGGCTTCATCGCCAGCGGCAACATCGAGCTGAGCAAGGATGAGGCTTACCAGTGGCTCTGGTCCAAACACCTCGCGTTGTCGTATTACGGCAAGCCGCCGCTGATCGCTTACACACAATGGCTGGAGACCCATCTCTGGGGGGATACGGCGTTCGGCGTGCGTTTCTTCGCGCCGGTGATCGGCGCGGCTCTCGGCCTGTTGCTGCTGCGCTGGATGGCAAGGCTGGCCGATGCCCGGACGGCGTTCTGTCTGGTGCTGGTCCTGCTGGCCACTCCCCTGCTGGGGGTAGGCAGCACGCTGCTGACCATTGACCCGCTCCTGGTGATGTTCTGGACAGCAGCGATGGTGCTGGGCTGGCGGGCGTTGCAAAAGGATGGGACCACGTGGCATTGGCTGGGCGTGGGGCTGGCAATAGGATTGGCCTTTCTGAGCAAGTACAGCGCCCTCTATCAGGTCGTGTGCTTTGCACTCTTCTTTGCGCTGTGGTTGGCAGCGCGCGTACACCTGCGTCGCGCGGGCCCCTGGCTGGCCCTGGCGGTGGTGGTGCTTTGCATGGTGCCGGTGCTGGTCTGGAACGCGCAGCACGATTGGGTCACGCTTTCCCATGTGTCGGAAAACGCCAGCTTGCACGAGCGCTGGAAACCGACGCTGCACTATTTGCTGGAATTTACCGGCGCGGAACTGGGGTTGCTGAATCCAGTGTTCCTTGTTGCCGCCCTGTGGGCGATGCTGAGGTTCTGGAACCTCAAGCCGGAGCGGGCGGGTTCGCAGGCGAGCCAACCCGAGACTCCGGGCCGGGGCTTGATGATCTACTTGTTCTGCATGGGCGCACCCGTCCTCCTGGGGCATTGGCTCTACACGCTGCATTCGCAGGTGCAGCCGAACTGGATCGCGCCGGCGGTGGTGCCCATGTTCTGCCTGATGGTGCTGTACTGGCGACGGCGGTGGCGCGAGGGTGCCCGCGGGGTCGTGCTGTGGCTCCGGGGCGGGGTGATCCTCGGCCTGGCCGTCATCCTCTTCGTCCATGAACCGGGGATCGTGGGAAAGGCGCTCGGGCAGCCGCTGCCGCCGGATAAAGACCCATTGCGGCGGGTGCGAGCCTGGGAGGCGACCGCCGGCGTGATAGATGCGGCGCGGACGAGGCTGCTGGCCGAGGGCAAGCCCGTGTTCGTTGTGGCGCACCATTACGGCATTACGGGCCTGCTCTCGTTTTACATGCCGGAGGCACGGCCCGGCCGTGGTAATGAGCCATTGGTCTATTCGGCTCTGGGGCCGGTTGCAGAGAACCAGTTCTACTTCTGGCCCGAATACCGCTACCGGAACCTGCGCAAGGGCCAGAATGCCCTCTATGTGATCGAGGCGGAGTTGCCGCCCTACCCCATGAAGGCGTGGTTCAGATCGGTCCTCACGGGCGAGCTGGGGCCGCTGCCAGCGGCGCCGGCCCCCAAACTCTTCTTTGGGTTCATACCCTACGAGTTTGAATCCGTAAAGGACCTTGGCGTCTTCCCGGTGTTTTACCGCGGCCAGATCTACCGCTGGGTGCAGTTGGTCGAATGCCGGAACCTGCGCTGAGTGGGCAGTCCCCGGTCTGTTGCGTACTGGACGGCATCCATTTCTGTGCCATATTTAGGGCGTATCGCAGGTAAACTGATAAATCGTGTAAGAAAGTAACAATGACCAACATAGCAAGAAGCATGAGAAGATTCATCATTCCAGCCGCCGCCGCTTTGCTGGCGGTGAGCGTTTATGCCGCCCAGTATCCCGAGATCACCATCCCCGAGCTTAAGACCGCCATGTCGGCCAAATCGGTGGTCCTCCTCGACGCCAACGGCACGGACAAATGGAGCAAGGGACACATCCCCGGGGCTATAGATTTCACTGCCGCCAAAGACAACCTGGCCGGTGTTCTGCCGAAGGACAAGAGCGCGTTGGTGGTCGCTTATTGCGGCGGGCCCAAGTGCCGGGCCTATGAAGCTGCCGCAAAGGCCGCCGAGAAGCTTGGCTACACCAACGTCAAGCACCTCACGGCGGGAATCTCCGGCTGGCAAGACGCCGGGGAGAAGACCGAATCGGGAAGCTGAGCTCTAGGTCAGCTCGGGCTCCGGCAAACGTCGGCTTTGGACTTCCTGACGGCACCTGCGCCCTCCAACTCAGCCACGGTGGGCCGGCGAACGGAACTCGTCTGTACCCCGCATTGCTCGCAGGGCATCGGCTTGCTGCGGCGAATGTTGAGAGTGAGATGTCCATCCGCAGCGCAAAGGTAGCCGACGATGGGCTGGATGCCGGTGCCCTTGCATTGCGGGCAGAACTCGGGGACGACCGCCCCCTCGACGTAGAACTTCACTTGGCACGCAGAACAAAGATAACCCGAGACCTCGCCTGCGGCCGTTGGCTTCTGCGGCTTGCCGCACCCGGTCACCGCAGCGAGTGCCGCAAATATAAAAACCCAGCCCAGGATCGAAAGCCTGGCGCCGAGCAGCCTAAAGGGTGGAATCCAAACGGAATCGCTCATGGGGCGGTTCGGTGCGTGTCGCACGACAACTCGCGAGTCACCAGGAAATCGGCAGTGCGGATCCAGGCCGTGTGCCCATCGCAGAAGGCGCCATTCCAGCCGTCCGCCCCGTGATGGTCAGTAGGGTCGGGGTAGTCGTATTTGGCGCCGGGCGTCGTGTCGTAGTAATTGTCACCGTCCACGATCAGGTAAGTCTTGGTCGGGCCGGGAATCTGGCCTTGCAGGCCGAGGTTGCTGCCGTAGTGGGCGCGGCTCGCAACGAGGCTCTCGGTCTTCTTGGTCTCGATTGAGCCCGGGGGTCCCGCGGACGGTGAGTTGGCCCAACCGGCCCACCAGGAGAAATTCTCATAGCTGTAGCCGGTGGCGTTTTTGTCCAGGGCGAAGGTTTCCAGATCTACAATGTCATAATTGCCCGTAGCCGGGTCTATTCCGGCGCCAATATCCAAGTTCGTGCGGATGGTGTTGTGCGTGCTCGGGCAGATAAAGGAACCGAGGGCCTTGACGTAATTCCCGTAGAGCCAGTTGTCATTGTCACTGTAGTAGTCGGTGGTGCCGGTGAAAACGCCCTTGTAATCGTTCGCGTACATGATGCTGCCTATGCCGAGCTGTTTCAGATTATTCATGCATTGGATGCGCTTGGCCTTCTCTCGCGCTTTAGCCAAGGCGGGCAGCATGAGTGCCGCCAGAATCGCGATGATGGCGATGACCACCAGCAGTTCGATCAGGGTGAAGGCCCGAAAGCCTCGCGCCGTTGCATGGATCATTCTGACATATTTCCGTTGCTGCATACCCGCATGTATGAGCAGCAATGCCGGGTGCAGCAATCCCAATCATGGCCGGAAAACCTCACATGTTCATGTCTAGCGGAGGCCTTGCAAATTCTGGCGGAGAAGACTCAACTAGGCACGATGCGTTCACTCCCCCAAGTGAGTGACGGGTCAGAAACTAGAACGTCCTTTAGAGAACACCATACTATGAAGCAGCACCAGACAAGCCCAATCCTCCTGGGATTGGTTATCGCGGTGGCGTTGACATCACTGACGTGGTCCGCACACGCCAATGTCTATGCCACGAACATCAAGATCAATGGCTCTACCAACAGTCCCACCGTCTTTGCGGGGAATAGCATAGCCATCAGCTACATACTGAACGAACCGGCTTCCGCCGGAGTCACCATTGGCATCCTATCCGGCAGCACAGTAGTTCGGAGCGTCGCCGTGGCAGCCGGCAACCCGGGAACCCTGCGCGGCGCCAACACAGTGACCTGGGATGGCAAGAACAACGCGGGCAACCCGGTTGCCGGTGGAGACTATTCGTGCAGTATCACCGCACGGTCCTCAGGCTACACAGTTTGGACGAAAACCACCTCGGACGACAATCCAGGGAACCAGATTTGGGAGCCCTGGGGCATCGCTGTCAACCAGAACACAAATAGCTTCTACTATGGGCGGCTTTTCGTTGCCAATTCATATCCATACACCGGAGACCCCTTGGGCTTCCACAAGCTGAATGCCGATGGCAGCCCGGCGGAGGAAGGCATGCTCAGCGACGGGGGATACACCTGGACGGGTGCTCCTTATTACGAGAGCCCCTTCCGAGTCAAGGTGGGGCCAGACGACCGCTTCTACGCGCTGGACTGGTCCGGGAACGGGGTGGTGATGTCTTGGGACCAGCAGATCACACCGGCCTCCCTGCTCAATGTGATGACAGACTACAACAACCCAGGCGGAAACCTTGGCGGGTTCACCGTCACCGGCACAGGGGCCAACCGCCAGTTATGGATGGCCGACGATACCACCAGCGGCTATGGGATCATTCGCTGGGACATTCAGGCCGATGGCACTCTCGCCAGCGGGGACCAGGGAACACAACTCATGCAGGTAGGCAGCGGGAGTGGTCTTGATGATTCGGCTTTTGATGTCGCCGTTGACAAGAACGGCAAGATCTACGTGACGGTCGAGCCCGGCTCGGCTACGTACATGATCATGCGTTTTCCCGCCTATGCGGGGAGCCCACTGACGACCGCAGACTGGAAGGCGGATAACACCTCCTACGGAGACGGCAACGGAGACAACGACTTCGCCATCGAGGTCGATCCCACGGCGGCCTATGCTGCCGTCGCCCGTAGCGATTCCAACGCCCTGCTTATTCTGGATGCAAACACCGGCCTTACGATCACTAACATCTCCGTCAGTAACCCCGCCCACGCGGTCGCCTGGGATAATGTCGGTAATGCGTACGTCGCCTTCGACGTCAGCGGCGCCCAGTCCTTGTGGCAAGCCTGGTCGCCGCCCGGAACCAACCAGGCAACCACCGTAGCGCTGGAGACGCTGCATGTTTTACCGCTGCCGTACATCACCAGCATCTCCCGCACCGGCAACAACGTCACCATCCACTTCACCGGACCCACGTCCGATCCGCCGTCCGCCTATGTGCTACTGAGCGGGGCGGTTGTCTTTGGGATTACCAATAATGCCGGCGCTACCATTACGGGCAGCGCCGGCAGCTACCAGGCGGCTCTCTCAACCAGCGCCTCTGGCCAGTTCTATCGCGTCAAACGGCCATAAGGCTTACGGGCGGTCGGGGTGTTTGTATGGGAATCCGCAGCCGCGGATGCCCTTTCTGTTTTCGAGGCAGAATCCGTAAAGGGTAGTGAGCAGTTTTGAGACACCCTGCCGCGCTCTCTCGGGCGGAGAACGCCCGGTTTGCTGTCCTTCCGTGGCCCTGGAATTGCTCTCCCTCCTGGCAGGAATGCATGCGTGTTATGAGACTGGACCGGACAAATGAATTGCTGAAAACGTGCGCCGAGCAGATGAACGCTCGGTATAAAGGGGTCGTTTTCGACGAATGGGCCATCGTTTCGCTCGCAGACGGCAAGGGGCGCCTGCTGTCCTACCTTGGGCCGCGCAAGCAGGTCTTTCAGAAAAGCTTCCTTGCTGACGTGGGAGCCTTCCAGGAGGGGTTGATCCACGTGGATTACGCCGTGGGAGACTTTGAGTTTGCGCGCGAGGGCGCGGGGGCGGTTTTCGCCGCCTTTATGGTGGTGGGGCGGGGGCTTTACCTGGTTTGTAACAATACCGTCCAAAGGATGGACGCCATCACCCAAGCCCCCCTCTGGCTGGGGGCACAAGTGCCGTTTGTTGACCTGAGCGAGATGTTCCGGGCCAACCCGCTGGCGGTGGCGTCGTGCCAATCCGATTTCCGCGTTCGGGTTTGACCCGGCTCACCGCAAGACCTGCCGCCTGCTCTTGCACTGCCTCCGGCGGCTCTGTACCGTGCGACCGTGTTTGGCACGTCTGGATACCAGGAATTGTCGCATCGGAAGGCCGCTTTTCGGTCTTGCAAGCTCTCACCGGGCCCAGCCCGTCGGCGCTTGAACCCGATCCTGGCGCTCGCGCTCTGGGCGCTGCTCGCGCTCACAGCCCAGCCTGCCAGCGGAGCGGGCGCAGCGGCCGGGGCCGTTCACTTCACGGTCACCAGCGATCTACACAACAACACCAAGGTTTACAACAACGTCCTCGAGGCCATGCAGGCGCACTCGTCCGGCCAGGGCGCCTTTCAGATCTCAGTCGGCGACGTGACGGATCTCCCGGGGCAAACTCCGGCAGCCATCCGCAAGGTGATTGATGCTCAGTTCGGACCGCAAGCCGTTTGGTATCCCGCCGTCGGCAACCACGATATCCGTGGAGGCAAAGCCTCGACGTCAGTGAAGTGGCGGCGGGAGGAATACCAAGCAGGCAACGACTGCCGGACGGCTCTTAAGAGCCTGGTTAGCCACCCCGGCCCGGCCGGAACAGAGGAAACCACCTATTCGTGGGATTGCGGCAACGTCCATCTTGTGGTGCTCAATGAGTATTGGAACGGCAAGACGGAGCCGGGGAGTGATGTGGCCACTGATGGGGATATCGTGCCGGCCCTCCGCCAGTGGCTCGAAGCGGACCTGGCAGCCAACCAGAAGCCGTTCACGTTTGTGTTCGGCCATGAGCCGGCTTTCCCCAGGTATCGTCATGTAGGTGACAGCCTTGACGAGCACCCTGCAAACCGAGACGCCTTTTGGAACGTGCTCAAGAAATACGATGTCCGCGCGTTCATTTCCGGCCACGTCCATTTCTACTATCAGGAACTGCACGACGGCGTTTACCAAATCTGTGACGGCACCGCCGGCAGCGGGAGAGGCGAGAAGCGCCAAACCTACCTCGACGTCGTCGTTGGTCCGGACCAGGCAAAGATCAAAGTCTGGCAAAGCGACTCGCCCGGCTCCAAGGCCTGGCATCTGACAGAAACCATCACCCTCTGACGGATGAAGACCACTCCAAACGTTTCAATCGTGTTGTCCACTGTCCTGGCGTTGTGCGTGGGCACGTGCGGGTGCCATACGACTCCTGCAACCGACCACCCAGCTTCAGCGGCTACCGCCCGGCCCATTGATTCGCGCCTGACGGTGGCCGCGGACCGGTTCACGAAAGCAGCCGACGGAGCCTGGGTGACTGGTGAGATCAAGGCCCCGTTTGCCTTCGATGAACTGATCTATTCCTGGCATCTGCGCCTTGAGGCTGACGAGGGATTTCGGCTCTACCTCCGGGTCAAGTCGAGGGCGGACGACGTCTCGCCATGGCTCTATGCCGGTTACTGGGGGAAGGTCAAGCACGTCGAGAAGCGGAAGGAGCCGGAGTTCGAGTGGGGCAAGGTGGCGATGGACCAGGTGTTGCTCCGGCGCAGAGCCAAGGCCTTCCAAATGAAGATCGTGGATGAAGGCGATGCGGCGCTGCGCCGGCCGCCCTCCTTCTCCGTGGTGGTGACTGACAACACCCCAGCGCCTGAACTCGTGCAGCGTTACACGGCCAGGCGCGTCCAGCCGGCCGCCACCGTTCTGATTCTGGACTTGCCGTTGCGGCGCCAAGCCGACTCGAAGGGCAATCCCATCCCCGACCGGTGCCAATCAGCAGCCTTGGCCACCGCCATGCAGTACTTCGGCAAACCCGTGGGCCTGGAAGACATCGTGCCGCTGACTTACGACGCGGAGTATGAATTCCCCGGCATATGGCCGCGCACCATCGGCGCCGGCATCCAGCATGGCTTCGAGGCATACATTGACCGCTTCCGGGACTGGGATGACGTCCGCCGAACCGTCGCCCAGAACAAAGTCATCCTCTGTTCGATCACGATGCCGCCGGGCAATTACAAGGCACCACCTTACCCGAAAATGGGCGGACATATCGTGGCCCTGAACGGCGTCACGGACGATGGCCGCGTCGTCGTGACCGACTCCGCCCTTTGGAGGGACAACCGCGGCTACTGCCTGCAGTGGTACACGGAAGACTTTGAGAAGATATGGATGAGGAACAAGGGCGGCGTGGGCCTGGTGATCTGCCCGCCCGCGCAAGCGCAGATGAAGCTCATTCGGAACCTGCCTCCGTTCCCCGCCGACCGGCTCAGGCCGGCGGCTCCCGCAACGGCAGCCGATTCAGTTGGGCGTTAAGCCCGGAACGCTCTCAGTGCTGTGGAGGACGTCCTGCATCGCCTCCGGTGAAACACCGTAGCTGAACTTGGCATTGAGCTTGTCAGTGAGGAACTCATCCAGCGGGATCCACTTGCCCTCGATATTGATGCGTTTGGTCCAGGCGCAGACCACGTGAAGCTGGCGCTGGAGCTTCACGCTTTCCTCGGTGGCGCGGGTCAACTCGGCCAGCGTTTGTTCGAGCTGCCGGCGGACTCGCAATTGTTCGCCCAGGCTGTGCCGCAGGCCTTGCACCAGGAGGCCGATCGTCGCAAACGCCACGAAACAGATGAAGCTGTTGAAGTAGCGAAAGAGCTCGAAGGGATAATGATGGCTGGAGAGGATATCCACGAAGCACCAGGCGATGCCGCTCAGGATCGCCAGGCAGACCACCGTAAATCGCCCCATATACCAGCCGCACAACGCGACGGGCGCGAAGTAGAAGACAAAGAAGAGGAATTGGTAGCCCGTCAGGTGGTCAATGTAGCTGAGCGAGATGAGCGAGGCCACGCTCGCGCAGATCACTTTGAACCGAAACCATTTGCTTGTGTGTTCCATGGTATGTTGAATTTGCCTAATGGTCGCCAACCGCTTCTCATAGCGAGTTCCGTGCCGGGCCTGGAAGACTCTTTTCTGCCCCATTCCAGGACAAAGCGAGGCAAGCTCGGTGACAGGTGCGGGACAACCGGCGGCCTAAACCTGAAAGCCGGAAGGCCGAAATCCGAAGGAAACCCGGATTCCCAAGGCCGAAGTGTCTGCTGCGCCGGCAATCAGACAGGGCGCCGGATCACGCCTTCTTCGGGTTTCGGATTTCGAGCTTCCTTCGGCCTTCGGGTTTCGGCCTTCGGATTTCC
>Ga0181532_10003096_pt1 | contig 15141 bp, 9 predicted proteins | sample PEATcosm2014_Bin_33_FD_119768 | JGI IMG/M metagenome (GOLD analysis project Ga0181532, IMG submission 119768) | Peatland microbial communities from MTU Mesocosm Facility, Houghton, MI, USA - PEATcosm2014_Bin11_30_metaG | ecosystem: Environmental > Terrestrial > Soil > Wetlands > Peat | place...
ACGTTATGGCGGGATCGGTGGATCCCCACCCGCGGGCGTTTGGCGGTAAACCCCGGCGTGCCGACATGAGTTTGGCAGACGCGAACGGGTCGTGCCACCGGCGTCACAACGCCTCCGTACCGTTGGAACCGAAGAACGAGGCCCTGACGCTCTGTTCATGAGTCCTAAGGCCACCGAGAGCGCCTAGGTGAGCCTCGAAGACTTCCTGGAGCGGCCGGAGTGGCACCAGGACGCCGCCTGCCGTGGCCAGACCGGACGGTCTTGTCCGCGGCACCGGCGCGACCATGGACAAGGCAAAGGCGGTCTGTGCGGGCTGCCTTGTGCGGCAGGAGTGCCTCGAGGCGGCGCTGGGGGACAGCGGAGCTGCAGGGGATGTTGTCGGGGACTACGGAGGCGGAGCGCCGGGAGATCGGGCGGTCGGTGGCTTGACGATGGCACCCCTAAGACCCCTAGCACCATCCACCTGGCGCTAGGGGCTAGGGATGCTGAGAGAGGCGTGGTGACGGACTCCGTTGTCCTTCATCGGTCCTCACGAATGATCCTGACATCGGGAGCTGCGCCGCAATAGAGCCGACCGGACTGAACCCAGCACAACGGTTCGACAACGCCTGGTCGGCGCCGGCGGGGGAGTGCGGGGCGTAGGAAGCTCTAGGCGTCCGCCTGGCGATCCTCCACGGACTGCGCCCAGCGATGGACCTGCTCACCCTCTGCGACGACTCCCGCATTCAGGTTGGCCGCATACGGCCCGAGCCTGAGCTCCACCATGCGGCTATTAGGCAGTCAGAACCAAGGGCCCTTCTCGTGTGACCACAATCGAGTGCTCGAACTGAGCAACCAAGCTCCCGTCCGCAGTGCGCAGGGTCCATCCGTCATCGTCGTCGACGACGTGATCGGCAGAGACCGATAAGAAGGGCTCGATGGCCAGCACCAATCCCTCGCGAAGAACCATTCTCTGACCGTCGTCGACACTCGGCACTGAGGGGGGCTCATGGAGGCCCCTCCCGATGCCGTGACCATTGAGGTTCTTGATTACCCGAAACCCGTGACGGCGCGCTCTGCGTTGGACCGCTCGACCCAGGTCACGGAGTCGGGCTCCTGGCTGAGCTGCTTCCATGGCGTCGTGCTGGGCAAGCTTGGTCGCCGACAACAAACTGGCGGCAACTGGTGATACCTCGCCCACAGCCACGCTGATCCCAGTATCGGAAAAGTAGCCGTCCAGCTCCGCTGAGACGTCAAGATTCACCAGGTCGCCGGCAAGTAGTTGGCGTTTGAGCGAGGGGATGCCGTGGGCAGCTTCGTCGTTCACGCTGATGCACGTTGAGCCAGGAAATCGGTAGGTGACACGGGGAGCTGACCGCGCTCCGTGGCGGCGGAATACGCTTCTGCCCACCGCATCGAGTTCACCTGTAGTGGTTCCCGGAGAGACAGCGTCTACCATCGCTTGGCGGGCTTCCGCGACGACCCGACCTGCACGAATCAGAGCATCGAGTTGCTCTTGGTTGTCAATGGTCATGCCGAGACTCTACGGCCGGAAGTGGCGCCTCGTCCCGGTGAACGGGGGCAGTTGTGCGACCATCTCTGAGTGCCATCATTGATCTGCCACGTGTGCGGGAAGCCGGTTGATCCCGAGAGACCCGCCGTCGGCGAGAGTCGAAGCTGGGATCGGCAGGGAGACTGGCAACCCAGGTGGATTCCTTGGGTGGCGGACATTCACGGAGGGGTTCCAGATCGCCCTGTTCATCCGGCTTGCTTCGTCAGTGAGCATGACCTGGCATGTCTGCCGGAGTTTGATCACCGATTCGGAACGGAAGCGGCGCAAGACTGCCCCACCGTCCCGGCAGCGACTGAGGCACCATCCATCCATCGGCGTCGCCGCCACGCGGCTCGGGCCAGGTTGAGTCCCTCGGCGTCGATAGCCAGCGAGCAGTGGATTTCAAACCCCCGTTTCGGACATACTGTTGCGACCAGCAATCCCTGTCGGTAAATGGAGGGAACGCCATGCGCGTAGGCGGGCACGAAGAACGGCATCAGTCGAGGTTTCCGCTGGTGCATGCCTCCACGTCACACCAGGCCTCCTCCTCGAGGAGCCGGCTCTGGATGCGGGCGCTCGGTGGCGCGGGGGTTGTCTGCTTCGCCATCGCCGTTGCGGCCACGACCGCCGGCGCCGCACCGTCGGCCGGACGAGCCCAGGCCAGCTCGGCCAGCTCGACGAGCCAGCAGCAGGCGGTGGCGACCTACAACGCGCTCCAACAGAAGCTCTATGTCGCCCGCCAATCCCTTTACAGCGGTAGTCCTTCGAACTCGTGCGGCACCTATTCGTGCCTGTGGCCGTTCACGAACGCCGTCGCCGGAACGGTCTACGTCTACGGCGCGCCAAACGGCGCTGGCTACCTGTCCGACATCGCAGCCCGCCAGACAGGCCTCGGCCACTACGCCGACCCGTCGGAAGTCTCCCCTTCGGGTTCTGCCCAGCCGTCCGCCTACCAATCGGCCGTGCCGCCGCCACTCGGGCCAAGTGGTGCCACGTACTACGACGACAACGGGTGGGTCGGGCTGAACCTGGTCCACGCCTACCTGCTGACGTCGAACCGCACCTATCTGACCTTGGCCCAGAACGAGCTCAACTTCATCATCTCCGGGTGGGACACGAACGACAGTGACGGCTGTCCCGGAGGCGTCTTCTGGGAGGACGTTGCGGGAAGCGAGCGCAACACCACCGCGAACGGAGCCGGCGCGGCGCTCGCGCTCGAGTTGGACCGGCTCACCGGGAACACCTCGGACCTGACGTGGGCGACGAGCGTGTACCAGTGGGTCGTCCACTGTCTCGGAACCACGAGCGGCCTGTACAACGACCATGTCAATCCGAACGGAAGCGTCAACACCACGATCTGGAGCTACAACCAGGGCGTCATGGTCGGCGCGGGCGTCTTGCTGTACCAGGTGACCGGGAACACCGCGTACCTGGAGCAGGCGCAGCAGACGGCAACCGCGGCCGTGTCGTACTTCGGCACGGGAACGGCGCTCGTCAACCAGGGGCCGGCGTTCAACGCCATCTACTTCCGCAACTTGTTCCTTCTAAATCAGGTTGCGCCCAACGCTGCCTACGCCTCCGAGGCCCAGAGCTTTGCGACCACCATGTGGGCGCAACGCCAAGCTGGAACCGGGCTGATCGACCCCCAGTACGGTGTCAACGGGACCGCTCCGATGGTCGAGATCTACGCACTGTTGGCCGGAAGTTCGCCCACGCCTTAGCGCGGCGCATCCTGGGACGGCGCGCTGCCCACCGCGGGCGTTTGGCGAGGCAGACAGGCGCCCGGCTCGAGTAGTCCGAAAGTGCCTGTCCCACCGCCCCGGCAATGTACGGGGGCAGGGGCGGTGTCACAGCCCGCATCTAGTAGAAGTCGGCTGCTGCTCCTGCCGAGAGTGACCGTTAGAGTCGGAAATGGGTCACGAACGGTCAGTATCCGGTTCGCCATCCCAGGACGTTCGATGCGAAAGGAAGCGGGCTCATGCCCGAAGACTCAGCAGGTGGCTCCGGCCCCTCGATCGACAACCGTCACCTTCTGCTGGTCGGTGCCGGGCCGGGTCTTGGAATGGCCGTGGCTCGTCGGTTCGCCGACGGCGGCTATCGAGTGACCTTGGTGGCTCGCAGCACGGACGGACTCCGCGATCTCGCTGACAGCCTGGCTGACAGCGGAGCCCAGATTGACACGATCGCGGCAGATGCCAGCGACCCTGAAGGTCTGGGAGCTCGGATGGCTCAGCTCTACAACGAGCAGGGTGCGCCCGGGCTCATCATCTACAACGCAGTCATGGGGGCTCCGGACCAGCTCCTTAGCTCGAGCGTCGAACACTTGCAGACGGCCTATGCGGTTGACGTCATCGGCGCCATCGTCGTGACGCAGGTCGCTGCCCCAGCCATGCAGGTGGCGGGCTCTGGCACCATCATCGTGACGGGTGGCGGCTTCGCAGATCATCCGATCCCAGCCCTCGCGACCGTTTCGCTCGGCAAAGCAGCGCTCCGATCCGCCGCCACCATGCTCGGAGCCGATTTGGAGCCGGATGGCATCCGCGTGTCGACATTGACGATCGCCGGGCAGATCGTTGCGGGCACCGCCTTCGATCCCGAGAACATCGCAAAACGCTATTGGGAAGTCGTCCATTCCGACGGTCCCTGGCAGGCCGAGTTTCGCTTTACCGGCGAGTAGGGCTGGAAATTCCGAATGTTCGATCATCGAGTTCGGATGCTTGGGCTGCCCCGGTGTGCCGGAGTGTCCCACCTAGCCGGTGCGAGCGGGGGCAGGGTCCTTTTTCGATTCCCGACCCACAGGTCGCCGAAGCGGAAGAAAACCCTTCTATCTAAATCCACCCATGCAACGCATATACAACCGGGATAGAGTCCGCACAGCGGTGCCGGGCTCGCAATCTGACTGCCGGTCGGTCACCGAGCCCTGAAAGGACTGGTAGAGCCATGCTCTTCATCAGCGAGTACAAGCTCAAGCCTCATTTGACCAAGGACGAGGTCAAGCGCCTCATGGATGTTTTTGGCAAGCGTGGAGCAGTAGAAGGTGAGATCGCGAACTACGTACGAGCCGACGGGACTGGAGGCTTCACCATCGCCGAGAACGACGACCTGACCTCGGCCTACGCAGACGTTCTCTTGTACTCCGAGTACATGACGTTCACAGTCACTCCGGTTCTCAAGATTGACGACGCCGTGGGTCCAATTTTCGCCTACATCGGGGAGTAACCGCTTGTAACGAAAGCTGGGTCAGTTCATTACTTCTTCTGGCATCCCGAAACGGGGGCGGTCATGGGTTGGCCGTAACGAATCAACCCAAGCCGGGCGATCGCCCCTGTCAAAAGGTGGTGCTCCACCCGGTACGGGGGCACCTATCCTCAGGCTGGTGGCAGCGGTGCAACAATGGTGCCTGGTGAGCGACCAAGTAAGCGTCCGCCGAGTTCGCTATCGAGAAGCTCCGTGGCGGGTGCGAGCTTGGAGAAGGCTGCGTTTCGTAATCCCTGTCCTCCCCGATCCGAGGCACTGGCTGCAGCGGAACGGGTATGTAGACCGGTGGCCCTGGTGACCCTTCGTACCGGAGTGCCCCACCCTCACGGCGACTGGGGCACCTTGCTGGGATTCACGTCGTCAAGTAGGCGGTGATCGCGTCGGCAAGACCACGCCGAGCTTCTCCGACGTCAGTGAGTGTGCTGATCTCCCCTTGCATCTGGATCCCATGCATCGCCGCCGGGAGGAGTTGTTCGACGCGATGGAGCTTCGTCCTCGAACCCACCAGTCCCTCCAACATGGCGCCAATCAGCGTCGTCCAAGCCTTATCCACGTGTTCAATGGCGGCGGCTGTGCGCGGCCACGTTCTCGCCAAGATCTCGTGGTCACGGCCGAGGCACATGCGGATGGTCTGTACCGCCCTCGCTTCGGGGGCGTCCAGAGCGTGCCAGAGCCATTCGACGATGGCCGACACCTGCCGGGCGATCGTTCGTTGTTGGCGGACGGAGCCGGCGACGCGGTAGGAGGTCAGCGCGTCGGCCACCTGTTCGAGAACAGCGGCCCAGAGGCCGTCGGCGTCACCGAACTGATGCTGAATCGTTCCCCAGGTGACGCCCGCCTCTTTGGCGATTCGGTTTGCGCTTACCGCCTCGGGTGAGCCCGTGGCAAGGCAGGAGACCGCCGTGACGAGTATCGCCCGTCGATTCTCCTTGCCGCGGCGATTCAACCGGGTGCCTTGTGCGCTCAGTCCGATCTGTGAAGTCGTCGAAGTACTCACGACCAACCCTTCACGTCGCCATGGGTTCTCCAATGATCCAGACCGAACTCGACCGCCGCGATGTCTCCCATCGCTATTGAGTGCGTGTCGCAACTCGTCGATATTTGCCAGCTTCGATGTTCACGATCTGTCGGTCCGTATGGCGCTCAAGATGATGTTCGCGAACGTAGGCGCCCGGTTCAGTTGCGTAGTCAACCGGCTCGGTCTCCAGGGTGATCCGCCATCTGCAGTGCGGCTCGGCGGCAGAGGCCCTGGGGGGGAGCTTCAATGGGTCGATGCGGATGTTCGGATTCCAGCGGGCTGCCCCATGGCGAAAGCCGAAGAGTTCGAGGTGACCACAGATCTTGTTCACCATGTAGTCCATGATCTCGGCGCCGCCCGCCTCCCCCGTCTCGGGGACGACACACTGGGGAGTGAACATCTCCCACTCGTTCTCACCAACCTGTCGGAATGTCAGGGTCATGCGAGTCGACATCGCCGGAAGGCACTGCCACACCTTCAGCGGCGTCGTGACTTCGTTCTCGCCCGAGAACCCCATGAGGCGGCTGATCGTGTAGTTCTCGTGGTCGCCCGCGCCGCTCTCTTCGAACCACACCGTGTGGTGCATCTCGTCGGCCACCTCTTGACCGAAGCGCTTCGTGGCTTCTGCGTACCAGCTGCGGTTCACGGCGCCATAGATCTCCCCGCCGATCTCCACGAGCTTCATCAGTGCCTTCTTTGAGAAGTCGCTCAGCCGGAGATCCGGTTCGAAAGGACCGCTGTAATCGTCAAGTTCCTCAGAATCGGAGTTTTGGAGCGGCACGTGGATCATCCCCTTCGGTCGTGGACGGCGGACCAGCTCCTAAGTATCATAGAACCTTATATGATCTTTGCCTTGGAACCCACGGTCGGGAGGAAGCAATGACAAAGCGACGACCGGAGGACATGTCTCGGAACGAGCTGGCCAAGCTCGCACGTGAGTACATGATCACTGCCCATGTCAATGACCGGACCGGGCTCGCGGCCGTCAATCTCGATCCGCGCATCCTCGACAGCGCCACGATCGCCATCGAAGAGTGGATGGGAGCCAGCCCGATCTACACCCGTCGCATGCAACGCGCCCTCGGGTTCGCCGGTGGCGATGACGTGGCGACCATCTTCAAGGGCCTGCAGCTCGATTGTGGCTTTGTCCACCAGTACATGGACGTCCGCTACGAGGTCGAGAGCCCGCACAAGGGCCGTTTCTGGCTGGAGAGCTGTGGCGCGCTCCTCGATGTGGAACCTCACGGCCAGGAGCAGGTCTTCACGATGTGCCACACCATTGAGGATCCCACCTTCGATGCCACGGCTGTCGCCACGAACCGCCGGGCACAGACTCGTCCGGTCCACCGTCCGCCCCGCCTCGAGTCGGTGGATCCAGAGCACCCACACTGTGAGTGGACCGTGACGATTGACCCGTCACACGATCCGGTCGCCGACCACCCTCTGCTGAGCCGGGTGGAGAAGTCGGCCCTCGCTGGGCTCGAGATACGCCGCCCTTCGGCGGATCCCGACGATGACGGCATGGCCCTCTACGGCGGACCCGTGCTGGCCGAGCCGCACCTCGAACTCTTTTCTTGGGACGCGCTGGTCGTCATCTGTAAAGAGGTCGCCGTCCAAGTGCACCTTCTGGTCCGCTCGTTGGGGCTCTCGCTGGCCGATGCGGTTGGCACCGAGAAGGCGACGGAGATCCTCGAAGCCGAGATGGTCGGCTCGTGCTGGATCATGAGCGAGCGGTTGGCCCGCCTGCTCGATGTGTCGGCGACTACTGGAAGCCTCGACGAGATCGAGACCGTCCTGTCGCTGCACCCGATGTTCCAACCGGCCGAGTACCAGCCCATCGCGTTGGAGCGCGAGGGCGATGCACTGTACCTCCACCTCCTCGACGGTCCCGCCGCCGGCGACGACGACGGGGCGAGCTGGGCCTCGCTGTTGCGATCGGGCCGCGACAAGGGACTGGTCGCCGCCGTTCAGGCCATCAACCGGCAGGCGAGGGTGGAACCGATCGAGGGTTCCGAGGTGCCGTCGTGGACAATCACCCTCGATCCCGACGCCACTCCGGTCGCCATGCCGGATTGGGCAGCCATCGGCCACCTGAGCGGCTCCTCGAAGTTCTCGTTCGAGCAGCGCGTGTCGATCACCAAGCGTCGATCCTGACCGCCAAAGTCGGACTTGAGCCTCCGAGCGACGCAGCGCAGTAGCCCATAAGTGCCTGCTTGGCGCATGCGACTGTGGCAAGCAGGCAGTAAGAATTCTGATGTTGTTTGAAGGTGCTGTGGTACAGGGATCGCACCCTCGGGATCTAACCCTCCTGGCCCCAAGGCTGGATCCGCCAGTCGGGATTCGACCAGCCTTGCCCCCAAGCGGCTTGTGGGCGTGACTGGATGCACATCGTGCCGAGCGGGAACCAGTCAATTATTCCGGTTCGGCGGCCTCTGGAACAGACGGACTCGGGCACCACCCCGAGTCAAACCTCCAAGCAGGAATCCGCCCTCGGCCGAGAACTATGAGTGTGTTCGTCAGGATGTGTTCAAGTCGGCCAGGGCTTTGGACGACACTGATCAACGGGCTGATCGCATCAGCCGTAGCTGGAGGATGGACCGTGGACAATCGCAGACGGGCACAACGCCAATCCGCCGTTTGGATGGGCTCTTGTCATGTCGAGGGCGAACCCTCCCACCTTTGGCGGGACTGCGGGGTTTTCGACTTCTCGAGTCTCGGTCTGGGGATGGACCTTCGCCGTCCTGGCGCGTCCGATCTCGTGGGTCGTCGCGTCTCCGTGCGTCTTCCGATAGGCGCGTCCATCGACATCACGTTCACGGGTGAGGTGCGAAATGCAAAGGCCGGGCCGGATGGAATTATGCGAGCAGGAATCGAATTCGCAAGCCTCTCCGAAACCGAGCTCTCCATCGTCGATCTAGTAGACCTTGGCTCGGTGATCAGGTCAAGGTCCGGACCGTCACACTCGATCCAGGCGGCTGACGACTGCTGAGAGCCGGCGCGACCTCGGCCTTTGCGAGAATGACGCTGCCAAGCTGTGACTGCGGGACCCGTCCTGCCGCCCCGGGGCTCCAACGGCGGAGAAGTCCCTGCACCGCCAACGTCCGACATCGTGCTCAGATCGGTCAGGCTCAGGGTGCAGCCGGGCCTTCCTTGTCGCCGCCTAAGGCCGTGGTCAACCCCTCCAAGTCGGCCACGGTCACAGTGAGTGCCGAATGGCCGCTTCTACGCAACGGCGACGACACCTTCTCTGCGAAGTGAATGCATACGCCTCGGTCGTGGTTCGTTCCAAAGGTCAACCCGTCGTCAACACGTGACATGCGAACCCCAACCGCGGTCCACCAGCGGTAATTCAGAGTGATGTGCGCACCAGTGATGTTTGAAAGCTGCGTCACGATCTTGAAGAGACCAAAGGTTGCAACGATGGAGGCTTCGTCGGTGAGCGTGACACCGTCCCTTGCGGGTCGCAACAAAAAGGGCAACAACACGGGCAGGTAGCGCTTGTCGATCGCATAGCCGAAGTGTTGGCTCACCTTCGATACGTTACGCCGGTCGTCCCCTTCACCGGACCGACGGTGGGTTCATGGTGACGAACCTCCCCGTGGGGCCGGCTAACTTTCCTTGGGGGATCCCGCGAGCTGGACTCGCTCGGAGCGGGCACGACCGCGCGATGCCACGTAGTGGGCTCCTCCCGCCGCCGCACCGACGGCGGCCATGGCGAGAGGAGTTCCAAGCTGTCGCGTTCACGCGGTCACCTCGATGGCCCAGACCGGCGGTGGGTTCATGGATATACGCCCGCCGCCGGCACTGGTGATCTGCGGGCCGAAGACGGCGATCGTGTCGCCCAACTCGGGCATCTGGTCCACAGGCTCCGGAGGTATACCGAGCCTCGACGCGGAGGGGCCCCTCGCTGCTGGGAGGGGCCGCCATCTGCACACCCGTCTCGTGACTGACGTAGGTGCGCCACTCAGTGTACGCCCCGAATTCGGCGGATCAGCCGCGACGGCAAAGTCGTCACCGTTGTCTCCTGGCGTCGAAGCGCTCACCCACCGCCCATGAACGCCAAGATGACCTGGCCCCCAGCTAGGGAGGGGTGACGGGCCGGATACGGATCGCTCGGTTACCGTGCCAGACGCGATTCGGCCGGCGCCCCCCTCGGGGGGCTTGGGGACGGGGAAAGGGCGCCGGCCGTTTCGCTACGACGCAAGCCTAAGACCCGCTTCTAAGCCGGCGCTGTGCAGCTTGTTACGAACGTGTGGCAGTTCCCGGAGACGACCGCTTCGGGGGCGTGCGCACCCCGGGAGCTGGCGCGTCGGAGGCCAGGCACGGGCGCTCCGGCCCACGTCGAGGCAGGGTCGGCTCAGCTCGTGGTTGGTGACGTTCCGGGCCGGCTCGTCACCGGTGGTGGGTTCGACGGAGGACCGTGGCCGCGGCTGATGCGCAGGCGCGGTCCAACCGGCCTGATGGCGCGAGTTGGACCGGTCACCCCCATGCCGGGACCGTTGGCATTCGGTCACAGTGACCGCGGTATTTCAGCGCATACCGACGGCCAGTGCAACCGGATGGTGGGCCACTGGCGAAGGAAGTGGTAGGGGGTCCACGCGGACGCCATGCTGACCCAGCCGATCTCGGTAGTGTGACCGCCGTACTCGAAGGACCCAGCGGGTGGTTGGCGGGCGGTGGTGGTTGCCTGAGGGGATGATGGTCACCGAGGAGGCAGGAAAGGTCGTGGCCCGCATTGTGGTCGAGTGGACCGGGTGGTGAAGATGACCCACGCGCGGGCCCGCAGACGAGTCGTGGCTGCATGTGCCGTGCTCGCCGTGCTCAGCGGTCTGTTGGTCGGTGTGACGGCCATTCGTACGACCGTCGGCGCAGCAACGAGCGCGACCGACGGCGGGACCCGCGGTGCCGACAATTACAGGACCGGCTGGTATCCGGATCAGACCGACCTCAGCCCCTCCCTGGTCGGCGGCGGCACGTTCGGTAAGTTGTTCGACACGCCGGTCGACGGCGAGGTCTACGGGCAGCCCTTGGTCGACGACGGGCAGTTGTTGGTGAACACCGAGAACAACTATGCGTATGGTCTCGACCCCGCCACCGGAGTGATCCTGTGGACCCGAGAGTTCGGTGCGCCCGTCCAGGCGGCCAACATCGGTTGTGCCGACCTGACCCCGACCTTCGGCATCACCTCCACGGCGGTGGTCGACCAGAGCACCGATGTCGAGTATCTGGTGGACAACGAATACGTCTCGGGGGACTCGGGTGCGACCGCCTACTACATGCACGCGCTGAATCTGGCCGACAACGGAGCCGAGGAGCCTGGTTTTCCCGTGGAGATCCAGGGCACCGCGTCCAACGACCCCTCGCTGACGTTCAATCCATCGCAGGAACTCCAGCGTCCAGGGCTCCTCCTCATGAATGGCACGGTGTACGCCGCGTTCGCCGCTCATTGCGATATCCAGCCCTGGGAGGGCTGGATCGCCGGCGTCACCGAAACGGGGACCCTCCAGACCATGTGGACCACGGCCGCCACGAGCACCGACGCCTCCCCGGATTCGGGGGCGGGAATCTGGATGTCCGGCGGTGGTCTGGTCTCCGACGGCCCCGGCCAGATCCTCTTTGCCACCGGCAACGGCGCGTCCAACGGGGCCGGGCCCATCCCCGGCAACTCCCCGCCACCCGATCTCGGCGAGGCTGTCGTCCGAGTGGCCGTGCAGCCGGATGGTTCCCTCAAGGCGGTCGATTTCTTCTCACCGTATGACGCCGCCACCCTCGATCAGAGCGACCTGGATTTCGGGTCCGGCAGTCCCGTCGCCCTCCCCGACGCGTACTTCGGCACGGCGGCCATACCCCACCTGGCCGTGGCGGTCGGTAAGGAGGGCTACGTCTACCTGCTCAACCGAGACAACCTCGGGGGAGTGGGGGAGGGTCCCAATGGCACCGACGACGTCGTGGGCCGCTACGGGCCCAATGGTGGCGTCTGGTCCAGCCCGGCGGTCTGGCCCGGTGACGGCGGCTACGTCTACATTCCGACGGCCTCGGGTTCAGTGAGCTCCAGCGGTTCCGCGGGGGTGATGGATGCGTACCAGTACGGCGTGAACGGTTCAGGCACGCCGACGCTCAACCTGGTCGGCCAGTCTGCGGACGCCTTCGGGTTCGGTTCGAGCGCCCCGGTGGTCACGTCGGACGGCACGGCCTCGGGCTCTGCACTCGTGTGGACGGTGTGGTCGGCCGACGGGTCGGGAGCGGGGGCGCAGCTCCGGGCGTACGACCCTGTCCCGGTGGACGGAGTCCTCCAGCTGGTGTGGAGCGCGCCCGTCGGCACGTCCTCCAAGTTCAATCCGCCCGGCGTGGCCGACGACCGCCTCTACGTCGGCACGCGCGATGGACACGTCCTCGGGTTCGGCTCTCCGGTGGGTGCTCCGGTCAGCACCACGGCACCTACCTTTCCGGCCACCGTGGTCGGGCAGACCTCCACCGAGACCCAGACCATCACCGCCAATGACCCCGTGACCATCACCTCCCTGTCCGCCACCGGGCCGTTCACACTTGGTCTCCCCAGCCAGACCCTTCCCGCGTCGCTCGAACCAGGGGCGTCCATTTCGGTGCCCGTGACCTTCGCTCCGACGGCACCGGGCCCCGTCGGCGGCGGACTCACCGTCACACTGGCCACGTCGCAGACAACAACGGTCGACCTCACCGCGTCCGGGGAGGTCGACGGCCCCAGCCTGAGCTCCACGACCAACGGGATCAGCTTCGGTGGGATCCCTCCCGACGCCCAAGCGAGCACGACCGTGGGGTTTGTCGACAATGGGTCCGAGCCTCTGACCATCTCGGCTGTGGACTTGCCGGCTGCCCCCTTCACCGTGTCGGGCGCGCCGAAGCTCGGCGCACAACTTGAGCCAGGGGCCGAGGTGGTGGTCAACGTGACATTCGCTCCGGCCCTCGAAGGCAGCTATGCCTCGACCCTCGAGCTGGACAGCACCGGAGGGAACCTGACGGTCGCCCTCACCGGCAACTCCACGTCGCCGGCCGTGTTGTCCATCATGCCGACCTCACTCGATTACGGATCAGTGCCGCTCGGCACGACGTCGGCTGAGTCGTTCACGGTGTCCAATACCGGGAGCGCAAACCTCACGATCACCAAGTCCAAGCCCCCGGCCACCGGACCCTTCGCCGCCTCGACGGAGCTTTCGGAGGGAACCACGCTGGTCCCGGGTGAAAGCGTCACGGAGACCGTCGCCTTCACGCCCACCGTGGTCGGCACTGTCACCGACGCCTGGATCATCACCGGTAACGACGGCTCGGGAGCTCGGACGATCGCATTTTCCGGGACTGGATACATTCCCGCACCCGTCACCAGGGGATCGACGAATCCTTCGCACGGATACTGGCTCGTAGGCTCCGACGGCGGGATCTTCAGTTTCGGCTACGCCCAGTTCGACGGCTCGACTGGCAGCCTCGCGTTGCAGAGACCCGTCGTCGGGATCGTCCCGACCTCGGACGATGGGGGGTACTGGCTGGACGCCGCAGACGGCGGCGTCTTCAGCTTCGGCGACACCCGGTTCTATGGCTCGATTCCCGGTCTCGGGTTCCACCCGGCTGGTTCGGGCCAGCCGCAGAGCCTCAATGACCCGATCGTGGGCATGGTGCCTTCGGCTGATGATGGCGGCTACTTCATGGTGGCCTCCGACGGCGGAATCTTTGCCTTCGGTAACGCGCATTTCGCCGGCTCCTGCCCCGGCATCGGCGGCTGTGCGGGTGCTGCGGTCGCGGTGATACCGGACCACAGCGGCAGCGGTTACTGGGTGGTCACCTCCACGGGGAACACCTATGCCTTCGGTGACGCGCCGTACCTCGGCGGTCCGGGTCATGGCACTGTCGCTTCGGCGGTCGCCAGCCCTGACGGGAACGGCTACTGGATCCTCTTGAGCGACGGCGGGGTCTTCGCCTACGGCGACGCCACCAACCTCGGCTCGCCCCCGTCAGCCAACTTCAACGGGCTCGACCCTGCGACCGCTATCTTCGCGACATCCGACGGCGGGGGTTACTGGGTCTCCTCCGCCGCCGGTGCCGTCTTCAACTACGGGGATGCGCCCAACGACGGCGGGATGTCGCAAGCCCGTCTCAATGGGCCCATCGTCGCCGCGACCGGGTTCTGACCTCCTCCTGGTGTCCACTGGTTGAACACTCGATAGCGTGGACCCGGTCAGCGTGGGTCCGGCCACTTTCAGGGAGGGACGTGCCATGGATGAGTCGGTTCGCCAACACAAGTTCGTCCTCGACGAGTCCGAGATGCCGACGACGTGGTACAACCTCGTGCCCGACCTGCCCAGCCCGCCGCCGCCTGCGCTGCATCCGGGCACACTCGAACCGGCAGGTCCGGACGACTTCGCTCCATTGTTCCCGATGGATCTCATCCTCCAAGAGGTCTCGACGGACCGGTTCATCGAAATTCCGGGAGCGGTCCTCGACGTCTATCGCCATTGGCGGCCCAGCCCACTGTTTCGGGCACACCGACTCGAGCGGGCGCTCGGAACCCCGGCCCGCATCTACTACAAGTACGAGGGAGTCAGCCCGGCCGGTAGCCACAAGCCCAACACTGCGGTGCCGCAGGCCTACTACAACGCCAAAGCTGGGGTCCGGAAGCTGACGACGGAGACTGGGGCTGGCCAGTGGGGTTCCGCGCTGGCTTTCGCCTGCGCGCTGTTCGGCCTCGAGTGCGAGGTATGGCAGGTGGGGGCGAGCTATGACCAGAAGCCCTACAGGCGCCTGATGATGGAGGCCTTCGGCGCAACGGTCCACCGTTCTCCTTCCGACCTCACCGAAGCCGGTCGCAGGTACCTGGCCGAGAACCCGCGTCACACGGGCTCGCTCGGCATCGCGATCTCCGAGGCGGTCGAGGTCGCGGCCCAGGACCCCGAGATTCGCTATTCGTTGGGTAGCGTGCTCAATCACGTCCTGCTCCACCAGACCATCATCGGGGAGGAGGCTCTCCTCCAGCTGGCCAGAGCCGGCGAATCCGCGCCCGACGTCATCGTGGGATGTACCGGAGGCGGTTCGAATTTCGCCGGTCTCTCGTTTCCCTTCCTGCGCGAGAAACTGGCCGGAAGGATGTCGCCGACGATCCGGGCGGTCGAGCCGGCCTCGTGCCCATCCCTCACCAGGGGTGTCTACGCGTATGACTTCGGGGACTCGGCCGGCATGACCCCCCTGATCAAGATGCACACTCTGGGACATGACTTTGTGCCCGACCCCATACACGCCGGGGGGCTGCGCTACCACGGGATGTCGCCACTGTTGAGCCACGTCTACGAGCTCGGGCTGATTGAGGCCA
>Ga0181532_10003099_pt1 | contig 15127 bp, 10 predicted proteins | sample PEATcosm2014_Bin_33_FD_119768 | JGI IMG/M metagenome (GOLD analysis project Ga0181532, IMG submission 119768) | Peatland microbial communities from MTU Mesocosm Facility, Houghton, MI, USA - PEATcosm2014_Bin11_30_metaG | ecosystem: Environmental > Terrestrial > Soil > Wetlands > Peat | place...
CCGCCGTAATTCCTGATTTCGACGGGCCCCGGGTCACCCGTGTTCCAGCCCCAGGGTAGCCGCAATTTCCAAGTGCGTCCGTGGGCGCGAAAAAGCGGGCAGAAGGCGGCAAACTGAAACCAGCGTAGATACAGTTCCGCAGTAAATTCTTTTGTGGGCACAAACCCGCCGATGTCGGTTCCCCAGAGCGGAATACCGGTAAGCGCGGTGTTGATGGCGATGGGGACGTGGACCTGCAAGGTCTCCCATCTCGAGTACACATCGCCGGACCAGAGAAACGAAGCATAACGCTGCATCCCTGCATAACCGTTGCGATGCAGCGCATAGGGCCGTTCATTGGGGCGATCCAATTGGGCGCCTTCCCAGTACATGCGATTGCGGACGAGTCGCGATGCAGCGTCGAGCGGATCGCCTTCGTCCGGCCACCATCCATCCACGCCCATGGCGAAATCTTTGCGATGCGCATCCCAAAGGCAGCTTGCTTGCTCCATGTCCGGGGACTCTTTTTTGCATTTGTCGCGTGCGGATCCTTGAAGCTTTTTTGTTTCGATCACGGAGTGAAGCACTACATGGAAATGTTCCTGGTGCAGTTCGTCAATCATCTGTTTCGGATCAGGGAAGACGCTAGAGTTCCAATCGAAGGAGCCGTTCGCCGTATTCCAGCCGGAAGGACAAAATCCCGTTCCGAGATAGATCAACGCGTCGCAGGGCAATTTCTTTTCGCGAAATGTTTTTGCCTCCGCGAGAATCTCATCGCGGCTTGCCAGCGTGCGGTGCGATTGTTGATAGCCGAAGCTCCAGAGTGGCGGCATTTCGGGAAGGCCGGTGAGGCGCGCATATTCGGCCATGATGGTTGCAGGTTCGCTCGCAAAGACGAGAAAAAGATCGAGGGGCAACGCCGAATCCGGATTCGCGGGAAGAAACTTGCCTTCCGGTCCAGTCAGATCAAACGCTCCGTAAGGATAATGAACGAACATTGCCCATCCCGACGTTCCGAGGAGCCACGGAATGGGAACGCGGCCGCCATGCGTCTCCAGCTTGTAGCCCCCCTGGCCGCTACGCATGCGATCCATCGCTCCACGGCGATCAAATTGCGCTCCGCCTTCCCCAAGACCCAGCAAAGGTGCATTCCCGACTTCGAAGGACAGCACGCCAGTGGCTTCATCCATCTTGAGCTGCTGGAGCGTATGACCATCAGCGGATTGGATCGTGATGGTCACAGGAGCGGCGGTGGCCTGCACACTAAAGTTGCCAATTTTCACGGATGCCACACGCGCGGCGTCGCGCAGGCTCGCAAGCGGAGCGCCCCAGGAAGATTGCACGAGTGAGCCGTCGTCCGGCACGGCGCTTACCTGTCCCGGCTTGGCAGGATCCTCAACCGTAAACACCGTCAGCCGAAACGCATGCTCGCTGACTGGCGCAATTTGGATTTTGACATCCCGGCCCGCCACGCGGAATGTTTGTGAGGCGCCTGCTTGTGAATTAGGCAGGAGCCTCAACGCACAGGCAGCGGCCATGCCTGCAAGAACCTCTCTTCGGTTGAGATGCTCTTTCATTTTTCCCCCAACGTTAGCGATGAAATTGATCTCAGGGTTTGGCGGTAAGCTCCACCCAGGTCGTGGCCTTTTCGAGCGGGACCACATAAGCGTCACGTTCAAGCGTAAGCGGCTTCGTAGGATGGAACGCGCCAACTCCAGGAAGCTTGGCGGGCTGTTCCACGCGTAGTCGCGCCGTCGGCGTGAACTCAGTTGCGGGGCCAAGGCCTACGCGAACCGCGCCAGTTTTGGAGTTCACCTCGATGGCATCAAATTCCCCGGCTTCCAGCGTCAGCCACAGTCCAGACGAGGCGATGTAAACGCGAGTGCGAAACGAATCGAGCGGCGTCACCTTCACCGTTTCGCCGCTCACCGTCGTGTTTCCTCCGAAAGACACCCAGCCGAATTCCGGATGGTGCACGATGTAGGTGGCGGTGTTCAGAGCGTGGCCGAAAAAGTTTGGACCATTGTCTCCCGAGAGGGGATCGAATTTGAGCATGTCTGGGAAGGAATGGAACGCAGGCGCAAGAAAACCTTCCTGATCGATGTCCGTAAGGACGCCCATCATGCCGCCATAGCCAACGCGCAAAAGATAGAAATCGTCAGGATGCTCGCGATACTCAGCGAGCAGAGGAATCGCGTTGAGGCCGGAGCCGTAGTGGTGGAGCTGGCGTTCCAGCCGACGGTATTTGGCGGCGAACACGAAATCCCAGTAGCGGCGCGCGCTTCCGTTGTAACCCCAGTGCGGAATCGCGGGGTCGTAACCCAAAATAGCGTTGAGCGTGACATCCGCCTTGTCCTGGTAGCCGAAATATTTCATCCAGGCATAGACCTCTTCTTGACCGGTGGAATCCCAAGGCATCTCGCTGCCAAAGGGATACGCTTGGCTCTTCCAGACTGCCGCGCGTTCCTTCATTTTGGCTTCCATCGTTTCGGCCTGGCTGCTCATTCCTTCGCGCTTCAGGTCGTCGAGGATCCGGACGAACACCGTGCCTTCCATCTGGCCAAAAGTAGAGAGATCCGGCGCAAATTTCGTCATCGCCATGGAAGTTTCATACGCGTGCGTCAGATACCAGGCCCACGGATGAGCAGTGACGAGGCCCTGATTGTTGCGTGCCAGACGGTAAAGCACCCAGTAGGCGGCCGCGACGTGCGGATAGTTGTAGGAGCGATCGACATGTTCGGAAGCCTCTTTATTCCAGCTTGTCCAGCTCTTCCAGTCGAAATCGCTGCGATAGAAATTAGCGGGCAACTGATCGGGCTGATAGAAAAAAAGACTCTTGCGAACACCGAACTGGTTGAGGCCATCCTTGAATTGCAGTCCACCCCAAAGGACGCCATCCACGAATTGCTGGTATTTGTCGAGTTCCTCTTTGTTGGGCTGCCCCAATTGCTTCATGATCGCAGCAAGCCAGGACCCCGCGCCCCCCTCATCGCTGAGGCCGGCAATCCATACGCGGCTGTCCTGCGTGACCGGTTGGTTTAGCTCGCGGTCGTAGGTCAAGACAGAGGGGCTGCGGTGGAACGGATCCGCGGGATCAACGAACCATTGGTTGGTCGTCAGAAAGTGCCCCATGTCGGCGACCGCTTCCTGCGCAGGCTTCACAACAAAATATTGGATGGTTTGCACCGAACCGTCTTCGAAAGTGATGGTTAATCGCGCGCGACCCCAGGTCTTGCCTTTTACTTCATAGCTTTTCCATCCGGCGGACGGGCTCTTTTCTTCTGTGAGAGTCAGTGACTCTTTCGGCTCGATTTCAAGCGACTTGACGGCGTGGGAATACTGCAGGAAAAGATGCGCATTGATGTCCGTGGGAAGCACGTAGCCGGGGACACCGACCGCTACGGGACGGTTATTTGCGTGGAGCGTTTTTTCAATAGCGCGAATGGAATCCGAGACCAGAAATTTGACGCCGTAGGTTTGTGACTCGCCGGGAGCGAGTGTGAGCAGGGTCGGCGGATTCCACTGTTTAGCATTCTTCCATTCATTGTCGGCAAACGCCTTGCTGTGAACCATCCAATCATAGAAGCCCTCGAAGGTAACCCACCGCGGAGTCGGGTCGGTAAAGATCGGCGCGGCCTCGCGCGACCGTCCTTTGCTGAGAATGGGGCTGTAAGCCTCGAAGGGAGTCTTGCCGTCGGGAACCACCAGAAGAGCGGGAGCGTGGCCATTCAAGCGAGTGACTTGCAGGTAGCCGGCGTCCTCACCGATATAGGGGTCGTAGAAAGAACATTTCGCGTGGGCTTCCTCGAGCGATCGATCGTTGAGCACATTATTGAAGACCATGGAAATGCCCAAGGCGCCTACCTGAACGGGCCCAGTGGTTTTGTTCTTCAAGGTAAAACGAAGAACGAGCTTGCCCTCGTCGAGAACCCAACTTCGCGAGATCTGCAGCGGAATATCCGCGGGCAAGGTGGAGGAGAGATCAGCCGACGCCAGGATTTCTCCTGACGCTGGGAATGCAGTCACGGTTTTGCGCGTGGTGGATGTGGAGTAGTTCTTCCATTCGCCGGAATCACCGGAACGCACGCGGAGATCCAGATCACCGAGGTGGTAATAACCGTCCTTCGAGCGTTCGATTAGCAGGTCGCCGGGCGTGAAATCAAAGTCGCTGGCAATTTTCGGCTTGAGGGCCGCAACCGTTTGGGAAGAACGCACCAGTTGGAGTGTAAAGTCTGGAGTATCCAGACTGACGATGCCCTGGTCGAGCATCGGGCCGGGCTTTGGAGGTTCTTTCTTGCGCTGCTGCTCTTGCGCCAGAGCGCCAGGCCCCAGCACAGCGAGCAGACCCAGTATCAAGAGCAACCTTTGAGCAATACTGAGCAGCCGGGGGGAACCGTCAGTCATTTGCGCAACCTTTCTGAATGTGAGTACAAACAAAACAGGTCCGCCACTAATGGAGTCCACAGAACACGGAAACAACCGACGAACCGAGTAAACGATTACTCGCACCGCGCTATCATCTCCCCTACGGCAAGGGGGATTAAGACCGATGGAATTCTAGTCCTATGCCAGCTTCAAAACAAGAATATACAGTATTCAGCCGGGTAATTGAGAGCGTTCCCGAAAGCATCTGGTGAACGCGGGGCACATCGTATATGGTTAGTTTTGAAGCCGTTAGCGGGTTCTTCCGATGACCAACTCCTTTCTTGTGTCCCGTCGGCAACTGCTGAAATACCTGGGTGGAGCATTGCTGGCAGCGGACCCCGGTTTTGCGCTCCCGCCGAGTGCCAATCGAATCACGTTTCGCGACGTCGCAAGCTCCGCGGAGATTGACTTCCGGCATGACAACGCTTCTTCCCCGGAGAAATACCTGATCGAGACGATGGGTTCGGGCTGTGCATGGATTGACTACGACCAAGATGGCTTGCTCGATATCTACCTGGTGAACGGCGCGGCGACGAAGGTCTATACACCGAAACATGCCTTGCGTAGCGCCCTTTTTCACAACAATGGAGACGGCACGTTCACCGATGTCACCGCCAAGGCAGGGGTTGCCGCGGAAGGACTTTGGGGCATGGGCGTGGCCGTGGGGGACTTCGACAACAATGGCTATCCGGACCTTTTCGTCATGGGATACGGACGAAGTATTTTGTACCGCAACAACGGCGATGGCACGTTTACCGATGTGACCGCGAAAGCTGGCGTGGAGAATAAAGGGCAATGGGCTTCCAGCGCGGCCTGGTTCGATTACGACAACGACGGCAAGCTGGACCTGGTGATTGCCAACTACGTGGATTGGTCTCCGGAGCGCAACTACTGGTGCGGCGATAAGGGGCCCGGAATGCGCAGCTATTGCCATCCGGACGTGTATAACGCGCAGTCGCCCACGCTCTATCGCAATAATGGAGACGGCACGTTCACCGACGTGAGCTTGAAATCCGGGCTGGGACTAAAGAAAGGAAACGGCTTAGGCGTGGTGACTTTTGATTACGACAATGACGGTTGGCAGGACATCTTCATCGCCAACGATCACATGCCGAATTTCCTGTTCCACAACAACCACGACGGGACCTTTGAAGAGGTAGGCTATGCGTCGGGCGTGGCCGTCGGCATGGACGGCCAATTCGAGGCAGGGATGGGAACGGACGCCGCGGACCTGACGGGAACCGGCCACATGGATCTGGTGGTCACGCATCTGGATCAGCAACTGACGCGCGTGTACCAGAACGCCGGTGATGCTTCGTTTGACGATGCCACTTTTCGTTCCAAACTTTCTTATGCCACGTTTCACATGAGCGGCTTTGGCACGCGCTTCATGGATTACGACAATGACGGGGCGCGCGACCTGTTCATGGCCAACGGGCACGTTCTGGACAACATCGAGCGCTACCAATCGAGTGTGCGCTACGCCGAACCCAAATTGATGTTTCGCAACACAGGGAAAGGAGTCTTTGAAGACGTCAGCGCTCAACTCGGAGACGACTTCCTGAAGCCCTGCGTGAGCCGAGGCGCAGCCGTTGGTGATTTCGATAATGACGGCGATCTGGACATCCTTGTGAATAACAATGGCCAAGCCGCTCAGTTGTTGCGCAATGACGGCGGAAATGCCAATCGCTGGCTGGAGATTTTTCTGATTGGGACGCGCTCCAATCGTGACGGCGTGGGGGCGCGAGTGAAGGTGATGGCTGGTGACCTGACGCTATATGACCAGCGCAAAGGAGGCATGAGCTACCAATCGGCGCAGGATCCCAGGCTGCATTTTGGTTTGGGGCAGCGCACGAACGTGAATGCCATCGAAATTACGTGGCCGAGCGGAGTGGTGACGAAGTTGACAAACCTGAAGAGCGACCAGATCATCGCCGTCAAGGAAGGAGAAGGTCAGGTGGAGCGGCGATTTCCGCGGGTTGTTTGGAAATAGACTTGGAGCATGCGCGAAATGATTGCTTGCGTTGAGCCGAATGCACTATAGGAGGGCGTTCCTTCCAGCGAACTTCGCCTTTGCTCCCAGACTGCGGCCAATTCGCAAGACTTCGTTCCACTTTGCCATCCGCTCGCTCCTCGAAAAGGAGCCCACTTTCAGCTGCCCGGCTTCCGTCCCAACCGCCAGATGCGCGACGAAGGTGTCTTCCGTTTCACCGGAACGCCCCGAGACCACGGGCTTCCAACCAGCGGACTGGGTTAAGCGGATTGCATCGAGCGTTTCGGTGACTGTGCCAATCTGGTTTGGCTTAATCAAGACGGCGTTTGCAATCCGACCTTCGATGCCCGCCTGGATACGCTCCGTATTCGTGACGAAGAGATCGTCACCGATGATCTGCAGAGAATCCGGAGTCACAGACCGGAAGTGCTGCCAGCCGGCCCAATCGTTCTCGGCCATGGGATCTTCGATGGATACGATCGGATATGTTCGGCACCAGCCCGCGAGGAGATTCGCGAAAGCCTCGGAATCGAAGGACTGCTTTTCGCTGCGAAACGTGTACTGGTGTGTCGGCTCGTCATAGAGATCGCTCGCAGCGATGTCCAGTGAAAGAGCGACGTCGTCGCCTGCGCGATAGCCGGTGCGTTGAATGGCGTTCAAGAGCAGCTCAAATGCCTGCTCATGAGAATCGATTTCTGGCCAGAAGCCGCCTTCATCCGCAACGCCGCACAACTTGCCTCGTTCGCGCAGCACGTCGGCGGTAGCATGATAGACGTTGTGCGTGATCTCCAGAGCTTCCGCAAAGGATTGCGCGCCGGTTGGCATGATTAGAAAATCTTGAACGTCGATTCGCCAGTTCGCGTGCGCACCTCCGCCGATGATTTGAATTTCCGGAAATGGAAGGAGGGTGCCTCCTCCCAAATACGCATGCAGCGGCTGGTGATTGGATGAGGCCGCTGCATAGGCGAAGGCCATGGAAACAGCCAACATCGCGTTGGCGCCGAGGCGCGACTTTTGCAGAGTGCCGTCCAATGCCATCACGCACGTGTCAACTCCTCGCTGGTCCAAATCGCCCTTTCGTAGCAGTTCGGGTCCGATGATGCGTTCGATATTCTGGATGGCCGTGAAGACGGACTTCCCCCGGAAACGGGACGAATTACCGTCCAGCAGTTCCAGAGCCTCATGCTTACCCTTGGAAGCGCCTGATGGGACGATGCCTCTGCCCTGGCTGCCGTCAGCGAGCGTGACTTCCGCTTCGACGGTGGGATTCCCTCGAGAATCGAAGACCTGGTGCGCCGAAACGGATTGAATCTTCATGTGAACCATTCCGCAATCACTGTGGACAAACTGGCGGGCCCACGCAGCAAACCAGTGATCGCAAGAGCTCGAACTTGTTCTTGTTGATTTTCCTGCAAGTATTCTACAGGCGATTTCCCGTCGACCCTGGCCAACAGCAACATCAGCAGGAGCCACGAGACCTGTACATCGAGCACGTTTCGCCCATCGTCTCTTTGTTTTTCATCGGCAAAACGTGAGGCGAGGTAGGAGGACCAGGCGACTTCAACCATTTTTTGCCACGTGCCGATGGCGGGACGCGCAACCGACTTGAGAAGAAGATGGCTCAAGAGAAATGCGACATCGAAGGCGGCGTCGCCATACCACGCGCATTCGCAATCCACCACCATCAGCCGCTCGGGGCTGACAAGAATGTTTTTTGGGCTGAAGTCGCCATGAGTGAGTACAGCACGTTCTGATCGCAAACGTGATGCTTCGGCTTCCAGAATATCCCTCAGCCGAGGATGACGCCGCGCCGTGGCCAGAAGGTAGGGTTCGATCCGGAGTTGCTCGAAGTTGGCAAGAGTTTGGAAGCGTTCGCGAGCTTCCGGGTCCTGCGCGGAACGAGCGTGAATTTTCCCGAGCAGTTTCGCAGCCTCCGAGGCAATTCCCGGATCGCACCGGCCACCCAACATCATCTCTTTCCAGTTTTGCCAGGATTCGCCGAGGTACTCCATGCAGAAGTATCCGTGGTCACCGCTGACATATTCCAAGCGGGGCACGTCGTGAGGCAGGAATCGCGCCACATAGCTGATATAAGCCGCCTCATTGCCGCTGCGGCTGGTGTCGGCAAGCCACTCCTGCTTCACCTTCAGTTTGGGAAGGGCACGCTTGACGACAAACTGCCGATGATCCGCGCGTACCAGATAGATCGCACTGGATACTCCGCCAGAGAGAGGAGTGATCGTCGCCGCGGGATCTCGGATCAGACCATCGGAACGCAACATCCGCAAGAATTCAGTCGCTGGCGCGTGGAGTTCAATCGAGCGGTCAGGCAATGGTCTGGCTCCGCGAACGAATCATAGAGGACCACCGAAGCAGCGGCCTAGCTGGCAAGGGCACCGGTCGGCAACAGATCTTCCTCGAGTTGGCGCTTGGGCCTGATGCCTTCCCGTTCGAGTTCGCCGTGATACGCCCGCACGGCTTCTTGCGGATGGAGTTCGCCGTCCGCGATCAGGCGCAGCATCCGTATGAAGGCCAGCGGATGCTCCGAATCCTTGATCCTTCTCCCAAACAAAGCGAACCTTGCACCGTGCTTGCGGGCATCGGCCAGCAGTTGGAACGCGTCGTAGGCGGTTCCACTGCTGCCGCCCAAAATGCCGACGATGAGGGAAGGATCGTACGCCACCAGTTCTTCCAGTGGCCCAGGGCCGAAATACGGAATTTTCAGAAAAAGCGGCCTGCCGCTGGACGGCACTCCCGCCAGCGCTCGCACAATGCTGTCGTTGACGAAGGCCGGAACATGCTCCGGAGAAAGGCCTCCACCTGGGGCATTCGGAGCAAACACTTCCAGAAAATAATGGAAGCCGCATTTTTCGGCTTCGGCGCGGAATTCGCGAAAGGCTGTCAATGTGCGCAGGTCTGCTTCCAGATCGTTGTTGAACGTAATGGAATACAATCCCAGATTAACCACCGGCGCGCCCGCGCGAACTGCGGTGAGGCTGCCGTATTGCGCTTCCTGAATGTAAGCTGTCGCGAACGGCACTGATGGCCGTTGGTTATAGAGGGCTCCCCGCGGGCACCAGATGTCCGTGGCATCATTCATGCGAACCGCCGGAGTGACCTTCGAGCCGTCGAACAGCCTCTCCTTGTGCGCCAGCGTTTCCATTGTGGAGACCGATGCCAGCATCACATCCACAAATCCCTGGCGAACCACAGCGCGAATCTCCTCCAGGAAAGCGGGCGCTGAACGAAAGCCCTCACCCGAGCGGGCGGGTCCAAAACACGGTATGCCCCAAGCCATGTCCGCATCCCGGGCATCGGCGAGAAGAAAAGTCCGGATCGAAGGATTTGTGCGAATTTCCTCGAGCTTGGTAAGAAGCAGCTCTAAGCCCATTGGCGTTCAGTCCTCAACGACCGGCTGGCGGCGTATTTTAGGATTGGTGAATACGTCGAATTCATCATAACTGGTGCTGGAAAACTCGGAAACCAGAGCACCATCCGGACCAGACTGAAACCAATGCAACGTATCCGGAGGAATGGTGTACTGCTCGCCGGGTCGCAGCACAATCTCGTGAAAAACCGTGTAGTAATTCTTGCTTGCCTGCGGGACCGTCGCTTGAATCTCCGAAGTAGTCGGCCCTTCCACATAAAGCCACACGACACCGCGGCGACAGCGAAAAGTCTCCTGTTTGCCCGCTCGCCCGCTTATTGTGGGATGCCGGTGTTCCGGGCAGGTCTGTCCCGGAAACAAGACCAGCTCCTTGGCACAATAGCGGTCCGTGTTCACGTACGTTACCAACTCCAGCCCTTCCGAGGGCAGACGGTTGAGCCCCAAATCGGCGACTTCGATGTTGGCGGATTCTTGGCTGGTCAAAGAAATCCCAGCGCCAGCCAGCATCTGCCGCGCCTTTTCTTGTGCCGCAAGCACTTCACTACGCTTCATCGCATCGCCTCCTGCCGCACGTGGTTCCAGACTCCCGCGCATGAATCAAACGTCCAATCACAGCCGGGCGCACAGCCCTCGATTCTCTCCCAACCCGCGGCGATACGTGACTGTAGCGCCGGCATGGAAGGCACACCGCTCGAAGCGTCCGGAGCTTCCGCGCTGGCAGCGCCGGCCGCAACCGCGATCGTCAATGCCTGCTCCGGACCGCAGCCGGCTGCGACGGAAGCAATAAACCCCGCAATCGCGGCATCACCCGCACCGCTAGCGTTGACAAAATTGGCGCGGAAGCAGGGTACCATGAGCTCGCGTGCGCGCCACTCAGCACCGAGCCGCCAAGCCGCAAGATCCGCAGCAACGTCGGAGGTTGCCAGGTACACGCCACGGATTCCCAATTTGATGACGACAACGGCAAACCCCATGGCAAGGAGAGTCTGCGCAAGCGATCGGACATCGTCGATGTCGCCTTCTGGCCTCGCTGGCTCTTTCAGCGTCACCCGCAATTCCTCTATGCTGGGCGCAAACACGGTGACGAAACGGGCGCAATTACGCAGCACTGTCCGCCAATCGATCGCAGCCGCGGCGGAATTGATCGTACAGAAATCCAGCGAGGTGCGCAGGCCGCTGGCTTTGGCGCGTTGAAAAACAGCTGCCAGTTCTTTACCAGCGTCAGCGGAAATAGCAGGCAGCAGCGGAGGGTAACCGAAGTGAAGCCAGCAGGCGCCACGCAGGTCTTCGTCACGGATATCCTTCGAAGTGAATACGGTGTTGGCGCCCGCGCAGTGCAGGAATGCCCGGTCACAGTCTTTCGGTGCGACGACGATACTGTAACTGGTGGTCTGGCCGGATACGATCCGCACCCCAGGCTGATTCCCCAGCGTGCCAAGCCACTTGATAGCAATCTCTCCCAAGCGGTCGTCCCCCACCAAAGCGACCAGCCTGACCGGGCAACCTAGACGCCACAGCGCGGAACCCACGTTTCCGACCGGTCCACCACAGGAGAAATGAAGAGGGCCCGCCTCCACCAACCCCCCAGGATGGGGCCAGCCACCTTTCAGAGCGGGCGTTAAATCAAGACAGAGATGACCCGCCACTACAAATGAGAGGGGAACAGACATTCATCATCACCGATGCCAACGCGGCACCATCGTACACGCAAAGACCTGCGGCGCAAAGAGTTCCGCGTTCACTGCGCGGATGAAGAGGAGTTTTGTTCCTCAGCGAGCGAGTTGTTTGTAACGGAAACAGCCCACCAGGTGGTCGTTCACGATGCCGGTGGCCTGCATCAAGGCGTAGCAAATCGTCGGTCCAACGAACCGAAAGCCACGCTTTGTGAGGTCTTTGCTCAGGGCAATCGAAAGAGGCGTTTCGGCAGGGAGTTTGCGGTGGGTCTTCCAGGCATTCTGAATGGGAGCGCCGCCGGCAAAATCCCAGATGTAACGATCGAAGCTGCCAAATTCCTTCTGCACAAGAAGAAATGCCTTGGCATTGGCGATGGTCGCTGCAATTTTCAAACGGTTGCGGACGATTCCAGGATCGGCGAGGAGTTGTCGTTTTTTCCTCGCGTCGAAGCGAGCCACCTTGGCCGCATCGAACCCCTCGAATACTTCACGATACCGCTCGCGCTTCCTTAAGATGATGTCCCAACTCAGGCCAGCCTGTGCGCCCTCGAGAGTCAGGAACTCAAACCATCGGCGATCGTCATGGACAGGCACGCCCCACTCTTCGTCGTGATACGCGATATTCAACGCGTTGGAGGCCCAAGTGCAACGCATGTCATCCTCTTTCCTTCGGCGAAAGCTGCTTCAAGGTAGAATACAGCACCATTAGATGACCCGCAGGTCAAGGGAGTAAATCGCTTGGAAACAGTCGCGTGCAACTTGTGCGGATCGCGGGAGCACACGTTTGTCTACGAGATGCCGGATCGTTTCTACTTCCCGGACGAGGTGTTCCGTGTGGTGGAATGCAACGCCTGCGGGTTGGGCTTCGTGAATCCGCGCCCTACCTTCCAGGAAATCGCAAGATACTACCCTCCCGAATATTTCAGAACGCATACGGCACAGAGTAGTGGCAACTGTTTCACGCTGCGATACATCCAGGAGGCCCGCTACCTTGATGCCGTCCCCAACAAAACTCTAACGCGAGCAATGTTGGATGTTGGCTGCGCTGGCGGAGACTTCCCGCGATTCATGGCGGCGCGTGGCTGGACGGTAGAGGGGGTCGAAGTCTCGCCAACGGCGCAACAGATAACGGATTTCCCCGTGTACGCACAGGAGTTCGACAAGATTCCCGTCAGCGCGCCGAGGTATGACGCGGTGACGGCGTGGGCGGTACTGGAACACGTCCATGATCCCATGGCTTATTTCCGCAAAGCCTCGCAGGTCCTGAAGAAGGATGGATTGTTCGCATTCCTGGTGCCGAATTTCCAGAGTGTTGCTTCGCGGCATCTTTTCTGCGAAGACATTCCCCGGCATCTGTATTTCTACACCGGGACAACGGTGCGGCAATTCCTGGAAAAGACCGGATTCACGCTGGAGTTGGAAGACAACAACCGCAATGTCTACAAAGTTGCCCCCGCCAACTGGCTGCAGTACATTCTGCAAACCAAGCTGCGCGGGAAGGATTTCGTTTGGGAGGATGTGCCGTTGAGCAGCAGAAGGTATCGCGAGGTGCACCAGTTGCCGCGTGGCATTCGAACCGCTTTGAAATACGCCGCCTATTCCCCGCTGTCCGTGATTGACAGGATGCTGTGGCCGTTCATCGAATGGGCCCAAATACTGCGGGGTAGCTACGGGAATACAACGTACGTCGCGCGAAAACGATGACCGAAGCCTCTACGCCGTGCGCGACTCCAAAGCGCTGCAGCAGCCTATGGCGCTCATCGGAATCCTGATTTATGGGATGTGGCGCTGGAGCGCCTTGGTGATCTGGTCTTTGGGCACGGCGCCCACGATTTGCTCGACGACTTGCCCGTCCTTGAACACCAGCAGCGTTGGGATGCCACGAATGTTGAACCGGCCGGCGGAATTCATCGCTTCATCCACGTTCAACTTCGTCACCTTCAGTTTTCCGGCGTAGTCCTGGGCAATCTCCGCAACCGTCGGCGCCAGCATGTGGCACGGGCGGCACCACTCCGCCCAGAAATCCACCATGACGGGCTGAGCCTTGCTCGCCGTCAGCACCTCTGCTTCAAAATTTCCGTCGTTCACCGCAAGAATGTTTTCAGCCATAACGTTTCTATGTCCTCTAGGGGCTGCCTCGACGCAGCCTCTAATCTTGACCTAATTAGATGTTGGAACTTCTTTTTGGTTTCGCGCTGCGCGGGCAGCCTCATATAGTTTCGCATATTCCGTGGCTGAGGTGTTCCACGAAAAATCCTTGGCCATCCCATTGAGCTGAATGCGCTTCCAGATGCCATCATCAGAGTAATGTTGCAGCGCCTGGCGAATGGTGTACAAAAGCGCCGCGCCGGAATACTCGGAGAACTTGAATCCGGTGCCTGTGCCGTGTTCGAGGTCGAAGGATTCGATGGTGTCATCAAGGCCGCCCGTTGCGCGCACAATGGGAACACTGCCATAGCGCAAACTGTAAATCTGATTCAGGCCGCAGGGCTCGTAGCGCGACGGCATCAGGAACATGTCCGATCCCGCTTCCACCAGGTGAGCCAGCTTGTTGTCGTAGGCAATCTTCACGCCCACGCGGCCGGGAAAATCCTGGGCCAGCGCGCGGAAAAGCTCCTCATACTTGCGATCTCCAGTGCCCAAAACCGCCAGTAGAATATCCTCGTGGAGCAGGTCATGTGCGATCTGGGCGAGAAGGTCAAAACCCTTCTGGTCCGCAAAACGCGATACGATTCCCAGCACAGGCCGGTTCGGATTGTCGTTCAGCAGGAGGAACTCTTCCAACAGCGCTTGCTTGCAAACGCGCTTCCCCGCCATGTTCCTGGTGGAATACTTCATCGGAATCAGCGCGTCCTTATCCGGGCTCCAGATGGCATAATCCACGCCGTTTAGGATTCCCACCAGACGGTCCGCGCGGGCGCGAATCACGCCATCCAGACCAAAGCCGAATTCCGAGGTTTGAATTTCCTGCGCATATTTCGGACTGACGGTGGTCAGATAATCCGAATAAACCAAGCCGCCCTTCAGGAAATTGACACTCCCGAAGAACTCGAGTCCGCCAGGATGGAATACGCCAGCGGGGATACTGGCTCGCTCCAAAGCGTCCTTTGGGAAAATACCGTGATATCCCATATTGTGAACGGTGAAGACGACGGGAAGGTCTTTCACCATGGGATCGTCGCCATAAGAGGAACGCAGCAGCACCGGAACCATGGCCGTCTGCCAGTCGTGGCAGTGGATGATGTCGGGAGGCCAGACGTGCTTGGCAAGTTCGATGGCGGCGCGGGAAAATTCCGTGAAGCGCTCGGCGTTATCCGGATATTCGCGGCCTCGTTCGTCGTAAATGCCCTCGCGGTCAAAATAAAACGGATCGTCCAGGAAAAAGTAACGCACACCGTGGTGCAACGATCCGCTGGTAATCGAGGGGAAACGCAGCCGTCCGCCTTGGGAAATCGTCAGGCTCGGCATCACTACTGTGTTGGATTTGATTCCACGATATCGCGGCAGGAAGACGGCAATTTCATGTCCTAACTTTACCAGCGCTTTGGGCAGGGCCTCGATCACGTCGGCCAGACCCCCGGTTTTCGCGTAGGGCAGAGCTTCGGAAGCGACAAAGAGTATGCGCATGAGCAGGAGCGAAATTCCTAAACTATCGGAGGCGGGCGGAGG
>Ga0181532_10003102_pt1 | contig 15116 bp, 30 predicted proteins | sample PEATcosm2014_Bin_33_FD_119768 | JGI IMG/M metagenome (GOLD analysis project Ga0181532, IMG submission 119768) | Peatland microbial communities from MTU Mesocosm Facility, Houghton, MI, USA - PEATcosm2014_Bin11_30_metaG | ecosystem: Environmental > Terrestrial > Soil > Wetlands > Peat | place...
ATCTGGAACGGAGTGATGGTGAATGACACACCACCGGCGTTATTTTTCGCCATGTCCTTTTCACGGCCCGGAATTGCACGGGACTGCGGAGTCTTCTTGGTTGCGAGTGCTGTTGCGTATGTTGACTTTGACATATTGAGTTCTCCTATCGGACACGCCGATCCTCTTTGAGTGCTTGCTTTTCTGGATGTTTCCAGAATAGCACGGTTCCAAACTTTGTCAAGTGCCGCCTAGCCGATATTCTGAGTCTCATTATCGTGACGAAGAATCACGTCATCGCTCAATCTGTATGCAAGCACGGCGATTTGCTCGTAATACTTCTTTGTCATCGCAACGATCTCCAAAATTTCGGCTCTGGTTGAAATAATTCTCACAGGAATCATTCTCTCGTTAAAGAGCTTGTCTTCAAAAATCCATTGGCCTTTCACGGGCGTCAAAATTGTAAGACCACCCGATATGGATCTAACCATTTCATCCCATTTTTTATGGTAACGGAGATGAAATGGTCTTCCGTCCTGTCGGATCGTTGGCACAAGAATTTCCCACATATCTTTCGAGGTACAATGCCGCTGATCTGAGTTCTTTTGGATCATCTCTAAATCTACCCATTCCCATGTTATGATTATGACATAAAATTCCACGAATGCATTTTCCGCACGACCGCAAACCCGGACAACATTTATGGTCGTGGTCAATAGCAGTTGGCGGCGAAGTGCATCCACTGACTGCACAACAAAAATTTTGTCGTTTTAAAATTTCTCCAAACACCGACTTCGTTAAATGATGTCGTCTGAGTGTATCACAGATAGAACAGCATCCATGTTTTTTATTAGTGCTCTTACTCGACGCTTCATCTGCAAAATCATCAAATGCTAACCACAAATTACAAACGGGACAATACTTGGTTTCATCATCAAATTTTCTTATCCCCAAAGCAGCACAACTTCTGCATTTTGTCGAACGACCACTTGACAGATGATAACCGTTCACAGCTACTATTTTACCACATGCACATTCGCAAGTATAGTAAGGAAAGTTTGATCTCCTAAATTCCAAAAAATCAATAACTTTCCAACTTCCGAATTTATTTCCAATTAGACTTTCAATTTTCCTCGCCATATTCATTATATATGGAAAAGAAAATTCCAAAGGTCATGAAATTTCAAACTGCTCTGGATACCCGACTACGTAGCTGCCCGTTTCAAGCCGTGCAACCCACTGTTCATCGGGGTGAAAGACGAAAGAATGGGATGGAATGTCCCATATCTGATACCGTTCTACTATCACGCCTGAATCTATATAGCCGCACTGAAATTTGCAGAATGGACACCGCTCAGTTTTGCTGCCGTCCCATCCGCCGTGGTACAAAATTTTCTGGCCTTCAGTCATAGTCGCTTCCACAATTGAATCTGTTACATCCGAAGTCCCATATTACTACTCTACCACGAATTGTCACGCCCCAATTAAAGTTGGTATTTTTGCCGACTCTTGGGTAGATGTCGCCAATGGAGTACTTCTTTTTCAGTTGACGGGCGAGGGCGGCATGGGCTTTCGTTAGTCGAGCCTTCCCATCAATTTTCAATCGCTCTTCGATGAGCCACCACAAATTCCGGCCCCGTACACCGGAAGCCAGGATCTTAGGAAAGTGTCGCCGGTCACGTACCGAAATCACATTGTACAACTGAACTTCCGCTTCAGTTTGACGATAGAGCGGATCTCTGTCGCCGTATGAGGGTGTGAAGTCCATCTTGAGGATCTTGTCATCTGGCGTCACGAAGATCCAACGGAATCCACCGCTGCAATAATCATCGTCTATTTCATGGAGCGAACGGCAACGCACGCCATTAACATAGACCTTACGATGGTCTACCTTGACTGTATAGGTCATTCCGTGGCTTTCGGTTTCACTGTGATAAGGATGCGAGAATAATCATCCCACACTACATCAAACGTTTCTTCGTAGAATTCGTCCCGGCAGTCGTGATATGAACTACCCATCCGCACTTTCGTGATAGGATTGTCCGGGCCGATCTTTTGTTCGTTGAAGAATTTGTCTGCAACTTCCTTGATCCGGTTCACCCAACCGAGAGGCACGGTACGCTGTCTCTGGATCTTACCGAAGACCCAATTGACGAAGTGGTCATGCTCCACGATCATTGCTCTTCACCAGCAGGATCAATTTCCCGCAACATTGCAATGAGGTCTTTAGTCTTCATCGTCTTCGCTCTTCTGACGCTTCTTAATCACGTCGATGATGCCATATTCAATAGCCTGTTCTGGCCGCATGATGAAATCACGGTCAATATCGACTGTAATCTTTTCCTTGGTCTGGCCGGTGGATTCCACAAGAAGGTCAATCAACATTTCCTTCAAGTCCTGAATTTCCTTGGCGTAAATTTGGATGTCAGTCGCCTGTCCTGCGAGACCGTGCATGGAAGGCTGGTGAATCATGATCCTGGAATGAGGAAGAGAGAATCGCTTTCCCTTCTTCCCCGCCGCCAGTAGAATAGCAGCCATTGAAGCGGCCTGTCCAACACAGTACGTATGGATCGCTGGCCGCACAAAGTTCATCGTGTCCAAGATCGCCAATCCCGCCGTGATGGAGCCACCCGGCGAGTTGATGTAGACCTTTATGGGTTCAGTTGGATATTCCTGGGAGAGAAATAACATCTGAGCCATGACGCCATTTGCCATGTCGTCATCAATAACATCGCCAATGAAGATGATGTTGTCTTTTAGGAGACGTGAGTAGATGTCATACGCACGTTCCCCATTTGAGCCTTGTTCGATTACAATGGGAGTATTCATGTTGTTGTTTTAGTGGCCCCGGCCAGCGGAGCGATATTGAGTGTTGCCTTGGTTCTGTAATGCCAGTGCTGCCGCAGCTTCACGTGCCTTCTGAATGTCTTCTTCCGACGCTAGGTCGTTCTCGACACCCTTCCAGACAGCCTTTGCGATGTTGTCGTAGATACCACCCATCCACTTGCACAGGTGTTCCCACATTTCACGCACAAAGTCGGTGAGGATCATGCCGCAAATGCTGAACGGCCACAGATACATCCAGTTGACGATCTTTTCGATGTTGTCTTGCCACTTAGGAAATTCGACACTGACCACTTTGTAGCGATCATACCTGTCTTGGTTCCGCAGCTTTTCCGTCCACTCCACACGAAGTTCAGGAGTGAAATCATCTACGTGCCTGGACTTTAGGAAGTCGGCCTTCGCAGTGTTGTACAGCTTGAGTTGCTTCTTACAAAAGAAGAACCACTTCACAACACCGTACACGATACCGGCGAGAAGGTACCCGCCGACATATGCAAATAGAGTTCCCGGATGTGCAAGCGCAAACTTGTATAAGTTGAAGATGCCCAACAAACCAAGAGATGCGAACACACCCACAAAAAGAGTTGACGCCCAACCCCAATGTTCGTTTTCAGTCAATGCGATGAAAACGCCAAAAACCACCAGAGCGACGGCCCAAAAACCCCAAACCGCAAGTCCGGTGAGTAAACCACCTAACGTCAAAAGTTCTACCACGTTGTTTATCCTTTCAAGTCTTGTCTAATTCTGTCGATCTTCTGCGCTGTAATCTTGTTGTACTCAGTCATGATGATTCGCAGTGCAGCCGATACAGTCTGCGCCACTATCACGAAGATCATAGACAACCACCAAAGCAGGACATCGAACGCAATCTGGCCTTGCCAATTGTGTGCCTTTGGTGGAACCTCTCGCAGCCGCTCCGATGCCTGGACGTAATGACGCCACTCGAAGACTAGATGCGATGGGATCTCCGTGCCACGAATTCTGTGATGATTCAGGAACCTCTGTCGTTCTTTCTCATAGAACTCAACTTCGTTGTCAACAAATCGTTTCCATCGTAAAAAGCCCCAACCCACTCCTAACAGGAGATAGGCAATCGGAGATACGATGTAGTAGTATACGCTCATTGCGGCTCGTAGAGAATGACGGGGATCTCCCAATCATTTAGCTTCTCTTCGATTAGCGCCCGGACATCTTCAAAGCGTAGCCCACCATTCGTACATCCCAACGCTGGAAGAGCAAGGGAGTTTATCTCTATCATGGTAGCACGATATTTTAGGTCGTCAAGACCTGTAGCTATCCATTCGAGCTTAGACGGATTTCTCCAATGTTCCTTTGTAGGAAAGTTGACAATGTACTGCGGAGTTAGGCACCCGACGTTTTCCCAGGTCCAAGTCCTTCCAACGTAAATCATGTCGTGCTTACACAGTTCGGCGTATCGCTTGAACATCTCCGGGTAGCGCCGCTTAAATTCGAGAGCGATTCCTTTCCCCATTACGCCGACACAATTCACCGTGTTGACGATAGCGTGTGTTCCGGCGTCAAAGAGACTGCCGGTGCTTCTGATTTCGATCATACGGCACGCAGACATCCCTGTGGCATGGTCACGTGTGTGAAGCCAATCTGTTCGGCAAGCGCAGGGCATTCGACAATCCAGATGGTTGCCCCGGACTCTTCGCCCCAATCAACAGCGATACCTACCACTTTTCCAGTGAAGGTTTGATCGCCGTAACTTGGGCCAAGCGAATGAATTTCTACTGCGTCGTTCTGTTTGAATTTCATGTTAGTAGTTTCGATGGACCCCAACCGGCTCTTTCCACTTACCTTCGACGTGTCCTAAAGAAATGACATAAGGGCAGTCAATTTTGTGGCCGTGCCGGTCATGATCTTCTTCTTCTGGATGCGATGCCATGCAACGATAGTGATGACTTCCAGCGATGTACTTACATTCCACATCAACTGAAATTACGGAACGCATCGGATTTTGATAGACAGTAACTTCGGCGGGTACGAGGAAGTCTAAAGTCTCGTTGCCTTCACAATCCCTCCCATGACACTTAATGTGATAAGTGACTGACGGTCCTAATGGTGGTGGACCGTCAAGATCCTGACCGGAAATTTCAATGAGCTTTTCTCTAGTCTCTTCGTACATTACTCAGCCGCTTTCTCCGCAGGAGCTTCGTCCGGGTTTTCTAGTTGTTCGGTCCAACCATTCGCACGGATTTGGTCAATGACAAGCTGGCCTTGCTCCAGAGCTTCAGCCGGGGTGTCAAACACACCGTCAGAAGTTAGAAGGATCATCGGCCTTTTACTGCCAGATGGAGCTTCGTCGTAAGTGCCGATGTAGACGCCAAACTTGTCGTTAGGAAATGGGCCGATTGCGGCGGCGTGGACTTGTTGGTCCGTTTCGATGATATGTGCGGTGTATTGTGTCATAAGTTCTCTGCGAATGGGTCGATCAAATCGGCTATGTGCCACTCTTCGTATTCGTAACTCTTCCGTTGGGAGAGTAATCTAAAAGCGGCAGAAGCATCCCCGGCTTTCGCCTTCCCATATAGGATTTTCTGTTTGCCATCCATATCGGAGTAACACTGCCATTCATTGTCCAGATAGTTGAACAACTTCAGGAACGCAGCGGCTTCTTTTTCGGGTGTCGAAGCGTCGATGAGGATGTCATCCGATTTGCGGTTGCCGTAGACCAACACTTTCGTCATATGAAGCTCCTAGCAGCGTGAAAGGATAATCACGAGGATCACTACGAAGACCAGTATACCACAGCAGCCCCACCCGCTATTATCGTCGTACACCAATCTAGCTTTCATTTTCTCGCCCTCCCGTCGCCGGGTTCGCAATGAAGTCACGTTTGGAAATCGTCTCCCACCGTGCTGTTAGAACTTCGTTGGGGTCGAATCCGCAGAGATAGCAGTACGATTCCACGTCACGGTAAAGACTGCCGATGAACCACGGCGTGCGCTGTCCCAGGCCGCAAGTCGCATTGTCTACTAGCTGGCCGAAGGATATGGAGACCAGGAGCAAGGCAAGTTTCTGGTCTTTGACTGGTGGGAGAGAAGTGATGGCTTTCAGTGCATCGCTGATTTTGATGCCCCGGAATCCACAAAAATTTAGGATGCCGATCAAAACATCACCGGCCTCTTTGTGCTTCTCGATCTGCCATTCATCCCAGGTGCCACGGATGCCGCCTTCCTGTTTCAGTTCGGCCCGATTCAGTTCACCGATTTCCTCTTGAACCCCAAGCAGGGCAGAGAATTGATCGTCTTTGGGGTAGTTGCGGCGATGCCATGCAACGATGTCGTTCTGGAGAGCGTCTTTATCCACGTCTCCATTGTATCACACTACGATGGGCGCTGTCCAAAGAGCTTGCGGTTGAGCAGTTCGATTACACAGAACGTGGGTTCCAACGCCGGAAGGATATTGTTTCCAATAGAAAAGCCTTCCTCTTCAAACAATTCACGGACAGCCTTGTCAAAGTCAGCACGAGTTACGGTTTCCATGCTTTGATGATACCACAAAAAAGAGGCAGGGCCGAAACCCTGCCTCGCTGACGGTTAAACCACGGACGCTGTGGGTTCGTCTTGTGGTTTTGTGTCTTGGAATTTGCGCCGGATTCTGCTGTCCACGCCAACGCTGATGTAGAGATTTTTGATGTCTCCCACGTACTTCGATGCCGTTGACAACCATTCCCGTGTTGGATGCACCCGTAAGGTGTGCGCCCCTTTTTCCGTTCCCCGGCGTGCATCATCCCGCAATGAGAGCGGGAGCGCATACCAGTGTTTTGCACACATCAACGCTTTTGCGTTTGTATGATCTGTGCAGCCTCTTACGACACATGCCATTTGTTTGGCCTCCTAGTTATTCTGCTAGTGCTGCGGTAAATTCCTGTTTCCTTGCGTTGAGCACAGACAAAAGATTTTTTTGCGTATCAACTTCTCTCTGTGCGGCGTCAAGGGCGAATTCACATTGGACAACGGCTGAATCAACCTTCTCCAGTTCCCGTTGGATGAGATCACGAATTGTTGGCGTCATGCTATTAGTTATACGAGACGTTTCCACAAGTCGCTTGCCCTGTCGTCAGGGTGTTTGGAGAAGATGTCATTCCGCCAATGGTGTAATTTCCATTGCACGTAATCTGTCCACCACTCGTAGTCCAAGTATACCACGGATACGTTGGGTATGTCGGATACGTTGGATAGTGCGGACGCAAGCACGGCTTTTCGACTTCGACCACCTTGATGCGTTCCACAACTCTTTCGACCACGGGCGATGCTTCACGTTCGACCACCCGAATTTTTTCGACTACCTTGGCTTCTGGCAGTTCGATCTTCACATGCTTTCCGTCTTGAGATACATCTACTTTTGCGTTATTGGGCAGATCAATTTCCACCCCATTCAAGTTTAGCTTCATTTTTCTATATGTCAAGCCTTGGCCTGACCCTCCATTTACTTTTTGCTTGTTGGCGGCGGAACAACAGTGTTGCCCGACGCTGGGAACAGATTGCCCGACGTGATGTCGCCGGTCAAATTCGTCTGTGTCACGTTGATCGGCATATTGCTGATCGTACTGCCACTAGACGTTGCGGTGAGATTGCAGGATTGGATCGAATCAGTCAAGCTGTAGACGTTGTACGCCCCGCTGGATGCAGTCGTGACGTAAGAACTACGGCACGCAGACATTGCGGAAATCGCTTCGCCGGTATTAGCGGCTGTGTAGCTGACTGCATTTGCAACGCCAAGAGATGACGCTGACGCCCATGCATTTTGATCGGCACCGAAGTAAATGAAGCCCCACTTGTTTTCGTTCTGACGAAGTTCGATGAGGGTTTTGATTTGTGACTTGTTCCATTCTCTCGATGCGTTGTTTTGGCCGTCCGTCATAATAACGACCACTGTGTCCGTTTCACCCAAAACAGCCGTGTCGATAGTGGTTCCGATAGCATCATAAAGTGCTGTCCAGCCCTTCGGCACATATGTCCGGGTAGTGAGTTCTTCGACTTCCGCTAACGGCTTGTCTCTGTAGAGCACCGTTACGTTGTCGCTGAATTTGACGAGGGTTACAAGATAGCGAACATCACTGTCCTTCTCTTCTTGTTTCATGGTTGCGAGTTGTTCGTTGAAGCCAGAGATGACGGTGGCTTGCTGTGGGAGCATCGAACCAGATTCATCTATGACAAATTTCTGCTTGATTGTTTTCATAGGCTGTGACAGACCTCCATGTCTGCTGAAGTCAATGAGTCCTAAGAGACTCGTTGGTATATAGATAGGGAGAATGAAGAGATGTCTGGAACGTGGGAACCATATTTGCATTCAGTAAGAGATAGCGTGGCACTTCGGGAAGTATACAATGCCGACAAGGAAAGAGCCAAAGCCATCAATCAAGAATTGACGGCCAGGGAAAGCGAATTGATCGTCAAGTACAAAGGCAAGCGAACACCAGCTTCAGCGGCGGCGTGCGAAAGCGACCTAAAACAAATCGGTGTGATGACCGGCATGGGCAGCACCGACTATCGAGACGATCCTGGTTTTCTCGAAGAGGCGAGAGGATTGTACTGCGAATTTTTCCGCAAGTTGACAGGCCAGGAACCGGCTCCGTGGCGTCCTGTTGGGCCGACTGAAATGTACCGGCGCAATGAAGCGAACATGGAATTTTGCAGCACGGCGCTTTACTACTGTCCCGGCCCGGACGATGACCATATCATGTGCTGCTTCCTCAAAGATGATGGTGAAAAGGAATGCTCTTTCAGTGCGGACCATTATCGGGACAAGGTGACTCACGAAATTATAGGGTATAGAAATTCATCCGCCGAAGATGGCGATGAGAGTAAGAAGAAATGGCGTCCGATCAGATTTGACTATGAAGAAGCGGAAGCACGCCGAAAGAAAGACGCCGAAGAAATGGCGGCATTTTTCCAGCGTGCCCGTGAACACCCGGATGGTATCAAGGCCGGGATGAAAGAAGAGTTGGACAAGGCGCTACGTAAACGTTAAGCGCCAGCGGCAGCTTGAGCCTTCGCCAACAGTGATGCGCCCACACGGACTGTCGATCCGACGAAGAGCGCACGCCGGGGAGTGCCCAAAATTTTTGTGATCTGGACTGTCGCCGTAGTGCGGTTGATCTTCTTGACCTGACCTTCGTAGTGGACGGAATCGTAGTTGAATGAAACGAAGTCGTCCAGGCCGATCTGTGCCAGTGCGGACGCAGCGACGGTCTTCCGATCTGGTGCCGATGTCATCAACTGGCGCAGCCGGATTTCAAGTTCGATCCATTGTTCTTTTTCGTAAGTGGGTGTGCCAACGGCCTTGATCCACAGCCGGTGGAATAAAACTTCGGTGGATTCCTGCTTCCATTCGTTCATGATCTCATCCTATCACGCTACTGTTGAACTTGTCAAATGAAAAAGGCTCACGGGCGGGAATCCCATGAGCCTCTTCCATGATGGTCCCGTGGAGGGAGTCGAACCCTCGTTCTCTGGCCTTGACGGTCCAGTGCATATAACCACTTAGTACTACACAGGCTGCGCTTCACACGCTTCTTACGTGAGTTATTTCCCGATTTCCCACGTCTACGGTTTACACTCAGACCGAAGCTGTAGCCTTCGGACTTTCATCCTGAGTGGCCGATTTGATCCGCCTTTTCATCTTCAGGCGTCCAATCTTTTAACTCGTTGCCGTCCATCTTTCGGATGACGATGCCTTAAACGTTGCCATGCTCAGACACGCTGGTCGTTGTTTGCATCCGGCAGCAAAAACTTTTTGGCTCCAGTCAGGGGAATCGAACCCCTTGTTCGGCCCGGACAACCCTCATGGCCGGTGCCCTGCCAAATTAGACGAGACCGCCACGCACGTCCTTCTCAGCTTCAACGCTCTGGCTCCCTTACTCCGGTGATATCAACTCCGTTTCGTCTCATAGCCTTCGCTCCACTAAGCGACACTCAAAGAACTTTTAGCCCCGGAGTTACGAGACATTACCGGGTCACCTGATGGTCTCTCCGGTTGTCTCGCCGGTTGTGCCCTTACCACCATAGCTACGGGCCAATACTGAGCCTATGCTTTCAATCTCTATGGGCCATCGTACAGTGGCGCTGTCCGCTGCCATTTTATGTGCATTGGACCCCGGAGTTAAACCGGGCACATAGGCAAATAGGGATTAGGTAGGTGGGTCTCGAACCCCACAGTCTTCACCAGTTCCTTTTCAGGCATTCTTTCGTGGTGACGTTTTTCCAGTCTGCTGTAGCAGTATGATTAAACTACTACCCAACCATCTTTTCGACTCCAGGCCCCGCCGCCAAGGTCAGGCTCCGCTCTTGCACGAGCTACCCTCCTACCGGCACCGGCCTGGAGTCAAACTTGTCGTAGTTGAGTCCAGGAATCGAACCTGGGACACGACGTATGCTACCACTACACTACACCAACCCAACTACCAAACTTTCAGGTGGCCGTTATCCCGTTTTGTTCTACCGGGCCGACTGACATCTCTGCCATACGGTTGCAGTGGAACGAAGGCGATTATTCTACGCCTAGCCGGGTCCGTCGTTTGTATCAACTTATCCCGGTCTGCGACTCGCTCACACCACAGTGGCCTTGCCCTACTAGATCGCTGGACGGAGCTTACTGCGCTCTACATCCGAAACTTAATACTACCACACCCGGATCGAACTTGTCAACAGGTGTATCAAAATATTTATCCGGGTTGCCCTTGGAGATCTCGGTGTCACCCAAAATCCGGCTTGCTATTCGCACGTGCCTTTTTGCGTATCCTTGGGTCAGGCGTTCAGCCTTACTATCGTCAACCCGGTGCTACCTTCCGACTGCAAGAGACAAGAGCTTTGTTCCAGGACGGTCACACGAACTGTTTGGAGCCAGCCACGCCCTTTTCCATTGCTCACCCGTCAATCAGGCAGAGATGCGATCTCACCCTTGGCTTTGCCCACGCTGGCACCATCAAGGTGTCATAAAGGGACTCGAACCCTTACCAAGCCACCGCTGTCAACGGAACTGACTTCGGTCTCCTGTTGGCTCGTTGCTCTCCAACGCTCCTTACCAACAAACCCATCATAGCAAATCGGGGTTCAGTTTGTCAATAGGTGCATCAACTTTTTTTTGATTTTCTTCGGCCAGCCATTTTGCCGCCATTTTGGTGAGCGCCACCCGGTGTTCCGTAGGATCGCCGCCACAGAGCCTACAAAGCTCTATAGCGAAACGATTGGCGTGTACCCATGCCCAACCCCATCTTTTCGCCCCGGCAGCGTGTAGGGCGTTAAAATCGTTTTCTGAGCATGGAGTCCGTTCCAGGAGTTTCAAGACGGCTTCAAGGTTATCCGGCGTGACTTGTGCCAAGCGGCGGTCACAAAGCTCTTTGACGTGAGGATTTTCCGGTGTGTCGCCTTGAAGTAGTGAAACCACGGCTCGGTGGTTGTCTTCGGCCACAAATTCCCATAGCCCGAAACCTTTGCAGACCGGACATTTGCCGTCGTCCACTTCGCCGGTTCCGTGACATAGAGCGCATGTGTCGAAATCCCAATTCATTATTGGTCCGTCAATAGTTCCCTTTCCAGGGTGTCGGCCTGATCCATCAACAAAAAGGCGAATTCGTAATTCAGTTCCTTTTTGGCTTTTTCCGCATCCTTGCGATATTGGTCGATCTGTTCTTTCACGACTTCTCTCTGATAGGTAGTAATAGCGGCTGCGCTTGTCATATTTTTGTGGCTTAAGGTCCGGGCGAAACCTTGCAGGAAAACACCCGGACCATCACGTTCACCGTGATCTCGTAGAAGTTAACGAAGATGAGTCTTTTGAACCTGTGAAATGTATGTTGGTGGATGGTCAACAGTCAACCAGTCACACCATGCATCGAAGGCACTTTCATTATGCTCTTCCAGGTGTAGCATTCCATCATACGGCGCATGTGGGTCGAAAATCAACTGACGACCAATACGTGCCATGTCTGGAACATTGTCGCTATACGCTTTCCAGTGTTCAGGGCACCAGTCAAGTGCATCGCTAACTACAGATGGGACACCTTCTGCTATACCATCGGCAGTTACCATGTTAAATGATTCGGTGTAAGATCCCTGTACCAGTAAGTGCATCTTACGAACGTAGTCACGGAACTGCGGCCACGTTGCCCAACCAAGTTCTTTCAGAGTGAATCCAGGAACGCCCTGAACCATCGCCCTGACCGAATTCAAGATTGTGCTGCCGCCGCCTTCCAACCTACCGCCCGATACCCAAAACTCTGTGTCAACTTTCAACTCTTCATGAAGTTGCAAAGCAGTCCCGGCAGCGGACATCAAATTCTTTTGTGGCCGGGTTGCGCCGAATGCGCCAACCCTAAGAACACCACCATTGTACACGGGCTTGTTCGGGTTGACAGCATAGTCCAGGTAGTACATATTCGGAAGATACGTGCATGGCGCTTGGTATGCCTGACGTGTCCAGCGAATAAACTTGGAAGAGTTACCTGCGATGTTGAAGTTTAGCGAACCAAGCTCGACATCAATGTACTCTCGCAGTAGCTTCACACCATTTGTGTCGGCCTGGAGAAAACCTACGTTGCTATGACAGTTGACGGCAAAGCGCACATTGTCATGCTTGAGCGTAAGCATTTGAACTTCACGTGTGGGAATCCACGGTGCGGCGATTTCCACGTGAGTAACTGTAGGGTTGTTCGTCAGGTATTCGTCAAGTTTGGCAGAGTTCAGAATCGGAAGCACTGTGGCCTTGATGCCGTGACGTGTTAAGACCTTCGCAATGTTGAGGGCAGCTACACCCAACCCAATGTGCGAGATACCTGCGAAGGCTGCAAAGTTTTTGTAACAAAGAACTAAGTGAACGTTTTTGGTTTCCATTATGATACCATACTAGGAGCGATTTTTTGGTGTCATCTGAATTTAGATTACCACGCTTTTTGATTTTGGCAAGTGCCGCCAAGACGCTTCCTGGCGATATTTAGTGAAGAGAGATTTTTTTCACCCAATCTCAGCGCCGACTACTACACCATTTTCGACCTTGAGAGTGAGGCGACCTTGACGATATTCGCAGTTGAGGGTCTGCATTCCGGGGAGTTCTACTTTTACTTCAAATCCTGCTGCCTGTGCTTTGGCCCTAGCTTCTTCGACGGCCATTCCATTGTACTGTGTGATCTTCATTACCTAATCCTGCATCCAATCGGGTGCTTCCCATTCCTGGGTCTTCTTACTGATGTACAGCGTACCGTCTGACTCATCGAATTCAAAATTCAAGTCGTCGCCGGGATGTAAGTCCAGTTCACGAACAAGTGGATCTGGAATTGTCATCGTGCTGTCATTGTTTATACGACAAGGATACGAGCGATGTCCATAACCGGCATTCACCCACACCATTAGCGGCGGGAGTTCTTCTTCTGGTCTTGGGAGTTCTGGCTCTTCGTAAAGTTCGTCGTCTTCCATGTTAGTCTTCTACTACTTTCCCATTGCGAATCACTTGGGCTTCAAATTTGGCGTGAGCTTGTGCGGCGAATGGACTCACGGGTTGAGGTTTTCCATTGGCATCTCGGAAGATCGGCGGGGCTGGTTGTTCGGGAACTGGAGCAGGAGCGGGAACTGGTGATGTTTCTGGAATTCCAATGAGAGAAAAAATTTGCCTAAATGAGTCAGTAATGGCTGGTGCAAAGTCAGCTAGGCATGTTCCAATGAATGTGCGAACATACTTACCGGGCACAGCTACCTCAACGGAGTATTCCTTCACTCCGTTGAGGATTTGGTGGTCATTGATGCGAATGTGAACGTGCTCTAACATACCACTCTAATTTAGCGTTTCTTTTTCTCAAGGTGAACTGGAGACACAGCCTTGAGAATGACACGTCCGATTTCCGGCGACCACATTTCTTCGAGAGGCTTGATTACGATGCCTTCACGTTCGTTCTGTGCGCCGGGAACAGTGGAAGGACCATTTACGTACTGCATGATGACTTCCTTGCTCATTGGGCCGATGTAAAGCACTGGAGCGTAGCATGGCTCCCACGGATCGGAACCAACTGCTGCTTTGAGCGCCGCCATCTTTTCCGCATGATTCATGTAGCCCTTTGGCGTCATGATCTCGAACATACGGAACCACACTTGGTTGCCTTGTGCGCCGTAGCGAAGATCTTGGACCTTACCAAAGAGTTCGCCGTAGACAACAGCGTCCGGGTTAAAACGGCAGAGACGTTCCAGCCACGGATTGTCATGCATCGCACGCCAGAAGAAGCCACCAGGAGCTTCCTTGCGGTAGTTTTCACGAGAACCAATCCAGAGTTGGCCGTCCTGGAAAGAAGCACGGGTGTTGGCACCATCCAACTTTTCCGTGATCTCTACGAGCGTGCCATCCGGGATCAGGTAGTCATAACGGAACCAGGAGTCCACGTCATACTTCTCGCCCGAAAATGGAGGACCGGCAATCATCTCGCCGTCGCCGGAATTTTTGATATCCGGCACGTAGTGAACGATGCCAAGCAATTCGGCAACGTCATCACCTTCCTGTGCGCCATCCGGGGCCGCAAGTACAAGGCCCTGGCTCATGACGCCACGGAGCTTTGCAGCCTTGATGTGACGGCTCTTGAGAAATGAGTACTCCGGTTTGTCGGGGAGTACGTTGTCTGGCGGAATGTAGCAAGCCAGATCGCCCACATTGAAATCGCTGGTGCGAACGACGGCCTGATAGTTGAACACTTTCATGATGGAGAGCGTGTCCGCATTCGGATGCTTCTCCAGGTGCTCAACACGGAACACTTCGACTTTGTGGGTGCTGTTCGCCATACTGGTATTAAACCACCTTTCTTGGAAATGTCAACTTGCGTTAGAAAACGTTGTCGCCGTCCGAAGGCTCGTAATGCTCTGTGAACCAACGTGCCAGCGAATATTGATCCGACATCGCCCCAATCTTCAGCGTGGGCTGCTTGCAACGGTTCTTGTTCTTGATGAATTGGAGCTTTCGCTTTTTGCCTTCGCCCACGTAGTCGTAGTTTCCTTCGATGGCGTTCGGGCAATCGAATTCAACATGCACATCCGGCGAATCGCAATAGCAGCGATCATCTTCACCCCAATGACCGTGGCATCCGCCCGTGACTTCGACACGGGCTTTCATCGTTTCTCCACACTTCGGACACTTCACACATTTGTACCTCAGAACCAGTTTAGCATATGATGTACCTGTTGTCAAATTGGATGCAACGAAAAAATGTGGTATACTGAAATTGAGGGTGAATGGTGAGGTTGTCCAGCCTCTACCGGAGCCATCACCTGACGAATCAGCGTGGACGGCTG
>Ga0181532_10003109_pt1 | contig 15089 bp, 12 predicted proteins | sample PEATcosm2014_Bin_33_FD_119768 | JGI IMG/M metagenome (GOLD analysis project Ga0181532, IMG submission 119768) | Peatland microbial communities from MTU Mesocosm Facility, Houghton, MI, USA - PEATcosm2014_Bin11_30_metaG | ecosystem: Environmental > Terrestrial > Soil > Wetlands > Peat | place...
ACCAATGCACATCAAACGAACAATGTCCCGGTCACTCTCCTCTCCACGGACGGGACAAGCACGAGCTGCGTTTATCCCAGTTGTGATGACACCGAACAGACACTCGACATGACCCAGGCGATCGGTATGGCTCCGGGGCTGTCGAGTCTTGTGATGTACATCGGATCCACCGATACCGCAATCATCAGCGCCATGACGACGCACAACCCGCTGCCTACGACGATTGGTTGTTCGTGGGGCTGGACGCCTGCAGATCCAAGCACGCTCAACCCGTACTTCGAGAAGATGGCGGCGCAAGGCCAGAGCTTCTTTGCCGCTTCAGGAGACTCTTCCACCTGGTCGTCCCGCAACGAAGCCTGGCCTGCAGACAATGCCTATGTCGTTTCTGTCGGCGGCACCGACCTGGTAACCGCCAGCGCGGGCGGCTCCTGGAAGTCAGAAACTGCATGGTCCGACAGCGGCGGCGGCGTCTCGCCAGACGGAATCGCAATCCCCTCATGGCAGAAGCTCGCGGGCGTGATTAACTCCAGCAACAAGGGTTCTACGAGTCTGCGCAACGGCCCGGACGTGTCGGCAAACGCGAATTTTACTTTTTACGTCTGCGCTGACCAGAGCACCTGCACGGCAAACGAATATGGCGGCACTAGCTTCGCGACGCCCATGTGGGCTGCCTACATTGCGCTGGTCAACCAGCAGTTGAAGGCCAATGGCGACCTGACCACCGGTTTCATCAACCCGACGATCTACGCGCAAAATGTGACCTCCGTCTATGCTACGGATTTTCACGACATCACCAGCGGCACATCTGGCAGCTATTCGGCTGCAGTCGGTTACGATCTGGTGACCGGCTGGGGCAGCCCGAACGGAACCGGGCTGATCAACGCCTTGGCTCCGACAAGTACGAGTCCTTCCTTCACCATCTCCGCCTCGCCTGGTTCCGTTTCCGTGGTGCAAGGTAACAGTGGCACTTCCACGATCACCACAACTGTCTCCGGCGGCTTTGACTCCGCGGTCGCCTTGACCGCGAGTGGTCAGCCAACAGGTGTCACCGTTAGCTTTAGTCCTTCGTCCATCGCCGCGCCCGGTTCTGGCAGCTCCACGATGACCTTGACGGTAGCCTCGACAACCGCGACCGGTACTTACACGATCACTATCTCCGGCACGGGTGGAAGCACCACGCAAACGACTACGGTCACTTTGACGGTGACCGCCGTGGCGTCTGCCAACTTCTCTCTGTCCGTGTCACCCACTAGCTTGACCATTACTCGTTCATCCGAGGGAACGGCGACAATCACGATCACCCCCTCGAACGGCTTTACCGGCAGCGTGACCTTGTCAGCCAGCGGACAGGGCAGCGGCGTCACTTCTTCGTTCAGCCCCAACCCTGCGACTGGCACAAGTACCCTGACGTTGAAGGCCAGCAGCACAGCAACGACCGGAACGCGGACCGTGACCATTACTGGCGTTTCGGGCTCACTCAGCCACACGACGACGATCAGTCTCAGGGTTCGCCGTTAGCTGTACCCGGCAGTGCGGTGCCGATATCGCGCCTAGGCGCGAAGAACGCTGCGCTGTCAAACAACAGGAACAAGGTAGAATCCGCCGCGTCGCCGGTCTGCGCAACTGGCGGCGCGGTTTTTTGTCGTTTCCATTTGCCAATTTCTAGGCCGTTTTGCCCGTGCTGGCCTGGGCGGCCGACGTCAACACATTCCCGTGGAGCAGGAGAGCAAGCAAGGCGAACCTGAAATGAATGAGGATCTTATATCTCCGTTCGCCCCCCTGCCGGTCGACCACTGCGCGGAGAAGTTCTGGGGGATGTTTCCGACCGTCTGGAACTGGCGACGCCTAGATTTCAGTTTCGGAAGTTGCTGGCCGAACGGGTCATGGTTTTTTCAGTTCGACTGTCCAATGGTCGAGCAGGGTGAGTGGGGGTGAATTGGTAGAGGCCAAAGAATTAATGATGAAGCGGCCGTCCGGGGCAACATCGTACTGGTGACTGACGAAATTCGGCGCAACGATGCGGGTTTGAAACAGCATTTCTGGGGCGCTTGCCGATTTTTTCTCCGCATCAAAGGTCACCCTCATGAGTTTCCTGTCTGGCGCGATGTAAGTAATCTCGCGGCCGTCACGACTCCAGACCGCCTGAGAACCAGGGCCGTCCGATATCTGAATTCGGCCACCCGGGCCCGGAAATGGCTGAACAACGATGCCGCCATAACCGGTATAGGCGATCCAGTGGCCATCCGGAGAGAATCGCGCTTCAGCTCCGGGCGAGGCAAATCCGGAAACCTGCCGGTTCGCTGGGTCGTACACTGAGAGTGTGGGAAATCCCTGAAGATTCAAGAAGGAGATGTGGCCGTCGGGGGAGAAGTCCAGATGGCGCATCATCGCGCCTTTGACAAGGAGCTGCGGAGGCGATGAGCCGTCGGACGAAATGGCGTAGAGAGACAATGTATTGCCCGTACCCGTGACGTAGGCGATGCGTTTACCGTCGCGGGACCAACTGGCCTCTTCCTCACTGCCACCATCGGTAACGCGAGTGGAGATGGCGCGCTGCAAATCGTAGATCCGCAGAAAATATTTTCCGTTTCTTGCGTCGTCGGAGGTGACCAGCAATTTTTGTCCGTCGGGAGAGACTAGCGGAAAACTATAGCCAGCCGTCGGGATTTGACCGAGTTGCTTGCCGGTGTGATCGAACCAAATCAGCTGAGAACCCAGGTCTGCCGCGGACTGGAATACCAGCACGCCATTCTGCGAGACGGAATATCCGGACTTGCGAAATCCCGCATCGGCGAGCAATTCCTGTTCGATGATGGACTCTGCAGAACCGGCGAGCTCAAGTCGCGAAGCGTCAAAAGCTTGCGCCAGCAAGCTTCGATCGCGGACAAACAGCAAATGACCGGAACAGAATGCAACGTTGCTCAATATATCTGGCGAGATCAGCTTGGATTCAGTGGAAGCGAGGGAACCGGCATAGATTCCATTACTCTTCTGATCGGCGGGGCCGGTCCAGTCCACGAGATACAAGAAATGTTTGCCATCGGGGAGAAAGGACGGCCAGCGGTGAGCCTCTCCGCTGCCCTCGCGAGCGATTTTCGTGACTGGCGCAGGTTCACCGCCCCGATCGGTTACCTCGTAAAGTGGCCCAACAATCGCGGGAGCAAATAGGATCATGCCATCGCGGTTCCATGTGCCGCCGCGGCCCGCTTGCGCGTCGCACAGATTTCTTACCGCGCCATTTTCCGGTTCGAGTATTTTGAGTTTCCCTCCTGCAAAGAATCCCACGCGTCGGCTGTCGGGCGACCAGAAGGGATACATGGCTCCCTCTGTGGCGCTGAACTCCTGTGCACCTGCAACAGAGAGCGAGCGTACCCAGAGAATGCTCTTTCCGTTCTGGCCCACGGCGACGAAGGCAAGGCGCGCGCCATCGGGGGACACCGCGAAATTGTAGGATTCATACGACGAGCCGGGCGGCGGGAGGAGAGAGGATCGTAGCAGTTGCGGAGCTTCTGGTGGGCGCCGGGTGAAGTGCCAAACTAAAAGGATTGAGGCCAGCACCAGGGCTGCTGCCCATCCGAGACCTTTCCAGTTCCTCCAGCGTCCGGGCGCTGGTGGAAATGCCTCTTCGCTGTATTCTTCGAGCGCTTTCAGTTCGAGCTTGATATCGTGGGCCGATTGCCAGCGTTCGTCGGGATCTTTCGCCAAGCAGCCACGCACCAGTTGATCCAGCATCGGAGGCGATACCGGTTGAAGTTTCGTGATCGGGCTGGGTTCGGTCGCGAGAATCGCTGCGATGAGGCTTGCTTTGGAATTTCCCGAGAAGGCCGGAACGCCGGTGGCCATCTCGTATAAGACTGCTCCGAAGGCAAAAATATCCGTGCGGGCGTCAATTTTCTTTCCTTCCAGTTGTTCCGGCGCCATATAGCGGAAGGTTCCGACGAGCGTGCCTTGCTCGGTCAGATTTTGCGGTGACCCGGTGAGTGTCTTCAGCGTCTCGGCTTCGGAGGGACTGAACTCGCTCCACTTGGCCAGGCCAAAATCCAGGAGCTTGGCACCCGACTTTGCCAGCATGATGTTGGAGGGCTTCAAATCGCGATGAATTATGCCTTTGCCATGGGCTTTCTCGAGTGCATCAGCGATTTCAATTCCGTGTCGCAGGAGGAGCTTTGTTGGCAGCGGGCCTTTTTGCAGACGCTTCTCGACCGTTTCGCCCTCCACATATTCCAAGACGAGAAATTCCACGCCGTCTTCATTCCCGACGTCATAGAGAGCACAAATATTCGGGTGATTCAGAGAGGAAATCGCGCGCGCTTCGCGCTCGAAGCGCTGCCTCCGCTCTTCACTGGCCGAAACATTTGTTGGGAGAACCTTGATCGCGACGTCGCGGCCCAGGCGAGTATCCATGGCGCGATACACTTCGCCCATCCCGCCCGCGCCGAGCGGAATGACGATTTCGTAGGGACCGAGTTTGGTGCCAGGAGATAGCGCCATGATTGGGTAGGATTATAACGGTTCAGAAGGCCGACTGGGTGATAAGTGACGGGAACAAGATTGAGGCAAAGGGCGGCTTCTCGGCCAATTAACGCGCTTGCCATTTTTGTTCCTTGGTAGCCGGACCCTCTGGAGCCTGATCCTTGAATAGGTCGCGCACAGCGCCATCACACGGCCATAAACCCGACCGATATCCTGCCAGCTTTCGCTAAAAGCGAATGAATCTGCGACGGACCGGCCGCGCGACGTATATAGATTTTTTGCGGCTCTCCGCCAAGTGTAGTTATTTTGCTTTCATCGATATGCCATGTGGCATTAGAGGTCCGATCGACATCAAGTCGAAGGTGAGCGGATTGTCTCGAACAAGCGGTAGTGTTCCAAGAACCCTATCTGCCTCGTCGACCGACTCCACACTCCTCAACAAGCTCCCTCCTGGCTTGTTGTCCCGCAGCCAGAACTGGGCCGAGCCACTCCAATGACCAGCCCTAACCAACTGATTCGTTCGTATGCATCTGGGACATCTGGCGGTATTCGTCGCCGGCGGCGTCAGGCAAGAGCACGAACAGTGCATAAACACCGAGCGCGGTGCCGAGCGGAGGATGGATGAGGACTAGAAAGGACATCACAAGAGCAAAAGTGCGACCCCAAGGACGTACCTTGAGCAGGCTCCATCCGGTGATAAAGCGAAGGGCAGCCAAGACCAGGAAAACCAAGCAGAGAAAAACGAAAACTCCAGGCGCAAGCACAAAGGCGATTTTCTCGGCGCCATGAAACGCTAACGGCACAGTGATGACGGCAGCAAGCACAGCCATGATGCAGGCGGGAATGAGCCATATCGCCCCCGCGACGAACCACAAAATGGCAAGCAGATGAATGTGTTCGGCGACGCGCATACGCGCAGCGTTCGCCACACGCACGCCAGTCGCACTCCTGCCACAGTGGGAACAGACCGACTGCTCGGGAGCGATTGGTGAGCCACAATAATTGCAGAACATTCCTCTCTCCTATGAAACGGAAGGAACCTATTGCCCCGGAGCTGATCGCTAGCCTTTCTTGCCACACTTGGGACAAATACAATGTGAGTTGTGGTTGCCTGCGAGCTTCCCACAGATGGGGCAGGCGCAATGCGAAAAGTGATCTCCTCCGAGTTTCTGACAGTGCGGACAGACACAATGGGAATAGTGCTGGCCACCTAGCTTATGGCAAACCGGGCAAACACAAGACGCAAGGTGATTTCCCCCAAATTTCATATCGCTGGTATCGAATGCATACTTCTCATGGGTCCATTCAACTTCATCCGGTGAACGTACTTTCTCTTTCAGTTCTTTTGTTCGTGTCATCGAAACCCCCTTTCGCGTCTGCGTGCCTCGAAACTGCGTTTGTACCGGAGAGAATCAACCGGATTTGGCCAAAAGCGCAAACTGCATCTCGGCTTCTCTAGCCATGCCACATCATGGTGTCATTGTTGCGATGGTGGTGCTTGGCGCGGAAGAAGCCAACGGTAAGGGCCGCCAACGGGATGCTGATAAGTGCCCACACAATGAAGTGGACGACGGTCATATACCCTCCTCGGAAAACGCTGCGGCGAAGCCGATCCGCCGGTTTTCCCTAGGCTATTAAGCTACAAGAAGAACTTTTCGCTGTCAGTGATCTGAGGATTGCCAATATGAGCGGAGAAGAGGCCTGTCCTGGTACTAGGTCCGTGCCGGCATCTTTCCAGAGCGTGAGGGAATCTTGGTCAGAGTGCTCTACTGCTTAGATTCTTTCAAGAGGATAACCTCGGAATCGGTTCGGCCGCGGACTATACCCAGCTTCCTGCCGCCGAAAGGCCAAAGACAAGAGCGGGGGATTGGTGTTTGTGGCACGATTTTGATTGGGAGCTCTTCGGCCCGATGACAGCGGACGCCCGCGAAGGAGCATCCGCTGTCGCTTGCCACGGTTATTGCGGAGGGGTTAGTGGAGTTCGACCGCGGGAAGAACGCTCGTTCCCTCAGCACGAACGGCATCGAGGGCCCAAGGATCAATACCCAAGGCCTTGAGGATAGTAGGCGCCACCTGGACAGTGCCCACCGCGGCACGGACCGTCTTTGGTTGGAAGCACGGATTGGACAGTAGCAGAATGACATTCGTGTCGTCATGGGCGAACCCGCCGTGCTCGGCTAGTTTCGCGGTGCTGCCGGAATAAGTGACGCCGACGTTCGGAGTCACGATGATGTCCGGCGTGCGCGGGTCTACGGTTGGGTCGTTGTAGTTTAGCGCAAGCGAAGGGCCGTAGTAGATCTGTCCGAGCTCGATTCCGGATGCGGAGGCGTTCTCTTCGAGGATCTTGACACTGGCTTCCGTATCGGAGGAGCTCTTCAGCCAGACCAGCGAGACGTCATCTTCTGTCGGTCCAATGCCGGTGGGGTTGTTGGTAGCTTCCGAGTATGGAATATAGCCCGCGTTGGAGAGCAGGGTGACGGGTGAAGTGCCGTGGATGAGCTGAGAGACGTAGCGGCTGGGATCGATGGGAGACTGGCCGTGCTTGGCAGTGATCACGATCAAAGTCGAATCGTAAAGACCCTTAGCCTTCAGCTCGTCAACGAATGCCCCAATTGAGGCGTCGACGAACTTGAATTCACTCAGCAACGCCGCAGTGGGCGTGCCAGCGGCGTCCAAATATCCACCCGTCACTTTGTTGCTTTTCTCAACCAGCTTCTGGCCCACGCTCAGGGCCTGGAAGTTCATGCCGAAGATGGTGGGAACTTGTGTCTTCTTGGTGCCGAGGTGGTTCTTCCCATCGATTTCGTTGAGGATCGCGTCGACCTTTAAGGTGTCGTAGCACTGAATGTTCTGAAAGCTGTTGGTCCAGGCGGTCAGGTCCGCGCCTTTATCCGGGATTGAGGCGCAGGACATGCCGGTTGGCGTCTTAACGGCCGGTAGAGCGATCACGTTGGAGTTGATTTCAGGTCCGTAGAAGTCGTCGAGCGCAGCAGAGCCAAGGCCGGAGGCCACCGAGATGTACGCGGGGTGCTTGTCGGACCATGCCGCATATCCGCCGGCCTGGTGAATCACGCTGAAGATGCTATTGGCTCGGACGAACTCCCACGGGTAGACGGGTTTGCAGCCGTTACTCGGGTCACGGACGAGTCTCTTGGGGTTGATGGAGGCGAGGCCGCCGTCAGTCAGTGCCGCACCTGGCGCGCCGCCGTTGACCTTGGTCTGGTCGATGTCGATGCCTTCCTCATACTCGGTTGTGGTACCCGTTGGAGGCGCGCCTGGGGTGCAGGGGCCGGCCCCGAGGCCGTTGCCGGTAGTTTCCTCCGGGGCGTCAAAATTGCGGGAATAAGCGACGTCGTAGTAGACGCCGGTAAGGGCCGGGCTTCCACCCGTAACGATCGCGGTCAGACCGGGAAAGGAATCCGAGGTTTTTGAGGTGCTGGCGGCGACGTAGTTGACCCCAGACTTGCCGAGGGCAGCAAGCGCCGGGCAATAGGGCTCCCCATTGTTGACGGTGCTGACGCCGTTCGCGCAGTTCTCGAAATCAACAGCGTGCATACCGTCGACGCTGATGAGCAAAACACGTTTGATGGGGCCTTGTTCGAAATTATCGTCCTGGGCGAATGCGGTGCCTGCCGAACATGCAGCTGCGAGGAAAAGTAAAGCGATTGTCCTTTTCATTGTAACCTCCAGGAGCCATACCCTATAGACTCTCTGGAGTATTTGCATTGCGGGCACATAAAATTTGGTTGAACGACATTTAATAACCGATCAAGAAGAAAGTGCGTCAGGGGCGGCACAAGAGTGTTAACGATTAATCAAATAGGCAGGCGGTGCTTCTCCGCGCAATCTCAGCCAATTGTGAAGAAGGAAATTCCTGCTGTTCGCAAGCACCCGGCGCTGCCAAGACTCCCTCTGTTGAAGGGTGGCTTCCATACTGAAATGACGATCGAGCTGAAGCAGAAGATTCGTCGTCAGAGCAGAAAAGATCAGTGTGCAGAGTTTTTCACACAATGATTACTGTCCACCCTGGTCAGGGCCGCGACTGGGATACGTTAAAGGGCACGGTTTAGCGTTGTCGGGGGGAGGATTACCGCTCAAGGTAGCCACAAATTCACCGGTGGCGATGGCCAACCCGCTGAACAAAAAGACAGTGCGGCTTCGCTTGTCGCTCTGAGCCGGACGCCCTAGCGGGACAACCGTTGGAATGTTTCGAGTGCGGTGCTGAGCCTGTCGAGTCCACCGCGCAGCGTCTCGGTATCTCTGCAGAACCCGATTCGGAAGTGTTGTGGTTGCTCGAAGAATTCCCCTGGAACTACGCTGGTCTCAAACTGCTCGCGCAAGATCCCCACAAATTCGGGGGTACGGCCGAACCTGAGCCGCGGAAATACGGTAGTGCCGAAGCGGCTTGGTTCACAATCAAGGTCCGGATGGCTAGCCAGGAACTCGTTCACCAACTTGCGATTCGTCTCGAGCAGCGCACGGGCGCGGTTGCGCACCCGATCGAGATGGTCGAGGGCTATCACCGAGAGCAGTTCGGCTGGATGCACTGGGCTTCCGTAGGTGAAATCAACGACCTGCCACATGCGCTCTACCAGCCCCGGCTCAGCAAGAATCCATCCACAGCGAATCCCGCTTAACCCATACGCTTTGGTCAAACTATTGGTAACGATGAAATTCGCTCCAAGATGGAAGGCAGAACTCGACGATTGATCGAACAGTGTCTCGAGATACACCTCATCCACCAGGACGCGGGCTCCCACCCTGGCCGCCATTTCACCCACCTGCCGCATGGCACTCTCATCGGTAAAGGCGCTGCTTGGGTTGTGAAGGTTACAAAGAACCACCAGGCGTGTTTCGGGAGTGAGTTTGCGCTCGATTTCTCCGAGTCCTAGCTGGAATCCCTCCCCTGCGAGGCGTTCGAAGCGAGTCACTTTGGCCCCAATGTGATCGAGGATGGTCAGTAGCGGGTCGTACGTGGGCCGCTCGATCAGTACCTCGTCGCCCCGGTGGACGAGTGCCGTCAGCGCCACGAAGTTGGCCATCGATGTACCCAGGGTCGAGACGACGCATTCGGATGGCACAGCCGCCTTTGCGGCCAACCGTTCCATCAGCGGCGGATAACCGTACGGCCCGGTGCCGCCGATCTCGAGGTCCTCGATGTGTACTGGCAGTTCGGCCAGCGGATAATCCAAAACGCCACTGGCCGCCAGGTTGAAGCGCGCATTCGATTGCAGCTTGGCCCATTCCAGATAGCGCGAGACGGCGTCAGACCGCAATTCACTCATGTCGTGCTCTCCCGATGGTAGAAAAAGTCGGTCACGAATTACCTGATTGCGACGGTGTTCGCCGGCTCCAGAACCAGTACACGGGGATGCCCGCCAGCAACAGAACGAAACCGATGAGGCTGTTCTGCGGATAGCGGTACACCGTGTTCACAACGACCCACCAGCATATCGCGACGAACATCACCGTGCTCACCGGATGCCCCGGCATACGATAACCCTGACTCGAATTCATCCGACCGCGTGCGGCCCGCCGGCGGAAAACGAAGAGGGTGGTGGCCGTCAACCCGAAGAACAGAAAATCCATCGAAACGACGTAATTCAGAATCTGTTCATAGCGGCCCGAGAGCGCGATTACGATCGTCCATACACTCTGCAGGACGATGGCGACAACGGGCACGCGCGTACGCGGATCGAGCCACGCAATCGCGCGGAAAAACAGGCCGTCCTCGGCCATGGCAAAGTACACGCGAGGTGCGGTCAAGATCGACTGGCTCAGGAAACCCAGAGTCGAGATGGCGATTGCCGCGGCAATGAACGTCGCACCGCGCCTGCCCAATGCCATCCGCATCACGGCGGTAGCAGGGGTAGATGTTAGAGCCAGCGCCTGCGGCCCGAGCGACCGCAGGCACACCCAGTTCACACCAAGGTACAGCACCACTACGCCGAGGACTCCGAGCAGAAGTCCTCGAGGCAGGTTTTTCTTTGGCTCTTTCACTTCCGCTGCAAGGAAGTTCGCCGTCTGCCATCCTCCGTAAGCGAATAGCACCGGCACCATGGCTCCGCCAAACGATGATAGCGACCATTCCCGCTCCGCTGCGGTGGGGATGCTCACATGCCTGCCCGTCACGGCCAGTCCGGCGATCACCAGGGCAGAGATGGCGACGATTTTCATCACCATGAAAGCACTCTGCGTACGCCCACCGGTTTTTACGCCGAGACAGTTGATGAGCGTCAAGATAGCGAGTGCTGCTGTCGCGACCACCCAGTCGCGCACCTGCCAACCGGTGAGGTCGACAAAGTACCGGGCAAAGGTGATCGATACGGCCGCCATGCCTCCGGTCTGGATAACCAGCAGCAACACCCATCCGTACAGAAATGCGACTGCTGGATGATAGGCCTCGCGCAGGTAAGCGTACTGACCGCCTACTTCGGGCAGCGTGGCTGCTAGTTCAGCCCATATAAAGGCGCCACCCAGCCCGACAACCCCGCCAAGAATCCAGGCTGCCAGGATCAAGGCTCGAGTATGCACCTGTTGCGCGACCACGTAGGGATTTATGAATATGCCAGAACCGACGATGCCGCCCATGACCAGCATGGTGGCGTCGAACAGGCCAAGTTGGCGCGCCAAGCTTGGCTTAGCGGCGGATGCCTGATCCGCGCTTTGCGGGTCAATCACGGTATCGGCTTAACCGTAGAGCCGCGATCGTGTTTATCAGGGACATGCCGGAGATCCTCCTCAACATTCGACGCCCAATCCGCCAGTGCTCCGCAGACGGATTCAACCGACCATCCCATTAGCAGACTTGCACGCAGTCCATGCCCAGCAATGCTCCGAGCTTCTTGAGCCTGCCACGGAGGTGACTTACGCCTACCGCACAGTGATGCGCAGGTCCATGAGCGTTCCAATCGTTCAGGAACTTTCGCGCCCCAATCGAGAATCGATACCGGCTGTTGGTGTTGCCGATCTCGAGTATGGGACCCGGAACGGATTCCGCCTCGGCCAGCAAGAGCTTGAGAGCCCCATCGACCGTCTGGACGACAGAAAGGAGGGTCACCGGGCCGCACCTCACCGACATTTCGACGGAAAGGCCACGCCCCACTTTTCCGTGGTAGACCTCTAAACTGCGTACCTTGGTTTTGCCCTGGGCAATCGCAATGTGCCCAGGTCCGTCATGCCCCATGAGCACGACGTCGTCGTGGTAGTCCACGGCGTAGCACTCGGTGAATGAGCCTCCCGCACCGAACGAATCCATGATTTTCATGGCCTGGACATTTTTGATTTCGTATTCCCCCGCCACGGGAATTCCTCGCGCGGTAAGCAGACTGCTGCCGAGGATGATCGAGCTAATGGCATCCTCGTTTTCGGGGCTGCCGTCCCCTTGGTGGTAATAGGCCAGCGAGCCCAGAGCATGGAGCTCGACCAGGCGGTCCAGGGCCACGGAGGTGCGCGCGGCTCGTTCAAGTTCTGCCCTTGGGCAATCGTTTTGGATGTCAAATGCTTCGTGGAACTCCCTGAGCTTGCTCTTGATTTCGGGCAGAGTGACCTCGCGCCGCAGTTTTGCCAACTGCTCCACTTCCAGGATTTCGATGTGTCCTCCAAAATACGCGCATTGCTGGGTGAGGTCAGAGTAGATATCCAGCATGCCACCGTAGTAGTGACCCATAACGCCCAGGCGGTTGTGTTCCATGATGTGTCGGGCGCGAGCAGCATCGATCCACTCGGCGATCTCTTCCCAGGCGATGGGGTCGTTTTCCAGCATTCCGGTTACCTGGAAAAATGGAATCCCGCACCGATTGAAGACGTTTGCGATTTCGGGCACCGGGCAGGCTTGGCAGTAGGCGAGCCACTCGCCGGTCATTTTTGTGCGATCTCCGAGCGAGTTAAACCAGGCGTAATCCATTGCCGGCGCCGGTGAAAGATTCAGAATGATGACGGGAACCTTCGCGCGGCGGACGACCGGAAGAACGGTCGAAGAAAGCGCATAGGTGGTGGCATGGAGAAAGATCAGGTCGACGTCCGCCTTGCGAAAGTCGTGGCCCGCGATCAGCGCTTTTTCGGGAGTATCGATGAGACCAAGGTTTACGATTTCAACGCCGGGCCGCGCTATTTGCTGGGCAACCTGTTCCATAAAACCCGATAAACGCTCGCGGAGCCCTGCGAATTGAGACCAGTACGCGACCAAACCAATTCCGAATAGACCTACTTTAAAAGGTGTTTTGACATCCTCCCCTCCGTGAACGGAGGGGATTCCTACAGGCTCTATACGCTTGCGCATACGATGCCCTCGGTGGGTTCCTGACACGGCGCCTTTACTTCAGACGAAGGTTGTGAACAGGCTAACAAGGCGAGTCCCGCCTCTTTGATGTTTACGGCGCCAAGCAAATCCGCATTGGCCGAGAACCCACACTTGACGCAAACAAATTTCGCTTGCGACTTGCGGTTCTCTGCCGACACATGACCGCAGCCACCCAACACAACTGGGCAAGTGCGGCTGGTGTTCTGCGGGGGCACGGGCTGCAACAATCCGCCGCTCCACTGCGTCTTATACTCCAACTGCCGACGCAACTCGAACGGGCTGGCGTCCAGGATGGAGCGGTTAAGTCCCGACTTCTGGACTACCCGTTTCCCCGGCTTTGCATTTGTGCCTTTGCTTGATGCACTCATGTTCTTGACTTGCAAGTCCTCGACAAACACGACAGCGTGGTTTTTGCTTACGTCGTTCGAGACCTTGTGTACAAAATCATTTCTGATGTTTGCAATCTTGACGTGCAATTTCGTGATTTTGGCTTTCGCTTTCTTCCAGTTCCGTGAGAACTTTTTCTTGCGAGCCATCCGGCGCTGCAACTTTGCCAACTTCGGCAGGAACTTCTTGAGCGGCTGGCACTGGTCTACGACTTCGCCGTTTGACATGGTGACGAAACTGGCGACACCCCAATCCAGCCCAACCGCTGATGTTGAAGGATGCTGCGGCTGTTCTACTTTCCGCAACGTGCTAATGCTGACGTACCACTTGTCTGCCGAATGATTGACGGTGACGCTGCGAATTTGCCCGAGGACTGCGCGGCTGTTGCGGTAGCGCACCGAGCCAATCTTTGGGAGCTGAACGCGGCTGTTGCCCTGATCTAACTTGATGCACTTCGGATCTGATTCTCGGAACGAATCTCGCATACCCTTCTTGTGGAACTTCGGGAAAGCAGCACGCTTCTGAAAAAAGTTGGCATATGCGCGATCTAGATCAAGGATGGCTTGCTGTAGCGCGTGAGCCGGGGCTGCCGCAAGCCACGGTGTTTCCCTGCTTCCACTGGACGAGTTTCTTATCCAGTTGGAAGCGAGTGAGCCTCTTCTCTGGAGGGCTAGGCCCTTGTTGTAGACGTAGCGAGCGCAGCCAGCAAAACGGTGCATCTGCCGTTGCTGTTCGCCCGTGGGCATTAACTCGAATTTGAACGCCTGCCTGCGTTCCATGGCGGCATGATAATCTGCCCTACGAACAAAAAGCAAAGATTATCGACAGGCCAGACACGGTATCTTCATCATTCACGTCCAGCTGGTCTTGGCGGCCAAATCCCGCAAGTGCAACCCGGATGCCCAGGCCATCGAGGCACAGGAGGCAGATCTTTCGCAAGGTCTGTAGGGACTGCCAAGTACTGATGGACGGGGAAGGCGACCACGTACACCTGCTCATGAACTACCCGCCGAAAGGGTCGGCCTCCTCCCTGGTGAAGTCCCAAAAGGGGGCCTCGAGCTATGTTCTACTTGGCCGGCGGCCTCGAATCGGCAAGTGCTACTGGAACAATGCCCTGTGGTCGCCCTTCTACTTTGCTGCCAGTTGTGGTGGCGTAGCGCTCGACGTAATCAAACGCTACATTGAGCAGCAGGCGACACCGCTTTAGTCGCGGCTTACGCCGGCCTGCAGTTCGGGGCTTGCGCCGCTCACTGGTCATTCGACCAGACCGCAAAGGTTCCCCAGGAAGGTGTATTGTAGAGCGAAACGGCTTCTCAGAGTATGAGTCAAGATTGTCTTAGGGTTCCCCCCGGTGCCCGCATCGCGGCTATGGCGATTGGTGTGATTCGTTTCCGCCTGGAGCGGAGTTCACCCCGGAATTGCAGTAGGTCAGGAGAGGACTGAGATGTTTCGACAAATTAAAGTGGGTTTCTTGCTTCTCGCATTCGTGCTCTTCGCCGCCAAGGCAGCCGGGCAGGAGCAAAACGCGAAACTCACTACCGACTGGGGTAAGGTGATCGGTGTTTCGCAAACGACCCCCACCCTACAAGTTGTGGTGAATCCCCCGCTCGGTCGGGGTACTGCGGTTCATGACCAGGCTTACCAGGCCCTGCACGATCTCGGGGCAGACTATGTGCGTTATGTGCCGTGGCTCCCGTATCCCCGATTGGCTGTGGCCGAGCTCGAGCCTCCCCATGACGGAAAAACATTCTGGGATTTCTCGCTGATCGACCCGATGACCATCGATTTTCTGGAGGCCACCAAAGGTCACCCCGTGATTCTGAATTTCAGCACCATTCCCCAGTGGATGTACAAGACCGATAAACCCGTCGCTTATCCCGATGACCCGGATCAAGTGGTCTGGGACTACGAAAAAGGGACCGAACTC
>Ga0181532_10003111_pt1 | contig 15085 bp, 16 predicted proteins | sample PEATcosm2014_Bin_33_FD_119768 | JGI IMG/M metagenome (GOLD analysis project Ga0181532, IMG submission 119768) | Peatland microbial communities from MTU Mesocosm Facility, Houghton, MI, USA - PEATcosm2014_Bin11_30_metaG | ecosystem: Environmental > Terrestrial > Soil > Wetlands > Peat | place...
ATCGCCATGGACATGGACGACGCGGTGCGATTGAACGCCGCCGGCGTCGGCATCCAGGTCTTCATCGGCGGCGAATTCGAGACGCGGTCCGTCCACAACATGACCAAGCTGGTCGATGCCGGCCTGCGTGTCGGCATTCCGGTTATGGGCATCACCGCGGTCGGCAAGAACATGGTCCGTGACGCAAAGTATTTCCGCCTCGCCTGCCGGATTATCGCCGAGCTCGGCGCGCAATACGTCAAGACCTATTACGTGGAGAACGACTTCGAGACCATCACCGCGTCATGCCCGGTACCGATCGTGATGGCGGGTGGGAAAAAACTCGCCGAGCTTGACGCTCTCACTATGGCCTATAACGCCGTGCAGCAGGGCGCGTCCGGCGTCGACATGGGACGCAACATTTTCCAATCGCAAGCGCCGAAGGCGATGATCGCCGCCGTCAACGCCGTCGTGCACAACAATGCGAAGCCGAAAGAAGCGTACGAGCTGTTCAGCTCGCTCAAGGCGAAGGGCTGATCGTCATTCCGGGCGCGCCGAAGGCGCGAACCCGAAATGACGAGTGCGAGTTACCCGTAAGTCCGCTGCGGCGCCGATCCCATTAAAAACCAGGCGACGGAACCGGCCGCGATGGCGCCGCCGAGCGCCGCCAACACCTGCGCGATCCACGATGCGCTGCCGACATGGCTCGTCTCCTCGTGCGGCCGCGCGATGGTCGCTGTGTCCGACGCCGGCCCTGCTGCGGCGACAGCGCTCTTCGTTGCCGCAGCCGATGGAGCATTCTGCGCGTCGGCGGCGCGGTCAATCTCGTTGGCGTCGTCCGGAGAGACCACATGCACGGTTTGGCCTCCGACCACGAGCTCGCTCGGCGTTGACGCGGTGGCTGCCGGCGCCGGCTGTGGCGCCGGTTCGGCCGACGCGAGGTTGGCAGGCGCGGCGGCCGGAGTTAGGTCGGGCCAGACGGTGGCAGGCGCTGCCGCAGGGGCTGCGGCTTTGACGGCCTCAACCACGTGGATCGGTCTTTGCCGCGCAGCGAGGCTGTGCCGTTTGCCGGTCCGTTTGGCCGCGGTCTTGATCTTGATGGTCCTCTTGGAATGGGACTTCAGCTTGGTTTTGTCCGGCTGGGTGACCACCTGCAGGAGCTCAATAGGCTTGCCGGTCCCGGTCGTGGTCTGGCCCATGGCGCCGCCGACCGTCATGACCGAAACCAACGCGCCCGCCGCGACGATCCGAATGCTCAGCATTGCGTCCTCCACTGCTGGACTGCCGGCGCATTCGGGACAGGTCGGCGTGACCTCACAGTGACGCAATTGGGGATTTTTTGGCACAAAACGCGGACGAAAAGCGGCCATGCTTAACCAAGCTTGTGAGGCCGGCCGCTCCCTGGCACCATCAAACCGCCGTGGGGCGTTTGGGGCTTATTCGGAAGATCAACCCAAATGACGGCCGGAACGGCGCAAATGAGCCGATCATGATCGATCTGAAAATCGACAGCGGCATTGCCGTCGTGACCATAACGCACGGCAAGGCCAATGCGCTCGACATTGAGCTATGCGAGGCGCTTGCGAAGTGCTTCGACGAGCTTTGTAGGCTGGACGTGCGCGCGGCGGTGGTGACCGGGCAGGGCCGGATGTTTTCGGCCGGCGTCGACCTGCTGCGCGTCGGTTCGGGCGGTGGGGCCTATGTGCGCGAATTTCTTCCGGCCCTGCATCGGCTTTACGACGCGGCGTTCTTCCATCCCAAGCCGGTGGTGGCGGCGATCAACGGTCATGCCATCGCCGGCGGCTGCGTGCTCGCCTGCTGCGCCGACTGGCGGATCATGGCGCGCGGAAGCGGGCGGATCGGCGTCACCGAGCTGCTGGTGGGCGTCCCTTTTCCGGCGCTCGCCTTCGAGATCGTGCGTTTCGCCGTGCCGCCGCGCCATCTGCCGGAGTTCACCTTCGGCGCCGCGACCTATGACACCGAGGCCGCCTTGCAGCGCGGTTGGGTCGACGAGGTGGTCGATGCGCACGCGCTGCTGGGCCAGGCGACGGCCGTAGCGCAAAAGCTTGCACGGCTCTCGCCACCGGCCTTCGCTCAGACCAAGAAGCAGATCCGCCTGCCGGTCACCGAGCGCGTGGAGCGCAGCGGCGCGGCGACCGGCAAGCTTGTCGCCGATATCTGGACCGCCCCGGAAACGCTGGGCTATATCCGCGATTACGTCGCGCGCACGCTGAAGAAGGTGTAGCCGGCGAAAGCATTATCGCCGTCAAACTATCGCGCAGGGATGCAGGCTCGGTTAGACTACGGGCGATAGTCGTTCAACGCGCTTGGCCAGGAGCACGCAATGCCTTCTTTTTCCTCTCTCGACTTGTCGACTGTGAATTGGGTCTTCGTTGGGTTGATGGCGGTATTCGCATTTGTCGCCGCTCTGCTCGGAAGTCTCATTGCGTTTAGAAACCGCTTTCTGGGAGCAATCATTGCCGGAATTCTGTTCGCGGTGATCTTCGTCTTATGGAATACCTACCCGCACCCGACGGTCCCGCTGCCCATCGTCACGACCTACACCACCCCGAATGGTTGACCTTTCCGCGCGCCCCGTTATGCGTAGGTGAGAGCTTGCCGGAACAAATGGAGCGGACATGAATAAGGTCTATGCGGACGCGCGCGCCGCGTTGGCCGGGCTGCTCAAGGATGGCATGACCATCATGGCTGGCGGCTTCGGTTTGTGCGGCATTCCGGAGGCCTCGATCCTTGCGATCCGCGATTCCGGGGTCAAGAACCTGACCGTCGTCTCCAATAATTGCGGGGTTGATGGCAAGGGCCTCGGCATCCTGCTCGATACGCGGCAGATCAAGAAAATGGTGGCCTCCTATGTCGGGGAGAACAAGACCTTTGCGCAGCAATATCTCGCCGGCGAGCTCGAGATCGAATTCAACCCGCAAGGCACGCTCGCCGAGCGCATCCGCGCCGGCGGCGCCGGCGTCCCGGCTTTCTTCACCAGGACCGGGGTTGGCACGCTGATCGCGAAAGACAAGGGCGAGCGCGAGTTCGACGGCGCGCGCTACGTGATGGAGCGCGGCCTGGTCGCCGATCTTTCGATCGTCCATGCTTTCATGGGCGACACCGAGGGCAACCTAGTCTACCGCAAGACGGCGCGCAATTTTAATCCAATCATGGCGACCGCGGGCAAGGTCACGGTGGCCGAAGTCGAGCATCTGGTGCAGCCCGGCGATATCGATCCCGACCACATCGTCACGCCCGGAATCTATGTGCAGCGCATCATCCACGTGCCCAACGCGACGAAACACATCGAGCAACGCACCGTCCGCAAACGCACACAGTCGGACGCGCCGGCCGGAACCGGGGAGGAAGTCTGATGCCTTGGACCCGCGATCAGATGGCGGCGCGCGCCGCCGAGGAGTTGCGTGACGGCTTCTACGTCAACCTCGGCATCGGCATTCCGACGTTGGTGTCGAATTTCATCCCCGACGGGATGAGCGTGCAGCTGCAATCCGAGAACGGCATGCTCGGCACCGGCCCATTCCCGTTCGAGGGCGAGGAAGACGCCGATCTTATCAATGCCGGCAAGCAGACGGTCACCGAGCTGCCGACCACGAGCTATTTCAATTCCGCGGATTCGTTCGCCATGATCCGCGGCGGCCACATCGACATCGCAATTCTCGGCGCCATGCAGGTGGCGGAAAACGGCGATCTCGCCAATTGGATGATTCCGGGAAAAATGGTCAAGGGCATGGGCGGCGCCATGGATCTGGTCGGCGGCGTCAAGAAGGTGGTCGTGGTCATGGAGCATTCCGCCAAGAACGAGGCGAAGCTGTTACGCCAGTGTACCCTGCCGCTCACCGGTGCCGGCGTGGTCGACATGGTGATCACCGACCTCGGTGTGTTCACCATCGACAAGGATGGCGGCGGCATGACCCTGGTGGAGGTTGCGCCCGACGTGACGCTCGACGAGATCAAGGCCAAGACCGAGGCCAGTTTCAAGGTCGCCAGCACGCTCAGACAATAGCGCCGCGCAATGGCGCACACGGAAGCCAGCTCCGCACGTGCGTTGACCGTTTGTCCTTTACGCCCGCACCGAAGCCGCCGAGAATAGCCCTTGGGGGAAGTCGTGCGTGAAAATCCGATCCTCGAGACGGAAGACCTGACCAAGGAATTTGCCGGTTTCATCGCGGTGCGTTCCGTGAACCTGCGCGTCGCGCGCGGCAGCATCCACGCCCTGATCGGGCCGAACGGCGCCGGCAAGACGACGTGTTTCAATCTCCTCACCAAATTCGTGGCGCCGACGCGCGGGCGCATCGTGTTCGATGGGCGCGACATCACCGCGCTCAACCCGGCCGATGTCGCGCGCCTCGGGCTGGGCCGCTCGTTTCAAATCTCGGCGGTCTTTCCGCATCTCACCGTGCTCGAGAACGTACGCATTGCGCTGCAACGCCGGCGCGGCCATTCATTCGATTTCTGGCGCTCCAAGCGCGTGCTGCAGGCCCTCGATGACCGCGCGATAGCGCTAATTGCCGATGTCGGGCTTGCGCCCTACGTGGATGTGCTCGCGGTCGAACTGCCGTATGGCCGCAAGCGGGCGCTCGAGATCGCGACCACGCTGGCGCTCGAGCCCGAACTGCTGCTGCTCGACGAGCCGATGGCGGGCATGGGGCGCGAGGACATCGTTCGCATCAGCGCGCTGATCAAGGCGGTCGCCGCCGATCGCACGGTGCTCATGGTCGAGCACAATCTCAGCGTTGTCGCCGATCTTTGCGACCGCATCACGGTGCTCACCCGCGGCCAGGTATTGGCGGAGGGCGATTATAAGACGGTATCGGCCAATCCGGCCGTGCGTGAGGCCTATCTCGGGACCGGTCATGTCTGACGCATGCGTCCTGCTCTCCGTGAAGGATCTCGAGGCTTGGTATGGCGAATCGCACGTCCTGCATGGCGTCACCTTCGATGTGCAGCCGGGCGAGGTGGTCACCCTGCTCGGACGCAACGGCGTCGGCAAGACGACAACACTCAAGGCCATCATGGGTATCATCGAGCAGCGGACCGGCTCGGTGCGCTTCGACGGCAAAGAGCTGATCGGCCTTCCCTCCGACGCGATTGCGCGCTGCGGCATCGCCTTCTGTCCGGAAGAACGCGGCATCTTCGCCAGCCTCGACGTCAAGGAGAATCTGCTGCTGCCGCCGCAGGTGCACCCCGGCGGGCTGGATCTCGACAGTATTTTCGAGCTGTTTCCCAATCTGCGCGAACGGCTGCGCAGCCAGGGCACGAAACTCTCCGGCGGCGAGCAGCAGATGCTGGCGATTGGCCGCATTCTGCGCACCGGCGCTCGGCTGTTACTGCTCGACGAGCCGACCGAGGGACTGGCTCCCGTCATCATCGAGCAGATCGGCCGCACGATCGGCACCCTCAAGGCGCAGGGCTTCACCATTCTCCTGGTCGAGCAGAACTTTCATTTCGCCGCCACCCTTGCCGACCGTTACTACGTCATGGAACATGGCCGCATCGTCGACCACTTCGCGGCCGCCGAACTCGAGGCCAACACGGAAAAGCTGCACGATTATCTCGGGGTTTGATAGCGAAGAGCCGAACGATACGGTTCGACCCTCCGCATCGGAAGAGGGCAGGGGAAACAGTCCGCATGTTCGAAATTTTCGGCATCCCTTCGCAGGCGCTGTTCGGGCAGTTGCTGCTCGGCCTGATCAACGGCTCGTTCTACGCGCTGTTGAGCCTGGGGCTCGCCGTCATCTTCGGCATGCTCAACATCATCAACTTTGCCCACGGCGCGCAGTACATGATGGGCGCGTTCGCTGCCTATCTGTTGTTGCAACATGCCGGCATCGGTTATTGGGAAGCGTTGGTGATCGCGCCGATCGTGGTCGGCGCGACCGGAATTCTCGTCGAGCGGCTGTTCCTTATGCATCTGCGCAAGCTCGATCCGCTTTACGGGCTTTTGCTCACGTTCGGGCTGGCGATCGTCATCGAGGGGGTGTTCCGTAACTCTTACGGCTCTTCCGGCTTGCCCTATCAGGTGCCGGAATCGCTGCAGGGCGGCCATAACCTCGGTTTCATGTTTCTGCCCAACTATCGCGCCTGGGTCATCGTGCTGTCGCTCGCGGTGTGTCTTGCGACCTGGTTTGCGATCGAGCGCACGCGGCTAGGTTCTTATCTGCGTGCCGCCACGGAAAATCCGGTGCTGGTACGCGCCTTCGGCATCAATGTGCCGCGTATGGTGACGCTGACTTATGGCTTCGGTGTCGGGCTGGCGGCGCTCGCCGGGGTCATGGCCGCGCCGATCTACAACGTCTCGCCGCAGATGGGCTCCGACCTAATCATTGTCGTGTTCGCGGTCGTGGTGATCGGCGGCATGGGCTCGATCATGGGCGCCATCCTCACCGGCTTTACGCTGGGCATCGTCGAGGGGCTGACCAAGGTGTTTTTTCCCGAAGCTTCCAGCACGGTGATCTTCGTCATCATGGCGATCGTGCTGCTCATTCGACCGGCCGGCTTCTTCGGACGGACCGCGTGATGGAAAGCGTCCTCGACCCGCCGGTGCTGGCACGCCGTCGCGACACGGCCCGGAGCCTGGGCGTGGCATTTGCGGTGACGGTGGCGCTGCTCATCGTGGCGCCCTTCGTGATCTACCCGATCTTTCTCATGAAGGCGCTGTGCTTTGCGCTGTTCGCCTGCGCCTTCAACCTGCTGATCGGCTATGTCGGCCTGGTGTCGTTCGGCCATGCCATGTTCTTCGGCTGGGCGAGCTATCTCACCGCGCACGCCGCCAAGGTCTGGGGCTTGCCGCCGGAGCTTGCGATCCTCATCGGCACCGCGACGGCCGCAGTCCTCGGCCTCGTCGCCGGCGGCCTCGCCATTCGCCGCCAGGGCATCTACTTCGCCATGATCACGCTGGCGCTCGCGCAAATGATGTTTTTCTTCGCCTTGCAGGCGAAATTCACCGGCGGCGAGGACGGCATCCAAGGAGTTCCGCGCGGCCGCCTGTTCGGGCTGTTCGATCTCAACGGCGAAATGACGATGTACCTGTTCATTCTCGTCGTCGTCGTCGCCGGCTTGCTGCTCATCTACCGGATCATCAATTCGCCGTTCGGCGAGGTTCTGACGGCGATCCGGGAGAATGAGCAGCGTGCCATCTCGCTCGGCTATAACGTCGAGCGCTACAAGCTCGTCGCCTTCGTGCTCTCGGCCACGCTGGCGGGACTGGCCGGTTCGCTGAAAGCGCTGGTCTTTCAGCTCGCCTCGCTCACCGACGTGCACTGGACCATGTCGGGCGACGTGCTGTTGATGACGCTGCTTGGCGGCCTCGGCACGGTGTTTGGGCCTGTCGTCGGCGCATTTCTGGTCGTCGCGATGCAGAGCTACCTCGCCCCGTTCGGCCAATGGGTGCTAGTGATCCAGGGCGCAATCTTCGTCGTCTGCGTGCTGGCTTTCCGCCGCGGCATCGTCGGCGAGCTCGCTCACGCCTTGCGCGTGCGGCTGTGAGTTTCATCGGTTGTATAGAACGGCATCGTCCTTCCGCTTACATCCTGACCTCCTCGGATAAATGTGACGTTCCATGACGAGTGCTCTGTTTTCACCCTTACGGCTCGGCGATCTCAACCTCGCGAACCGCATCGTCGTCTCGCCCATGTGTCAGTACAGCGCCAATGACGGCGTCGCTAATGACTGGCACATGACCCATCTCGGTATGCTGGCCAATTCTGGCGCGGGATTGCTTGTGGTTGAGGCAACCCATGTCGAGCGCCCTGGCCGGATTACACACGGCTGCCTCGGGCTTTATTCGGACGCCTGCGAGGCGGCACTAGAGCGCGTCGTTGCCCATTGCCGGTATATTGGCGGCGCCAAGCTTGGTATCCAGCTCGCCCATGCTGGCCGCAAGGCTTCCTCGCAACGCCCGTGGGAAGGCGGCAAGGCATTGCCGGAGGGCGAGGATCCGTGGCCGACCATGGCACCGTCCGCCATTCCCTTCGGTCCGGGCTGGCATATTCCGCGCGCCATGACCGAGGACGACATGGCACATGTGCGCGCGGCTTTTACCGACGCCGCAAGGCGCGCCGTGCGCATCGGTTTCGATGCCGTCGAACTGCATTTGGCACATGGTTATTTGCTGCACAGCTTCCTGTCGCCCATTTCCAACTTGCGCAATGATGCGTGGGGCGGCTCGCTGGACGACCGCATGCGCTTTCCGCTCGACGTCGCCCGCGCCGTCCGCGCCGTTGTTCCGCTAGGCACGCCGCTTGGCGCGCGTATTACCGGAAGCGATTGGACAGAAGGCGGCCTCAGCGTCGCGGATGCGGTAGTCATCGCCCGAGCGCTCAAGGAGACAGGACTCGATTACATCGATATCTCCTCCGGCGGTGTGGGCGTTGGAGGAGGGTCCCTGCCGACAGAACCCGGCTACAACGTTCCGATTGCCGAACAGGTCCGCCGCGAGGCCGGCATTCCCACGCGCGTCGTCGGTCGGATCGTCAGCCCGCAACACGCGGAAGCCATCGTCGTCGACGGCCGCGCCGACTTGGTGGCGCTGGCGCGCGCGTTTCTCGACGATCCGCATTGGGGATGGCATGCCGCGCAAGCGCTCGGCGGCGAAGTCGCCCGCCCGCCGCAGTACCAACGCGTTAGCCCCGCGCTATGGCCAGGGGCGGCCTTGCGCGCCTAACAATGAGTGATCCAATCCTAGTCGAAGTAACGCGCGGTGGCTTGGTGGAAAGCCGCCATCGCGGCGCGATCGCCATCGCCGATGCCGATGGCGCGATGGTGCTTGCCGTCGGCGATGTGGCGATGCAGGTCTTCCCGCGTTCGGCGGTGAAGGCGCTGCAGGCATTGGCGCTCGTCGAGTCAGGCGCGGCCGACCGTTACGCGTTCGGCGATGAGGAGCTCGCGCTCGCCTGCGCCTCGCATAGCGGCGAGCCGACACACGTTGAAGGCGTCGCGCGCATGTTGGCAAAAGCGGGGCTCGACGTATCCGCGCTTTGCTGCGGGACACATTGGCCGGTCTCGCAACCGGCGGCCTTCGCCCTGGCGCGAATGGGCGCACCCTCGGCGCTGCACAACAACTGCTCCGGCAAGCATGCCGGGTTTCTTTGCGTCGCCTGCGCGATGGGAGTGGATCACGTCGGCTACTGGCGGCCGGAGCACGCAGTGCAGCGCGAGGTGCACGCCGTGCTCGAGGACGTTACCGGCGCCGCCTTGTCGCGAGATCGCCGTGCGGTCGATGGCTGCTCGGTCCCGACCTGGGCGGCGCCGCTGCAAAATCTCGCCCAGGCCTTTGCCAAATTCGGCAGCGGGCATGGTCTTGCGCCCGAGCGTGCCCGAGCCGCCGCGCGGCTGCGGGCGGCCTGCGCGCAAAAGCCGTGGTACGTCGCCGGCACCGGACGATTCTGTACCGAGATCATGCGGCTATTGGGAGCGCGGGCTTACGTGAAGACCGGCGCCGAAGGCGTTTTTTGCGGCGCGCTGCCGGAGTTGGGGTTCGGCATCGCGATCAAATGCGACGACGGCGCCGGCCGCGCCGCGGAGGCGATCATGGCGGCGGTGGTCGCCCGCTTTCTGCCTCTCGCGACAGAGGAGCGCGCAGCGCTTGCGCCTTTCCTGCAGCCGGCGCTACGCAACTGGAACGGCATCGAGGTTGGGATATTGCGCGTAACCGAGGCGCTCGCGTGACTTGCGCGACAGGTCTTATTTAGCGCACGCGATTACCGCCGATCGACAATTGCGCGTAATGCGCGGCGCCGTCCTTGGCAAGATCGCCGGTAACCGGCTTCTTGCCTTCCATGCCGACGATGGCGCCGCTGCGGACGTCGGAGATGAGATTGTCGGAAATGACCGCGGCGCCGGCTCCTGGTGCGACGGAAACCGTGATGCCGAAATCGGCGCGGCGGATCACGTTCGAGGTGATGGCGACATCGCGCAGATAGGCTCCCCAGCCGGCGGTAATTCCGGCATTGGGCGCATTTTCCACGACATTACCGGTCACCACCGTGTCGGCTTCGACGCCGATGCCGATGCCGGCGCTATCGTTCGGGTCGGTGCCGGGCGGGCGCCGGCTCACGAGGTTGCGGATCAAATTGCCCTGCACGACGGCGAGCCGGCCGCCCTGGTTGAAGTTGGTGACTGACACGCCAACTGCCGCGCCGTCGACAATGTTGTTGGCGATCAACGCGCCTTCGAAGCCGAATTCCGCATAAAGCGCGACCTCGCCGAGGCCGGTGCAGGTGTTGCCGACGATTTGCAAGTTTGACGCCTTGTTGCCGCGCACGGCGGAGAAGGCCGCGTTGCGGATGCGATTGCCGCGCACGATGACGTTGTCGGCGCGGAAGACGTTGATGGCGTTGCCGTACTCGCCGGAGCCGCCGGCTTTGTTCATGACGCCTTCGATGCGGTTTTCGACCACGAGCGTGCCGTCATCGCCGGCCTCGCTGCGCCAGATCAGGATGCCGCCATTGCCGGCGCCGCGCACGGTATTGCCGGCGATCCGCAGCCCGCGCGCGTCGAGCGAGAAAATGGCGGCATCGGCGCCGCTGATCGTATTCCCCGTGATTTCACCCGCGATGGCCTCGACCGCGATGCCGTTGCGGCCGGCATTGACGATCTCGCAATCGGCGATGCGCACGGCGCGCCCTTGCGCAAAATGCAAAAGCCCGCGTCGTTCCGGGAGCGGGATGCCGGCGCCGTCGAGCACGAGGCCGCTGATGCCGATGTGGTCGCTGCCGGTGGCCGACATTATCGACGGCCCTCCCGCCATGACGATGCGTGTTGCTCCCGCGACGCCAGCGATGGCGGCGAAGGGCGGCAGCTGCAACGACCCGGCGCGATAGAAACCGGGCGGCAGCCGCAGCACAGCGCGGGCGGCGGCGGCTCGCTCGATCGCGCGCTGAAACGCTGGTGTCTGATCTTCGGAGCCATTCGGCCGAAGGCCGAGCGATACCGCGTCGATCTCAGCACGCGATCCAACATCGCCGGCCGGCATGGATTGCACCTCGGTGGTGGCACCTGCGGCGCCGGCACCGGCGATGGCCGCGAACAGGCGGCGGCGATCGATGCTCATCACAGCTACTCCTCGTGACGCGTAGCAAAAGACGCGTCACGCCGCGTGCATAAGACCGTGCGGTCCAGCACAGGTGACTATTCCACCCGGACGGTTAACGGCGGCTTGCGGCCATGAGGGCGATGAGGAGCGCTTCGCCGGCAGCAACAAGCGCCGCAAACGACGGTCCGCTGCGTCCATTTTGCCGTCGCGGCCGCGGCGTTAAGCTGGCAGGTGGAATATGAACGAATTGAACCAATGGCCGGTCGCCGCGAGCGCGCTCCAATGCGCGCCAGTACGCGTAGTTGCACAAGTATCGCCCGGCATCCCACGACAAGCGGGCCGGGATTCGGCGCCCGCGCATCGCTCCAAGCAAGTCGGCAAACGGCGCGGCGCCGTGGAGCGCCGCTTCTCCACCAGGCACAATGACGCCGCGCTGAGGGCGATGTCCGCTGGCATCCGGGAACAGCACCGAGACCGCATTGCGCGCTCGCGTCTCGATGCAGAGGTGACGCCGGCGCCCAGCGAGGCCGAACATCAGAATGATATCCGGCCTTTGCGCGAATAGCCTCGGCAGGTCGTGATCGACGGCCGCGTATGTCGTTGCAAATACGTGCGTCGTGCACACGGTCTCGGCGAGAGCCGGTCGGCGCTGGCGGGCGAGGGCCTTGACCAAAACTGCGCTGGGATTGAACGGCGCGCCGGGGAATGGGCCGAAGCCGATCAAGAGCGCCCGCATTGCGTCACCGTCCGAGCATGTCGGCGATTTCCTCGACGGCCGCGTTGGGCTCCAGACGCCCCGCCGCGACGTCGGCCTCGATCCGCGGCAGGGCGGCCTTGAGCGTCCGGTCGGAACGCAACGGCGCGAACAGTCGCTCTTCGAGCATCGCCCACATCCATTTCACCTGCTGCTCGCCGCGCCGCGCTGCAAGCTCGCCGGATGCAGTGAGCCGTTCGCGGTGATCGAGGATTCGCGTCCACAGATCCGCGATGCCGTCACCGGTCAGCGCCGAATAAGTCACGACCGGCGGCGACCAGTTCGGCGAGCGCGGCGAGAGAATGTGCAGCGCGGCGCGATATTCGGCCGCCGCGGCCTTGGCGCGGACGATATTGTCGCCATCGGCCTTGTTGATGGCGATCATATCGGCCAATTCGACTACGCCCTTCTTCAACCCCTGCAGCTCGTCGCCGGCGCCCGGCAGCATGAGCACCAGAAAAAAGTCGGTCATGTCGGCGACTGCGATTTCCGACTGGCCGACCCCGACCGTCTCGACCAGCACCACGTCGTAGCCCGCAGCCTCGCAGAGCAGCATGGTCTCGCGGGTTTTCGCCGCCACGCCGCCGAGAGTGCCGGAAGCGGGGGAGGGGCGGATGAAGGCGTTGGCGTCGTTGGCGAGGTGGGCCATGCGGGTCTTGTCGGCAAGGATCGATCCGCCGGTACGCCGCGACGAAGGATCGACCGCGAGCACCGCAACCTTGCGGCCCTGTTTTGTCAGCATGGTGCCCAGCGAATCGATAGTGGTCGATTTGCCGACGCCCGGCGCGCCGGTGATGCCGACACGCATCGCCTTGCCGGTCACCGGCAGCAGCGCCTGGGTCAGCGCGGCGGCGGTGCGGCGGTGGTCGGCGCGTTTGCTTTCGATCAGCGTAATCGCGCGCGAAAGCAGGGTGCGGTCGCCGGCACGGATGTCGCGCGCCAAACGGTTCACATCGGAAAGCGGCATGGAAGACGCCATGATTTGTCTTCGGCGAGCATGCGCCTGACGTCAAGCAGTGCGCAGGCGCAGGTATTTACATTTTTCTCATTCTTGCTCAGCCGCCCGACCAGAATTTTTCGCCGAATGACCCCGATGTTGTCGAATTGCGGCCGCATCGGCGTGTTGCCCAATGGGCGCGGCGTCGCCTGTCCGCCCTCAACAAGGAGACATCGATGAACTCGGACCAGATTCAGGTCGATTGGATGCAATTCAAGGGCAAGGTTCGGACCAACTGGATCAAGCTCACCGACGAAGATCTCACCCGTATCGGTGGCCGCCGAGACGAGCTGATCCGACGCTTGCAAGCGCGTTACGGCTTTGCCAAGGCCGAAGCCGAGCGCGAAATCGAGGCATGGATGAAGGCGCAACGGCACGCCGCGTGAGGCCAAGCGCTGCCGGTCTTTATCTCGGCGGCGCTCTCACGCGTTAGCGCCAAAGCTCGCGGCTCGCCAAAGCCGCGCCTTGCGCAAGTGCCTCGAGCTTGGCCCAGGCGATCATTGGGTGGACGCGGCCGCCGAGGCCGCAATCGGTCGAGCCAATGACATGTTCACGGCCGACGCCTTCGGCGAAACGGAGAATGCGCTGGGCGACGAGTTCGGGGTGCTCCACCACGTTGGTGGCGTGACTGACGACGCCGGGCAGAATGAGCTTGCCGTCGGGAAGCTTGACGTCCTGCCACACATTCCACTCGTGTTCGTGGCGGACGTTGCCGGCTTCGAACGAGTAGGCTTGGCAATTAACCGCCAACATGACATCGACAATATCGCGCATCGGGATATCGGTCGTGTGCGGCCCGTGCCAGCTGCCCCAGCATAAGTGGAAACGGATGCGTTCTTGCGGCAGACCCCTGATGGCATAGTTGAGCGCCTCGATCCGGACCATCGAGAACTTCTTGTAACCTTCAACCGAAGGCTCGGGATTGATCATGTCCCAATTCTCGGCGATGGCCGGATCGTCGAGCTGGAGGATCAATCCGGCGTCGATGATGGCCTTGTATTCTTCGCGCATGGCTTCGCCGACGGCGAACATGAATTCTTCGTCGGTCTTATAGTAGACGTTCTTAAATCGAGCGGCGCTGGCCGGAGCGACCGACGTCATAAAGCCCTCTTCGACCCCGCCGGCTTTGAGCGCGGCCTTGAAATGGGCGATGTCGCCTTTGATCGCTTCCTGGCCTTTGTAGACGACCGGGCCGGTACACGCCGGCCAATGGGCCATCGGGGGCCCGGTTGTCACTTCGTCTTTATAGACCTGCAAAAACCTGGTTCGATCGCGGCGGTCGGCGAAGCTGGTCAGCACGACCTCGCCGGGACGCGCGCGCTTCGGCGGACCTTCGTAAAGGTTGGGTCCAGCCAGATCGAGCCCACCGAGGCGATTGAAGCAGTAGCTCCACCACGCCCGGTAGTTCACCTTGTGGCCCATCGACTTGCCGAATTCGCCATCGCCCGGCACATCGACGCCGCTGTCCTTTTGCCGGCGGACGACGTCAACGACGGCCGCTTGAAGCGTCTCTTGGTACGCGCGTTCGTCAGTCGTCTCCCCGGCCTCACGTGCGCGGTTGGCTTCAATCAGATCGTCGGGACGCGGCAGGCTCCCGGCGTGACTGGTCAGAATGTGATCTCGGCTCATTCTCATAGGGTTATCGCCCGACGGACGGCAGATGACGGAGGGCGAACAAGAAATCCGTCCTCCTCATCTGTCCGTCCATCGTCTGTCCTCTGTCCTTAGATTGAAGGGAACTTCCTTCGGATAGGCGGGCGAGCCGATCTTGTCGGCGAAGCATTTGCGGGCGTCTAACTCGCATCGCTATTTTTTCTGTGACTTCACATAGGTAATATAGCCGCGCACGTCGGCTGCGGGTTCAGAATAGGCCTTGCCCAAGGAACTCTCCATGGCGGCGGTGTAGTTTTTTGCCCAAGGAGGCAGCGGATAATCGACAGCCGCAAGGAATTCCAGGGTGGCTGCAAGCCTTATGTCGGCGATTGACGGAGTGCCGCCGCCGATGAAGGGCTTTCCGTCCATGTAAAACTTGTGGAACACGTCGAGCGGCTCCGCGATGGCCGCAATCGCGGCCTTCTGCGCCGCCGCCTTTGCAGAGGCGGCGGCATCGCTCGCGCCCACCTCGCCTGGATATTGCGGGAAGCCGAGCACCGGATAAGTGGCGCGCGCGACCAAGGGATACAGCGTGCCAATGATATAAAACATGGCGCTGTCGATTGTGGCGCGCTGCTCGGCGTTCTTCGGATAGAATTTGCTGATGTCATGCTTGTTGCACAGGTACTGCATGATGGCACAGCTC
>Ga0181532_10003113_pt1 | contig 15070 bp, 12 predicted proteins | sample PEATcosm2014_Bin_33_FD_119768 | JGI IMG/M metagenome (GOLD analysis project Ga0181532, IMG submission 119768) | Peatland microbial communities from MTU Mesocosm Facility, Houghton, MI, USA - PEATcosm2014_Bin11_30_metaG | ecosystem: Environmental > Terrestrial > Soil > Wetlands > Peat | place...
GGCGAATGAGCTCGACGCACTCCCCGGCGGCGAATTGGTCGAGATCCTGGCCGGGCTCATTAGCACCCTTGCGGGCGTGACGGCCGGCAGTGGAGCGGCGAAGGCCGATGCGATCGGCGTGGCAGTGCCGGGAATCGTGCGCTCAGGCGTGATTGAGGAGTCGCCGAATCTGAAGCAACTGAAAGGCATGCGCCTGGCTGAGGAGCTGGCGAAGGCTTTAGAGGAGCGCGGAATCGCGGCGCCGGTTCACATAGCCAACGATGCGGACGCCATCGCAGCCGGCGTGGCCGCCACGCGGGGAAAGCTCGACAAGCTTACGCGCGTATGGACCATTGGCAAAGGCATCGGCTATGGGCGCTGGCCATACGCGGATGGCGTTTGGGAGGGCGGGCACATCACCGTCACTCTTGACCCCAAAGAACGTTACTGCGGCTGCGGCGGCGCGGGTCACCTGGAGGGCATCATGGGCCATCGCGCCATGCGACTGCGTTTTCTCGATCTGGAGCCGGAAGAGGTGTTTGCCAACGCGAAGCAGGGTGATGCGCGCTGCCGCGAGTTTGTCGACCTGTGGCACCGCGCTTTAGCCGCCGCGACCGCGTCGTTTATCCATTTGGCTGGACCGGGGCGCTTCTACTTTACCGGGAGCAACGTCGGATTCCTGGATTTGGAACGGTTGCGCAGCCACCTGGAAACCATGGTGCGGATGAGTCCGCTGCAGAGCTTCTCACTCGAGATTCTGCAACCGGACGACGAGACGGCGCTGATCGGTGCGGGCGTGAGCGCGCTGCGGGCGCTGGCGGACCATTAGCAATCACCACGATCGGCTCGCCCACAACAAGATTGGTCAGGCCCAATTCTCGATCTTGAGGCCAGGAACGCGTTTGAACTCGCGAGTATTGTTGGTCACGAGCGTCATACCGAGGCAGCGCGCGTGCGCCGCGATGAGGAGATCGTTTGAACCGATCATGATCCCGCGTCGTTTAAGATCCGCCCTTATCAGGCCATAATCGATTGATGCTGCTGCTGGATAGTCAAGCACTTCCATATATTCGAGGAACTCGTCCAGCGCTGACTGGTCTTTCTGCGGGCGTGGCGAAACTGCAATGCCGAATCTCAATTCGGACTCGACAATAGCCGAAATACATGTCGCGTCTGTGGGCAGTGCCTGAAGGCGACGAATCGCGCCAAGACTCACTCGCTTCATGATGAACGATGCGATGTCCGTATCAAGCAGGTAGATTGCCATTAGAACTTCCGCTCTTGCACTGGCAGATCTTCAACACCCTCCATAAACTCCTTAGAAGCTATTGCCTTCGATGCAAAGTAGTCAGACCAGTGCTTCGGGCGGGGAGAAAGAACCACCTCGTCACCTTCCTTGCGGATGAACACCTCGGAGGTCTTGAACTGGAACTCTTTCGGCAGCCGGACTGCCTGACTCCGGTTATTCATGAAGATTTTGGCGGTTCTCGGCATAGGCGCTCCGTGTTGGCATATACATCAGTATATGCCAAACGAACCCGTCCAACAAGTTTTCGGGTTCATCTGCAGGGATGTACGAATTTGAGCGGAATGGCCGAAGCCGTTACCGTTTCCGCAGGTAGGTCTTCGACAGGCGATCGTGGCCCATGAGGTGATCGTCATCGAACAGAGCCCAGACCAGCCCCAGGCCAAGCGGAAGAACAGACAGTAGCAGCGCCATAACGCGCCCGAACCGCTGCGCGCGGCTGGGGCTGTGTCCGTCAAAGGTACTGAGCGCGATGCCGGCGTAGCTCATGCCCGGTGTGGCCCTGGCAAGCGTGAGGAACAGCGTTTGATAACCGGCGCCGATGGCGAAGACGGCAAGCGCTGCGCCCAGCTCGATCGTACGGAGGCCTGGCATTTGCTTCGCGTGAGAGGCAAACTGCATTGCGGCAAACACGATTACCGCGAGAACGAGGCTGGCGTCGACAATGAGGGCCATCAAACGGCGGCTCAAGGGCGCGAGCCGGATGGGATTCTGCGGCAGATCTTGAGGAGCGGGTTCGTCGAAAAGATCCTCTTCCGTCTGCGGCGCTACTTCTATCGTCGCGAACTCCGCGCGCATCCACACGGGCGCGGCAGGTTCGTCGATTGCGGGCGCCGGCAGCGTCGAGATGCTCTCCGGGTCAACTTCGAAGATGCTCAACTGGGCCTGGGGCGGCGCGGAAGCAAGGGGACCCTCGGCGAGCCGCGGGCGCATTCTGCGGGTGGCTACCATCTCGCGCGGGAATTGAATGAGATTGGCGTAGATCGGCTGGTCGACGCCGCGAAGTTCGTCACTTCCTTCGGCAATTTGCTCCGCCTGAACGCCGGAAGAAAGCATCTGGCTTACGTCAAAGATGAGGTGATCGGCCGTCCCCTGCGGCGTGAACGTAGTTGCGGCTGCGGCTTCGGGCTGCCGGATAAGTTCAGGCGTTGATGCAGCCTCGAGACCTTCGAGCATGTACTGAACGGCTGCTTGCGCTTCCTGAGCAGCTTTCGACGCGGCTTCGGCGGCGCGAACAGCGGCGCGAGCTTCTTCCGCCAGCATTGCGCTGTAGCTGGGAGCCTGCGCATAGCGCTCGGCCACGCGCGCCGCGGCTTGCGCGGCCCGGCTGGCGCGGGCTGACCCGCTATCCTGCACGGTCTGGGAAGGGCTTGTCGATTTCGTTTTGTTTCCCATATGAGCGCCAACGCGCCGATTGATCTCCTGCTTCCAATCCGGAAAGAGAGTGCTGTATTCACCGATGTGCTCAAATCTCTTTTTTGCCCCTTCTCCAATAGGCGCGTCCAACGCGCCGGTTCATAGCGCCCCGTTCATTTGCGCCGATGCCCGATCTGAGATCGAAACATCGCGCGTGCCGTTTTTCTTCAACCAAGGGAAGGAGATTGCGGATAAAGGCAGATGTCACCACGGGCTCTGAGCCGACATGCGTGCGATCCGGGTTTTTTGTAGGTTACCAGAGCAACGCGGCACATATCTCAATCCATGCAGCCGGCTTTGCTATGCTGAGCCTTGCACCGGTCATGGACTTGGATGTGTCCTCGTAACATAGTATTTATCACGCTGCTGGCCGTCTGTCACCTGCGACTAGGCGCACAGGCCACCGAAGTGTTGACCAATGCGCTACTTTCGCCGCAAAGTGAGACGAGCAGCGCCCCGCAGACCGCCAACATTTCGGCTTCAAATGCGCTGCCCGACGATCCGAACCAGGAATTGGTGCCACTGGCCCAGCCGGAGCCGGCGCCCGAAGTCGGAACGCCTGTGGAGTGGACGGCGAAGCGCCAGGAGTGGGCCGGCGATACGTTGACCTTGACCGGCGACGTGGTGGTTCACTATCGCGACTACGTGATTCGCGCCGACAGCGTGGTGTACGACCGGAAGACGACGGAGCTGGAAGCGGATGGCAACCTACAACTTTCCGGCGGGCCCAACGACGTGCTCATCAACGCCAGCCATGGCGATATGCGTCTGAACATGCATACCGCGCGCTTCTACAACGTAAGCGGCTCGCAGGGCGTGCGCAGGATGGGACACACGGTGGTGTATTCGACGCCGACGCCGTTGCTGTTTTCGGGCCGCGTGCTGCTGCAGACCGGCGAGGGTGACTTCAAGATCATCGATGGCTCGATCACGAACTGCCGTCTTCCCCATCCCGACTGGCGGATCATCGCCCACGCCATCGCACTGGACGACAAAAAGGCCTCGACCTCGAATGCATTTTTTGAATTTCTCGGCGTGCCCGTTTTCTACCTGCCCTATCTGGACCATCCGGCCAATGAGACAGGCCGGGCGAGCGGGCTGCTGACACCGGTGGTCAGTGTCGGATCCTCGATTCGCGGCGTCACCCTTGGCGAACAGATGTACTGGGCGATTAATCGCAGCATGGACATGGTCATAGGCGCCGAGTACTACAGCAAGCGCGGATGGGCGCCGAATGGCGACTTTCGTTACAAGGGTCCTGGTCTCGACCACCTGACCGCGCGCTGGAATGCGCTGTTCGACCGCGGAGTCAAAGAGGAAGTGGGCAACACTCTGGCCAGCCATGCAGCAGCCCCCTCGGATCTACTCGCCGGTCCGGTCGGCTATGAGCTCGTGAACCAGGGCGGATTGGATGTGAGCTTGTTGGGGCGCGAGGATCTGTCGCCTGCGACGCGTGTTGCGGGCGGCGTTGAGTATTTGTCGAGCTACGTCTACCGGTTGGTCTTCGACGACAACTACTCGCAGGCCATCAGCTCCGAGGTGTCGAGCGAAGTGGTGTTGACGCACAATCGCGACGGCAGGATTCCGACAGTCTGGCTGGATCGCTTCCAATCCTTCGCCAGCACCACCAACGGCAACGAGGTGAAGATTCTGCGCCTGCCGATGCTGCGCTACGATGTGCTGGACCGTCCGCTGGGAAGCTCACAACTCTATTGGGGACTGGGATCGTCGCTCAGCTATCTGAACCGCTCCGAGCCGTTCTTTCACTCCCGCAACGTGGTGCGGCTGGATTTCTATCCGCATCTTTCCATGCCGTTCACAGCCGGAGGATGGAGCTTCGTTCCCGAGGTTGCGCTTCGCGACACGGCTTACACCAACGGCCAGGTCCCCACTTTGACCGGCCCTTACATTGTTCCCGAGATCAGTCATAGCACGCTCAACCGCACGGACCTTGAAGCGTCGGTCGACATCCGCGCGCCCGCGATGGAGCGCGAATTCGAGCTTCCCTTCTGGCATCGCGAGCTTCGCCACGTGATCGAGCCCGAGCTGACCTACAACTATGTCGGCGGAATTGGAGCGAAGGCTCGCGATGTGCTTCTCTTCGACACCACCGACATTGCGACCGACGTAAACGAGGCCGGTTTCTCGCTCACCCAGCGGTTCTACCTGCGGCCGACAGACACGCGTCCCTGCAAAACCGGCGATGAAAAGACCGCGGACGACGGCGGGGCCGGGAAGCCGTGCGCGAATACACAGCGCGAGTGGGCTTCCTGGCAAATCGCGCAGGAGTACTTCATCGATCCCAACTTCGGCGGCGCGCTCATCCCCGGACGGCGAAATGTCTTTAATGCAACACTCGATCTGATGGCGCCGACTTTTCTCACCTCGCCGCGCAACATAGCGCCCTTGGTCTCACGCGTTCGCTTTGAAGCGATCGACAATCTGCGCGTTCAATGGGATCTGGATTACGACTCCATCGCCGGCCGAATCGCCGCAAACAATCTCTTTGCCGGCTATAGTTTTGGCCGGACGACGGTGGGAATCGGCCATGCCTTGTTGAATGCCGTAGACGAACGAGCCAGCAGCGGCGCACCTTCGGTGATCAAGAGCCAGCAGTTGCAGCCGTTTCTCGAGATCGGCAAACCCAGCGGGAAAGGATTGAACCTGGCGTTGAACGGCGGCTACGACTTTGTGCAGCACGAGGTGCAATACGGCGGCGTGCAGGCAGTCTATAACTGGAACTGCTGCGGATTGACCGCCGGTTACCGGCGCTTCGAGCTGGGAACGATTGGCACAACCAGCCGCGATGAAACACAGTGGCTTTACAGCTTTACCCTGGCCAACTTCGGCGCTGTAGGCGATATCCGGCGCGCCAATTCGATCTTTCGCGATCCCACACTGCCGCCGGCGTACTAAAACCAGTGGTTAGTGATTAGTGATTAGTGGTTAGTGGTTGGCGATCAGTGGTCCGTGGCCGGGTTGTGGAAGCGGGCGCGAGAATCGATCGCCGAATGCGCGGTTCCGCTTGCTTTTCTTCGTCTTGCGCGTCCATCTCTTGCTGCCCGAGAGAGCGGGTTTACCGGGCTCGCGGGACGCCCTGCTGGAGTATCCTTTCCAGAGAGGAATGCATATTGTTACGCTTTCGTTTTTTGGCCGGATTGCTGGTCCTTGGTCTGACCGCGGGCTGCAAGGCACAGAACACCGCTCCTTCAGCCCCTGACCCAGCCCTCGACCACCGCATTGAGGTTCTGGTCCGCTCCCAATTCGAGATGCCTGAAGACGTGACGATCACCTTTGGCGCCCGAACCCCGAGTCAATTCACGGGTTATGAGACGCTGCCTGTCACGATCACGCACGGATCCAGCGTGCAGGTGGTCAACTTCCTGATCTCCACCGACAGCACGAAATTAGTCCACCTCGACACATTCGACCTGACCAAGGATCCCGCCGATGCAATTCCGATCGCGGGCCGTCCCATTCGGGGCAATCCCGCCGCCAAGGTGACGGTGGTGAACTTTGACGATCTGGAATGTGGCTACTGCGCGCGCCTGCACGAGGAACTGTTTCCCTCCACGTTCGAGCATTACAAGGGCCTGGTGCGGTTCGTCTATAAGGACGATCCGCTGACGGAGATACACCCGTGGGCGATGCATGCGGCCGTGGATGCCAATTGCCTGGCGGCTCAGAGCGGCGATGTTTACTGGGCCTACGTGGATTACCTTCATGCCCACGGAGACGAGGTCACGGGCAGCGACCGCGATCTGACAAAAAGTTTTGCCGCACTGGACCGCATTGCCCGGCAGGAGGCCACGCTGGGCAAACTCGACGAGACTACCCTGAACTCCTGCATTGCCAAACAGGATCAGACGCAGATTCTGGCCTCAGCCAAGCTTGCCGAGTCTCTGGGGATTGAAGGAACGCCGGCAGCTTATGTAAATGGCGAAAAGGTGAATGGCGGTGCTGTCCCCGAGGACGAAGTATGGATGGTGATCGACCGGGCATTGCGCGCGGTGGGCGAGCAACCACCGCCGAAGCCGGCGCCGGCACAGGCTCCGGTAGCCTCAGGGCCGGCTGGCGCGGGCAAATGACTCATTGGGGACTATCCGCCTGCCGCTACAGGGATTTATCCTAGACTGCCGGGGATTTAGCGACCCCCATAGGAGATAAGCTTGCAAGTCGCATCCAGTCTTCGAATACGCGCCAGTATTGCCGCTGTTGCAATCGGAAGCGGCGTTCTATTCTCCGCCATTGCAGGCTGCCACCGGTCGCCTTCCGCCGACGTCGTGGCCACGGTGAATGGCAAGGAGATTCTGCGCGCCGACCTCGAGAGGAATTACCAAAGCAGCCTGGGAGACAGCCCGCAAAAGCCATCAACAGAAGAAGCCGATATCCGGCGGCTTAGCGTACTGCACCAGATGATCCAGGACGAGATTCTGCAACAGGAAGCCGCCAAACTGAACCTGACCGCCAGCGACGAAGACGTGAACGCGAAGCTAACGGAGATCCACGCGCCTTATACCGACGAGCAGTTCAACGACATGCTGAAGCAGCGCAACCTGTCGCTCGAAGACTTCAAGCGCGACATTCGGCGCGGGTTGACTGAAACCAAGCTGATGAATAAGGAGATCGAGTCGAAGATCAACATCACCGACGCACAGATTGCGGCTTTCTACGCGGCTCATAAGGCGGACTTCGACCTGATCGAGCCGCAATATCATCTGGCGCAGATCGTGGTGACAACCGCACCCGCACAGCAATCGCCAAATTTGCAGGGCGAAAAGCCCGCGAACGACGGCGACGCCAAGAGAAAAATCGACGCCGCGTACAGCCAGCTGGAGAGTGGGGTGGACTTCGCAACCGTGGCGGTGAACGTATCCGAGGATCCCAACACCGCATCGAACGGCGGCGACATGGGATTTGTGCGCGAGTCGCAACTCAAGGCCGATACGGAGGTCTACGACGCGATCAGCAAGCTCAAGCCGGACCAGTTTACCGACGCGATTCCGGAATACGACTCAGGACACAAAGTCGCCGGCTACGCCATTTTCAAGCTGATTTCGCGCGAGCCCGCGGGGCAGCGGGAGCTAAACGATCCCCGGGTGCAGCAGGCCATTCACCAGTCGCTCCACGACAGCCAAAAGCAGCTACTGCAGACGGCCTACCTCGAGACGCTGACCGACGGCGCCAAGGTTCGCAATTTCCTCGCCGAGCAGATCCTGAAGCAGACGGGGAAATAGATCGCGCTCGTCTTTCATCCGATTACAGCGGAACCAGAGTCGGTGAATCCCGAATGCACTGAGTTCCAGTCGACGCGACCATCAGCGAGCGACGACCCTGCGCCAAAACTCAATAGAACACGGTTACTCTAGTTCCGCTCTAGAACTTCGCCTCAGTCTCGGAACCGGTGTAATGGATCGCCCTGTCAGGAGTGACTGTTGCGTCGGGGCCTACGCCGTGACCTGAAGAGACAATCACCACATTGAAGGTGTGGTCCGAAGGCATGCCGGGATAGCTTCCCTGGCGGCTGGCGATCGAAAGAGTGCGCGTGGCATCGTCCCAATGGATCGGGATGGTGGCGTGAGCGCCTTTCTCATATCGGTCGCTGTCGCCCTCGTCTTCGTAGAGCGTGAAGTTGCCGTCGGCGCCAGGGTAGATGCGCAGCTCGATTGGATCGGTGGCCTGGCCCGCGTATTCGATAACCGGGCCGAGGGGCAGGATCGAACCCGCGCGGACGGCGAGAGGAATGTGATCGAGTGGGGCGTCGACGACGACCGTCGACCCGCCCACGTCATGGAGGCCGGTCCAAAAGTCGTACCAGCGCGTGCCGACTCCCGGTAAGTAGAGCGTGCGTTGGGTGGCGCCCTGGGTGAGCACCGGGCTCACGAGAAGGTCAGGCCCGAACATGAACTGGTCGCCGATCTCATAAGTCGCCGGATCCTCGCGGAAATCCATCACCAACGGGCGTTGAACTGTGTAGTCGTCGCTCGAGACCTTCCAGGCCAATGAGTAGATATAGGGCAAGAGGCGGTAGCGCAGGCGGTCGACGGCCAAAAGCGCGGGAAACACCTGGTCGTAGACCCAGAGCTCGTTGTGGTCGCGATGACCGTGGGTGCGGAATACGGGACAGAAAGCGCCGAACTCGAACCAGCGCGCGTAGAGCTCCTGATAGCCCGGCGGGATAGTTTGCGCGTAGTTGAGGGGATGGTAGCCGCCAATATCAGTCGTCCAGTTAGGGTTGCCGGAGAGCGCGAAGTTGAGGCCCGCGGGAACCTGGCGGCGCAGTGCCCACCAACTGCTGTAGACGTCGCCGGACCAGACTGCGGCGCCAACGCGCTGCTGGCCCATGAAGGCCGAGCGAGTAAGCAAAAAGACGCGCTTGTCGGGGTTTGTCTGCAGCCAGTGCGCCTGAACGCCTGCCGTGTGCGCCAGGGGGAAGACGTTGGTGTACTCCAGGCCGCTTCCGATGTGGAGTTGCTTGTCGCGGAGAACGGCGTCGCCCAGGTGCGGCCAGGCTTCCTCTGGTTCGGAGCTGTCGAGCCAAAAGGCGTCCCAACCCTGGGCGAAGAGTTTGCCCACAAACTGGTTCCAGAAGAAGTCCCGGGCGGCGGGATTGGTGGGGTCGTAGGCCTGCGTGGCATCGATCTCAAAGCCGTTCCGGACCATCTGCTTGAAATTCTCGCTGGTCGAGTCCATCAGCGCCCAGGCCGAGATCATCGCGTGGATGTGCTCGTCGTGGAGGGTCTTCAGTTCGGCGGGAACATCGGTGTATCCCGAGTTGTAGACCGGGTCGCCCTTGCCGCCGTTGTTCCACCAGAACCAGTCCTGCACGATGGCGTCGAGGGGAATGTGGCGGGAACGGTATTCGGCCGCGATGGAGAGGATTTCTGCTTGAGTTCTGTAGCGGTCTTTGGACTGGAAGAGGCCATAAGCCCACTCGGGAAAGAGCGGAACGTGTCCGGTCAAGGAACGATAGAGGTGGATGATCGAGTCCATCTGCGGGCCGTAAAGGATGTAGTAGTCGATCTGAGGCACGGCCATCGATTCCAGATTCATTTCCAGCGGGAAGCGGTTGTCGAAGTAGCTGAACGAGGCCGTGTTCCAGAGGATGGCGTATCCCTTGCTGGAGACGACGAGTGGTATGGCTACGTCGGTATTGTTCTGGCCAAGCTCGACGACGCTGCCGCGGTAGTTGAACATCCCGCTCTGATGCTGGCCGAGCCCGTAGAGCGCCTCCGTGGCGTCGGGGCCGAAGCGGTCTTCAACGTGGAGAAGCCCCGTCGCCTCAGAAGGGCGATAGGTGCGTGGCAGGTTCGGTCGCTCATGCAAAAGTTCCTGGCCCTCTGCGGTGCGAACGCTCAGGTTGCCGCCTTCCTCTGACAAGGAAACCTTGAGCTGCGCCGTGGTCAGGCTGGCGGATCCTTTGGATTCGCTGAACTGGAAGGCGGCGCCGGGGCAGGTTTCAGCCGGCGCGAGCATCCACGGCTGGAATTCCGCCGCCGGCGGCGCACCCACGGGCCGCGCCGTGACGTGGATGAGAGAATCCCCGCAAACCGTAATTTCAAGCGTCTCGCGATCGTTGGTCGCGACGAAGCCGCCGGACGACTGAACGGCGTTCATCGCGGAAGGATGAGGCACTTCTCCGGGAGCTGGCTGGGCAGGCGAGGACACAACGGAAAGCACAAAAAAAGCTGCCAGGAGCGCAATGATTCGCGTGAAGCGGGAAGTTCGGGTCAGAATTCGGTTCAAAGAAACACCTCGGGAACACGTCGGAACAGGTAAGATTCGGACCAGGGAAAATCGGCCCCCGCGGGGAGCAGAGGCCGTGTGGTGTGGTTGCCGCATGAGATCGTGACGTCTAGTGCATCTGGCCGCTGTTGTCGATGGTGATGCCGCCGGGACCCTGGTTCTTCTTCGCCTCATTGGTCTTGCGCGTGTCCATGGCCTTGTCGCTCCACTGCTGGGCCATAGCCAGATCCTCGGTGACGGCAGCGGCGTTGCCGTAGTCCACGTCCGCCTTGTTGCGGTAGATGAGATTCAGGTACTGCATGGCGTCGTCATAATTGGGACGATCGTTGACGGCCATGTTGAGGTACTTCAAGCCTTCGTCGACGAGCGGCGCATTTTGCTGGGCCAGCGGCTCCATCACCTTTTTCGGAGCCTTCACATTGCCCTTGCCGTCATCGTTGAGGCCTGCGGCCTGCAGCGCATTCAGCTTGTTCTGGTGCGCCTTTTTCCAGTCAATCACGCCGATGGTATAAGCTGCCTCGGGATCGCTGGGATCGACATCCAGAACCTTTTTCTGCCAGGATTCGGCATCGTCCATGTCGTTGATGCTGAAATAGATGCCCGCGATTTTCTTCATGCTATCGACATCGTTGGGCTTTTCGGTCAGAACTTCCTTGAACATGTCAATGGCCTGGTTGGCGATCTTCATGTTGTCGGGTGTTGTCACTCCCGGGGCTACATCCTGCTCAAGAGCGGTGGCCAGGTAGGTCTTGGCCATGGGCAGCTTGGGATCGAGCTCGGTGGCCTTCTGGAAGTGCTCGATTGCCTCATCGTAGTGACCGGCTTTATAGGCGTCGCATCCCTTGTTCAACTGGTCGCGGGCCAGGAGCTGGTTGCAGCCGCTCATGCCAATGACCATCCCGGTTAGAGTCACCGCGAGCGCCCAAAAACGTGCGGTTCCAATCATGTTCGTATCCTTCTCCTTCAGGCTTGGGCCAGCAGGCCGTGCCTGGAAACTTAGCAGCCGGGAGCGGCTAAAACCTGCCGCTGCCAGGGCAAAAAAATTGTACTCTTCCCCGCGTCCGGATCAAGTGCCTCCGGACACAACCGGCCTACTGGCCGGCCTGGATCTTCGGCGTCATCAACCCGATGTGGTCCACATTGGCGGCCCTGCCGATATCGATGACGTCGGCGATATAAGCAAAGTTCACATCGTCATCGCCCCTGACAAACATCACCCGCTCGGCGCGGTTGGCATAGATGTCGGTCAACTTCTGCAGCAGATCGGAGTGGTTCACGTCGTCTTCGTTGATTTTGTACGCCGGGGCCTGGCCGGGGCGATAAAGAACCTGAACCACGATGGTGCGGTCGTTCTGCTGTTGCTGCTGTTGCGGATTCTTGGGCGGCTGGGGCACCAGCGCATCCAGACCTTTGGGGGTAACCGGCACGATGACCATGAAGATGATCAACAAAACCAGAAGAATGTCGATCATCGGCGTGACATTGATCTCCGACATGCTGCCGGCGGGCCCACCCATAGACATTGCCATGACTTAAACTCCTCGTTTCCTCGAAATCGTTAAAGAGACAATCCCGTTCGAGCGTCACTCGCCGCCGATTTGATTGCCTGACCGCCTTTGCGTCAACAGGCCGACCTCTTCAACGCCAGCCGTGCGCACATCGTCGATGGCGTCTTCAACCACCTTGTACTGCGCGCGCTCGTCGGCGCGAACATAGATCATCTTGTCGGTTTTGTCGGCAAGCTTGTCGCGCACCAGGCTGCCAAGCTGCGCGGGATCGACAGGGTTCTGGCCGAGATAGATTTTCCCGTCGCGCGTGACAGCGACGACAATGGCGTCTTCCTTGTCGGCGTCGGGCATGTTGGTGGGATTTTCCACCGTGGCCAGGTTGATGGCCACCTTGTTCTGCAGCATGGGGGTGATGACCATGAAGATGATGAGCAGCACAAGCATCACGTCCACCATCGGAGTGACGTTGATGTTGGAGTTAACCTTTTTGCCTTCGTCGCGAACTGCTACGCCCATAATCGGGACTCCGTACGTCTGAATTTTCTTTCCGGATGTTCTCCGGCCTAGCCTGAAGTCAAGCGACCCGCGCGAGGATCAAAGGGCGGGGCGGAAGAGATTCAGGTCCTCCGCCCGGCAAGACGCTCGCTCGAGCCAAGCCACTTCGCTCTTAGCGCTTGTGGCTCTGCTTGATGAAGTAGTCCACCAGCTCGCTGGAGGAGTTGTCCATCTCCACGTCGAAAGCCTCGACGCGGCCGGTGAAATAGTTAAAGGCCATGACAGCGGGGATGGCAACAAGCAAGCCGAACGCCGTAGTGACCAGAGCTTCAGAGATGCCGCCCGCGACGGCGCCGATACCGGCGATCTTCTGGGTGGCGATGGCATCGAATGCGTGCAGGATGCCGACGACGGTGCCGAACAGCCCGACGAACGGAGCCGTGGAGCCGATGGTGGCCAGAACCGAGAGGCCCCTCTTGAGCTTGGCGTGCACGATAGCCTCAGCCCTCTCAAGGGCGCGGCCTGCGCTGGCGATGGTTTCATCGGTAGCGGTGCCGGACGAGGCGCGGAACTCCTGCAAACCGGCCGTAACAACTTCAGCCAGGTGAGACTTCTTGTTGCGGTCGGCGATCTTGATGGCCTCTTCGAGCTTGCTCTCCTTGAGCGCGCCTGCGACCTTGGGCGCGAACTCGCGCGATTGCTTGCGGGCAGCCGAGAAGTAAAGGTAACGGTCGATCATCACGGCCAGCGACCAGACCGACTCAATGAACAGGACGATGGCCACGGTGCGAGCCATCCATGCCATGTGAGCCCAAAGTTGCAGGGGGCTGAAGCCAACGGTCTGACCCTCATCCTGAAGGAAGGCAAGACTGTTGACGGTGTGCGAAGCGAAGTGTGCGAGCTGAGCGAGAATCACTGAATCGTTCCTCCTAAGGAGATTCTTCTGGACTGCATTGAGCCCGACGCGGCGGGAGGTGGAATTCCAAGGAATGCGGCCCTTCGGGAATTCGCATTCGAGCTAAAAGCGATGCTCCCTGCCAAAGTTCGGCAGGGAGCGGAAAGTTTCACCCACCCAGGGTGAAGATCACGTTAACGGTGGTTTCGACTTCGACCGGGTCATTGTTGAGCAGGTAAGGACGGTAGCGCCATTGCCTCACCGCATCCATCGCCGACTGCTGCAACATGGCGGGCCCGCTCACCACCTTCAGATTTTCGATCGTTCCCTGCTTGGAGATGGTCGCCTGCAATACCACGGTTCCCTGTACGCGGGCCGCCTTGGCGATGGGCGGATAAGTGGGAATGGTCTTTTGAATCAGCATGCCCACAGCCACGCCGGCCGAGATGTTCACCTTCTTGGGAGGGGCGGCCTTTACCTGCGGACCGGTGCCGCTGCCAAACAGGCTGCCCATAACGCCGGAGCTATTGCCCATACCTTCCATGCCGGCAACGCCAAAGTTGGAGGGCGGCGCTTCTTTAGCCGAGACCATCTCAATATTCTTGGGAATCTTCGTCGGCGCCGTCAGCTGGTTGTTCATCATCTCCGACTGCACGTGAACCACTTTCACTTCGGGCGGCGGAGGCGGCGGAGGCGGCGGTGGCGGCGGCGGCGGCACGGTCAAGATCGTGGCCATCAGCGCGTTCGGGAGCGCCTCGGGATAGATGAGCGGAATCAGGATCAACAAAATCAGGATTGCGGCATTGATGCCGCCGGTCACTAACATCCAACGACCGCTCTTGGTTTTGATCCTTTTTGCGGATTCGAAAGTGGAGTCTTCAAACATAGCCAGCCTCGGAGATCGGGTATCGTTACTCCTATTTTAGACACCACGGGAGGGGGAATTGTTCCCGACGGGAAAATCCACACAATGGAGCGAGTAAACCTTATCAGAAGTGCACTCCCGCTGCCAAGCGCCCTGCAAAACCGGTGCAACTTTCAAGTGCCCGAAGTACCGGCCGAAGGTACCCGCTGGCCGCTGCTGTGGGCCTTCGTCCTTAGTGGATCCCCCTTGAGAAGGGATGCAAAAATCACGCCGCGCGGCCATGGCTTCTAACCCTTTGACTTTCTGGCAGCCGGCAGCGAAGCGGCCCTGCCTTTTCCGGCGCGGTACTCCTGCCAGGCCACCAGCATGGGGGCAGCAATTGCGATGGATGAGTAGGTTCCGATGAGGATGCCCACCACCAACGCGAAGGAGAAGCCATTCAGCACTTCGCCGCCAAAAATAAACAAAGAGAGAACGGTAAGAAAAGTCAGGCCGGAGGTGAGCACGGTCCGGCTCAGAGTCTGGTTGATGCTGCGATTCACCAGGTCGGTAAGGCTTTCACGGCGGCTGAGGCGAAGATTCTCGCGGATGCGGTCGAAGACGACGATGGTGTCGTTCATCGAATAGCCGACCAGGGTGAGGATAGCGGCAATCACAGTGAGCGAGATCTCGCGGCCGGTGAGAGCAAAGGCGCCAACGGTGATCAGCGTATCGTGGAAGCACGCCACCACCGCGGCCACACCGTAAATCAGCTGGAAACGGAACCAGAGATAGATGAGCATGCCGAGCATGGAGTAGAGCGTGGCAAGCGTGGCCTGCTTCTCCAACTGTCGGCCGACCGTGGGACCCACAACGTCAAC
>Ga0181532_10003114_pt1 | contig 15068 bp, 13 predicted proteins | sample PEATcosm2014_Bin_33_FD_119768 | JGI IMG/M metagenome (GOLD analysis project Ga0181532, IMG submission 119768) | Peatland microbial communities from MTU Mesocosm Facility, Houghton, MI, USA - PEATcosm2014_Bin11_30_metaG | ecosystem: Environmental > Terrestrial > Soil > Wetlands > Peat | place...
CCTCAACCTCGACGACTTACGGAAATTCCCGTCCCTTAGCCGGATTGTCTTCCTGGAGTGCTCTGGGAACAGTCCATTCGCCTGGCGCAGTGCCTCCAGTCCGGAGGATACCGCTCAGAATCTCGTCGGGCTGACAAGCTGCAGCCTGTGGACGGGCGTCGCAGTTTCGACTCTGCTGCGGGAGGTCGGCGTGAGGCCGGGGGCCAAATGGGCGTTGGCCGAAGGCTCGGATGCGGCTGTGATGACACGCAGCATTCCGATCGACAAGCTCATGTCCGACGCGATGGTCGCGTACGGTCAGAACGGCGAGCCGCTGCGGATCGCCCAGGGATTCCCGGCCCGGCTTCTGCTCCCCGGTTGGGAAGGAAACACGAATGTCAAATGGCTCCGCCGTCTTGAGTTGGCCGACGCGCCGTTCATGCATAAGGAAGAGACCGGATCCTACACCGATCCCATGCCTGACGGTAAGGTGCGTCAATTCACTTTCGTCATCGAGGCGCGGTCGATCATCACGTCTCCGTCGGGCGGGCAGACATTGCAAGGTCCGGGGTTCTGCGAAATCCGCGGCCTTGCCTGGTCCGGGCGCGGGCGCATCAAACGCGTCGAGGTGAGCACGGATGGCGGCGGGGCTTGGCTTCCAGCAACACTCGATGAGCCAGTCCTGCCGATGGCGCACACGCGATTTCGGTTCCCGTGGAAGTGGGACGGAAGGGAAGTCGTCATCGAGAGCCGCGCGATCGATGAGACAGGCTACGTCCAGCCGACGCGAGCGCAGCTCGTAAAGGTCCGAGGGACCGGGTCCATCTACCACTTCAATGGCATCCAGCCTTGGAGGGTGAGCCGCGATGGCAAGGTCACGAACCCCAATGCATAAGCTGGTGCGCAAGCTTGCTCTTCTGGCCGGCGCCGTCCTGCTCGCAGCCTTCTCGGCGCATGCCGGTGACCAGGGTCGGCTGGAAATCGGCCGGCCTGCGACGACCGAGGAGTTGGCTCGGTATGCCGCATTCTCCGTCCGACCCGACGGTAACGGTCTTCCCGCAGGACGAGGAACCGCCGTCGAAGGCAAGGGCGTGTACACCAAAACGTGCGCAAAGTGCCACGGGCCTACCGGGAAGGAAGGCGGTAAGACCGGAAACCGTCCGACACCACCACTCGTTGACACGCGCCCCTTCAAAGTGGGCCTGACAAATGCGACGGTCGGCAACTACTGGCCCTATTCGACAACGATCTGGGATTACATCCATCGTGCGATGCCGTTCGATCACCCGGGGACGCTTAGCGATGATGAGATCTATGCGGTCACGGCGTATCTACTGTACGCGAACGGACTAATCGGCGAACGCGACGTTGTGGACGCGCATTCGTTACCGAAGGTGCGGATGCCGAATCGCGACGCCTTCGTACCCGATCCACGCCCGGATGTTCCGTGAGACGGTCGCTACTAAAAATTCGTTCTGAACCGGAATTCGAGCGGCTGCGAGAATTGCTATCAAATTGATGCGCATAAATGAGACGGGCTGCGATCTGAACGACAAGCGGCTCACTTGTGTGTGGCGAATTGCTGATTCTGGGGAAATCAGTAATTCGCCACACACAGGCTTCAGCCATGAATATAAGCGCCATGGCACCAGCACCTTGTTCGGCGCGCGATCCCTCCCGCGCGAACTTTAATTCCGTCACGTCAGTTCAATCGACAACAACCTGACGTATTGCTGCCCCTGATGTATGTCGCGCTCTACAACCCCGCCCTGTGGAGTTTTGCGCGGAAAGGAAATTTTCACCACGTTCAGGTTATCGACCGCGAAGTATTTCACCAGCGCCGGATCGACGCCGTATGCCTCCGCGATGCGAGGTGGCGAGATCGCTTCGCTCGCATGGTACTTCCTAAAGCTCTCCTCGTCCTTGAAAAAGAGATCGATCGTCACCCAAAAGGGTCCGGCGTTCTTTGACCGGATATAACGGCACACGTCGCGCAGGTTCGGCATCGCTAGGCCTTCGCGTCGAATCGCTTGACCCACTCAATTCGGACCAATTCGAGTGGATCATTCACGGCGACAACGTGGTTGAGCTCGAACTCGTAGACGCGTCCGCGTTCGATTTCGGCCGGCGAAAACGGAAACCCGTAGCTCGGAAGTTCAGTTCCGGCCTCGAGCGGGAAATGAAAGAAATAAGGATTGCAGGTCTTCGCGATCCTGGTGGCCATTTCCTGGGAGGGCGCCGTCGCGACAAACAGCACACCAACTTCGCGAGGCGGGGTGGCGTCCGATGACACCGGCAGACCCGATACCGCGTTCCATCCATAGAGCCTCAGCGAAATGTCATAATCCACGCCTTCACCGATCGAGCGCGACACGCGGCCATGAAGCGCGGCCAGCATGCGATCGTGAAACCGGTCCAGGTTGGCGAGAACGGAAGGGTCCTGGATCCCAATCAACATGATCGTCTGAAAAGGCCCGCCCGCCGCGCCTTCGAGCTTCATCGTGTACGGTCGCGTCTCCCAGCGCGAACCAACGACACGGACCGAACGTTCGTCAAGCTGATGGTATCGTGCCGCAGTCACGTCCAGGATGCCTCCGGGCTCGATCAGCCGGAACGGATCGCTGTTCTCATAGAGCATATGCGCCGACACGCTGTACGTATCGCAGCGGATCCCCGTCGAAAGCGGTTCCACCACGAAACTGTCCTCGCCGATTCGAAGGAAAACGCCGGAGCCTCGAGCAGGGTCGGTCGTGCATAGCGCACCGCATTCCGCGATTTTTGCCGCATGCCATGCGGCGCCGGCGCCGCTACCACGCATCAGAGGAAGCGCCGCGATCACCGCGGTGTCCGTAGTTCGTCCGCCAAGCACGATATCGGCGCCGGCGTCGAGCGCCGCAATATACGGTTCGGCTCCCATTGCAGCGACGATGTGATCGCACGAATCGATCAGCGCGTCGGTCATCGGATGCGGCGGAGGTAAAGCCTGAATCTTGCCCTGCGCGTTCTTTTCCTTCAGCACGCGCTTGTCCTGTTCCGAATAGAGCAGGGCGATACGCGGGTGCAGCTTCAGCTCCTCGGCAAGTTCGACGACGATATCCCGTGTCCAGTTCACGCCCGCATCGCCGCCTGCTTGTCCGCACGATCCGATCGTCAGCGGTATTCGCGCACGGGCCTGCGCTTCCATCAGAATTTGCAGATCGCGTTTTACTGCCGCGCAACTGTTCTTGGACATTTCCATGGCAAGATAAGCGGCGCCGCTGTCGGTCGATCCCGCGTCGACGGCGATCGCATGCGCACCCCACGCGATCCCGTTGGCCACCTCCTCCGCACGAATGCCACCCCCAAGCTGCCCAACGGGAACAAGAACATTCACTGTCTGCTTCATGGGGTTCATGTCATAGCTTCGCAGGGGCTATGCCGCAATGCCGACGTCGGCCAGATATCTCCGGGCTGCCGATTTCAGGGAAGGTCTCGGACTTTGGCAGATGATGCGTTCCAAGCAGGTATTGCTTGTTCCTCGTCGCCGGCGATTTGCGTCGTAAGCCGTATCGCTTCCCCAGCGCCTGCCATACGCGATCACACGACTTCCGCATCGGCACGAGCGATCGGGCCGGGAAGCTGCACGATCCCTTGTGCCTGCCAAAAACTCTGAAAGCGGCGAAAAGTCTGGGCTTTTGAGATTCACCATCATGAGGTCGCCGGGAGTAGTTCCAAAGGACCCGCTAGCCAGCGAGACAAGATCGGCGAATCTTTGACGAATCGATCCGACTTGTCGCTTCTCAAAACTTGGTTTGCGCCGCGGCAGCGGTCCGTCGGAACCGTTCGCCACGCCCTCAGGCTATGTGAGATCGTCTAGATTTGCGAAGGAATTCGGGCCGGACCAATTTTTGAGAAGCGACAACCATCCAGCGCACGCCTGTCCTTTCGATTTGTTTCGAACCAGATGTCATTTGTCTCTCCTGCCACACTTGTCAACCAAGACTTTCAACCTGCCGCATCTTTGATGCGCTGTTTGCCGAGCTTGTATGAAAGATCGCTCCGCGACATTCCAAGCCGGCGTGCGACTTCCGCCTGGGCGCCGTCGGTTATTTTTAGCGCGCGCTGGATGACCGCCTTTTCCAGGGAAGCCAGAAAGTCTCGAAGATTGTGCGTCTCGGGCATCATTTCGGCGATCTGGTCGGGAGTGAGCTCGGCGGAATTGCCGGGCGCGAGGCCGTTTGCGCTGCGAGGCGTTGACACCGGGAAGTTCTCCGGGGTGATTTCCTCCTCGGCCGAGAGAATGCATGCGCGCTCGATAAGGTTACGAAGTTCGCGGATATTCCCCGGGAAATCGTAGCTGACAAGGGTGCGAATCGCTTCGGCACTGATTCTGCGAGGCGCCGTATTCAGGTCGCGCACGGCTTGCGCCAGAAAGAGGGCGCAAAGCTCGGGTATGTCCTCGCGATGATCGCGCAGCGGAGGAACGGTGAGGGGAACTACGGCCAGCCGGTAGTACAGGTCCTCGCGAAAGAGGCCCTCTTCTACACGCCGCTTCAAATCTCTGTTGGTCGCGACCAGCAGCCGCACATCGGTGTGCCGTGGCTTGGTTGATCCGAGCCGGGTAATCAGCCCGTCCGTCAACACCCGCAGTAGCTTGGCCTGTGCGGCCAGCGACATTTCGGCGGCCTCGTCCAGAAAAAGTGTGCCTTCGTTTGCGGCCTCGAAGACTCCCTCGCGCGCGCGGTCGGCACCGGTGAAGGCTCCCCGCTCGTGTCCAAACAGCTCGCTTTCCAGAAGCGTTTCGGTAAACGCCGCACAATTGACGGCGATCAGTGTCTTTTCGGCACGCAGGCTGCTGCGATGAATTGCACGGGCAACCAGCTCCTTGCCGGTTCCGGTTTCTCCAGTGACGAGGACGGTAGCGTTGGTTGGTGCAACGCGCGCAATTTTCTCGCGAAGTTGGCGAATTGCCACACTGCGCCCTGAGATCTCCGACGAGCCTTCAAGGCGGACCACCGTGTCGCGGAGCCTGCTGTTCTCACGCACAAGGCGCGTGTGTTCCATCGCGCGCGTGGCTGATGCCAGCAAAACTTCAGGAACGAAGGGCTTCGTAATGAAATCAAATGCGCCGCGGCGCATGCTTTCCACCGCGAGTTCAATTGTTGCAAAGGCGGTCAGAAAGACGACAGACAGAGTCGGATCGGTCTCTCGCGCCGCAGCCAGGACGTCCAATCCTTCACCATCGCCCATTTTCTGGTCGGTTATGACAGCGTCGAATGTGTACTCCGCAAGGGCGCCCCGCGCATCGTCGACACCGGCAGCCTCGGTCACCTCGTGATGTTCCTGCTTCAGATTGGAAATCAGTATCCGCCGCAAATGCGGCTCGTCATCTACAACGAGTATCTTGCCCATGGTGTGGCCCCTAATTGAGAGATTGGCTCGGAAAGTGTGCCGGTATCTCAAGGGAAAAGCATACCCGCCGTGTCTCGTTGAATCTCAACACGATATCGCTGCCATGCGCGCGCGCGATGTTGCGCGCGATCGCGAGACCGAGTCCGTTGCCGCCCTGCTTGGTGGTAAACAGCGGCTCGAAAATACGCGCCACAATTTCAGCGGAGATCGGTCCAGCCGGATCGACTACGTCGATTCGGATCGTGCCATGTCCGTTCATCTGAGCGTTGAGTTTCACCAAGTCACCTCGATGACATGCATCGATTGCGTTCAGCACCAGGTTCAGGAGCGCCTGATGGATCTGAGTTGTATCGAACTCCCCTTCAAGATTGCTGTCGACCGCCACATCGATCGTTACGCCTTCATTGGCTGCGTGCGCGCGGGCGACCGTAGCGACATAGTTCAGCGTGTCGGCGAGGTTTGCCCGCGCGATCTGCACGGGACGCGGACGCGCGTAGACCAGGAAGTCGGTGGTGAGCCGCTCGAGTCGCACGGCTTCTTTCGCCGCTATCGAGAACATTTCTTCTCGTTCTGTTTCGTCCTGACCGGGCCGGGTGGCGGTCGCCAGAGAGCTGGAAATCATCGCAACGGGATTTCGGATCTCGTGCGCGATTGCCCTGGATAATCGGCCGATCGCGGCGAGCTTCTCTTCAGAGAGCAATTGCTGACGGGTACGATCGAGTTCCTCGAGATTGTGCACGAATTTTGCCTCGCGCGTGCGAAGATTGTTGACCAGGAGCCACACCAACACTCCCATCACGCTGTAAATCACCGACATCGCGCCGGCTTCGATGTATTCGCCGAATTTCAAGCCATAGGCGCCCATGAAGCTGATCAAGTCCGCCAGCACGACCACTGCGATCGTGGCGCCGAGACCGAGCCTGAAAGACGCTTCGAGTACCGGAAGAAGCATCAGGGCGTAGTACGCGGTATCTCCTCTGATGGTTAACGAAGTGAGCACCAACGCGAGCGTCGAGTTGAATCCGAGAGACCAGAACGTGAGCCACCGTCGTGTCCGTCGAGAAATTGTCGCGTTTCTCTTGCGAAGCCAGATGAGGTGAGCTGCCTGGACTGTCAAACCAACCGCCAGAACAACGATGACCGATGCTGAAGGTTTCCCGCGGACGAACCTTGAGATTGCCTGCAGCGCCAACAGCGCACCAATCAGCAGGAGATTGAGAGAGGCAAAGACGAATTCTTGCCGGCGAAAAGATTCGTGATCGTCGGCGGCGAAATCGGCAGCGCCATTACCCATCGTGGCTGCGAGGGAACTAAGCGCCCAGAGATTTTTGCTCGGTTTATGCTCAGTCATCTTTGGTCAGCGGTGCGACGGATCGATATGAGCAAACGCGATGCCGCCATTTTTGTGATTGAATTCTTTTGACAATGGCCCAGATTTCATGAGGCCCACTTCATTTCGTTCAAAAGTTTGTACGTAAGCTTTCCTATGGCGTTCAAATTTTCGGACAACAGGCATTGTCGTAGCGGTGTGCGGAGATGAGAAGCCTTGCGATTGCCGGTTGATTCTCAGTGTAAAGAGATGGCAGGCGGCTTGCTAGGGGACATGCATCCTGTCGCAGCAGCCTTGCTGCATACCAAGAACATCGCCCCTGCGAGCGGACGACAGGATTCGAGCGTGGTCGAGCGAAGACGAGCGACAATGCCTTTAGCGATGCGAGAGAAGGCTTATCAAATATATCTCGATTTCCTCGAGACCGCCGAGAACAAGCGGCGTTGGAATATTTTTAACGACGTGCCATGGGACAAGTTGGATACCGGCAGAGCTACTGACGAAGTCGGGGAGTGCGTGGAGATATTTTGTACCGAAGAGCTCTACGTACCAGACTACAGTTCTCAAGGACTCGATTTGTCGCGCTCGATGTTTGGGATGGCGTGGTTCCTGACTTGTTGGGCCTTTGAAGAGTCCAGGCATGGGTTGGTCTTTCGCGAATACCTGACCCGCTCCGGTCTTCGTTCGCAAGCGCAGTTCGAGGCATTGGAGACCGGTACGTTTTCAAAGAAATGGCAACTGCCGTTTCAGACGGCCCGCCAAATGGCGTGCTACGCCGCGCTCCAGGAGAGCGCAACCTTTACCGCTTACAACCTGCAGAGAAATAGGGCTCGCGATGCAGGCGATGAGGTGCTGGAGGCAATCTTCCTCTACGTCGGCCGGGACGAGGCGGCACACGCCGGCTTCTACCGGGCCATGCTCCAGTTGGAGCTAGGCTACGACCGCGAGGAAACCGTGGCCGATCTGGCCTACGTCCTTTCGAACTTCAAGATGCCCGGCGACGGTCTGATTCCGAATTATCGCCGTAGGCTGGCGAGTTCGGGGGCCGGAATAAGCCCCCGGGTATTTCTCGCGCGGGTGGTCTGGCCGCTGTTGACTGCGCTGGAGATCAGCCGCGAAGAGATGAAGATCGCGCTGAAAAAGCGCGCTATTACACACGCTGCGTAGCAAGCACATGTTTGGAAAATCGAATGGAAATCCCAATTGAGATGGACAGCACTGCAAGGCATCAGCTTTCAGCCACGAAGCACCCGGTATTGCGATCGGTCGGCCGCGCTCTACCGGGAAACTACTATCCGCAGGAAGTGATTTCCGCAGCGCTTTGGGAAGAATGGGACGGCAGCGACGCAGGCCGCGCTCGCTTCGAGCGGCTCCATCGCTCCGTCGGTGTTCGCGGACGTCATCTGGCGCTCCCGATGGAGGATTACCGCGCACTCGATTCGTTCTCGAAGATGAACGACAAGTGGATCGAACGCGCGACCGAACTCGGCGAAGAAGCCGTCGAATCCGCGCTCTGCCAGGCCGGTCTTGTGCCCACCGATATCGATCATATCTTCTTCACGACGGTTACGGGGATCGCATCTCCCAGCATCGACGCCAAGCTGATCAACCGCATGTCGATGCGACCAGATATAAAGCGGACTCCCATCTTCGGGCTCGGTTGCGTCGGCGGAGCAGCCGGCCTAGCACGAGCCGCCGACTATCTGCGCGCGTTCCCGAGCCATACCGCACTCCTTGTTTCCGTCGAACTTTGCTCGCTCACGCTGCAGCTAAAGGATCAGTCGGTTGCCAACGTTATCGCGTCGGGGCTTTTTGCAGATGGAGCCGCAGCGGTGATCGTAAACGGCGGAGAGAGAAACAACGAGCCGCACTGGCCGAGGACAATCGCCTCCCGATCGATCTTCTTTCACGACACCGAGCAAATGATGGGGTGGCACATCGGGGACGCCGGCTTCGAGATCGTGCTGTCGGCTGGCGTTCCGGACCTGGTCCGCAACAAACTGCGCCAAGGCGTGGATTCCTTTCTCAGCGACCAGGGTTTGTCGCGGCGCGATATCAAGCATTGGATCGCTCACACTGGTGGACCGAAAGTGCTGCAGGCCATGGAGGCGGCGCTCGAAATTCCGCGATGCGCTCTCGCTCGGACATGGAAATCGCTTGCGTCGATTGGAAATTTGTCCTCCGCATCGGTGCTGTTTGTCGCGGCTGACTTTCTGGAGTCGAATATCGCGCGTCCGGGTGATTACGGGATGTTGCTATCAGTGGGCCCCGGCTTCTGCGGCGAGTTCGTTCTGTTGCAATGGTGATGGTGAATGGCTAGCACTCTCGCCGCGAGCTACGTATTGGCTCCCGCGCGCAAGGTATGGGATCTCGTTGTAGTCGGCGGCGGACCCGCGGGACTCGCCGTTGCAATTGTTGCGGCGGAACAGGGCCTCTCGGTCCTAGTCATCGAGCGCCGCGATTTCCCACCGGATAAGGCTTGCGGCGAAGGCGTGCTGCCACCGGGCGTGAAAGCTCTCCAGCGCCTGGGGATCGCCGATCGGTTCGATCACTCGACGTCTTATCCATTCGTCGGAATTCGCTTCATTCAGGAAGATGGTTCCGCGGCGCAAGCGTTCATGCCCTCCCACGGGATGGGCATCAGGCGCACGGTATTGGTCGAGGCGCTGGCCCGGCGGGCGGAGGAACTCGGCGCGGTGTTACGTCATCGATGCTCAGTCAATGGCGTCGAGGCGACGTCGAGCGATGCAGTCGCGTACACGACCGAGGGTAAAATATTTGGAAGGTTGGTCGTCGCGGCAGACGGGCTCCACTCATCGCTCCGGAAGGCATCGGGTCTCGACGCGGCCCCGAGCTCCCGGCGCCGGTTCGCGCTACGCCAGCATTATAGGATTCGCCCCTGGACCGACTTCGTGGAAGTCTACGTCGATGACAAAGGGGAAGCGGTGGTGACTCCGGTCTCTGACAAAAGCGTCGGAATCAATTTTGTCTGGGAAGATGGAGTCATCGAGCAGCCGAAAATACCCGTTCTGGCGAGCCGCTTTCCGGCCCTACTGGCGCGTCTCGGGAACGCCCCGGCGATTTCAACGGTTAAAGGAGCCGGGCCGATGGCCCACGGCGTTACTCGTCGCAACAGCCATCGCATGGTGCTGGTCGGTGACGCAGCAGGATTTGTAGATTCAATCTCCGGCGACGGACTGTCGATCGCGTTCAACTCGGCGCTGATGCTTGGCAAGCATCTGCCTGAAATTCTAAAGCGCGGGGCCACGCAGGAGAGTATGCAAGCTTACGAACGTGACGCGCGTCGGGTCTATCGCGGCTACTGGCTCGTCACCAACGGATTGTTAATGATCGCGCGTCATCCTCGCGCCCGGCGAACAATAATCAACTCGCTAATGCGGCATCCGGGGGCATTCAGCGCACTGATGAGCGGCGCAATGAAAATGATGGTGAGGGCTGCGTAATACCCAAATGAGTCTGGCTGAGGCGCCAATCCTCGAGGCGATCGAGATTTCAAAGAGCTACGGTACTCGTCTCGCACTCGACAACGTCAGCCTCGCGGTGAGGCCCGGTGAAATTGCCGGGTTGCTGGGACCCAATGGCGCGGGCAAGACCACCACGCTATCGATCCTGGCCACTCTGCTTCGACCCGATAGTGGTCGTGTTCTGATCAATGGTAATCCGCCAAAAACCGACCGGAGCGGGCTGCGACGCATGCTTGGGCTGGTGCCGCAATCGCTCGCGCTCTACCCAGCACTAAGCGCCGCACAAAACGTATGGCATTTCGCCCGCATGCAAGGGCTCTCGCGCGACGAAGCGAAGGAGTGCTGCAGGCGGGTGCTGGAAGAGGTGGGCCTCAGCGACCGGGCCGACGATCCTATGCATGCGTTCTCCGGTGGCATGAAGCGCCTTCTCAACCTCGCCTGTGGAATTGTTCATCGTCCCCCTGTGCTGCTGCTGGACGAACCTACGGTCGGTGTCGATCTCCAATCGCGTGAACAGATATTGACGCGGATTCGGCACTACGCGGATGCCGGCTCGGCGGTAATTTACAGCACCCATTACATGGAGGAAGCGGAACGCATTTGCGATCGCGTGCTGCTTATTGATCGCGGCAAACTAATCGCCGAGGGCGACCTCGAAAAGGTGATTTCGCTCGGAGGCGGCCGGCCTCGCATCGAACTGACCTATCGCGGGCAGTTGCCGGACGGGCGCTTCGGTAGCCTTGCCGGGGTGCGTGAAGTAGGCGCGATCGTTAGCGAGGGCAAAGCAATCCTCGAGATGAACAGTCTCGCCCAGGTCGCCAAAGTGCTGCACGGGCTTCGCGGCTTGGACGTGAATGTCATCGATTTCAATCTCCATAGCCCGAACCTGTCAGACGCCTTCATCGCGCTGACGGGCCACACACTGCGTGACCAAGTGCTCTGAGCGTATCGGCGATGCTTCGTGCAATATGGCTCACCGCGCAAAACGAGGCGCGGCTCCTGGTCAAGGATCCGATCGTCCTGTTCATGCTGCTGTTCGCGCCCGTCGTAATTATCACGGTCGCGGGATACTCGCTCGGTAGTTTGTACGGCGGCGCTACGAATTCCTTTCGGCTGCCCGTCGTCGACCTGGATCACGGGAAACTGGCGGATGGAATGATTCAGGCTTTGCGCCAGGAGCGCGCCGTCACCTTGGAAATGCTCGATGACCCCGATGAAGTGCGACGCCTCGTAAGTCGACGCGACCGGACGCCTATTGCGATGGTGATTCCGGCCGGAACCAGCGCGGCTGTCGCAGCCGGCCTCCAGCCCCGGCTTATTCTATTCGTCGATCCCGTTAGGCGCGTTGAGGTCAACGCGCTCGAACTTCGGATTGACGAATTGTGCCGAAGAGTCATCGGACAGGTGCGGATGGCGGCGCAAACGCAAATCGAGTCTCTCGGGGCGCCTCAGGCGCTCACGTTCCCCGGAGACCTCGGATTCGTCGAGCAACCCGCGGTAGTGGGCGAAGCCGTGACTGTGAATGCCTTCGATCAGTACGTCCCAGGATTCGGCGTCACGTTTCTGCTGATTGGCATGATGCTCGGAATCGCGCTGACGCTCTTTGATGAGCGCGATTGGGGAACCTTGAAGCGCCTCCAGGTCAGCGGCGCGCCGCTTACAGGTCTGCTGCTCGGCAAATTATTCGCGCGTTTCATCGTCGGGCTCGCACAAATGGTGTTGCTGTTCGCGGTCGGTTGGGCGCTGTTCGGAATCACGCTTGGACGCAATCCTCTCGCGTTGATCATACCGACGGTCGGAATCTCTTTCGCGGCCGCTGCGCTGGGACTGGTGGTCGCCTCGATTGCACGCGCTCACGATTCGGTGATGCCACTGGGCGTAACCATCAGCATGGCGATGGCGGCGATCGGCGGATGCTGGTGGCCGTTGGACTTTGAGCCTGGATGGATGCGCGAACTCGCCCGATGGATGCCGACGACATGGACCATGCAGGCGTTCAACGATTTGATGATTCGCAACCAACCGCCTTCCGCGGCGTTGCGGCCATTAGCGGCAACGGTGGGCATAGGGATGATTTTCCTCGGGGCAGGACTTGTCCGTTTCGTGAGTCTCAACGAGTAGAAAGTATGATGATGTTGAAGATTCCACTTCCGATAGCATTCCTTGTCGGCCTAGCTGTCCTGATCGCGAGTTGTTCAAGCTCTCAGCAGACGGCCACTTCCGAGGCTACAGTTTCGAGTTCTACGAACGCAGTTAGTGCTGACCCGCAGGTGAACGCGATCCTTCAGCAATCGTGTTACGAGTGCCATTCGACCGGAGGAAGCGCACCATGGTACGCGGCTGTTTCGCCGACGCACCTCGCTGCCAACTCCGCGCGCAGAGTGCTGAATTTTTCTGATTGGCAAACTTACGATGCGCAGAAAAGAGCGGAAGCGCTGAAGAATATCGAGCAGTCCGTCAGCGCTGGTTCGATGCCGCCGGGAGATTACACGGCGCTCGATCACTCGGCGCGCCTAACCGATGACCAAAAGCAGGCGCTCCTAAAATGGACCTCGCAGCCCGCAGTGCCCGCACATTGAATCACACAAAAAAGTAAATCCTTTCGAGTGAGATGGTTATGAACCCAATGTCAGAGGCAAGAAATTCATCCGCGCAGCAGCCACTGTACGAAAAGTACGTCAATCCACAGTGGGTGCGGCTGCTCGATGTTCTCGGGATGAATGTGCATTACACGAGCTGTCTCGGCTCCGAACTTTTCACTGATGATGGCCGGCGGATTCTGGATTTTAATTCCGGCTACTGCGTTCATAATGTGGGGCACAATCATCCCGGGGTAGTACGCGCCATCAAAGCGGAACTCGACCGTAACGGGCCGGCGATGCTACAAGGCCACGTGCCGGAATTGGCCGGCGAGCTGGCTCAGCGGCTATGCACCCAGGCCGGCGGAAGATTGTCGAAAGCGTTCTTTTGCAGTTCCGGAAGCGAAGGCGTCGAAGCCGTCATCAAGTTTGCCCGCGCTAACACAAAGCGGCCCGGGATCCTGTATGCAGGCGGCGGCTTTCATGGACTCACCTGCGGTGCGCTGTCCCTGATGGACAATCCATTCTGGACCGCGGAGTTCGGGCCGCTGCTTCCGGAAACGCGCGCGGTTCCTTTCGGTGATGCCGATCAACTCGCGCAGCAATTATCCACCAAGCGATTCGCGGCATTCGTCGTCGAGCCAATTCAGGCCGAAGCCGGAGTGTTGATTCCACCACCAAATTATCTGGAGCAAGCGCAGTCGCTATGTCGGCGCTATGGCACGCTGTTCGTGCTGGACGAAGTACAGACCGGCATGTATCGCACGGGGCCATTTCTCGCGGCACACCACTTCGGGGTGGAACCCGACATGGTGATCCTTGCCAAGGCGATTAGCGGCGGCCTCGTTCCATCAGGGGCCGTGCTGATGTCCGATGCGGTTTACAATTCCGTCTACACTTCGTTCAAGCGTTCGATCATTCACACATCGACGTACAGCGAGAACAGCCTATCGATGCGGGCCGGCCTCGCCACGATGGATGTGCTTGCGGACGGCAACCTGGGCGAGCGCGGCGAGCGACTAGGACGACAACTTCGAGAGAAGTTGACGTCGAGGCTGTCGCACTATGACATGATCAAGGAGATCCGGGGACTTGGAATGATGTCCGGCATCGAGTTTCGTCCACCCAAAAAATTTCGCCTCAGAATTCTGTTCGAAGCATTCTCGAGAATTCATCCAGCGATGTTCGGGCAGGTGCTGGTGATGCGGCTTTTCCGCGACAAGGCGATATACAGCCAAATCTGCGGGAACAACTTCATGGTCCTCAAGGTCGCGCCTGCGCTGGTGATAAACGAATCACAGCTTGATGAGTTCGTCGACGCGATGGAGGCGATCGTCGATTTGATGCATGCCTCGACCGGCTTCTGGACTGAAGCATTGGGGATGGCACGTCGCGTCGTAAATGTCATTTAGTATTCGCGCGTTCGTATACGTGCTCGCCATGGCGGCCTTTGTGCATCAGGCTGTGGCGGTGGAATTCCGCTCCGGAACGTTGGAGCTCGACCCGTCAAAAACACTGATTGAGTTTCGCTTGCCGGGCGCGCTCCATACTACGCACGGAACATTCAAGCTTGAGCATGGAATCATCAAAGCCGATCCAGGCACCGGCGAAGCCGGCGGCTCGATCATCGTCGATGCCAAAAGCGGTGACAGTGGCTTGGGTGCGCGTGATAACCGGATGAAGGACAGCGTTCTCGAAGTTCAAAAGTATCCGGAAATCACTTTCACGCCTCAGCAGGTCACCGGTCAGCTACGGACAGACGGTCAGTTTCAAGCAAAGCTGAAAGGAGTGCTGACACTTCACGGGGCGAGACACCAAATCGTTATGGAGGTTCAAGGTCGGCTCGTCGGAGACAGCCTGGTAGCCAAGTCACATTTTTCAGTGCCGTACGTCGATTGGGGCATGGAAGACCCGAGCGTTCTATTGCTCACCGTCGCGAAGCAAGTCGATATCGACCTTGCCACTGCAGGACATGTCGTCTGGACGCAAGAGCCGGCCCGACGTTCCAACAAGTAAGGGTGGTCATCTCAGTTGCTCTGTAGGCCTGATAATGGCTGAGAGAGCCTTCCTATTCCTGCGTCTTATATGGACCCAGCCCCAGGCGAAAGCCGATTGTCGAGTGGAAGGTGAATCCTGTGCCACCTCAAACCCTGTGTCTAGTTCGATTCCTACTCCCTCCGCCCCTGAGCGAAAAACCGAGCCATCATCGGACCCGGAATTCGGAGCGGACCAAGGATCGACGTCTCTTCCACCCCGCCCCGAAAAACACGCCTCCCCGCCCCGGAACCACCGGCGCGGTGCCCG
>Ga0181532_10003115_pt1 | contig 15062 bp, 13 predicted proteins | sample PEATcosm2014_Bin_33_FD_119768 | JGI IMG/M metagenome (GOLD analysis project Ga0181532, IMG submission 119768) | Peatland microbial communities from MTU Mesocosm Facility, Houghton, MI, USA - PEATcosm2014_Bin11_30_metaG | ecosystem: Environmental > Terrestrial > Soil > Wetlands > Peat | place...
GACAGCCGTTTGGGCAATGTCTTCCGTTGCCACCATCGGAATCCGGTGATCGAGCGGTTGCAGGAAGCTGTGCACCACGCCACTCTTCGCGGATTCGATATCCCAGGCGGCATTTTCCATGAACCATGCAGCCCGCAGAAAGGCCACTGGAACCGGCACGGTGCGTAGCATCGCCTCGGTCATCCCGGAGTTGTTGAGCAGATTCAGTTCGGTGACCTGAGCTCCAACTGTCGACAGGAAGACAACCTTTCCGGGGCGGCTTTCTTCGATTGCCGTGCGGATCGCCGCAGAATTTTGTTGGGTATCCGGAAAGCCGGGTTCGGGGTCGTAGTTGGGCGGGGTCATCAGGAAGACACCGTCCACGCCGCGGAGGGCCTCTGTCATTGCCGTTACGTCGTCGACGCTGGCGACGCATATCTCGCAGCCCAGTGCTGCCCACTCGTCTCCCTTCGCCCGGCTCCTGACAACTGCTCGCACTGTTTGTCCCTGTGCGATAAGACCGCGGGCAACCCGGCTTCCGACCTTGCCTGTAATCCCAGTGACTGCAAACATATTCCCTCCTCGGTAGCCAAAGACTCGGTACGGGTATATGACGCTCGGACGGATTGTGGAGTTTCGCGCATATGATGCATAGTAGTATTGCGCTGAAAGCGATAATCATGAGATTCGATGATCAGACTCTGAGCGATTCCAATGTCTTCGTGGCGGTTGTCCGATGCGGTAGTTTTGCCAACGCGGCCAGATCGCTGGATGTGTCTCAGTCGGTTGCCAGCCGGGCCGTTGCACGGCTCGAGAAGCGCCTCGGTGTGCGCGTTCTTGACCGGACCACACGGTCGGTGTCGCTGACCGACGACGGGCGCGGACTGTTTGAGCGGCTGGAACCCTTGCTGCAGGGTTTTGAAGATGCTTTTACCTCCACAGCGGAAGAACAGTCCAGGATGCGCGGAAGGCTGCGGGTCAAGATGCACCCCACCCTGGCCCATGTGATCGACGGGAAGCAGTTCAAGGCTTTCCTGGAAGACTATCCTGAACTTTCCGTAGAGTTCATCAGCAGCGACAAGCTTGGAGACCTCGTTCGCGAGGGTCTTGATATCGCCCTCTGTGTGGGCGAATTGCCTTCATCCAGCCTGATTGCAAAGAAGCTTCTGGACACGCGCGTCATTACGGTCGCAGCGCCTGATTACCTCGCAAAGCATATGAAGGTGGTTCATCCCAGCGATCTTTTCGAGAGCGGACACACTCTCATCGACTATCGCAACCCGGAGACCGGCAGAACATTTCAATGGGAATATCATCGTGGCCGGAAGATTGTGAAGATCGCAACGACGGGAAGACTGATCGTGAGCGATATCGTCAATTTACACGGCATCTGTGTGGCTGGCTGGGGAATCGCGCAGGTCCTTGAAGTCGCCGTCAGACCAATGCTCGAGACTGGAGCACTCGTCAAACTGCTGCCGGAGTGGGGCGATGAGCGCTTTCCCATCTATGCTGTCTATCCATCTCGCAATTACGTCCCGCCCAAAGTGAGAGTCTTTATCGATTTCGTCTCTTCCGCGGTGAGGAAGAGCGCACCATCGTAATCATTGTCGTAACAAAGCATTCAGTAATTACAACCATGAATAAGTAACGACAAATGCGCTTGTGTTGATTGCTTTTGATGGTCATCTGCCTCTCCTCCTTTGCGTCAAGGAATCCATAGGGTAAAAACAGTCGCTGCCGCCAACACACCGACGGCTCCGCCCGTTTGAATAAGGAATCTCCGCCGAGTCCTGCAACCGGCAACTCTGTTGGTCGGGATCATGATTCTTGATTCTTGTTCGAGCATGCGCTGTTACTTGGCGACCAGGCCCACCTGTTGAAAGAAAGTCAGGTTGTCTTTCAAGTGCCAATCCTCGGCGATGCGACAATCGGCAACGCGATAATTATCGGTAGCGATGAATTCAATCCTCTGTCCTTGGCCATGCGTGCCCCAAAAAGTGCCGGTAAGGTGACCTGTGAAGTGGAGGCGGGACAGTGGTGACGAGGCTTTGGCCCGCTCTGCGCTAGCGCCCGACTTCATCGACAACACTTTACCGAGCGGGCGAGGGCACGGCCAGTGCCTGGTCCAATAGGCTGACGTTGTCCAAAGAATTCAACACCCAAACACGAATCGCCGCCTCCCTAAACTCCTACCAATCCCTTCACCAACAATAACTTGTACAAAGACAACACGTTCTCGACGAACGGCAAATCACATGCTTACTGCATGGTCGTGCCAGCGACCTGGTTGTAAGGCTTGCTAATGAAAACGTGAAAGCAGAAAAGTCAGTGGAGGTAAGTTTTGAAACCGACAGCTAGAACATATCTATATATCGTTGCAGCGTGGGCGCTGGTCACAGGGTCTGCCGCATCGCAACTTCCCGCGCAGGACGCCCACTTTCATAATGCCCCGACGTCAAGCGTCCAACTGAAGAATCCGTATGCCGGGCAACAACCGGCGATTGCTGCCGGTGCGAAATTGTACGCGACAAATTGTGCGGCTTGCCACGGGGCAAGAGGACAAGGAACCGGTAATATTCCTGCAGTAGCACAGGGAGTCACCCAAACAATCTTGGACGGAGAGATTTTTTGGTTTATTACGACGGGTTCTGTGAATAACGGTATGCCCGCCTGGGGAAGTTTGTCGGAGCAGGATCGGTGGCAAATTGTTTCCTACCTAAAGTCACTGAAGAATTCCGAAAACGCCCAAAACACAGGTGGCCCGGTTGCTGAGTTCGCGCCGGTGAAAACAAATGCGCCGCCACCGCAACCTCCCTACACAGATTTCCGATTTGAGAAGCCGGGACAAATACGAAAAATTGCTCCGCAATATCTTCCGGCGCCGTACGTCACGGAATCGTCGAGTAATGCGCCGCAGTTGGTCACTCGTCCGAAGGATGCATGGCCAAAAGCACCGGCGGGCTTTATCGTGCAGCAGTTCGCGACAGGGCTGGATAATCCGCGATTGATTCGGACTGCGCCCAATGGCGACATCTTCGTGGCCGAAAGCAGCAGAGGGAAGATCAGAGTGTTTCGCGGAATCACAACCGACGGCAAAGCGGGGCAATCCTCAATTTTTGCCACTGGACTGAATCGCCCTTATGGGATCGCTTTTTATCCGCCTGGACCAAATCCTCAATGGATGTACGTGGGGAACACCGACGCGGTGGTGCGGTTTCCTTATCAAAACGGAGATTTAACGGTGCGAGGGCAAGCAGTGCACATCGTCGACCTGCCGCATGGCGGGGGACATTGGACGCGCGATGTGCAATTCACACCAGATGGCAAGAGTATGCTGGTTGCAGTGGGTTCGGCCTCGAATGTGGACGACCCCGACACGACGCCAGATGAAAAGAACCGCGCAGATATTCTGGACTTCAATCCTGATGGTTCAGGAATGCATGTGTACGCTTACGGGATTCGTAATGCAGGTGGTGGACTGGCAATCAATCCGAAGACAGGCGAGCTTTGGGCGTCGGTAAACGAACGGGACGGGTTGGGAGATAATCTTGTGCCCGACTACATCACGCATGTGCAGGAAGGCGGTTTTTATGGCTGGCCGTGGTGGTACATCGGCGAACATCAGGATCCGCGTCATGAAGGGAAACATGCCGAGTTGAAAGATAAGGTGCTTGTGCCGGATGTGTTGCTGCAACCACACAACGCTTCGCTGGAACTCACTTTTTATCAAGGAAAGCAATTTCCCGCGGAATATCAGGGGGACATTTTTGCATCCGAGCACGGATCGTGGAATCGATCGGTGCGTTCCGGATACGAGGTGATTCGGGTGCCGATGAACAAGACCGGCCGGGCGAATGGCGATTATGAAGATTTTGTGACGGGTTTCGTGGTCGACAACGGACACGTCTGGGGAAGGCCAGTGGGCATTACCGTTGCGCCGGATGGGTCATTGCTGGTGACAGATGACGGGTCGAACTCGATCTGGCGTATCAGTTATTCGGACAACGCGGACCAGAAAAGCGCAAGGGAGCAAAAACATGGTGGAATCGTCGCGACGGGTCAGGTTCAATAGCAGGGCAGTTCTACTGTTGATGCTTCCCGTCGTAGCTCTAGGTTTGTGCGCGTTCCAATTTGGAGATAATCGGGGACTGAATAGTATGCCGTTCGCGCAAGTGCAGCCTCTGGTGTTGGACCTGGAGAAAGCCCAAAGATTAGCGAAGGAAGGAAATCTCGAGTTGCTTTCAGGGCAAATAATAGGCGGGAAAGAAGTATTGATGAGAGGCGAACTGACTGACGCGAATTGCTACCTTGGAAGTCACACACATGCTTACGATCATGCCTTCTGCGCGAAGTTGTGCGTTGCGGCGGGTGCGCCACTCGTATTTGTACCGGATCAAGGCCGACGGATTTATGTCGTAATGAACGAGCGGAACGGCATTCGAATTCCCGAGGACGTTTTGAATGAGATAGGCGTTCCTGGAATCGTGATTAAGGGGAAGTTATTGGAAATGGATGGACTGAAGGCACTGGCGATTGGCGAGCTAGCGCGGTAGGCGCCGGCATCACAGCATAAAAACTTGAATTCAGCGCCGACGAGCGCAGGTACCTCTGCGGAAGTGCCAGACATGCATTTTTTGAGTTACCGGAGAATGTCCAGCGCAAGATAGCACTGTCAGGCGACATTCTATCCTCTGCAGAGTGAAATGATATCGGCCTCCCGTCCACAGGCTCCTTTTAATGTTGTACTCAGGCTTTGCTCTATCCGTATCACCCCGCGAAATTCAGCCACGACAATACAATCCAATTTCCAATGGACTGACAGTGTCCAAGCTATTCGACAGAAAACTCTCGTCGCCTGAGAGTTGGTGCACGCCCGATTGGGCCCGTATTTTACGTGTTCTCAACATCTTGCACGACTGCTCGTCTCTCTTGGCGAAATGGTTCAACGCGTGCCTTTGAGGAATGCGGAAGTTGATAGCGAAATCGTATCTCAGCTAAAAGGCGATTTAACATGAAACCAATTACGCAGGAAAAAGACAGACTCGGATTTATCGGCATCGGATACATGGGTCGACCGATCGCACGGCGGTTGCTTGAATCTGGCTTCAGGTTGACCGCGTACGACAGAGACCACAATAAGGCGGAGGAGTTAATTCGCTATGGCGGCGCCGTCGCGCATAGTGTTTCGGAACTGGCCTCCAGGTGCAACGTCCTGTTGTCGTGCCTCCCCAGCGATGAAGCTGTGCTGGAGATTTATACGGGACCTGACGGCGTCTTCGCCAGTGCACAGCGCGGCTCGCTGGTCATCGACTTGAGCACGGTATATCCCGAGACCTCGCAAGAACTCTCAAGACTGGGTGCGGAATATGGGATTGAGGTTCTCGACGTGACTATGTCGGGTAGCACTCCCGTCGCCGAAAATGGGTTGCTGACGCTGTTTGGAGGCGGAAACAAGGAACGCTTCGACGGGGCCGAGTCCATCTTTCGCGTCATCGCTCAAAAGTATTTTTATCTCGGGCCGAGCGGCTCGGGAGCAACAATGAAACTCGTCGTAAACAGCCTGCTGGGTATCGGAATGCAGGCGATTGCTGAAGCCGTAGTGCTCGGTGAGAAAGCCGGTCTCAATCGCAATCGTTTGCTGGAGGTGTTGTCTCAGACAGCCGTGGTCGCTCCGGCGCACGCCGGCAAGCTGCAAAGAGTCATGAAGAGAGACTACAGTCCGCAATTTCCGATTCGGTTAATGAACAAGGATTTCGGTTTGATTCTCAATCTCGCAGCTGCCGTTGGCGCGCGAATGCCCGCAGCTGGAGCTGCATTTGAGATCAACGCCAGGCAGTCGGATGAGGGGCAAGAGCAAGATTTCTCGGCGGTGATTCTGCAAATGGAAAAGCAAGCTCATTTGGATGCCAGTGCCGATAGGCAGTCTCGCGTTAGCGTCGCATCGACGAAAGGGTAGTTCTCCTTGGGTCAGTTTTAGCGCTTGCTTGCGTCCGTGGCAGTGGGTGAAAAAACCAAACTGAGAGGGAAGTCCAATTACTGATTCTGGAATTTGAGAGGACGAAACCATGACCAAGATAAAAGCAGTAAGTTGTGCATTCATGCTAATTGGGATCGCCGGCTTCACGGGTTATTCGCAGGAGAAGGGAGGCGAATACGTCGCCCCGTCAGAAGCCATACCAAGGGGTAAGGCGCCCCAGATGCAGGTCCGATTGTTGAACCCTGAAGAAGCGACCAAACAATACGAGGTCATTTTCTACCAGGGAGACGAAGCCTTTTCAGGGCTGGCGGAGTTTGCCGAGAAGTATCACGTTACGAGCGCGCATTTCACCGCTATTGGAGCGCTGAATGGCGCCACGTTGGGGTGGTTCGATCCGCAGCGCAAAATGTACAAGAAGATTCCCATCAAGGGTCAGCAAGAAGCGATTGGGATGAGCGGCGACATTGCTCTCTATCAAGGAAAGCCGATAGTCCATACGCACATGGTGCTGGGGGGACCGGACGGAACAACCCACGGCGGCCACGTTCTTGAGGCGTATGTGTCGCCGACGCTAGAAGTGATGGTCACAGTCGATCCAGTAACGATGCAAAAAAGGTTTGATCCGGCAACGGATCTGACGTTGATTGATCCAGGTTTAAAGTAGCATCAAATTTGTGCCGGCAACTGCAAAGCTAATACGAATGGATGGGGTGAAACAACTATGGCTGAACTACATGTGATTGCAAGATCGGTGGCGCGCAGTGGAAGCGAAAACCAGCTCAGAGACCTTCTGCAGGGTATGTTAGCTCCCACGCGCGCCGAATCAGGATGTAAGTTGTACGAACTCTATGAGTCGGATTCGAAGGGGCGGTTCTATTTCTACGAAATCTGGGAAGACCCGACTGCGCTTCAACAACACGCAGCCAGCCCTCACTTCAAACGCCTGCAGCAAGCTATCGGGGAATTGGTACAGGAGCCATTCGAGGTGAATATCCTGAATACGATTCTGATCCCCGCGGTCGCATGAGCAGGAGGCAAGTTATGCGCAACAAGAGAAGTCAACGGATCTTCAATTCGCACAACTCAAATCCCGCGCCGGCTTCACGAACCGACCAAGCGGAGGGCAGCGGGATTTCGCGGCGAGGATTTCTGGGGCTTGCAGCTGCGTCTATTTTCCTCGTGGACGCTGGTCAAAAAGAGACGCCACCGGAGCCTCGGAATGGTATTCCATATCGACCGCTGGGACGCACCAGGGAGAGAGTCTCGCTCGTCGGACTCGGTGGCTATCATCTCGGCAAACAGGCCGATCCCCAGGAAAGCATTCGGATAATCCGCAAGGGCCTGGATGAGGGCATCAATTTTCTAGATAACTGCTGGGACTACAACGGTGGCGAGAGTGAAATTCGCATGGGCAACGCCCTGCGCGACGGCTATCGCCAAAAGGCATTTCTGATGTCCAAGATCGATGGGCGCACGAAGGCCGCCGCCATGAGCCAAATCAATGAATCCTTGCGCCGGCTTCAGACCGACAGGATTGATCTCCTCCAATTTCACGAAGTGATCCGCGACACCGACCCGGGACGCATATTTGCCGACGGAGGAGCCCTAGAGGCTGTATTAGAAGCGCAGAAGGCAGGCAAGATCCGCTACATCGGCTTCACGGGCCACAAGAGTCCGGAGATCCATCTGAAGATGCTGGACACCGCGGCAAAGCATGGGTTCACTTTCGACGCCGTCCAGATGCCTCTCAACGTAATGGACGCGCACTTTGACAGTTTCGAAAGAAGGGTGTTGCCGATTTTGCTCAAGAACGATATCGGCGTGCTCGGCATGAAGCCGATGGGCGATCACTTTATTCTCGAGAGCAAGACGGCCAGCGCCGTAGACTGCCTCCACTACGCCATGAATCTCCCGACAAGTGTCGTCATTACTGGCTGTGATTCGTTTCCGATTCTTCAGCAAGCTCTCGACGCGGCTCGCGGCTTTCGACCACTCGACTCTTCCCAAGTTGCGGCGCTACTTGCAAAAACTGCAAAAGCCGCGGAGGCCGGCCAATTCGAGCTTTATAAGACAAGTCATCATTTCGATGGCACCTATGCCAACCCGCAGTGGCTTGGCTAGAAACATGCGGATTTCCAAAAAGGAGCAAGGAAGGACAATATGTTGGAATACATCAATATCAAGGGCACGAATCTTTTAGCTTCGCGAATTGCGCTCGGCACCTGGGCCATCGGCGGCTGGATGTGGGGCGGAACGGACGAGAAGCAGTCTATTCGCACCATTCATGCGGCGCTTGACCACGGCATCAATCTGATCGACACCGCTCCTATCTATGGCCAAGGACGTTCCGAGGAAATCGTTGGTGAAGCTCTGCACCAATCCGGTCGCAGAGAGAGCATCATCCTTGCCACCAAAGTGGGCATCGATTGGACAAAAGGAAAGATCGAGCGCAACTCCACCCGACGACGCATTCTGCAGGAACTAGATGACTCTCTGCGGCGCTTACGAACAGACTACATCGATCTCTATCAGGTGCATTGGCCTGATCCGCTGGTCCCCATCGAAGAGGTAGCTCTTACTCTCCGTGAGCTCTGCGAGCACGGAAAGATTCGCGCTATTGGTGTCAGTAACCACTCGCCGGAAGAAATGACGCGTTTCGAAGCCGTAGCGCCGATTCACACAATTCAGCCGCCCTATAGTCTCTTCGAGCGCGAAATAGAGCTGGACGTTCTTCCCTATGCCCTAAGCCGGCGCATCACAACGTTGACCTATGGAGCACTCTGCCGTGGATTATTGAGCGGCGCGATGAATGCAGGTCGGCAGTTTGCGAAAGACGACATGCGCAAGACCAACGATCCCAAGTTCCAGCAGCCGCAATTCGCAGAGTACTTGGACGCCGCGAGCAAATTGGATACCTACGCTCGCGAGCACTTTGGCAAGCGAGTGATTCATCTCGCGGTTCGTTGGCTCCTCGACCAACCCGGTGTTGGCGTCGCGCTCTGGGGCGCACGTCGCCCGGAACAGCTCGACGCCATTCAGAAAGTCGGCGGCTGGTCGTTGACAAAAGCTGATTTTGCGGCGATCGACACCATCCTTCGCAATACAATTCCCCATCCTGTCGGACCGGAGTTCATGGCTCCCCCGGCACGGGAAATTGCTGAGCCCGTGACCGTCGGATAACTCGAACAGGAGAATTTTGGAGACAATCATGAACAAGAACGAGCTTTCGGCAAGAAAGGCTGGAGAAGTTTCATTGGGAGGAGAAATCTCCGTGCATCGTCTTGGATACGGGGCGATGCGTCTTACCGGGGAAGGCATTTGGGGACCGCCAAAAGATCGCCCAGGGGCGCTGGCCGTTCTTCGCCGGGCCGTGGAGCTTGATGTAAATTTCATTGATACTGCGGATTCCTACGGCCCGAACGTCAGCGAGGAACTCATTGCCGAGGCGCTGTTTCCCTATCCGGCGGGCCTCGTCATCGCCACGAAGGGTGGCTGGAACCGGCCTGGGCCAAATCAGTGGACCCACAACGCCACTCCCGCGCACCTTCGCAAGGCGGTCGAGGGCAGCCTGAACAGACTACGACTGGACCGCATCGACGTTTATCAGCTTCATATCCCGGATCCAGTCGTCTCGTTTGAGGCTTCTGTGGAAACCCTGGCGCAACTGCGCGACGAGGGTAAGATTCGCCTGGTTGCTTTGTCGAACGTCACGCGGGAACACATCGAACGAGCGCGCAAGATTGTCCCGATCGTCTCTGTGCAGAACCGCTACAGCTTTGCAGATCGCGAATGGGATTACGTAGTGGATTATTGCGAGAAGAATTCCATTGCCTTTATTCCCTGGTTCCCGCTCGGGGCAGGCAGAGTTGCCGGCGACGTGCTAAATCAAGTTGCGCAGGCACACCGTGCAAGCCCCACACAGGTCGCGCTGGCATGGCTGCTGCAGCGATCTTCCATGATGTTGCCCATCCCGGGAACTTCCTCGATCGAGCATCTCGAGCAAAACGTCGCGGGGGCGTCCTTGCGTTTAGCAGAAGAAGAATACGAATTGCTTGCTCGAGTTCCCGAGCTCGTCGCAACGCGGTGAAGGTTCTGCGCTGTATGTCCGGCTCTTGCGGCGTCAATCGGTACACAAACCTGTCGGAGTATTGGTATTCCGTCCAGCACGCTAGATGAGTCTAGGACCGTTACGCCTGACTAAGGTAAGACCTGCATCCCTCCGACATTGCTTGAACTCGCCAGAACCGCGAACCATCTGGTGCTAAGATTCCCGCTATAGAGAGCGACAGCCAGCCTTGCGGGAGCAGAAATATGCCAGGGTCACACCGTCTTCTATGGCTCAGACCAGCCGCGGTTCGCAATTATGGGATTGCTGTTTTATCGGCGGCGGCGGCTGCGATCGTGTTACAGTGGCCGCCACTTCATTTGCAACAAGCTCCCGCGTCCCTTTTCCTTTGTGCAATCTTGTTGAGTTCGTGGCTCGGCGGAACCAGGCCAGGTTTGCTCGCCACGGCTCTCTCGGTTCTCGCCTATTATTACTTCCTACTTCCGATAGGTTTGTTCCATGCAAAGCCCATAGAACTACCACGTCTTTTCCTATTTGCGGCAACGGCTTTGTTTGTCTGGTCGGTGAGTACTGCGCAGAGGAGGGACGCGGAATCGATCCAGCGCGCACGAGATGACTTGAAGGCGCGCGTTCAGGAGACCCAGAAAACCAATGAGGCATTGCAAGGCGAGAGCCGCGTACGGAGCCAAATCGAGAATCGATTGCGGCGCAGCGAAGCCTACTTAGCGGAAGCGCAAAGGATCAGCCACACGGGCAGCTTCGGCTGGAAACCGTCCACCGTCGAGATCATCTGGTCAGAAGAAACCTTTCGGATCTTTCAATACGAACGAACGACAAAACCCACCATCGAACTTATTCTCCAGCGGGTTCATCCGGACGACGCAGCCTCCGTGCAACAGACAGTCGAGCGCGCTACCCAGGATGGCGAGGACTTTGACCATGAGTATCGCCTGGTGATGCCGGACGGGGCAGTCAAACATGTTCACGTTGTAGCGCATGCGGAAAGAGAGGAGTCGGGTGAACTCGAGTTTGTTGGAGCAGTAATGGATACCACCGAGAGTAAGCGCGTGGAGAAAGAACTGCGCCGCAGTGAAAGCTATCTTGCGGAGGCGCAGAGGCTCAGCCACACGGGCAGCTGGGCATCGACACCTGCCATGGGCGAGATCAGGTACCTATCCGATGAGTGTTACCGCGTGCTGGGTTTTGATCCGCAGGGCGCACAACCGCGATACAACGAGTTTTTTGAGCGTATCCATCCGGATGACCAAGCCAAGGTTAAGGAAGCGATTGAGACCTCCGGACGTGAGAACACGGAGTTCGAGCTGGATTACCGAATTGTTCATCCCGGGGGTGAGGTCAGAGATATCCACGTAGTGGGCCATCCGTCTTTCAGCCCATCCGGTGACCTCGTTGAATATGTCGGTACGGTTATCGATATCACCGAGCGCAAGCGGGCGGAAGACCAGACTCGACTTATTATCGACACCGTGCCGGCTCAACTCTGGACGGAGAGTCCGGACGGCGTCGTCGATTTTGTGAATCGTCGCTGGGTGGATTACACGGGGATGACGCTCGAACAAGCAGTTGGTTCGGGATGGAATCGAATGGTACATCCCGATGATATTGACCGAGTGCTTAGCAAGTGGCGAACGCTCATAGCAGAGGGAAAGCCACGAGAGATAGAGTCGCGCCTCAGAAGGTCCGACGGAACGTACCGTTGGTTCCTGAGTCGTTGCTACCCTTTAATTGACCGCTCGGGACACATCCTCGGATGGTACGGCACCGATACGGATATCCATGACCTGAAAGCGACGGAAGAAACGCTGCGTCGAAGCGAGAGTTATCTGGCGGAGGCGCAGAGGCTCAGCCACACGGGCAGCTGGGCATGGGCCCCCGCCACCGAAGACATCAGATACTTGTCCGAAGAATGCTACCGCGTGCTGGGTTTTGACCCGCACGAAGGGTTGCCGCAAGTCGAAACATTCTTTCAACGCATTCACCCGAATGATCGAGTCAGGTCTGTTGAACAGTTCGAAAAAGGAAGCCGTGAAAAGACGGAGTTCGAGTTCGATTACCGAATCGTTCATCCCGGTGGCAATGTCAGGGACATCCACACAGTAGGCCATCCCGTTCTCAGCCCAGCCGGCGATCTCATTGAATTCGTCGGCACCGTCATCGATATAACCGAGCGCAAACGGGCGGAAGAAGAGCGCGAGAGATTGCGCCAGGCACAAACGGATCTCGCACACGTTAACCGTGTGACCACCATGGGGGAGCTGACTGCCTCCGTGGCGCACGAAGTGAATCAACCAATTGCCGCCGCTGTCACCAATGCAAAAACCTGCTTGCGCTGGCTTACGCGCGACGAACCAGACTTAGAAGAAGCTCGCGCGGCGGCGCTGAGAATCGTGAACGACGGAACGCGGGCGGCAGAAATCATCAAGCGAATTCGTCTCCTCTTCAAGAAGGGCACTTCGGAACGAGAGTTGGTGGATGTAAACGAAGTCATTCGGGAGATGATCGCCTTGCTGCACGGCGAAGCGATGAGATACTTCATCGTTGTGCGGACCGAACTGGATGCAGACACTCCTCCGGTTACGGCGGATCCCGTGCAATTGCAGCAGGTGCTGATGAACCTTATGCTCAATGCCTTCGATGCCATGAAGGATGCGGACCGGGTGCGAGAGCTAAACATTAAGTCCCAGTCGGTTGAAAACGATCAAGTTCTGGTGTGCGTGAGCGATACCGGCTTGGGCCTGCCCCTTCAACAGGAGGACAAACTCTTCAATGCGTTCTTTACCACCAAGCCTCACGGCACTGGCATGGGACTCTCGATCAGCCGCAGCATTGTCGAGTCACATGGAGGTCGCTTGTGGGCTGCCAACAACTCTCCTCGCGGGGCAAGTTTTTCTTTCACTCTACCCATCAGGGCAGAGGCCAAGGAATGAACCCACCGGACACTTCCACGGTATTCGTTGTTGATGACGATCCCTCCCTGCGTGACGCAATCCAGGGATTGTTGAAGTCGGCGAGCTTACGGTGTGAATCGTTTGGGACTGCGGAAGAATTCCTGCGTAACAGACGACCGGAAGGACCAAGTTGCCTTGTCCTGGATATAAACCTTCCCGGTGTCAACGGCCTGGACTTTCAACGCCAGTTGGCCGATGCAGGCATTCATATTCCCATTATCTTTGTCACCGGCCATGGAGACATTCCGATGACGGTGAAGGCCATGAAATCCGGCGCCGTAGAGTTTCTGACCAAGCCTTTCGAAGACCAGGACTTGCTGGATGCGATCCAGCAGGCTCTCGATCGCGACCGCGTGAGACGCCGTCAGCAGACTGAACTTGCCGATCTGCGAAACTGCTACCGTGCCCTGAGCTCCCGCGAGCGCGAAGTTATGAGCCTGGTGGTTTCGGGCATGCTCAATAAGCAGGTAGCATTTGAGCTGGGCATCAGCGAGATCACCGTGAAAATTCACCGCGGTCATGTGATGCGAAAAATGCGGGCCGAGTCCCTGGCAGACTTGGTTAGGATGGCGTCGACACTGGAGCTTACACTCAGCAAAGAGTCAGCTAGCTCCTGACGCTCAAGTGCCACGCAACAGGCGTGTTTGTTTGCGCTCCTCCGCTGTTATCCCCCGTTTTCCTAGAATTTGGAACTTCTCGTGGCTTCTATCATCGTGGCAATATCCCGGCTCTCATACGAAGGTATGATTGCGCCACTTTGGCGACATTGCTACATTCGAACCATGGCCGATCTGGAGAAGACCAAAATGGTTGCGATTGTCGATGATGATGATTTAATGCGCGGCGCGCTTCAGGGTCTACTGAAAGCGGTTGGCTTGCCAGCGCAAGCGTTTGCGTCTGCTGAGGAGTTCCTGCGATCCGGCCAACAACACCAGGCCGGATGTTTAATCGCCGATATCCGCATGCCCGGAATGTCCGGCCTCGAACTACAAGCGAAGTTGAATATGGATGCCTGCCGAATTCCAATCATCTTCATCACCGCACATGGCGACGAAAAAATGCGGATGCAGGCGTTGAGAGCAGGCGCGGTAGAGTTCATGGCAAAACCGTTCGATGACGAAGCCCTGCTCGAGAGCGTGCGGGCCGCCCTGGAAAGCTAAGCTGCAACAGAAGTGGGCGTCGAGTAACGCAAGGAGGCTTTTGTGGCAGCTGTTGCAAGATTCGGATCCGCCGACCAGGACGCTAATCCTCGCAGATTCGAGCAGATTATAGGTAGCAGCCCTGCTCTGGAATCTGTCCTCGAACAGGTCGAGCAAGTGGCCCCTACGGATGCCACCGTTCTTGTCCAGGGAGAAACAGGCACTGGCAAGGAGTTGATTGCGCGCGCTATTCACAATCTCAGCTCGCGGTGCGGACGTCCATTCATAAAACTGAATTGTGCTGCCATCCCGTTTGATCTCTTGGAAAGTGAGCTATTTGGGCATGAAAAGGGCGCTTTTACCGGCGCTATCGCGCAAAAGATTGGGCGTTTCGAATTGGCTGACAAAGGCACGCTGTTCCTGGACGAGGTCGGAGACATTCCACTGGCGCTGCAACCCAAACTGCTGCGGGTACTGCAGGAGCAGGAATTCGAGCGGTTGGGCAGCGGCAGGACTCACCAAGTCGACGTTCGCCTCGTAGCCGCGACCCACCGAAACTTGGTTGAAATGGTGAAGCGGAACGAATTTCGCAGTGATCTCTACTATCGTTTGAATGTGTTTCCCGTTCCTCTACCTGCGCTGCGGGCGCGCCGCGAGGACATTCCGGCGCTGGTCGAACATTACGTCCAAATCTATGCTCGCCGGATGAACAAGCAAATTCAACGCATTTCTGCTGAGACGATGGCTGCTCTGGTCTCGTATCAGTGGCCGGGGAACATTCGCGAACTACAGAATTTCATCGAGCGGAGCGTAATACTCTCCTCGGGCGATGTTCTGTGTCCGCCCTTGGCTAGTTTGAATACCGTCGCCACCTCGGAATCCTTTGGAGCTGTTACCCTCGAGGATGCGGAGCGAGACCATATCCGCAAGAC
>Ga0181532_10003120_pt1 | contig 15055 bp, 11 predicted proteins | sample PEATcosm2014_Bin_33_FD_119768 | JGI IMG/M metagenome (GOLD analysis project Ga0181532, IMG submission 119768) | Peatland microbial communities from MTU Mesocosm Facility, Houghton, MI, USA - PEATcosm2014_Bin11_30_metaG | ecosystem: Environmental > Terrestrial > Soil > Wetlands > Peat | place...
GAGCGTTTTCACGCGCAGCATACCCATGACCGCGCATCGTACTTTGCGGACCCGCGCCAGCGGCCTATGGGAGAAGACCTGGAGCTCTTTGGACTGCGCAAGGATGGCACCGAGTTTCCACTCGAAATCAGTCTCAGCCCGATCAAGACGTCCGACGGGGTACTGGTCGCGAGCGCTATCCGAGATATAACTGTGCGAAAAAAAGCCGAGGACAAATTCCGTTCGCTGCTGGAGGCCGCACCCGATGCCATGGTGATCGTCGACGACCGCGGAAAAATCACCTTGGTCAATGCTCAAACCGAAAAGCTGTTTGGATATGCGCGTTCTGAATTTATCGGCCAACCGGTCGAGATGCTCATCCCGGAGCGCTATCGCAGCCAGCATCCGCGCCATCGCAAAGACTTCTTCGCCGATCCCCATGTGCGGCCAATGGGCGTTGGGCTTGAACTATTTGGGCTGCGCAAAGATGGCAGCGAGTTTCCCGTCGAAATAAGCCTGAGTCCCTTAGTCACCGAGGCTGGCACCTTCGTAACGAGCGCCATTCGCGATGTTTCCGAGCGCAAGCTGGCCGAAGAACAGATCCGAAAGCTCAACGACGAATTGGAAGAGGCGCTTCGCCGCTCCGAAAGATTGGCGGCCACGGGTCGGTTGGTCGCAACCATCGCCCATGAGATTAACAACCCTTTGGACGCGCTCACCAACCTGATGCATTTGTTGAAACAGAATTCTTCGCTCGACGAGGATTCAGCCGAATTGGTGGATCTGGCCGAACGCGAGGTTCGCCGCTTATCCAACATCAGCCGCCAGACGCTGGCGCCGCATCGCGAGACCAAGCTGCCCGTTGTCACCAGGCTTTCCGAGTTGCTGGACGACGTCTGCGCCATGTACCGACCTCGCCTGCAAACCGCGAAAATCGAGGTGCAACGTGATTTCCAAATCACCGGAGAAGTGACCATCTTCCCCAGCGAGCTACGGCAGGTCTTCACCAATCTGTTCACCAATGCCATCGATGCCATTGGGCAACATGGCCGAATATCGCTGGCCATCGAGCAGGCCAGTGAGACCGAGGTTATGGTGAAGGTTCGCGATACCGGATGCGGGATTCCTCAGGCAAATCTCCAGAACATCTTCGAACCTTTCTTCACCACCAAGGGCGAGCAAGGCACAGGCATAGGCTTGTGGGTCATCAAAGGCATCGTCGACAAACTCGGCGGCAGAATCGAAGTGGAGAGTTCAACGACTGGCGAGACTGGGACCTGTTTTACTATTTTCCTTCCCGCCAGCAAGAGAAACGGCGGCGTCGCTCCAGAGCGCGAAGAATCTGTCTCGACCGCTTCATCCCACCCCAAAACGCAAGCCGGCTAGGAGCTCGCAAGCCCGTGATGCGGCAATGCTTGCGCTGGGATGCATTCCGCCTGTCCTCCTTGACGGTTCCTCTCGCGGGGCAATAAAGTCAAAACGCTCCCTCCTTGGCATAACGGGCGGAGCACTGATCGGCATGAGTTGGGGGACGAGTGAGGACCAGGGCTTCCACGGCGAAGAAAAGGACCAGCAAGACGACTGAAACATCACCGGGAGCACGTTGGCTGGCATTGCTGAAGCAGGAACGTTTCGTCCTGGGTCTTCTCCTGGTTGTTGCGACGGTCGCGGTCTACTTCCCAGTTGACCACCATCCCTTCGTCAACTATGACGACACGGTTTACGTGGTCAACAATCCCTACATCCAATCTGGCCTGGATTGGGACACCATTTCGTGGGCCTTCACCACTTTTTATCAGTTCAATTGGCATCCCCTGACCTGGCTGTCCCATGCTGTTGATGTTCAGATGTTTCAGCTGGAACCGGGCGGGCATCACGTTGTCAACCTGCTGTTGCAGGTGCTGAACGTGTTGCTGCTGTTCTGGGTGCTCGTGCGCGCCACAGGTTATGTTGGGCGCAGCGCCATGGTTGCCGGATTGTTTGCCCTGCACCCCGTCAACGTGGAGTCGGTGGCGTGGATTTCGGAGCGCAAGAACCTGCTCAGCATGATGTTTTTCCTGTTGGGACTGGGTGCGTACCGGTGGTACGCATCGGCGCAGCAGGGAGGCAAATCCACTCTGAAGTTGCAACCGGAACAAGGCTCCCGCGCCGGTCGCTACTTTATCGTTGCGCTGCTGTTTGCGATGGGGCTAATGTCCAAGCCCCAGATCATCACTTTCCCATTTGTGTTGTTGCTGTGGGACTACTGGCCGTTGCAACGGATGGCCGCTGAGACCGATGGCCGCGCTTCGGGAACGCTGACCACGCCGATTCTTCCTCCGCGTAGTTTCTGGTGGCTGGTGAAGGAGAAGATTCCGCTTTTCGCAATGTGCGCGGCCAGCGCCGTAGTCACCGTGATAGCGCAGAAAGTCGTCGGCGCCGTGGTCTCGCTGGACGTTTATCCGTTCTCCCTCCGGCTCACCAATGCGATCGTCGCCTACGTGCGCTACATTGGCAAAGCCCTCTGGCCCACCCATCTCGTTCCTATTTATCTCCATCCCTGGCACGCCCTGCCGCTGTCCCAAGTCATACCCGCGCTGGCCCTTTTGCTGATGATCACGGTACTGGCGGTCGTGGGCCGCAGCCACCGCTACTTGCTGGTGGGATGGCTTTGGTTCCTGGGAACGATGGTCCCGATGATCGGCCTGGTCCAAGTCGGAAATCAAGCGATGGCCGACCGCTATGCCTACTTGCCCTTCATCGGTCTATTTATCATCGTTTGCTGGGGAGTGTCTGAGCTGGCCGAGCGACAGCATGTTCCCGTCATCGTGCTTCGCTGCGCCGGCATGATTGTGATGCTGGCATTGGCCGTGGTGACTCACCACCAGCTCGCCTACTGGAACGACAATGTGACGCTGTGGACTCATGCCATTGAGGCCAGCACGGACAACTACGTAGCTCATGACAATCTGGCGCTGCTGCTGATTGACCGCGGCCAGACCGAAGAGGCCATGAAGCACTTCCGCGCGGCCCTCGCCATCTATCCCTCCGACCCCACCAGCAATTTGCGGATTGCTGTGTACGACCACCAGCAAGGCAGGCTGCAGGAGGCCATTGCGCGATACGATAAGATGATCAGTACCACGCCGGATGGCCCGGGCCGGGCGGAGCTGTTCAGCAACAAAGGGCTCGTCTATCTCGATCTTCGTGACAACGCCAACGCGCGGGAGAACTTCGACAAAGCGGTCGCGATGGATCCGCACAATTACCGGGGATGGCTCGGATTGGGAGTCCTGGCAATACGCTCGGGCGATCTGAATCTAGCCATCGACGACCTCAAGCGCTCCACCGCGGCCAAGCCAACCGAGGTCGCGTACGGGCTGCTCGCTCAGGCACTGGATCAGTCTGGCCGCCCAGCCGAGGCACGAGCGGCCCGCGATCAAGCCCATCTGCTGGCGAAGAGCAACCCTGGCTCCCGAGCGCTTCCTGAAGGCCTGCTGGAGCGCTAGGCGTCGCCGCTGCCGTGTTTTTCAGCAAAACTTTCGCTGCATCCATCACCCCCACCTTGACGCTGCCCTTCCGTAGCAATAAAGTCGAGTTAACGGAGATTGCGCCTTTGGATATCCTGGCCGGAAAGAGCATTCTGCACTACACCGTCGTGAAGAAGTTGGGCGCCGGGGGCATGGGCGTAGTGTACGAAGCGGAAGACACCCGGCTGGGGCGTCACGTCGCTCTCAAGTTTCTGCCGCGCGAACTCGAACAGGATCCCAATGCTCTTGAGCGCTTCAAGCAAGAGGCGCGCGCCGCGTCGGCACTGAACCATCCCAACATTTGCACCATCTACGCCATCGAGGAGTGCGAGGGACAGCACTTCATCGCCATGGAGCTGCTGGAAGGCCACAGCCTTGACGACACGATCGACGGCCATCCGCTTCCCTTGGATAAGATTCTCGACATCGGCATTCAGGTCACCGATGCTCTGGATGTGGCGCATGGCAAGGGCATCGTGCATCGTGATCTGAAGCCGGCGAACATTTTTCTGACCAGTCGCGGGCAGGCTAAGATTCTCGATTTTGGATTAGCGAAACTGACCTACGATCGTCGCGCTTCGTTAGAGACGCTTGCCGGTAACGCACCCACTAGTCAACCCTTGATGCTCACGACGCCGGGAATGGCCGTAGGCACGGTCGCCTATATGTCGCCCGAGCAAGCGCGCGGCGAGGAGCTGGACGGCCGCAGCGATCTGTTTTCGCTTGGGGGCATCATTTACGAGATGGCGACGGGCAAGATCGCCTTCGACGGCAATACCTCTGCCGTTATCTTCCAGGGAATTCTCGATCGCAATCCGCGTCCGCCAGCCGAACTGAATCCCGCCGTTCCCTTAAAGCTGGAAGAAATCATCGACAAGGCGCTCGAGAAGGACCGTGATCTCCGCTATCAGAGTGCGGCGGAGATGCGCTCCGACTTGAAGCGTTTGAAGCGGGATAGCGCCGGGCACGGCTCACGAACTGGGATTGCCGCAGCTTCCCTTCCCGCAAACCGTGCCAGTGGCGAGGCGCAAAGCGCTGCCGGCGAAACCGCGGCTGCCACGAAGCGTCGCCGTAGCGGCACCAATCTCGTGCTCGCGGCCAGCTTGTTGATGGTTGGCGCCGGCCTTTACGGCTTCTACACCCGTTTTGCTCAGTGGCGCGGCGATTCCGGCCCAATACCATTCCAGAACATGAGCATGGAGAAGCTGACAAACTCGGGCCATGCGGTGCTGGCCACGATTTCCCCTGACGGCAAATATGTGGTGAATGCGGTTGACGAGGGGCAAGGCCAGCAGAGTTTATGGATGCGGCACGTCGCCACCGGCAGCAACGCCCAAATCATGACGCCGATGGAGGGCCGGTATACGGGGCTGACATTCTCGCCCAACGGCGACTTTCTGTACTTCGTGCGCGGCGATCCGCAGCATCCCGGCGTCGGATTTCTCTATCAGATTCCGGTGCTGGGCGGCACGCCGCACAAACTGGTCGACGATGTCGACAGCGCGGTCAGCTTCTCGCCTGACGGTCGGCAGATGGTCTACCTACGCGACAGCTCTGCGGACGCGAGCTCGACGCTGATCATCGCCCACGCCGACGGAACCAGCGAGCGCGTGCTCTCCAAGCTCCCGCTGCCGGGATACTCCGATCCCGCGTGGTCTCCGGATGGCAAGTCGATCGCCGCACCTGTGCTCGATCCCGGCAGCCAGAACCTGGGCCGCGTGGTGCTGCTCGATCCCGTGAGCGGAAAGGAAAAGACGGTCTATGCGGGAACGGCGACCTTGCAAAAGCCGACTTGGATGCCGGATAACGAACACCTGGTCCTCATTTTCCATGACGTCTCCAGCGACTGGAATGGGCAGGTGGGAGAGATTGCCATCGCCGCAGGAAAACTGCATCGCATCACCAACGATCTCAACTCATACAGCAATCTCACCCTCGGCGTCACCAAGGACGGCAAGCAACTCGTCGCCATCCAGCTCACGCTGCAAACCGGCATTTACACCATGAGTTCCGATCCGAATGGCAGCTCCGCGGCGAAGCAGATCGACAATCGCGGCAATGTCGGGGTGGGATGGCTGCCCGATGGACGCCTGGTTTCGATGGAGTATGACGGCCATATCTCCATCATGAATGCTGATGGCAGCAATCGCAGCATCATCTTTCAGCAACATCTTCCCATGTCAGGTCTCTCGGTGTGCCCCGACGGCGCCAGCGCGCTGTTTTCCAGGCCGAATACGGACAGCAAGGGGATTAACATCTGGCGCCTCGATCTGCAGAGCGGCTCTTCTACCGCCGTAACCAAGGGGACGGTAGACCAGAACGCTTCTTGCTCGCCCGACAGCAAATCGTTTGTGTATACCACTTTCGACAAAGGCAAGAGGCAGTTGATGGAAATGTCCATCGGCGGTGGCCAAGCCAAACGACTTCTCGATAAAGTTGCGGATTTTGGCGTCATCTCGCCCGATGGTCAGCAGATTGCGGCCCTCACCACGGAAGGCACGGGGGTGAACTTCAGAGCCGTCATCGACATCATCCCCGCGCAGGGAGGATTACCCGTCAAGACTTTTCCGCCCTTAGTCGCCATCTCCAATATGTTCCAGTACTCGCCGGACGGACAATCGCTCTTTTACCCGGTGACGGCGAAGGGCGTCTCCAACATGATTGTGCAGCCCATCGGGACCAAGACGGCAACCCAAATGACCAACTTTAATGAGCTTCAGATATTGGGTTACGACTACGATTGGAAAAACAAGCGGCTGGCGCTGGCACGGGGACGCACTAACACCGATGTGGTTCTTCTAACTCAGCAGCAGGCGCAGTAAGTGAAAGTGTGGCCAATGTTCTGCAAAGTCTGCGGTCGAAGTATCCAGCGCGAAGATAACTTTTGCCCCGGTTGCGGAGCGGCTATCGCGCGCGAACCCTTTGAGTCCGCTGCTACCGTCGGCTCTTCGACGGCTAGTGCGGAAATGCCCGCTGCCCTGGCCGACTCGGCGGTCGAAATGCAGCCGCCGCTGGTCCCAGCTCAGAATGACGCATTCCCACCCGTGGCGCAGCCGAGGATCGTCCCTCCGCAAGCCTTGGGCGAGCACATACCTCCTTCCGTGCAAGAGCGCAGCGGAAGCTCCGATGCTTCGCCCAATGTCACGCGGGAGGGCCCCTTGCCCACGCCCCCGGTTCGGCAATTCCGCCGCTGTCCCCGCTGTCGCAGATTAAACACTGGAACGGACTTGCTCTGCGACTGGTGTGAAACTGAGCTGCCTCCTCTGGCGCCAGCCCTGGACCCAGCCGCGAATATTGTGCCTCCATCCTTTGCCGGATACGCCAATAGCAATCTCGCCAGTAAGGACAAAGAGACAGATACTGGCAAGCCTTCCTCATCGGTTCCCGCTAAAAGGATGAATCGCTCCACCGCCGTGGTTCGGCGGAGGCCGCGCCTGCCCGTGCTGGAGATACTGGTGATCGTCCTGCTTCTGGCGGGTGCTGGCACGGCGATGTGGATACTGCGTTCGTCATTGCCCGGCAAGGCTTCAGCCGGTTCGTCCGTCGTTGTGACGATCACTCCTGCGAGCGCTGAAGTGCGCGCGGGAAAAGCCTTGGACTTCTCGGCGTCCCTGAGCGGCACGAAGGACACCCAAGTGATTTGGACGATTCAGGAAGGCGACGACGGAGGCCGTGTTGTGACTCGCGGAGCTAAAGCCAAAGGCGGGAAGGTATCATCGCAGGCGGTTTACGTCGCCCCGAGCACGCCAGGGACTTATCATCTGCTGGCGACCAGCAAAGCCAACCCGCAAGCATCGGCGTCGGCCGAGGTTACGGTGACTGAGCGATGAGCCACTAGCGTCTATCCCGAATATTTGAACTTCATTTGGTGATCCGCCTCACTGCAATGTCTGCCTCGCCTGGGAGACGATGAATCATGTCCCTGAGCATTATTACCCCGATCCAACTGCTTATAACGACCTTCGCTGAACTCCGCCATCGTGCTCAGCCGTTAGGTCCCAAACGCGTTGCAATCGTCGTGGCTGACGACGAGGTCGCCCTCACAGCCGCCGATGGCGCGCTTCATCTCGGCATTGCGCTGCCGGTGCTGATCGGCAACGAGCATAAAATCCGAGCCAAGGCGGAAGCGCTGGGGCTCTCTGCATTGATCGCCTCGGCAGAGTTTGTTAGTGCCGACGATTCGGCAGCTATCGCCACACAGATGGCCCGCGAGGGCTGCGTGGACATCCTCCTGAAGGGTCATCTCCGCACCGATGAACTCTTGCGGGCGGTACTGGATAAGGAGCATGGGTTGCGAACGGGACGTCTGCTGAGCGATGTGCTGCTCTATGAAGATAACCTTGCGGGCGAGTGCAGGCTTGTTGGTATCACTGATGGCGGGCTGAATATTCTGCCGAACCTGGAGCAGAAGAAGCAAATCGTGCAGAATGCAATCGCGGTCATGCGTTCTCTGGGACTGGTTCGCCCGAAGATCGCGCTGATGAGTGCCACGGAAGCGGTCAGCGAGTCGCTGCCTTCGAGTGTTGACGCCAGAGATCTCGCCGCGATGGGCGAAGCCGGCCACTTCGGGGACGCGGATGTCTTCGGTCCGCTGGCGCTCGATTGTGCACTGCTGGAGTCCGCGGCGCAGGCGAAGGGCATCGTCCATCCGGTCGCCGGTCACGCCGACTGCATGGTCGTGCCGAACATCGAGGCGGGTAACCTTCTGGGGAAAGCGGTGAAGTATCTGGGTGGCTCGCAGTGCGCTCACGTTGTGGCCGGCGCCAAGGTTCCAATTCTCATTCCGTCGCGCGTGGAGAGTGTAGATGACAAAGTGAACTCCATCGCTCTGGGGGTGATCTTTGCCAGCCGGTAAATTCAAGGTTCTAGCGATTAATCCGGGCTCTACGTCGACGAAGATGGCTCTATACGTCAACGAGCGCCCCGACTTCGTCTGTAACGTCCGGCACTCAGACGCCGAGATGGCGCAGTTTCGTGGACAACCCATTCTTGATCAGAAGCAATTTCGCTGCACGCAGATTGAAGCGGCACTGAGTGAGACGGGACACAACATCCGCGAGCTTCATGCGGTCGTGGGACGTGGTGGTCTTCTGCCCGCAGTGGCCAGCGGAACATACACCGTGAATGAGGAAATGCTGGAAGAGCTGCGAATGGCCAGGCGCGGTGAACATGCAGCTAATCTAGGCGCGTTCCTGGCCCACGAGATCGCGCAGAAGGCCGGAGCACAAGCCTATGTCGTCGATCCGGTCAGCGTGGACGAATGGCCAGAGTTTGTGCGCCTCTCGGGATCGGCGCTGCTGGAGCGGCAATGTTTGTCACATGCGCTGAATTCTAAGGCCGTGGCCAAGCGTTATGCCCGGGAGCGTGGCGAACGGTACGACTCGTTGCGGCTCATCGTAGCGCACCTAGGCAGTGGAATCTCAGTTTCAGCGCATGAAAACGGGCTGATGGTGGACGTGACCAATTCACGTGAAGAAGGGGCGTTTTCCACGGAGCGTGCCGGCGGCGTACCGGTAATGCAGTTGGTCGATCTCTGCTTCAGCGGCAAGTACACGCAGAAACAAGTGGAAGCGTTGCTATTCCGCGAGGGCGGACTGTACTCCTACCTCGGCACTAAAGACCTGATGGAAGTGGAGCGCCGCATGGCGTGTGGCGAGGCAACAGCCAAAACGGTGTTTGACGCGATGATCTACCAGATCGCGAAAGAAATTGGGGCGATGGCGGCCGTCCTGCACGGACGCGTGAACGCGGTGCTAGTCACCGGCGGCATGGCGCATTCGCAGCGTCTGATCGAGGTGCTTACTGAGTACGTAAGCTGGATCGCTCCTATCACCCTGTATCCGGGCGAGGACGAACTGCAGGCACTTGTGGAGGGCGCACTGCGGGTGCTCCGCCACGAAGAGCAATCAAGAACTCTGGCGCTCGGCTGCGTTGCCATGGTCGAGGTTTAAGGCAACCGCCTCATATGTCCGGATCTTGGGCGTCCCTTCAATCACCTTTGAAAGAATCTTCAACACTTGTGAGTAGATGTTGGCATCGTAAGCTTCTGCATTCTTCTTTGTCTCCCACAGGCTGATTGAAATCCGTTCCAGATTGCCGGGGTTTGACAACGTGATTTCGCCCCTGAAACCTTCCTGCTTGCGCAGTAAAGGAAGAATCTCCTTCTCCAAGGTCCGTGCGAACTCTGCAGCCAAATCGAGGGATTTAACGCGGAAATGGGCATTGCGTGCGAACATCGTCAACTCTCCTGGGAAACAACCACGGGCTTGACCGCCAGATTAGCGGGCTAATCTCAGTGAGCAGCCTAAGCTGCCAATGCATATCTTCCATAGTATAGAGGCGCTACGAAGCTGCAAAGCACGAACTGGAGTAGCAAACTGCCGTTCTCGGCCTTGATACGACATACTTGCGCTGACGATGAGCGCCGGTGGCGTGGCAAGGTTGGCCAAAGCCATGGGAGTGGCGATCACGGCGGTGGCAATGTAATTTCCACCTCGACCACGCTAGTTGGTCTTCTGCTGTTCGCCTATGGCGGAATTGCGCAGTTCTTTCCCGGAGGAGTTCTTGGCTCTACTGATTCGAGCAGGTAAGGATCGCTGCTGCCGCGGATGCGGTCGGATAGCGGCTACGCCGAACACGCGCTACTTATTCGACCAGGATCGCGCTGTGAATCGGCGACGCTCCGTTGGGTAGCGATTCGTAGGTACTGCCAATCGCAGAAGTATCTCTCATCCTAATCTGCCATGCGTCGATGATTAGGTACGGGGGAAATGTTGCGTTCCCGGTATAGGTAACAGGAGTCGTTGGAAAGTAGAGCGCCCCGGTGTACAGCTCTCCACGTGAGGCGTTAATGGTGTTCATTTGATTCGACACTATTGATCGGTCTTGAAAAACCAGGATGCCCGCGAGAGGACCGCTCGTAGGGGCAGTTAGCAGCGAACTGGCGGAACCGGTGATCGTGATAGGGGCATACGGATAGGCTGCGCTGCCCGTATTGTAAAATGTCACTTGATTGCCGATTAATGTCGGGTAGTAATTCGGCTGTACAGCAAGGCCGCCAAACAGGACATAAGTTCCAGACTCAAAACTCACCAGGCCGTTGGTTTCCACGGAAATCCCTCCGCAGTAGACACCCAGCGGAACAACCTGTGGAGTCTTGATCGTGAATGTCTGAGTCCTCAAACAGTTTCCGACAGGCGGCGCTGGGACACCTGACAATGGGTCACCGAATCCGGGAATGCCGGTCACCGGTGTTGGGTCGATGGTGCCGCTGCCTCCCACCTGTGCTAACCCAACGACTCCTATACCCGCCACCGTGGGTGACACGGTGACGTTGCCGCTGCCTCTCTTCTCGAACGCCGCCGAGCTACTGGAGTTTACCCTGATTCCGCAGTTACTGTTGATGCTTACCCGCCCCTCTATGATCAAGGAATCTGCATCGGTGGGGTCTAAGGCGAAGATGCACGACGACGCGCTCCCTAGTGAGGAAGACACTGCCCGCCCGCGAACGTTCACTCCATAGTAATTGGAGCCGAGAAGCCGCATGAAGAAAGTTGGCTGAACCTGGGCAACAATCACTTCCACGTAGGCGAGGTCACCGGTAAAAGGACCGCTTTGCGGTGGGTTGTTCACCTTAACCGATATTCCATTCTTGCCGTTGGTAAACCCATTGGCAGAGGTATCGTTCTGAGCGGCGGCAGTAATCTCACCTTGCCCGCCTGGGCCATACGTGATCAGCGCGGAGGCCGCAGCGATCGCACCGGCATCGGCCGCCTTCTGCATCTGCAGTTTCTGATAGCGCAGGAAGCCAACGTCGACACCGAGGCCAGCCATGAGTACGAGGACAACCAGGGCCAAGGCACCCAACACGAGAGCTTGTCCCTCGTCTGCCTTACCAAATTGCTTCAACTGATTTGTTGCCAAACAATTCGTCGACATAATCCCTCCGCGTGCGCGAATGGTTCGGAGCTCGGCGGTTGCTCAACGTCATAAATATGAACGGAATGGCAGCAGCCGAACCGTCTTGAAGTGGCAAATCCGAACTATTTCACCCACTCAATCACAGCAACTACGACTGACACGGACCAAGTAGGAACGCAGGAAAACAACATCAACTACTAAATTCAGCACTTTCAACTCGGGAGCGGACAAACAGCAACGAAAATCGAATATAAACAATATGCGACAAATCGCTGATCACAGTACGACTACAAATAACGGCAGGTGCAATTTACTTCCAAACGCGACAACTGTACCACGTTCTTGGCACAAAATCCATAGTCCACTTAAGAAATATAGGGGGGGGGAAACGACACAAGATACAAACTTTATGGCTATATCAAATAGAACTATAGTGCCTATTAACATATAAGTATCTATCGCTTCGTCTCGATTTGCTCCCGCCATCGGAGACCCTTGGCAAGATGACCAATCTGCGCAACTATGTGAGTTTTCTCCATTCTCCGTGAGCGACCTTGCTCCGTGGCGGCGCTCCAATCACCCAACCGGGTGACCGCAGTCACCGACTTCTTGACCAGTTCGTGAGATGCTTCGTGAGCGGAGAAGTGTTTTTTCGCCTCTTTAAGGGAGGTGTGCTTTGGCTACCCAGGTTAAACTCTCCCGCACAGCAATCAGCAGAATCCTCCTGGCCACCGATTTTTCTTCTGAGTCACAAAAAGCTCTGCAATGTGCCATCTCCTTGGCCAAGCGTCATCAATCCACGCTATTCCTTACTCATGTGCTTGCTCCGGAAGTTTCCAATATGGCGGCTGCTGAAGCTTGGCCAGCTCTGGCCGACATCATGCGACGTAACGCCGAACAGAGCATGGCAAAACTGGAGGAGACCGAAGGTCTGCACGTTCTTCCTCACGAAATCATCCTGGGGTCCGGTGATACCTGGGATGCGATCTCAGCGGTTGTATCGGACAAAACTGTCGACCTGATCGTGATGGGCACCCAGGGACTTGGGGGTATCAAGAAGCTCTTCCTGGGCTCAACCGCGGAAACGGTGATCAGACACGCCACTTGTCCCGTGCTTACCATCGGCCCGCATGTCCGATCGGTATCGTCGGATCGGTTTGGGCATGTCTTTTATGCCACCGATTTCTCTTCTGGATCCACGCGCGCGTTGACCTACGCCCTGTCGCGAGCAAAAGAAGACCGTGCTGACTTGACCTTACTTCATGTCATCGAAAGTAAACCCATATCGGAGTCCGAGTTGCTGGAATGGAAGCAACGAGACCGCGACCAACTGAGTCAGTTGCTCCCGCCCGACGCCGATCTGGCGTACAAGCCTGAGATCGAGGTCGAGGTCGGTAGTCCCGGGGTGGAAATTGTCCGACTGGCGGACACCCGAAAGGCGGAACTCATCGTTATGGGTTGTCACTTAGGGGGTGCGAGGTCGACGCACTTGCCATGGACGACTTTGCATCACGTGCTAGAGCATGCACACTGCCCGGTGCTGACCGTCCGTGCGGCTTAATGAATGTAAGGTGCAGAACCCGGGTTGGCACCGCATGAAGTGCCCTAGATATCGCCAAGGCACAGCGCTAGACATGGTAGGAGGTTGTTATGTTCGCCCTCAGACTGATTCGCCTTATCGAAGATCATGCCGATCAACTGTCGCAAGGCTTGATTCACAGGCTCCAGAAATCCGAGGTATGTAGCGAGTTGCTGTCATTGGTTCCCGCTCACGAGTTGAAGCAACGCGCGTATGAGATTTACCACAATGCCGCAGATTGGTTATTGGCCAAGACAGGATCGGAGATCGAGGAGCGGTATGTTGGATTAGGCGCACGGCGTGCTCACCAGGGAGTTCCGTACAGTCAAATGCTGTACGCTTTGCAAACGACCAAAGAGCACCTGTGGGAGTTCCTGCGCGAAGAAGGGTTGTTGGAACCCAAAGACCTGCTCGGCGAAATTGACCTTCTGTACTCGCTTGAGAACTTCTTTGATCGTGCCGCCTACTTTTCGTCGGTGGGATATGAGAGCGCTCGCGAAGGTGAGATTGCGCATGCCTTGGCAGGGAAACTCAGCCGCTGAGTTACAGTTGCCTGGCGCTGGGGCACTCCAACAGGATTAGTCCTTCGTGACCGCGGTCGCTGGCTGCGATTCGAAGCGGTGCCAATACCGGCCCCATAACGAATCAGCAGCCTTCTCCGAGAAGACCGGTCCTTGTCCCTGAGAGGCTGATCTTTGCGGTGCTTCAATCGCAAGGAAAGGCTTTCGAAATGCTTTCTCTCCAAAATGGAGGTGGGCAATGCAACTACACCTGGAAGTTGAGCAACTCAACCTACTTGCGAACATCCTGCTGGAGCGGGTCGGCGAACTGTCCGCTCAGCGGCCTTCAGCCGACGGCCTCAAATCCAAAATCGACATTCAACGGGACTTCCGGCGGTCCAATGAATTACTGGACAAGGTCCTGGCTCACGACTTGAGGCTTGACTCTGATGAACTCGAACAATTGGCCGGTCTCCTCACTGCCAGGAAGGCTAGCCTTGGGGATGAAATAGCTCGGCAGCCGAATGCCGCGGCAAAGACAGGAATGCAGCGGAAGTCGGCACTTCTGGAAGAGGTACTGGAGCGGGTGGACGAGGCCTGCGCCATGATCTGAAGGTTGTCTTCGGCAATGACGGCATTTTGACATGCCAGCGTTGCGGAATTTGTCGCCCGCCATGCCAAGTGCTCTATAGAAATCGTCCGCGAGCCAGATTCGCTGCCGACGACGAGATGGCTGGTAGCGGCACTTCAATCGGTCACCTCCCCGCCAATCCCAGCTCGCCAGCGACGCTCTTCATCGCCTCGACGCAGAACGTGATGTGCTCGTCCAGTTCCACGCCGAGCTCGGCCGCGCCGTTGATGATGTCCTCGCGGCTGACTGAGCGGGCAAATGCTTTGTCCTTCATCCGCTTTCGTACCGACCTTGCGTCCACCTCGGCCAGCGACTTACCCGGTTTGATCAATGCGGTTGCGGTGATGAAGCCGGCCAACTCATCGCACGCGAACAGCGCTTTCTCCATGTTCGTCTCGCGCTTCACTCCCGTGTAGTCGGCATGCGACATGATCGCCCGGCGAACCTCATCGGCATAACCACGCTCCTGGAGAATCTCATTGCCCTTGAACGGATGTTCCTCCGCGCTGGGATGTCTTTCATAGTCGAAGTCGTGGATCAACCCGACGATGCCCCACAGATCCTCATCGCCGCCCAGTTTGCGGGCATAAGCGCGCATGCACGCTTCCACGGCCAGAGCATGTTTGCGCAAACTTTCTGATTGGGTGAACTCAGTTAGTAAACACCAGGCCTCGGCACGATCCATTCCACGTTTCTCCTGAATTTTCGCGGTATTTCTTCCCTTCAGAATGTCAATGCTTCCCGCGACTTTTTCGGTATTGTCAATTGTGATTCGTAATTTACTTGACTCTACCAGAGTAAATGCTGCAGAGTACGCGTAAGTAGTTGGTGCCCGCTCTGGCACTCCGACAACCTGAATGGCTACGACTCTCGCGCCCGTGGATTCCCGGGAAGTGGTGAGATGCGATGATTGCCATCTCGTCCAGTTCAGAACCAA
>Ga0181532_10003122_pt1 | contig 15052 bp, 12 predicted proteins | sample PEATcosm2014_Bin_33_FD_119768 | JGI IMG/M metagenome (GOLD analysis project Ga0181532, IMG submission 119768) | Peatland microbial communities from MTU Mesocosm Facility, Houghton, MI, USA - PEATcosm2014_Bin11_30_metaG | ecosystem: Environmental > Terrestrial > Soil > Wetlands > Peat | place...
CCCAGCTCGGACTCCCGCCTATGGTCGTGCGGTCGGCTTAATCCGCCGAACCGCCGGATGCGGACCCGCATGTCCGGTGGTGTGGCAGGGGAGGCGGGGCGACCCGTCCCCCTATGCCGATTCTACAGGTCGCCAAGTTCCGCACTTTTCGTCTAGTGATGTTCGCCACCACCATGAGACGAGCCGCCATGCGATCCGCCATTACCGCCATGGGACGAGCTACCATGCGCTGTTGTGGTGTGGGAAGCACCATGGGACGAGCCACCATGCGCTGCTGGGGTATGAGAAGCACTACGGGATGCACCACCATGCACTGTGGCATGAGAGCCATGTACAGACGCACCGCCATGGGACCCGCTATTGCGGCTCGCGCTTGCTGCCGACGGCCCACTTCCTCGATTGGATGCATAAGCACGTCCACCGCCGTTTCCAGCGACGTACCTTCCGCCTCCACCACCGCTGAAGCGATGATCACCCCAGCCATGGTTATAGCCCCAACTTGCCCACGGACCCACCCCGAGAAAGATGCCGTTATAGAAATAGCCCGGTCCATAGAAGCCCACGGGTGCGCAGCCGTATGGTGAATAGTCGTAGTAGCCGTAGGAACAGACAGGCGGATTTATGCTGATGGTAACTTGTGCGTTCACCTTTGGCACAATGGCCAAGGTCGCCAGCAAGGTTGTTGTACCAACCAGAAGCGCACTACGCATTGCGAACTTGTGAACCACGTTCTTGACTTGCCGCATTTTGTTATCCTCTTGAAACTTCCACTTCGATTCGAAAGTTGTATCTCCAGTATCAGTCCCTTGCCCGTAGATAACTGGTCAATACAGACCATCGTAGGTAGTACTCGCCTCGAAAGATGCAAGGGCGGTAAGGCGATGAACGTCCAGGCGCTCGATGGGGTTTTACGTGCCGCTGCTATTAACAGCGTAGGAAATTCTAATTCTCGCGTCATTACGCAACTAGGATGGACCAGCGAAATTCTTTCGAGCGATGAGCCGGGAAGCGCTCATAGGATCTGCGGCTCGCATGGTGCGATTACATTCTTTGACCTAATGCTGAGTGCGGCCCCCCATTCAAATTTCTAAACTTTCCGTCCGCATGGGTTCCATCCGTCAAGCATTGCGCCTCGAGCGATAAGCCTAAAGCCAAGCGAGCGAATGTGAGTGAGACCATTTCACGCTGGCGTGCGAACCCCGTTCTGGGCGAGGAGAGAAACCGGGCTATGGTCCAAAGGTCATGAATTGATCAACAACCGTTTTGAGAACCGACCGCCAACTCCACGCCTTTCATTGACCTGCCAGTCTGGCCAACGTAAGATTCGACGCATGATCGGCCAGACCATCTCGCACTATCGCATCGTCGAGAAGCTAGGCGGCGGCGGAATGGGTGTGGTCTACAAGGCCGAGGACGTAACCCTACATCGTTTTGTTGCCCTGAAATTCCTTCCTGACGAGGTCGCCAGAGACTCCCAAGCATCGGCTCGTTTCCAGCGAGAAGCTCAAGCCGCTTCTGCACTGAACCATCCCAATATCTGCACCATCTATGAGATCGGGCAGCGAGAGGAGCAGCCCTTCATCGCCATGGAGTTTCTGGATGGGCTGACCCTGAAGCATCGCATTGCTGGCCGACCAATGGAAACCGAGTTGATTCTGTCGTTGGCTATCGAGATCGCTGACGCCCTCGACGCAGCCCATGCAGAAGGCATAGTCCACCGCGACATCAAGCCCGCGAACATCTTTGTCACTAAACGCGGACACGCCAAGATTCTTGACTTTGGGCTGGCGAAGGTCAATCTCGCCGGCAGTTCTTCGAGCAAGATTGCGTCCCTCAACACGCAGACGGATACGGCGGACGCGGAGCATCTGACCAGTCCGGGCACAATGTTGGGAACGGTGGCTTATATGTCGCCGGAGCAAGTACGTGCGAGAGAGTTGGATGCACGTACCGATCTGTTCTCGTTTGGAGCAGTGCTGTACGAGATGGCGACAGGTGATTTGCCGTTTCACGGAGAGAGCTCAGCGGTCATTTGCGAAGCCATCATGAACCGTGCCCCGGTGGCGGTGGTGCGGCTGAATCACGGCGTACCGCCCAAGCTGGAAGACACAATCAACAAGGCGATGGAGAAGGACCGCAACCTGCGCTATCAGCACGCCTCAGAGATGCGCACCGACCTGCAGCGGCTGAAACGGGACTCCGAGAGCGGGCGCAGTACGCCAGCAAGCTCGGGCACGGTGACCATAGACAAAGCTCCTGCGGTTCTGGCCGCGAATCTCCGGAAAATTGCGATTCCTGTCTTGCTGGTCGCCTCGCTTATCGGAGGCGGACTTTACTATCGTACCCAGCATCAGACCAAACTCCTGACTGATAAAGACACCGTCGTTCTTGCTGATTTTGCAAACCGCACGGGAGACCCGGTGTTCGACGACACGCTCATGACGGCGCTCAGTATTTCCCTGCGCCAGTCGCCCTTTGTGAAGCTTCTTTCCGACGACAGGATTTACGCAACCCTCAAGCTGATGACCCACCCGGCTAACACGCCACTCACACCCGAAGTTACGCGCGAGCTTTGTCAGCGGGTGGACAGCGAGGCTTACATTACCGGATCAATTGGCAGTCTGGGCAGCGAATATGTGCTGGGGCTGAAGGCGGTGAATTGCCAGAACGGAGACACGCTGGCGCAGGAGCAGGTCACGGCGGCATCCAAGGAGAAAGTGCTGGGCGCGCTCGGCGAGGCGACCTCCAAGCTACGCGGCGAACTGGGCGAATCGCTGGCTACATTGCAGAGGTTTGATGTTCCGCTCGAAGAGGCCACCACATCGTCGCTCGAAGCTCTGAAAGCGTACAGCCTTGGCAGAAAGGCCTATCGCGACAAAGGCGCCGCTGCAGCCCTGCCTTACGATCAACGTGCCATCGAACTCGATCCGAATTTTGCCATGGGTTATAGGGAAGTAGGCGATAACTACTACAGTCTCGGCGAGCTAGGTCGGGCCAATGAGTACTACACCAAGGCATTCCAGTTGCGGGAGCATGCCAGCGAACGGGAAAAGCTGGCGATCACCGCCGACTACAATTCGAGTGTGACCGGAGATCTGGATAAAGCCGCGCAGACGTATCAGGAGCAGATTGAGAACTACCATGAGACCGGAGCGTACGCCAATCTGGGGATCGTGTATTACGCACAGGGGCAGTACGAGAAGGCCGCGGCGATTACTCGGCAAGCCGCGCGCCTTTCTCCGGATAATGTCGGTATATACGAGAATCTCGCCAACTACAACCTGGCCTTGCAGCGGTTCGACGAAACGCGGCAGACCATCCACGATTCGCAAGCGCGAAAGATGGATGATTTCGCATTCCACAATACTCTTTACGCACTTGCCTTTCTCGGGGCGGAATCCGCGGCTATGGCGGAGCAGCAACGGTGGTTTGCGGACAAGCCGGCGTATGAGCACTTTGGACTTACGCTCGCATCCGACACCGAGTCGTACGCTGGTCATGTTGGCAAGGCGCGGGAACTGACCCAACGGGCTATAGACTCGGCTATCCGGGCTGATAGCAAAGAAACCGGGGCAATATGGCAGGCGAATGCTGCTCTCGAACAAGCGGCTTACGGCAATGTTAGGGAAGCCCGACAGACCGCGGCAGAGGCTTTGAAGCTCGCTCCCGTAAGTCCGGGGGCGCAGACTGAAGCCGCACTTGCGTTTGCCATGGCGGGCGATACCGTGCGAGCTGAGTCCTTGGCCAAAGACTTAGGGAGACGCTTCCCAATGGATACGCAGATGCAGTCGCTTTGGCTGCCTGCGATTCGGGCACAGTTGGCGATGGACAGAAAGAATCCAGCTGTGGCCCTGAATGCCTTGCAAGCTACTTCACCCATTGAGTTGGGCGCCGTCCCGTTCGGCAACAATCTTTCCTGCCTCTATCATGTGTATGTGCGCGGAGAGGCATACTTGGCAGCCGGACAAGGCCGTGCCGCCGCCGCCGAGTTTCTGAAGATTCTCGACCACAGCGGCATCGTCTGGAATTGCTGGACGGGAGCGTTGGCACATCTGGGTGTGGCTCGTGCGAACGCTTTGGAGGCGAGAAGTTTGCAGGGCGCGGACGCCGATGGCGCCCGCGTCCGCGCGCTCGCAGCCTACAAAGATTTCCTCACGCTCTGGAAAGACGCCGACCCCGACATCCCCATCCTGAAGGAAGCCAAGACCGAGTACGCGAAGCTCCAATAGCGGGAGAAAATCCTGCCTAGTCGCTTGCTGTTTGCCGATAGTTTTACGTAAACAGATTACACTCAGAACCCCCGAATCGCGAAAGCGAAGCCAGGACGGGGATCAGTGAATCGATTTTTCGCCAACAACCCCTCCGGATTGCAAAGACCATGGTCAATCGAATCGGCCCGTTGCGATTCTCCATCAGCATCGTCGCATCAGCATCGTCGCATCTTGACACGTCGCCCGGACAGGCACAAAATCACCGACGTTAGCTGTCTGCCGCTGCGCCAGCAGCCTCTTCTCCTAGGAGCCGAAGGCGTCCCTGCAGACCAAACGCACGGCCCATGTCCTATGGGCAGAGTCCACACTAGCATCGAAAAGGGGGACGACAATGACTTTCCGAAAATTCGCTTTTGCTACGTTAGAGTGTGGCCAAACCTCGGGTAGAGCAAAAAAGAGTGCGGAGTCCTTCGACTCCGCACGAGGTTTATCGATTTGCGCTAATCCGCGACTACGCTGCTTTTGCTACTTTGCGCAGTGATCGGAAGCCCGTGCGCACCTCTTCTGAAAGAAGTTGCGGTTGTTCCCACGCAGCAAAGTGTCCACCCTTGTCGAGCTTGTTGTAATGGATCAGTTTGGGATATGCCCGCTCTGCCCAGCTCCGCGGAGCTGGATAGAGTCCGTCAGGGAAGACGCTGACGGCAACCGGGATGGAGACGCCCTTGGCATTGAAAAACCCGAGTTTGCCCCAATTCTCCCAATAGAGACGGGCGTCAGAAAGCGCCGTGTTCGTCAACCAGGCGATCGTGATGTTGTCGAGGATGTCGTCGCGCGTGAGGCCCTCAGACTGTCCGTCAAAGACGTGCGCGATCAGCTCGTAGCTGCGCGCGTCGTGATCGAGGAAATAAGCCGCCCATCCAACGGGTGAGTCCGCGATTCCATATAACGTCTGCGGCCGGAGCCCCATCTGGTACCCGTAGGCTATTCCCTTTTGATATTCGAGTTGCAACGCCCCGTAGGCGACCTTCTCATCGGCTGAGAGACCCGATGGCGCCGGCGCCCCGGAAAAAGCCGCCTTGTCAATGTCGTTTGGAAAGATGCCAGCATGTTGGTGTGAATGCCGAGCAGTTCCGGAGCCGCCTGCACGCCCATTAGTTCGGTGACGATCGCACCCCAGTCGCCACCTTGCGCCACAAATTGCATGTATCCGAGGCGCTTCATCAGCACGACCCAGGCACGCGCGATGTGGGGAGCATCCCACCCGGTGGTGGTCGGTTTGCCTGAGTATCCGTAGCCCGGCATTGACGGGATCACCAGGTGGAACGCATCGGATGCATTTCCGCCGTGTGCGGTAGGATTGGTCAGCGGATCGATGATCTTCATCTGTTCGATGATTGAGCCGGGCCATCCGTGCGTAACGATCAGCGGCAACGCATTTTCGTGTTTTGAACGGACGTGGATGAAATGAATGTCCAGTCCATCGATCTCGGTGATGAACTGCGGCAGGGCGTCCATTCTTACCTCGACCTTGCGCCAGTCATATTCCGTCGCCCAATAGCGTGCGAGTGCCTGCATCGTCGCGAGCTGACTCCTTGGGATGCATCTGTAACCGTTCCTCGTTCAGGCCACTTTGTCGCGTTGATGCGCCTGCGCAATTCGGTCAGTTCGGTTTCCGGAACATTCACATGAAACGGACGAATCGCATTCTTGTCAGCTGTCTGCTTGCTGCCTTGTTGTGTAGAGACTGCTTGGGTCATGGTGTCCTCCTTTCCTGAGTAGGTTGGGATTTCTTGGTTGCCAACGGTTCAACGTTAGCCCTGAAACTTCAAGATTGCGGTCGATTATATCGCCGACATCGATGATTGTTGTTAACACGATTTCACTCAGAGCCCCCACAGGGACAGGGTTGTGAGTGTAATCGGGACTTAACACCAATTGACCAGCAGCAGGTAGCTTCTGGGTTGCCGAGTATACAGGGGGTGGCCGTCGCCGTAAAATTATGGCCTGCGCGCAGGCATTACGGCCGCATAGCTCCGATGAAGCTCTGCTTCTTACTCGTTGCTCTTCTAGTTCCGTTTCCGATCGCTGCGCAGCAGGCCCCTCCGCCTGCCATCGACGGACAGGTCGACCGGCTCGCCGCCGAGGAGATGACGAGCCTGCACGAACCATCGCTCGCGATCTCGATCGTGAACGACGGCCAGCTCATCTTCGCAAAGGGTTACGGCGGGTCCGACGTGGAGAACAATGTGCCGGCCACGGCCGACACGGTGTATCGTATCGCGTCGCTCTCAAAATCGCTGACCGCCACCGCAGCGATGCGTCTCGTCGAAGAGCACAGGCTTGACCTGGATGCGCCGGTGCAGAAATACTGCCCGGCATTCCCAACGAAGCAGTGGCCCATCACGGTACGCCAGGTACTTACGCACCAGAGCGGCATCCGGCAGTACAAGGATGACGACGAGAGCATGAACACCCGCCATTACACGTCAATCAGCGAGGCGCTGACGCAGGATTTCGCAAAGGACCCGCTCCTCTTCGAGCCGGGTACGAAGTTCAGCTACACCAGCTACGGGTACATCGTGCTAGGCTGCGTCATGGAGGGCGCGTCGGGCATGAGCTATACGACGTACATGCAGCGGAGCATCTTCGGGCCGGCAGGCATGACTTCGACCCGACTGGATGATGTTTTCGCCATCATCCCGCACCGCGCGCGTGGATACAGCATCGACAAGGACGGCAAACTCCAAAACGCAATCTTGCTCGACATCAGCAACAAGCCACCGGGTAGCGGTATCAACTCGAGCGCCCGCGATCTTGGCCTGTTCATGGTGGCGCTGTATGGCGGCAAGCTGGTCACGCCCACGACTTGGAACCAGATGATCACCCCGGCAAAGACGCTCGATGACAAGCGAACAATCTACGGCTACGGCTGGTTCGTCGGCGGACCGATCAGTACTTACCACGGGCTGCGCGAAGTCGGCCACGGCGGCGATGTCCAAGGATTTGCAAACGTGCTCTATGCGATACCGGAGAAGAGGTTCGCAATCGTCGTCCTAAGCAATGGAGAGACCGAGAAGGCGTCGATCGAGTACATCGCCTTGGCGCGCAAAATCTACGACGTCGTGACCGCGCATTAGCAACGTCGGGTGCGAATTGCGTTACGGCACAACGCCGCGTTCGGCGTTGTGCTGGCGTATCCTCCTGTATAACGAGCAAACCGGAAGTCAATTGGCGATAACGCTCAAAACCCCTCAACGAGCGATTTTGCGCCAGCTAGAATGCAGCATGGCCGATTTTACCCAACCCTATGACGAGCTTGCCGCTCACTATGACCAAATATTCGAGGACTGGAAAGCCAGCATTGCGCGACAGGCGACGGGGACAGGAATGAACGGCTCAATCAGTTCCCACAATTTGTCAGGCAAGAGGTCGATAGCCATTGAATAGCTCCCGTCCGTAGGGATGTTCCGACCCTTTCCGCGGGTTGCTACACAGCCAAGGTTTTGTTAGACGCTCTAAGAGCAGAAGCGCCGTTCCGGGTCCGAGAAGCCCACATACGGCGGCACCGGCGATGGCAGCTCTCCACTTCTTATTAGACATACCTCGACATTATGCCGAACCAATCAAGTTATCCTCGCGTAACTGTTGTAACCAGGCGTCAATTACACTCAGAACCCCTTCCGGCGGGGTCAGTGAGCGTAATCGGATGTTACGCCAACTACGAACCACGGACCGGTCATTCAAGTGGGTGCCGGGACGCTAAGCACTTCGTGGGAGATCCCTCCGCGTCGTACCATATCACTCCCCCTTCGTCAGCGCAGAAAGCCCTATCAACTGAGGGACTTTTTCAACAGACACAGGCGATTTCACGTTTTGACCGCTGGTCATTGAGCGCTATGGGGACTTTGCGCCATCAACGCCCCAACCAGCCATCACACTGACTGGGATCAAACGTCACAGACCGGGAGGCGGGATCAGAATATAATTTTCTCGGGGCTGGAAGCAGGATCTTCCCAGTCCCGACGCGCTCGGGGTATTGACGAGGCGTCCATAAAACCTGAAACCCGACACTGGGGGAAGTGTCGGGTTTTCTACTTTATTCGGTTAGCGAACCAGTGAATCACCCTGCAAACCAACATCTCCAGCGGTATTCGGTTCGGGTTTTGTCATTTCCAACTTGATCGATCGCATGCAGCTGAATCCTCGAGTCGAAACCGTGATGCCGCTGAGGGATGTCCGCCGCGCACATGAAATGCTGGCTGGCGCGCTACACAAGCCCGGGAAGATCGTGCTTCAGATTGCGTCCTGAAGCCGGAGTTCCCAACGTGAGGCTCGGCAACAGTGCTGTCCCGTGGAATTCCGTACTGTGGAAGTCCTGGATTGACGTAACCAAGCGTTTACACTCAAAACCCCTTCCGGCGGGGTCAGTGAGCATAATTGAGATTTTTCGCCAATAACCACAAGAGGCCTCCGAGTCGTGTCATTTGGCTACTCCGGAATCATCTCGCCCCATGGACCGCCGAAGTAACGGACATCTTCGCTGAAAACTGGTAATACGGGATTCACCGTTTCAAGTGGCCCTGCACAAATCTTAGCTCTTGCTGCATAGCTTCTGGCGAGACGCGGGCGAACCCGGCGAACGGCAGGTTCAAGGAGTAGATCAGATACAGGCTGAACGCGAGAAAACCAGCCAGAGTAGCGGTCATCAGTGCTTGCGAGCGAAGATTCAGCCCGAAAAAGTAAGTGAAGCCAACCAAAAGAACTGCGCCGGTACCCAGCACGCACCAGAGAATTGTTGGAACGGTGCCCCGGCTCTTGAGGATTCTCAAGCGCCGGTAATTTCCTAGTTCATTTAGGCGTCCGATGGATCTGTCATAGAAAACTTGACTCTTGCTGTCGGTTGGTCCCCCGGTCAGGTACACGCTCCATACGCTCTGCAGCGCCTGGAAGGTGCGCGGACTCTCGTGTCCCGCAGCCATGGCGGGAAGCTCATCTTCTAAAATTGAGGTGAGATAGCCAACCAGGGCGTCTTGAATTGGTGTGCTGAATTTTTCGGGAAAGGCCTGTGCCATGTGGTAAAGGTCTGCCATTTGATTTGCTTCGAGTTCGAAGTTGGATTCGGATTCCTTGAAATCGACCCACACTACGAAAACGGCAAACGCCAAAAGAACAGCGTACAACGTTCCATAGATCGTGATGAAATATCCCGCGACCTCATGATGGGTTTCTAGAAATTCAAGATCAACCCTTCGTCGAATGAGCAGCAGACCAAGAACCGACAGCAGACTGGAACCGCCAATGAAAAGCACCGCTTGCAGAAGTGGGTTCATTTGTCTCCCTTGTAGTGAAAGATTTCGATCCTGAATTGGCCAAGCGAGATTGTGTGTCATCCTTAAATTTAAGCCTTCTGGCCACTTCTATACCCAAGCAATCCCGCGTCATTCATGATCGTAATTCTATGCTGGTTGCGATAAGTGATGAAACCAGGCGATTGCACTCCGTCGAAAGTCGCACGTAACCCGTCTGGAATCAATGACGTTTAGCAATGCGACTTTCATCCCTATGGGTGGGCCGCAGGCCCATGGGAACTCAGAACCCGGATAGTGAGTGTAATCATTTTTCGACAGCGATCCTCTTGAGGTTCCAGCCAACTCCACAGGCCGTCAGCATTTCCCGCCCACGGGCCGCAAGTCTTCTCAGCTTGACCTCGCTACAACTGCCGTAAGATACTCTCCCCACGCTCGTCCGCGCTTCGTCCGGTGTTTGGAGCTTTGGAGTCCCCGTTTTCGTCCCGTTTTTTTTTGCGGAGGTATCGGACCCCACTACATTGAAGGGCCCTTGCAATCGGCATCTCGGCTCAATCTAAGGAAGGAGAAACTTCATGAAGATTCTTCGCATTAGTTGCGTGTTAGGTGGATTCTTGTCCCTAGGTCTTTCGCTGTCAGCGCAGACGTTCACCAGATTGCACTGGTTCGACCACACGGACGGCGCGTGCCCCCAAGTGGGGTTGGTTCAAGCCACCAATGGGAATCTCTGCGGGACATCCTCTCGGGGCGGCGACTATGGCTCGTTTCTGGAAACACAGCCGACTTCTGGCAAGGTGGGAACGGCGGTCAAGATTCTGGGAACGGATCTGACGGGCGCGACCAGCGTCACGTTTAACGGCACGGCAGCAAAATTCACTGTAATTTCCGAGTCCGAAATCACGACCTCCGTACCAACGGGCGCGACCACCGGCATGGTCGAGGTGACGACACCCAAGGGAACGGTGAAGAGCAACGAGGTCTTCCGGGTGACGCAGTGACACTTTGAGCTGTCGGAATTAAGAATACAGGCCCGCCGCTCGTGATGTCTCGGGGTGGCTTTTCTTGCATCACGCGAAAGTTGTTGCGCGGTAACTTCTGCTATCGGGCGATTACACTCAAAACCCCCGTCCCGAGGTCAAGAGTGTAATTGATTTTGCGACAGTCAGGGCCATTGCACCGCTTTTTCGGTGGCGAAAGCCTTTGTGACTTTTCAGTGGGCTGTTAGTTCTGCCAGTTCTACTCCTCCGTTGGCTCACTATCCTGATTGCGTTGCTTGGAGGAGGGTAAATGTTGGATTCGTCCATCGGGTGGATACTCATCGTTTCAGGGGTTGGGACAGCTATCGGCGGCCTTGCCGCGTGTCTTTTCCCCCAGCCGGTTTTGCGATTAGTGTTCGGAGCAGAGAGTACCGAGGGCCTTACGATGTTCTTCATCAGGCATTGGGGAGCGCTGCTGTTTGTAGTCTGCGCACTGACCGTCTACAGTGCGTACGTCCCCGCTACTCGCGTCCCGATCTTGACGGCTTCCGTGATCGAAAAGTTTGTTATCGTTGTGCTGATCTTTTTCGGGCCCGTGAAACGTACGGTCACAATGACCGCCATCGGAACCATGGATGGAATCTTGGCCATCCTATTCGTCGCATATCTTGCCGGGCTGTAAGACTTGGCAAGTGTGCGACGGAGGCGACTGTCGGGGTAGTTGACGAAATCACTCGCAAATTGACCTAAGACGACATCAACAAAAACAATCAGCCCTTGTCCGCGAGCTTCTGCTCCAAGAGCTTGAGCCAGCGCACCGGCTCGGAGCGGTCGGCCTTTGGGTTTCTAGCAGTTGTTGGTGACGCGATGTTTCGCCAATCATCTTTGCCACACCGCGCCAACTCCCCGACTTTCATCGACTTGCCCCGTTTGCCCACGGACATGGCCTTCCGATACATGCCCACGCTGAAGTCCCCGGCTAGCATAAGGATCACCTGCCTCCGGGGCTGGAACGACAACTACAGCGCAACGGAACCTTGCCTCCGGGGTTGCACGAAGTGGACATAAATTTATGCGTGAAATGAATCACCATCCTTTGCCTACGGACTGGGTGGTAATAGTTATTGTCACACTCGCTTTAGCTGTCTTCGCTGCTTGTTGTTGGCCTTGGGCACGCATGGTTTGGGAGGCGACACGGTGACGCCGAAGGAAGCTGCGATCTAGCCTTTGAGGATAAGAGTTTTGCTGGCCATATCCATGTTGAGCCCGGCGTTCACGGCTCGAAGAGCGGCGTCTTCGGGATCGCGCGCGAAACCGTGCGTCATCAGATTCCCCACTGCCATGGCATCAGAGACGACAAAGTCCTGGAATCCCCATTCCTGCCGCAGCACGTCATGCAGCAGCCAACGGTTCCCCGAAGCCGGTACATCGTTTAGGTCCATGTATGCGCTCATCAGGCTCGCCACACTCTGCTTCACCGCAGCGTGAAAAGGCTCGAGGTAAAGATTGCGCAGTAGAACTTCAGGAATGTCAGAAGAATCGTAGTCACGTCCGCCCTCGGCTGCGCCGTAGCCAGCAACGTGTTTCGCGCAGGCCAAAATACTCGTATCTCCCCAGCTTGTGCCCTGGAAGTCGCGCACCTGCGCACGCGCCATCGCCGACCCCAGATACGGGTCTTCGCCCGCGCCTTCCACAATGCGTCCCCAGCGGGCATCGCGCGCTATATCCAGCATTGGCGCAAAGGTCCACTGAATGCCCGCAGCGCGTGCATCCTCAGCGGCCACCCGCTGGGCTTGCTCTTCCACCGCCGGATCCCATGAAGAAGCCATCGCCAGCGGAACCGGGAAAATCGTGCGGTAGCCGTGAATGACGTCGAAGCCCACCAGCAAAGGAATATGCAGGCGCGACTGGTCCACCGCAATGTGCTGCATCCGGTTGATCTCCTTCACTTCAGACAGCCAGAGGATGGATCCCACCCGGCCCTCCCGGATGTCGTCATCGGGCTTTTGGTCAACGAAACCCTTGATGAGGATCCCGGACTCCTGGTTGAGCTGGCCGACCTTCTCCCGGACGGTCATCTGCTGGAGCAATGCGTCGGCGCGGCCGCGGATTCCGGAGTCGGATAGGGGCCGTGTTTGGGCGTTGAGAGCGGCTGTGGAGACGAGAAGCGGAAGGACAGCCAAAGTGGATACAGCGAAGAATCGGGTTTTCATAGGCTGATGGCTGACAAGATTCTGAAAGCAACAGATTCTACGCCAAACGAAACCGATTTTGCCCTAGCTGTCGTAATCGGGCGTTAGCTTTGACCCGCTGGGGTTTTGAGGGTAATCGCAATATTACGACAGTTACGGTTTGGCGCGGCTATCCGCTGCGGCTCTTGGCCATCATCGCACATCAGGATGTGACTTTCCGCACTGACGAGATGCGCTCATTTGTGCTCGTATTAACACGTCCGCCTCTCCGAAGAGCAGTTCCCGCCCGTTGAGACGCAGCACCCCCTGAGGCGAAAGACCCGAATTTTCGGGAAACCATTTCCATCGGACAAAGAAAACCAAATGTCCTTCAGGAATCGGAAACGTACACATGAAGACGCACTCGCCTCTCCGAACAGCGGCACGCAGAAGGACTGTCGCTATGAGTGGAAGCGTGTGTACCCTTCGTGTCTGTGTTTGGAATATCACGGGCAAATTTTGCGGTCTCTGCGGTTCCAGGGAATCGGGATGGCTTGAGTTTTGCACCCTGCTCAGCCTTCCCGCGATTGACCCCAAGGGCAGCGGCATTAAGGAGGCTTCACCATGGCATCAAACACTGTCACCATCACTGATAATCGCAACACCAAGAACTATGACCTGCCGATTGAAAACGGCACGATCCGGGCCATGGACTTGCGTAAGATCAAGACCAGCCCTGACGACTTTGGGCTCATGACCTACGATCCCGCGTTCATGAATACTGCGTCCTGCCAGAGCAGCATCACCTTTATTGACGGCGACCGCGGCATCCTTCGCTACCGAGGCTACCCCATCGAAGTGCTGGCGGAACACTGCACTTTCCTGGAGGTTGCCTACCTGCTGCTGTTCGGCGAGCTGCCCGCTCCGGCGGAACTGAAAAACTGGGTCAACGAGATCACCTATCACACCATGCTGCATGAAAACACAAAACAGTTCATGGAGGGCTTTCGCCACGATGCCCATCCGATGGCCATGCTGGTGAGTACGGTGGCAGCCTTGTCCGCCATCTATCCTGAGGCTAGACAGATTCAAGATCCCGCCAACCGGCTGCACCAAATCAAACGGCTGATTGGCAAGATGCCCTCCATCGCTGCCATGTCGTATCGGCACAGCCTCGGCTATCCGTATGTCTATCCGGACAACGATCTCAGCTATCCGGAAAATTTCATGAACATGTTGTGGAAGATGGTGGAGCCGAAGTACGTGGCCAACCCTGCGTTGGCCCGCGCGTTGGACATACTTTTCATTCTGCATGCCGACCACGAGCAGAACTGCAGCACCAACGCCATGCGGGCCGTGGGCAGCGCGCAGACCGATCCGTACCTGTCAACCGCAGCCGCGGCTGCTGCCTTGGCTGGACCTCTGCACGGCGGAGCCAACGAAGCCGTTCTGGTGATGCTCGACGAAATCGGCTCCAAGGCGAATGTCCCTGCCTACATCAAGAAAATCAAGGAAGGCAAGGGCAAGTTGATGGGCTTTGGCCACCGCGTCTATAAGAACTACGATCCGCGCGCCAAGATCATCAAGTGGACGGCGGAGAAAGTATTCGCGGTCACGGGCGGAAACCCCAAACTTGAGACCGCGCTGGAACTGGAGCGAATCGCCCTTGAGGATGAGTATTTCGTCACGCGCAAACTGTATCCCAACGTGGACTTTTACTCGGGGATCATCTATCAGGCCATGGGCTTCAAGCCGGAAATGTTTACCGTGCTGTTTGCCATCCCACGCACCGCAGGCTGGCTGGCCCAATGGCAGGAGATGCTGACCGACCCCGAGCAGAAGATCGCGCGTCCGCGGCAGGTCTACACCGGACACGATGTACGGCAGTTTGTGCCCGCTGAAAAACGCGCGTCGGTATCGACCGCAACGCGCTAGAGCCCTGGCGACTTGTGGTTGCTGGCAGACTCGGCCACCGCCGGGTGGCCGTTGTCTGCTGGCCCGGTGACTCCACAGGGGCAGGGTTGTGAGTGTAATGCGATTTAATGCCAACAATCCACGGAGGTCCTAGAGGTCATGATCGGTCGAATGGAAAAAGGCCCACGTCACGAGCTTCCGCGTCTCGCTGGCATGGGCCGATTTTTTAGGTCGCCGAAATTATGATTCTTTAGGCTTGGCAACGCGGGACCGGAGGAGCATTGCGCCTAGGCAAGTGAGCCCAGCCCCTAGCAAGTAGACCAGAGCGGAGCCACCCTCCGGAACCGTCACAAATTGGTCATCTCGCCGTTTCCGATAGTTGTTGTGATCTTGTACAGGGAAAGCAGCCGGAGCTAAGCACAGCAAAGCCACCAACCCAAGCCACCACTTCCGATTCACGTTTTGCATTTAAG
>Ga0181532_10003123_pt1 | contig 15050 bp, 19 predicted proteins | sample PEATcosm2014_Bin_33_FD_119768 | JGI IMG/M metagenome (GOLD analysis project Ga0181532, IMG submission 119768) | Peatland microbial communities from MTU Mesocosm Facility, Houghton, MI, USA - PEATcosm2014_Bin11_30_metaG | ecosystem: Environmental > Terrestrial > Soil > Wetlands > Peat | place...
CGCGCGGAGCGAACCGCGCCTTGTGCTCCGCCACCTCGCCCGCGCCTGCCCAGCGGGGGCGCGACCTGCCGGACGGCGGGCTGGGGAAGGCGCGTCGCGGGTGGCCTGGCGCCGCGGGTTGCGGCGTGGCAAGGAGAACGCGCTGGGCCGTTGGCACCCTCCAACACAGCCGCTTGGGCGTGGTCATCGCGCCACCCATCCGCGCGCTGGCGGTCGCGGCGACGGACGACGGGCGGCTGGCGCCGCAACGGGGCGTTGGCACGCGGCAGGGGCGAATTAAATCGAAGTGTGCGCCGAGCCCATAAGTCCCGACAAGCCGGATTCCCGGACATGTACTTGCCTAGTACTTCACTTCTCCGAGAACGGCGTTAATCAGAACTTAAGCGCCAGTCCTGCGGCTGAGCACCTCTGGTAATGACCATCAAGCTGTTGTCTAGCAACAAGCTGCTTCGTCGGATCGATCACGTCCATAACTTGCCGGCGAGCCCGTGATCGACACTGAACTGTCCCGGACCAAAGCAGATCAGTTAGATAAAGAAGACACGTACAGGACTTCCGGAAGGTAAAGAAGGTGGAGGCGAAATTCCCTCAGGCACGGCGGAAAGATTGCCGGTCAGGATGGCGGCAAGCATATCGACCGATAAAGCCACGCAGGCCGGGCTCGAAAGAAACCCCACGGTCAGCAAGAATCCGCCAACGAACTCGACACCCGACACGAAATAAGTCTTCCCGTGGGGAAACGGGACTTTGGCCTCAACGAGCGCCTCGTACATCGTTTGCGCGCTGCCGGCGACAAACAATTTGTCTGCCCCGGAGATGGCGAAGAACAGCCCGAGCGAAGCGCGTACCAGCAGGATGGCATCTTGTCCCAAATCATTTCTACCCAGCAGCGCAAACTGGACCAACCGTTTCCAATCCATCTCTTATCCCTCCATCGGAGGATGTGATGTAACGATACCCCATATCATACAGTTCGACTTCTCCTGTAACCGCGTTAATCAGGGCTTAGCGGGTCTCTGGCGTTGATCTCTGTTCTCGACAATTATGCTGCAAAGCGCAAATGCGGTGTCGTTAGCGACTTCTCACGCCTCGAAATTATGTGTCCATCCGTTCGACCCATTGAGCGCGCCATGCGGGAGCCACGAATGGATCCGCAAAGTACTGTGTTTCCCGCGCAACCTTGTCATCCCTGAACTCCATGATGCTCACGGTATGGGACGGCTTGCCGTTATATGTCAGGATGAATTCGGTGATCCAAAGATCACCGCCGCCCATGATTCGTCGGACAACAAACCGCTTTTTGCTCGGCTGACTAGCGCGTTGGTTCTGTATGTTTCGTCGACCGCGGGTTCGCTCGCCTGACTGCGGGTATTCCAGCACCGCGTCCTCGTGATAGATGCGGTGCTCCGTTTCAAAATCGTTGGCATCGGACGCCACCCAATGCTGATCGAGTGCCGCACGGATCTCTTGATCTCGCACTCCAGAATACTGCTCCTTCTTTTGTTGATCGTTCATCTTGAGCCTTCAATTTGACTAGAAGCTAAATGCTCTAGCGGAATCGGAGTGTACGGCTCGTCTAGTCGCGATGTTTCTTCGATCACCCCAGAGTCTACACCCGGTGGGCCATACGGAGTGTCGAAAGGAATTTTGTCGGGTACAAAATCGAGAGGATTTGGTTCTGTGGGCTGCAGCGCTCGACTCGCAGTGGCGGCGTTTCCTGTTTTCTCATTTGACATGCGTCCTCCTTCAATGGTCGCAGTACAGATCGCTCGAATCGACAATGGATCGCAACTCGCTGTGGCTGCCCCGCCCCACGTCGTTCGATCAGCCCTGCGACAAGTCCATTGCCGTCCGCGCACCCGCTTCGGCACAGAAGCTGGATAGCCTAAGTGAAAGTCTGGGCGGGAAGGGCAATCGCCGTCATTGCGCACAGTACCCCAAACAGTGCACGCCCACTTCCCCCAGTACAGTTTGCCCATTGCATTAGCAATCCGTTTCATCGATGCGCTTCGTTCCGCACAAGCTTCCTTTGGCTTACCAAGCCGGGAATCGGGTAGCCACCTCATCGCCGCTACCAATTATAACGCCCCACCTCGGCCATTTTGGGACCTTTTCTTCTGTTGTCTCAGCCGACGACAGCTAAGTGTGAAACTTGCCAATCGGGTGCCGCTAGTTTCCGATCTGCACGGCTGGCAGCCTTTGTGGACCATCAGTTCGCGGTGGAGGACTTGGCCGAAACCCTGCACCTGATCGGACAGAGAAACAAAAGCGGGGCCCGGAGACACCATCTGGCGATGGACAAGCTTCTGGCTTCGTGCGTTGGTACGCGAGAGTCCTACCTGCGCTTAGCAAACGGCGCCATTCCCGCGTCGCGTCCGCTCCCGGCGTCGTCTGCCTGACGATATTGCCGGACAACGTTCACTGTGTGGTTGGTTCGAGTAGCGGTTGGTATAATTAGGTAGGATGCTCAAGCAGATTTCGATTTCATTTGCCGTCGCAGCGCTCTCTGTGGCGAGCGCGGCCACCTTTTCCGTATCTCTTATTGAACCGATCGTTGTGAATGGCAAGGCGCTGAAGGCCGGCGACTACCAGTTGGACGTGAAGGAGAACTCCATAGTCTTCTTGAAAGGCAAGAAGCAACAAGTGGAAGTTCCCGCGAAGATTGAAAACACAAACACGAAGTTCGACCGCACGCAAGTCCTCTATAACGAGAACAAGGGTAGGTTCTCCATCAAGCAGATAGAATTGGGCGGCACCACCACTAAACTGACGCTCGCCGTCGGGCAGTGAATAATCGCAACGCCGGACAACAGGGAGATGTCATGACCAATCCTCACATGACCGAGTTGGTCGTTGGTGCGACCGGTAGCGTCGGTCGCCTCGTCGTCGAAGAGGCAATCCGGCAGGGCCATGCCGTGCGTGCCCTAGCGCGAAGCCCGGCAAGGCCCACCGGCTTTCCCCTGAAGCACAGGTGGTCGGTGGTAACGTCACGCGTCCGGACACGCTTCCCGGGCGCGACGGACGGCGTTGGCCCGATCGTGCTCACACTCGGCTCGGAATAGTCGGATTTTGCTAGCCTTTTCGTTCAAATCTGCTCACTAGCGTCTGAACCTGATCGACCTTTCCGCCTGTCTACTGCATACTAACTACAACAAGCTTTGGTGGGTGGAGAGGCGCGTTCCGTAGCATCCCCGCCGAGGAGACACAAAATGACTTCACGTTTCGTATTTCTCGTCACACTTGTCGGCCTGCTCAGCGTCAACCTCTTCGGGCAGGCGGAAGCCGCCCAGATTACCGGAACGGCTTACGATCCGTCGGGTGCGGCAATTCCAAATGCATCGGTAACCGTCAAGTCGGTGGATACCGGCGACGTTCGCGCGTTGACCACGTCGTCAAGTGGCGCCTACATTGCCACGGATCTGCTGCCGGGCGATTACTTGGTCAACCGCCGCGGAACGCGCCTCGTCTGGCTGCGCAGGAGCGTCCTACGCAAGCAGCGCGATCGCCTCGCGGGCGTGCCGCCTGAAGCACTGGCGGAATTTCAACCGGCGTGGAACGAACGCGTGCGCGGCGGGTTGCTCAGAGAAGGCCAACAGCCTGCCCCGCATACATTCCTGGGCTGCGACGGTCCGGGTCGCCGCGCTCACATTGGGGCCACGTCTAAGAGTGGCTGGATGGTTGCGGCGCAACCGGAGGCGGTATAGCCGCCGCTGTCGGGCAACGTTCTCGTTGCATCTACTCGTTATATCTGCCGGTAACCCGTTTATCATCAGTGGATTACAGATTTAGAAGAGATTAACCCGCCGTCCATTGAACCGTACGTGCCCAGTGGAACACAATCCTGAAGAAACTAAGGACCGCCACAATACCCGGAGACTGTCATGAGGTACCACGCCATCGACTGTGAGGTGCTCTGTCCGCATTGCGGCCGAGCAAACGTTTTATCGTACAGTAGCTCCGGGGTGCGCGGTGACGTGTATCGCTGCAACGTGTGCCAGCAGAGGTCGATGCATCGACGACAGTGCGGGGGCCGCGCATGCGGGCTTACTCCTTTGCTTGAGTTCGGCCGATTCGGGGGCTGGCAGGCATGCGGGGCCATAACACGGCCAGTGCCAAGAGGAGACCCAACGCGGGCGGTCGCGGCGACGAACGGCGGGTGACGGGCGCCTGGATTGACCGCCCGCGCCAGGTTACATGATGGCAGGCGGTGCGCGTGGACCAGTCGATACACTCGGTCTGACCCGGGTTCGATGGCTACCCACCGAACCGCAGCTGAACGCGCCCTCGTCCAGACTGCGCACCATGCCTTACGCAAGCAGCACGCCCCTCGCGAGCGTGCTAGCCGAAGTGCTCGCGCATTCCCGCCGGCGTAGAGCGAGCGCATGCAGCAACCCCCGACACGGAGCGCACCGGCAACTTGCCCCAACCGCCGCGGAACGCGCCTGAGTGCGCAGCAGTGCCTTACGCAAGCACCACGCCGCCTCGCGGGCGTGCCGGCCGAAGCGCTCGCCGAATTTGCGCCGGCGTGGATCGAGCGCGTGCGGGGCGGGGATGATTCGAACCCACGCGTGTCAATCTTCCATCGCCGCCCGCACGCGCGCGGTAACCTCGGCCGCAGTCGCACGCCAGTCGAACGGCACCGAAATATCCACCCCTGGGCATGACGTGATCCGCACGGCGAACTCCTGCCGGTCTGGGCCGGCGACGATCCAGCCCTCGAAGCGCTTTTGGAGATGCCTGCCTGCCGCCACCACAGCCGCTTCAAGTTCAGGCCTGCGATCCCGTGGGATGGTGTCGGATCGAAAATCGTGATTGGCATGAATCACGATTTTCGCACTTCGGGGCACATCCAGCAGCACGCACGCCACCATTGCCCAAGCAGCACGCCGCCTCGCGGGCTTGCCCGCCGAAGCGCCCTCCACAACAAGCACGCCGCCTCGCGCGGGTGGCGAGGCCTTGCGCGGTGGCGCCGTCGGGCACCGCGCCGTGAGACCTTCGTCGATCTCTCGTGGTCGCTCCTCGGCTACACCGACTACGCCTACGAGATGGCATTGCTGTTGAACGAGACTCTGCCTCATCCTGAACATGACTCGGCCCCGTCGTAAACGAAAACGCGGAAAAACAGATTGTTTTAAAAAAACTCGCTTTCACTTTCTGAGGAGGGTTTTCGTAACGCACGCTAGAATCATTTCCATACGTCATGAACACAGACAAGAAGAGCATCTTCGTCAGGGACGGCAACAGCCTGATGTTCACGTTCATTCTGGTCAGCTCGTTGTTTCTCCTGTGGGGGGTGTGCAACGGGATGATCGATGTGATGGACAAGCACTTCCAGGAGGAGTTGGGCCTGAGCAAGGCGCAATCCGCGTGGGTGCAGTTCGCACACTACCTGGGTTACTTCCTGATGTCGATTCCAGCGGGGCGGCTGGCGAGCAGACTCGGGTACAAAGCCGGCATCATCCTCGGTCTCCTGATCGTGGCGGCAGGCGGATTCTGGTTCATCCCGGCCACCCACATCAATGCGCTGGTGCACCAGGGAGGCGTGTCGCCCACCACGGCATTTGTGGCGTTTCTGGCGGGCGTCTGCGTCATCGCGACCGGACTGACGTTTCTGGAGACCATCGCCAATCCCTACACGACTGTGCTGGGCGATAAGCGCTATGCGGCGACGCGCATCAATCTGGCCCAATCGTGCAACGGCGTGGGCTGGATCTGCGGCCCGATTATCGGCAGCATGTTCTTCTACTCCAAAGACGCCATGGGGCGCAGCACGGGCAGCCAGACGCTCTACATCCCCTATCTGGCAGTGGCCATCGTCGTCATAGTGGTCGCCGCCGTGTTCTTCTTCGCCCCCGTTCCCGACATCCAGACCGAAGACGACTATCACCTGGACGACTCGGCGCCGGGAGTTTCGCGTTCCATCTGGACGCATCCGCACTTCGTGCTGGCGGTGGCGGCCCAGTTCTTTTACGTCGCCGCCCAAGCCGGCATTTTCAGCTTCTTCATCAACTACCTGACCTCCGAAGTGCCCGCCATTCCCGCCTCCTGGAACGCAGCGATGACCAGACTGGCCGCTAATTCCGGCTTTCTGCACGGTTGGCTCCTCGGCTGGTTCGAAACCAATAAGGCCGGTATGCTCGCCATCAGCAACAAGGGCGCTTCCAATCTGGCATCGGTGGGGCTGGTGTTCTTCCTGGTGGGCCGTTTCACGGGCGCCGGTCTGTTGCGGAAATTTTCCGCCCACAAACTCCTGGGCCTGTATGCGCTGGCGAATGTGGGGACCACTTTCCTGATCTTCTGCAAACTGGGCTGGCCATCCGTGGCGTGCGTGTTTCTGAGCTACTTCTTCATGTCGATCATGTTCCCGACCATCTTCGCGCTGGGGATTTTCGGTCTCGGCGCCAGGGCGAAGAAGGCGTCCGCATTTATCGTGATGGCGATCATGGGCGGGGCCCTCCTGCCCAAACTCATGGGCTATGTGGCGGATAAAACCGACATGTCGCGGGGCTTCATCGTGCCGATGTTCTGCTTCGGATTCGTGGCGTTCTACGGCTTCAACTGGTCTAGGTTCAGTAAAGCGGAGTCGTTACACGCAGTGAGGACAACGGGCGGGCACTGAGGGCTCGTGGTACGGGAAGCCGCTTTGGAAGTAAGCCTGAAAGCTGAAGCGCGGGTGACCACCCCCGCTTGCACGGGCTTCAACTGATCAAAAGTTCTCAATAATCCATGCGCGGTTCGCTTAGCCCAACTTCCGATCTGGCACAAAGCGCACCGGCAGCTAGCCGAGGCAAGCATGCTGATAGTGAGTAACTCGCGGGTAGGCAGGTCGATACCCCTGCGAGTGTAGTGGTCGCCGAAACAGTGGGCCGACAAGTAGCGTTGAATGTGCAACTGGTCTTCGGGGGCCGAAGCGTAGAGTTTCTCAACGACATCGCTGCCGATGATCTGCTTCTGAACCGCGAGGCCCTTCTCCACGCGGTCCTCCGGCGTGGTCGTGGATTGGCCCGGCAGGGGCAGCTCGATACATCGCTCGGTGAGCACATCGTTGGTGGCGTGGATAGAGTCGGAAGACCCTGGCCATCCCTACGTACGGCACCGCCTGGTACACGATCTCCTTCACCTCGACCGGAGTGACCCCTGCGGTGATCGCCGTGCCTAGCATAACGCGGTACTCGCTCAGGGCCTGGGATGCAATCATCGCTGCAAGCTGCACCATCAGCCGGGTGCGCTTGTCCAGATTGCCGTGGCTCAGGATTTCATCGAACGCGAAGTTGTCGAAGATTTCGATGAGTTCCGGGTCGGTAACAGCCAGGGTGGAAACGTGCCCCGGAAAAGTTCGTCATGGTTCTTCTGTGCGCGTGGATTGGGAGGCATGGTTCGTTCTCCTTAGTCAATCAGCCGTGCTGCTCCTGGCCGGTACCTCTAGCCCCGTAGACCTGAACGCTTGAGGCGGCCTTGTCGATTTCAGCGATTTCCTGGGGCGCAAGCTCATATCAATGCTTCCGAGGTTTTCGTCGAGGCGCTCTAATTTGCGCGTGCCGTGGACGGGACGATCCACGGCTTTTGTGCGAGCAGCCAGGCGAGTGCGATCTGTGCTGGCGTGGCCTTCTTCCGTGCGACCACATCTGCCTGGAGATGGACGAGTGCTTGATTGGCCTTCATCGCCTCTGGCGTGAATCGCGGAAATCTGCTTCGGACGTCGGAGCTTTGAAACGATGAGTTGGGGTCCACTTTGCCGGTGAGAAAACCCTTTCCAAGTGGGGCCCACGGGACGAAGCCGATTCCGAGACTTTCGCACGCCGGCAAGACCTCCAGCTCCGGGTCTCTTGCCCAGAGTGAGTATTCGTTCTGGATAGCCGCTACCGGTTGTACTGCGTGGGCGCGGCGAATGGTCTGCGCACCAGCTTCGGACAACCAATACGCGCAAACTCCTTTGATGTGAACGAGGAGGCGATGCGAAAAGTCGAGAAGCGACTTCTCCATTAGGGTGAATTCGATGCTTGAGACTTTCCGCGACCGAGGCACGGAGGTTTGGATTTGCCGGGGAGGCCTCCCCAGCGGCCCCTTCTTTCAGCCAAAAGCGAAATCGTCCTTAACGTCGTATTTGGCGGAACGGATAAGTTCTTTATTTCTGGAGCGTGAGACGGGACTCGAACCCGCGACGTCCAGCTTGGGAAATTTCCTGTCGTTTGTAAACAAAAGACTTATGCGTCTAAGGCGTTGGTTCTTGGCCACGTAACTCACTGGTTTTTCAACATTCCGTTCTTGGCACCCTGGTTAACGGAGTAATTGGAGGAAAGGACAGGGGGCCCCTCTCATGCGTTTTTCCTAACGCCAACAGCTCGGCTAACGACACGAAAGGCGCCGTTACCCGCGGCGCCTCGTGTGGTTCATAAAGGACGTGACGAAATGGTCGGCCCGACCAGATCGAACAACCCAACTATACGCCAAAACGCGCGTACAATTAAAGCCCGAATCGCGACGATTCGTTGCCGGACGTGCATTGCCGGGGGCGGCGGGGGCTGGCCCGTTGACGGCAAGTGCGGGGCTGGGCCGTTGGCGAAGCAGGCGATGCTGCAATACCAAGCGGAATTCGAGCCTGCGAGTGACGGTCCCAAGAAGTTGGCGGAAGCACCGGTCGGCCGCCCAACGATGGCTGAGCGCGTTATCGCATCGGCGGCAGTCTGCGAACGACCGACGGCCATGAAGGTGCGAGGGGGCCAGTGAGCGGCGCCTCCGGATGTAGCCGGGAAAGGCGGTTCGACGCATATTACACGCGCATCGGAAGGCCGCCGTTTGCGCCGGATTATTTCGCCAACCTTGTGGCGGTCATGGCCGATCCGGGCGGTTGCGCTAACCACAGGGTACTTGCTTGGGCGATTTACCGGGCTTCCGGCAATCAGAACGAATTCGCCATTTACCTGGGCTCGGACTGCCACGGACGTCGGGAAGAGATTGCTCTGACACAAGCCGACTGCGCCCTCGAATTACCTGGCTCGAAGCCGGATATCCCGTCGAATGGCTAGATGCGCCGCGACTAGCATGGCAGGCTGAGGTGGCCCGCCGGAGAGTCCACCCGCTGGATAAGAGCGTTATTAGCCGAGCGGTTGCTCGCAACCGCAATCGCGGTACAATAGGCTCACGGGACGGGCAAAAAGTCGTTCCGGCTGTTTTCCCTGATCCTGCAAAGGTTGCCCACTCCAGAGAACTTTTCCGATCCCACAAACAGCGTTCCGCCGAGTTCTCCGCGTTCATGGAGCGCTGGAAGGTTGACCACTCGAGAGAATTTGAGAAACTGGAGGTTGCGCGCTCCACAGTGGAACGTATCAGCAAACTTGCCCTCTCCGAGTATCGAAAAGAGAGAAAGTTGGCTGCGCCGGAGAGAAAAAAGGCGCGTTCTTATAATCTCTTAGAATCTTCCGTAAACGATGGATCTCCTCCTCCTGGAGAGAGTACGGATTCTGTGACTCTGCCAAACGGCGCAAAGGCGGAGGAGGAGGTCTCCGCCAACCGGCCCGAGTCGCTGCCGGCACCACTCAAACTTCCGGCTGGCCGCGTCAGCGCCAGTCCGGAACTGGATGCCGTTGTCCACCAACTCGCCAATCATGTAGGTCCCACGGCGAAAAAGGCGCGCCCAACCAATGCTGATATCGAAGCCGTCAATGAACAAACTGCGACCGAGTTCCACCTGGTTAGCAATCCGCCGGACAACTCCTGGCTAGAGCCAATGCCACTCGAACGACCAGCCAGTGGCGTCAGCGCTAGTCGCGAATTGGATGCCGAGTTTAGCCAACTCGCCAGCCACATAGGTCCTACCGCAAAGAAGGTGCGGGCAACGCAGGCCGATATAGAGGCCATCAAGGAACAGCAACGACGCAATCAGGAACGCAGGGAGGCGATCGAGGCCAGCGCGATCGACTTTGTTCCGGCAAAGTGATCGGCGACACGGCCCTTTATGGAACTGGGGTGAAACCCAGCCTTCTGACCGGCTGCGAGAGGCTGCGGGTATTTCTTCGGCTACTGCGACGCCGGGCGAGCCAGAGTGTGCCTGAGTAGCTGCGTTATCAGGCGGCCGGAATGATTTTCGCCCACACCCCATCGCCAGTCGCTTGGGGCGTGGTCATCGCGTCGCGCGGCGAGCGCGCCTGAGTGATGGTGAGGAAACACATCACCTCCCGAGCTTCGCGCATCCCACCCGCCCGCTGCCGGTCGCGGCGACGGACGACGGGCGGCTGGCGCCGCAGCTTGCCCGAACCGCCGCGGAACGCGCCCGCGTCTGGCCAACGCACGAACGCCTACGCCAGCAGCCCGCCGCCTCGCGCGCGTGCCACTCGAAGCGCTCGCGGAATCTCGCCGGCGGGGATCGAGCGCGTGCGGGGGGTCTGGCTGCCGTAGCGCGGCCTTGGTCGATCCAGCCGTCGCCGAGGCGACTGTCAACACGGAACGCACCGGTAGCTTGCCCGAACCGCGACTGAGGCACGCTCGTCTGGCTGCGCAGGAACGCCTTACGCCAGCAGCACGCCGCTTCGCGGGCTTCCTGAGCATTAGGGCGTTGTTTGGAAACCCTCGCGTTTTTCGGGTCTATGAAGGGGATTTTCGGTCGGTCGGCCCTTTCTCCGAGTCTCTGACCATCCACGCAGAGCCCGAGCACAGCGCGGCAGGACGGATTACTGCAGGCGGGTGCCGCGTCAGCGTGCGGGCTTTACCGGCGATCGCGCGGTTCGGAGCAGAGCTTGAAAATCGGCGCGCCCACGCAACGGAGCCAAGTCCGGGCTGGTCTGCAAGTCCGCCACCTGAAATCTCCCCGGGACAATGCCGCGCTTTAGAGTCTCCATCACCCGCTCCGGCTCTGCCTGAGCTTCCCAGAGGGTCGGCACCGGCCCCTGCTTCCCTAAGAGCTCCGCAGCCTCACCCCAGAACATCCGCAAATCCATATCACCCCCAGCACTCTTGCTTGCCACATCCACGCCCTTCTGGAAAAAGCGCTCCGCCTCGCCTATGTCTCTGCGTCTCCAGTGGGCCATAGCCAGAAAGAAAAAGTCCATGGGTTCCGTTCCGTTGTCCATCACGGCCGACCGGTTGAGGGTTGCGATCGCCTCATCCCAGAGGCCATTGCGATACTCGGCCAAGCCCAGTGAGATGTAACAATCAGCGCAATCCGGCGCTACCTTGACGGCGCCGCGAGCGAATTGCAGTGCTTCCGTTGGACGGCGCTGGCGGCGGTCCGCGGCAGCCACGAGATACCATGCCAACCCGTTTAGAAAATGAGGGTTATTCGGACTGCTTTCGAGAGCTCTCCGGTAAAGCGCCTCGGCCTGCGCGTACTTGCCCTGCGCGCAGTAGTCGTTGGCCAGATTGCCCGTAGACCACACCGTGTCTCTATCATCGGGACCCAACACGCGGCGTTGGATCTCAAGCGCTTGACGGTCGAGGGCCTCGGCCTGCGCGCACTTTCCCTGCAAGCGGTAGTCGTTGGCGAGATTGCCCGTGGACCCCAACGTCCAGCGATACTCGGGACCATACACGCGGCGTTGGATTTCCAGAACCTGCGCATCGAGCGCCTCGGCCTGCGCGTACTTGCTCTCCGCTCTATATTCCCTGCCCAGACCGTCCATGGAAATCAGCGTGATGGGATGTTCAGGACCCAGGACACGGCGCTCGATCTCCAGGGTCTGTTTGAAGAGCGCCTCGGCCTGTGCGTACTTTTTCTGGTCCGAATAGACGAGGGCCAGATTGTGCATGGATGCCAGCGTGCCGCGATGCTCGGGCCCCAACACACGGCGCCGGATCTCCAGGGTCTGGCTGTAGAGCGGCTCGGCCTGCGCGTATTTGCCCTGCTCGCTGTAGACGTTGGCCAGACTGTTCATGGAATACAGCGTGTCGGGATGCTCGGAACTCAGCACCCGACGCTGGATTGCCAGGGCTTGGGCGAGAAGCGTCTCTGCCTCGGCATTCTTGCCTTGAAAAAGGGCCGTGCTTCCCAGCCGGCTCATGGTCTTAGCAGTTGCCGGATTCGCTGCCCCCAGTGACCGGCGGCGCAAATCCAGCGCGCGCTCCAGTTGCTTCCGGGCCTCTGTGTATAGCCCGAGTTCACGGTAGGTTTCCCCCATGGTGTCCCGAATGGATGCTTCCAACTCCGGTTGCTTATCGAATTTTCCGGCGATCCGGGCCGCCGCCCGATCCAACGCCGTGCGCACCTTCAGGTCCGGATCGGGTTTGGCGCCCGGCCCCGACTGGTTGACGACGCTGGCCTGCGCCAGCAGGTCGTTCTGCAGGAAATCGTTGACCGCCTGAGCCGCTGCGGCTTCTCTCGTGGCGCGCAGACTTTGGGTCACACTGATCACGGTGGCCGCGATGAGCACCAAGACGAAAGCGATGGCCGTCGCCAGGCCCCACCGATGCCGCCGCGCGAACTTGCGCGCACGGTACGCCGCGGATGCGGGGGCTGCCAGCACCGCCTCGTTCCTGAGGTAACGCCCGATGTCCGCCGCGAAATCGGAGGGCGAACCGTAGCGCCGCGGCCGGTCTTTTTCCAGGGCTTTCAGCGCGATTGAGTCCAGGTCGCCGCGCACTTGTTTAGCCAGCGTCTGCGGCTCGGTGTGACGCTTGCGCGCCACGTCGGTTGACGTGGCCGGATCCTGGGTGCGCAGCCTGGTGCTGGGTTTGGGGGCGTCGTCCTCCCGCAACCTGCGCAGGAATTCGTCAAAGGCGATCTTGCGCAGGTCGAGCGGCGGACCGCCCGACAGTAATTCGTACAGGATGATCCCCAGCGAGTAGACATCGCTGCGGGTGTCGATATCCTCGCCCGAGGAAAGCGCCTGCTCCGGACTCATGTATTCCGGAGTCCCGATCATCGTCCCGACACGGGTGAACATGGTCTCGGCGGTCAGCTTCTGGGTCAGCGCCTTGGCCACGCCGAAGTCGATGATCTTGGGTGCAGGCCTGCCGTCCACTTCGGTGACCAGGATGTTGGAGGGTTTCAGGTCGCGGTGGATGATAGCTTTCTGGTGCGCATGCTGCACGCCTTCACAGACGTGCACGAACAACTCCAGCCGTTCGCGGGTGCTGAGCCGGTGGTTGTCGCAATATGTGGTGATGGGCACCCCAGCGACGTACTCCATCACGAAGTATGGCGCGCCTTGGGACGTGGAACCGGCGTCCAGCACTTTGGCGATGGCGGGGTGGTCCATCAGCGCCAAAGCTTGGCGCTCGGACTCGAAGCGCGCGATCACCTCGCGGCTATTCATGCCGGATTTGACCAGCTTTAAAGCCACGCGGCGGCGGACCGGTTCTTTCTGCTCGGCAAGCCACACCTCGCCCATGCCGCCTTCTCCGATTTTCTGGAGGAGGTGGTAGCGGCCGATCAGCGCGCCGGCTGTCTCGCTGTGGTCCATGGCGCGGGTGAGCAGGGCGGTGGCATCGATGCCGGAGGTGGCGTTAAGGCCGGGATGTTTTTCAGAAGGCACGTCTGCCCGTCTCCTGGAGCCGAAGAGAGCTAAAGAGTAGGATGATCACACCCCTCTGGCCGAGTGGGCAGTCGCGGACATTGCCGTGATCTTGGACGACTGGCATATCCGGAAACTGAAACATCGCCAGTCTGCCGACAACCGACCCGCGGAAGCCAATGAGCCGGCCTGATGCCCCCCGCGGCTGTTTTGCTTAGCATCTCTTATTAGCCTCCTGCAACCAAAACCAAGTGAAGTACGGGTAGCAAGTCACCGCTCAAAATGAATGGGACCCAAGCTGTACGCCGGTCCACACGTGCAAACTCGTCGCCAAACGCTGACGAACGCAAACGGTCCGGCGCAAGTCTCGGATAATTCAGCCAGTTGCGAACGGGAAGTGGAATCCGCAGACGTGCCGGGCTAGGCTCCAACCCTATCCGATCGGATGGTGTCTATCCGATCGGATAGAAATCGCTTATGCTCGGAATTCCGCTCCTGAGTCGCGCTTCCTAACGTCTGCTCCCGCGAAGCCGCATTCTAAAGGGAGACTCCGGTCGGAATACGCGCTAGTCGGACCCGGGTCGTCGCAGGATGGACCTGTGGCTTTGGAGGCCACAGGAAATGAAGGGAAAGCCAACTCGCAAGGAAAAACGACGCGCCGTAAAATCGGTCGTGCGACTCCCGGACCTTGAAGTCGCGAAGTCCGCGGTTCTCCCCAACCTCTCCTGCCCGGACGCCCAGCGCGGCTACGTCATGCCATCGACGAATTCGTGGACTGGTACAGATTCAATTCCTTCTTGGCCACGTCTCGGTCCAGACCACAGAACGCTACCTCGGTTGCACCCAGAGGATTTCAGCGGCCGTGAACGACAGGATCGGAATCGAGCCGACACGCTGAACCCTAACCTCCGGCCTCACCTGCAAGGCCAACGATCCCTCGAACCCCGGACCATGTTGCCGGCGAAGACGGAACACTTCCGGGTCTTCGCCCTGATAGCCCTGCCGATTTCGGCGCTACTCCAGTCGGAGGGCGTCCGTTGGGCTCACGGTCGAGGCCCGCCAGGCGGGGATGAATGCTGCCGCGAGCGCGCCGGCGGCGAGGACCAGTGAGGCTGCGGCGATGGCCGCGGGATCGGTGGCAGTGACGCCGAACAACTGCGACTGGACGAGCTTGCCGAGGGCGGCGACGCAAGGCAGCGCGAGGGCCACGCCGGCGGCGATCATGACGACGGCATCGCGCAGGACGAGTCGGATGGCGGAAGCGCCCGTGGCGCCAAGCGCGAGGCGGATGCCGATTTCGCGGGTGCGGCGCGTGACTACGAAGGACATCACTCCGTAGAGACCGATCAACGAGAGCGTCAGCGCCAGAGCGCCGAAGCTGCCGGAGAGCGCGGCCAGAATGCGCTCGGTGCTGAGCGAGCGGTTGACCTGATCGTCAAGAGTGCGGAACCAGAGGATCGGCAGCCGCGGGTCGTCCTGGCGGACCAGGCGGCGGATGGAGGGAATGGCCTGCTCGGGAGCGCCGCGAACCTTGATATAGAAGGTAGCGCCGGTGTCGTCGTGTTCGAAGAGCGGGAAGAAGACCTGCTCGGAGTGATCACGGAC
>Ga0181532_10003125_pt1 | contig 15043 bp, 15 predicted proteins | sample PEATcosm2014_Bin_33_FD_119768 | JGI IMG/M metagenome (GOLD analysis project Ga0181532, IMG submission 119768) | Peatland microbial communities from MTU Mesocosm Facility, Houghton, MI, USA - PEATcosm2014_Bin11_30_metaG | ecosystem: Environmental > Terrestrial > Soil > Wetlands > Peat | place...
GGACCATGTGACCCTGTTCCGGTGGGTCCAGCGGTTCACGCCGATCCTGGTGGAGGCGGCAAAGCCATGCCGCCACAGCGTCGGCGCTCACTGGTTCGTCGACGAGACCTACGTGAAGGTGTCGGGGTGCTGGAGATACGTCTACCGGGCTGTTGACCCATACGGGCAGGTCATCGACGTGTTCGTGTCGAAGAAGCGCGACCTGAGGGCTGCGACAGCATTCTTCGCAACTGCAATCCGCTCCCATGGCGCGCCCGCTGAGGTCACCACTGACCGGGCCCACGCCCTGGTCCGGGTCGTTGCCGACCTCCTGCCGGCTGCACTTCACGACACCACCCAGTACGCAACAACCGAGTCGAAGCTGACCATGGGCGCCTCAAGGCAAGACTTCGTCCGATGCGGGGCCTCAAACTGGACCGGACTGCCAGAGTCGTGATCCGAGGCCACGCATTCATCCAGAACCTGCGGCGAGGGCACTACGAACTTGGTGTCGATGCACGTCCTGGACTCATCCTCGCCGCAGCGTTCGACGAGCTCGCGCAGGTGATCTGAGCCGCGTATCTCAACGGAGCTGGCGAGCACGCTCCACGTGATCCATCAACGCAACAGCGCCGTCCGGAGTCACTCCGACTTTTTCAGGGGGAAGTAGCTAGCGGCCCGACGCGATTAGGTCAGAGTCATCTTGCGGAACTCAGTCGAGCAAAGCACAAACTTGTCACCCGCCGGGGAACCTGGCCAGAAACTGCCAGCTGGATCCTCCGTCACTTGTGAAAGCGAGCGTCGACCCTGATCCTGGACTTGAGCCACCACCGCCAACAGCCACACACGTGCGTGAGGTAGGGCAAGATACGCTCTCCAGGGCATTAGCGGCCAGACCGTGCCCGCCGCTCAGTGCCCCCACGGCCCAGGATGCCCCCGCATTCCTTGAATAGAGCCACAAGGCCCCCATGGAAGCACCGCCAGTTCCAACGGCTACGCAAGTTGTTATAGATGGGCATGCCACGTCATTAAGTTGCTGAACCGATTTCGGAGCGGCAATCAGAGTCCAGTTGTTCCCACCGTCGGAGGTGGATTCGATGGTTCCAGTCGCAGATCCCAGAGGGACGCATCCGTTCGAGGAGGTACAGCTGGTGATCCCATTCTCACCTACCGCTATGCAATCGCTGATCGAGGCGCAAGACACTCTTGCAAGGCCGTGTACTCCTTTGGCCACTGTGCCTGGCACCCATGACCGTCCCCCGTCACTAGTAACCGCTGCACCCGAAGTTCCCGAGTTTGGATCGTAACCGGCCACGGCAACACAATTGCTTTCACTACTACAGGAGAGAGCGTTGGGCCCAGATGGCACCGAGGCCGCCGTAGTCTGTGTCCACGATGCACCTCCGTCGCTCGATACGATGACGGTTCCCACGCCTATACCGACGCAGTTGTTTACCGAAGAGCACGACACGCCTCCAAGGCCGGGTCCGTAAGGAAATGATCCCGTGGACCAAGTAGCCCCTCCGTCACCTGAGTACAGAATGGCAGATCCGTTGGGACCATCGCCGCCGGTCACGCAGTCAGTCGTCGAGGGACACGAAATTGCGGCCAGATGGATGCCGCCGTTCACTTCGCTTGGAAGTACGCCTGTGGACCACGAAACCCCGCCGTCCCTCGTGTAGACAATGCCATCACCAACCACCACGCAGTCCGTAACAGAGGAGCAGGACACACCATCTGCCTGTCCGACTGAGAACGGAAGCAGCCCGCTTCCAGCAAACACGGGCTGCGCCGGCGCTTTGGGGGCTGAAGTTCCTGTTGATTGGGTCGCCGTTGAGCTTGAACAGCCTGTCGCAATGACCGCGGCCATCCCAACAATCGCAATCGAAATTGATTTGCTTCGCTTCAATCTCAACACATTCCGTCCTCTCCGATCGCCACTTTCAATCATTGTTCACACTTGGGCCAGCTCGACGACGTTGGTCTTGGCGCTGGAATCCCCCGCTCTGATCCCCGCCGCGAGAGCATGCATGAATTGCTTGTAGTTACGCCAGGCCATCATCTGCCAAGGAAGGGGGATGACCAGAAGCCATTGTCGCTTCTGTTTGTAGGTGAGAATCCGGGTCTTCACGGTGCGTATGGCGCTGTCCCCTTTCAGAGCCACCTCGAAGGTCATGAACTCAATGCGTCCTCCGGTAACGCGGTTTCGCACCGAGTAAACGAGCCGCTCCGGCGTCGACTCTTCGAGCCGCATCGTCACCTGAAGCGTCTCTGCCTCCTTGGCTGCTTGTTCGGCAATCTGTACGATCTTCCCAGTATCGAGACTGGTGGAGATCGAAGCCGATGCTCCCGCGTACTTGTGCTGACTAGCCATTACTCTCTCCTGTCCGTGGTTCATTCATGGTTTTCAACTGCCTCCGTCGGCCAATCAGATCACTTCCTCAGATTCCGCTTCGCCGTTCGCTGCGTGACCAAGACCACGATGACTCCGATCACGGCGAGTGGAATACCAATGCCAATGTAGGGGCTCGATGTCTGTCCAGTGAGCAGATTGATGCGTGTGATCGTCGCCAGATAAATACCTACGGCTGCACACACAACGCCGACCAAATAGAAGCCTACGCTCCCCTTGCCGGCACTATTCCTGTCATTCGGAACTGGCATGAATCACTCCTTTTATGCGTCGCCTGATTCTTCATCCGATTGCTTCTATCCTTCATGTGCCGGATCGGCTAGTTGCTAGCGTGAAGGGTCGGAGCACTGCTGTCGATGGGGAGGGCTCCCCTGGGCATCCCACATCCGCGTGAAAGCTGACCACATCCAGCCAGCGCTCCCTTCGAAAACGACAGCACTTGGTCGTTGGAGTTAGACCGTGCGCGGATAGGCGCTGATCAGATTGCCCACCGATTGCGCCAGTCGATGAGCTTGGCGGTGATGAGCAGGGTGATGGCCAGAGCCATCTGGGTGAGCCGGTGAACGATTCTGCGGTCGGTGTTTCGTCGCAGCTGACCGAAGTTCGAGAGCCAGGAGTTGGTCCGCTCGACCGGCCAGCGGAGCCCAAGCGGACGAGGCTTCGGGCTCCGCCTCGTGCCTGGCTTCTTTCCGTCCCGCCGTTGGCGAGCACAGACGATGTCGGCCAGACCGAGCTCATGACACTCTGTCCGGACGGCCTTGGAGTCATAACCGCGGTCGAGGTGCAGGGTCTCGACATCACAGAGGAGGCCCCGGGATGCGGCCGCCTCGAGGGTCGATGCGAACAAGACGGTGTCGTGCCGATTGGCCCCGTCGGTGGCCCACCCGACCGGGATACCGTCCCGGTCGGTGAGCAGGGACCACTTCCAGCCTGATTTGCCCCGGTCAGTGGGGTTGGGGCCGGTTCCTTCGCCGCCCATGGGCGCCTTGTGCTGGGACCCATCGACAGCTGTGTCGCTGAGATCGAGTCCGATGATCTTGTCGTAGGCATGAAGCGCCTCTTCCACGACCGCGGTGAAGACCCCGATCTTCTCCCACTCGTCCCGCCGGGCTCGCAGTGTGGTGTCAGAAACCGCTCCCTCCACCAGGTGCTCAGCGTCCACCCACGAGCAACCGGTGACAAGGCGGATGAGCATGGCCTCAAAACAGATCCGGTCGGAGATCCTTGGCCGATGACAGCCAAGCGGATGGGACTGGTCTGGGATCGGGAGCAGGGGTTCCACCGCTGCCCAAACGGCATCTACCACTTCGGGCTCGAGTGCGCGCATTATGTCTGTGACCTCCACTTGGTCGTCGGTCGTTGGGTGCACTCGGCATCACAGCCGAGACAACCCGACGACCGGTGGATGGTCACCTATCCGCGCGCCCTCTTAGCCAGAGATTGAGGTATCTCCGCAGATTCATGGCGCTTCGGTCAGGATCCCGCGACCGTCGCCGTGAGCATCCCTGTTGGGCTTGTCGGCGCAGGGCCGCTCCCGAGGTTTCCCCGATACGCGCTGTCCCTGAATTGAGTCTCGTCTCAACGTCATTCCGTGTTCAACATGATGGGCTCTATTCAGAAACCCGACTCGTTGCTGCTCATCACTCCGGCTCCGATGTGCGGTTGCCGTCCAGCCCCACCTGACTGGCAAGCCAATCGAGATCAGATGGAGTTACTAGGCGCATCGCAAGGAGCCATTCGGCCAAAGGTCGACGAGCATCAGCGTCTTCAAGACCTGGCAAACCTTGCGCTCGAAGCTGGTCCCGAACCGCCTCGATCCGCTTTACAACCGTGGAGCGCGGAAGGTTCACCAGATCGGCGATTTCAGCATAGGTAAGAGGACGTGGGTCGTACCGCGGGAAACGCTGGAGGTAGCCAGAAACGAGGGCGACTAGGACAAGTCGCCTGGCGTCGGTCAGGACCGGGCTATGGGCTGAGGTGGTCAACCCGGGTCCGAGCTCGGCAATCGTGGACGAGAGAGGTGGTGCGGAGTAGGAAGCTTGAAGCTCGTGTGTCCAAACGTCTCCCGCCACCAGAACACGAAGCCCGCCCGGGTCCACCGCACGCTTTGACGGAGGCCAACCTGACCGGGCGACAGGAAGAGGCACGGATAGTCCGAGTGGGTCGACGACGTGGAGTGCTCGCTTCGTCGAACGATTGACGATCCACCACACTTCGTTCTCCCAGACGAACGCCCCAGCTACTCGACTGATTCCACGGTCCAATGGATCAAGCACGTAGGAGCAGGATTCGTGACGACCGAACGTGAAGGGTTCAGGTGGCGTGACCGCCACGGTGTCATCGCGCACGGAGACCAGTAGGTCGCTCACGGCGAATCAGGGCTGCACTTGTGCGTTGCCCCACGCGGGGATGAGTTTGGAACAGGTGCCGTTCTGTGCTGACGTGGTCGGACTGTAAGTGACCGTCAGGATCAGCGTGAGGACACCAGTGACCGGAATGCTGATCGGTGCTGATTGTCCCTGAATAAAGGATTGGCTGTATGGATGATTAGTCGTATCGAGATAGACATCAAACTGAACGGGATCATTCAAACCCGATGAGTCATCCAGGCCGATCGTGGCGGTCAACGTCTTGTACTGACGGCCAAGGTTATAGTCCTCAGTCACCGTCTGCTGACTGTCGCAGGCATCGAAAGTATTGGAGATGCTGTGGGGGTAGAGCTGTCCGTTAATGGTCACCGGCCCCGTAGTGGGGTTCGACGTACCGTTTGTCGCCTGTTGATCGGACAAGAAGAACGCCTGCAGGTTCCCGTTCTGAGGGCTGATTGACGTCGAAGTCGAATCAGAGGGATTCGTGGTGGTGGTCGAGGTCGTCGTGGTGGTCGTCGGCTTAGCCCTTTTTTCCACCGACACGCTTGGTTTCGACGTTGCCGTCGTCGTCGATTGTGGACTGGAGCCTTTCGCCAGGGCGTAGCCACCAATTGCCAGTACCAGCACAGCGATCGCCACGAGTGCGGCAATCAGGCCCTTTCGCGAGGGCTTGTGATCTGCCTCGGCGATCTCAGGGGTAGGCACCGGAGCCCCGGGTGCTGTTGCCGCCAACCCAGCTGTGGTGCCCAGGGACGTAGTTCCGGAGACTCGGAAGAATCTGATCCATTCGCCGGCGCCGGGTCGGAGCACGGGATCGGGGTTGAACATCTGCATCAGATGCTCGGCAAGTCCGGGTTGGGCCGCCACGGCTGGGACCTGGCTGAATCCTTGGTACACAGATTGGAGATCGACCGGTGGGTTGGCGCCAGTCAAGGTGAAGTACGTCAGCGCCCCGAAGCTGTAGCGGTCCGATGCCGGCGAATACGATCCGCTAGCCAGTACCTCGGGTGCCATATAGCCCCTCGTGCCCTCGACCACCGTGCTGGACCCAGCGGCAAGGCGGATGAGTCCGAAATCGACAAGGACAGCTTGTCCCGCGTCGGTAACGATGACATTCGCCGGCGTGACGTCGGCGTGGATGACGGGACGCCCGGACGGGGTTGCTTGTCCACTGTGAAGCCAGTCAAGAACGTCGCCGATCTGAGCGAGATAGCGCAATGCTTCGAACTGGGCTGTCGGCGTCTGGTGTTGCGGAACCCAGTCGCGCAGTGTCACCCCATCTACCCAATTCATGACCAAATAGAGAACGTTTTGGCCGGAGGCTGCTTCGCCCCCGTAGTGCATCGGGCCGCCTTCGAAGTGCTCCCGAACCCCGACGACTCCCGGGTGCCGGATGAAGCGAAGTACTTCGGCCTGCTCAGACCAGCGAGCCTTCCATTGGTCGATGTCCACCAGTCTGTCGGGACGTAGACTCTTGACCGCTACGGGCTCCCACGTCCCGGAAACATTGAGTTCCGCCCTCCACAGCTGGGCCTCGCCCCCGGAACCGACTTGGTGAACCAGCCGGTACTTATCAGGGTCTTCGAATGGCCCGACGTAAAACTCCGAGTTCGATCCCACCATGTGTCCTCTCGCCATATCCCGCAGTCGTAGTTCGACAGTTTGGCAGATCGGCACTTCCCATGATGAAGTACTGCCCGGGCCCAAGCCAATGGGGAGGGCTCCCCCCGGTGGTTGGGACCTGCCGATTGCCCACGAAACCCAACGAACTGAAGTATCGGGTACCAAGCGGATGGCCCCAATGGATCGGGTGGCAGAAAGGGCATCTCCGCCCAATGCTGGATACTTGCCTCCAGCGATCGCGGCTTGAGATGTCGTTGGCCGTCAGCTCGAAGGACGCAACCGGCTGCGCATCGATCGCAGGCCGGAGGCAATCAGATACCGGTGACGCTCAGATTCAAGGGGCTCCTTTCGAGCGAGCGCCCAATCAGCCCCCAAACCGAAGAGCAGAGTCAGGAGGGCGAGGGCGGACAGATCTATTGTCCAAATGCCTATGCCATGCTTCCATCGTGCATCGCACGGAAGCGTTGCTGCCACCCCCGGCGGCGCTTCTCCCTGTGAAGAGGTCAGGCTTGGAGCATGCGGTGCACAGGCGTCATCCTCCAGCTGAGGGAGGTTCACACTGGACGCGGACGCAGATACGCCCCAATTCGAGGTGGTGAGATACGCGACCTCGTCGAGCACCGGCTTGGCGTGCAGGTCGACTGCGATGCCCGAGAACAGCCAGGCCACCACGAACACCACGGGGATGAGAGCCATCGCCTTCTCCGACGACGACACCAGGGCCGAAATGAGCAGCCCCAGCACCACGGTGGACACTCCCACAGCCGAGACATCGACAATCAGCTCGATCCTTGGCGGCAAGAGATTCGACGTTGAGGGTCCTGCGGCATTGAGAGTCGCAAGCACGGTCAACAGCGCGCACTGTGCGGCGGTGACGGTGCCGAGTGCAACGCCCTTCGAGCAGAGATAGACACCGCGTCGGAGCCCCACAGCGCGCTCTCGCTGGTAGATCGCCTGTTCCTTAACGATCTCCCGAAGCCCGTTTGCGGCTCCTAGAGCCGCAGCGGTGATGACGATGGCGCCAAGGAGCGTCCGGGCGTTCTTGTCGGGAACGTGGCTGGACCCGAGCGCTCCTCCTCCGACTAGGGCGAGGATGAGCAATGCGGGAATCACGGCAGCCATGCCAAGGAATACGAGATTCTTCGTGTCGGCGGTGAGAATTCGAAACTGCCGGCGGACAAGCATCGAGAGCTGTCTCAACCCGTCGACCGGCGCTGGATGTGACCGAGCGTCTTCCTGCGCTTGCGCTCGATCACTGTGTCGTCGGTCGCGAAGCGCTTCTGAGCCGACTGCTGGCGTGGAGTTCTCGAGGGATCGGAATACGGACGGGAAATCAGAAAGCCCAAAGTGTTCCAGAGCACTTGCCGGAGGCCCGAAATACGCTTTGCGTCCGCCAGGTGCCAAGAAGAGGATGAGATCGCAGAGCTCCAGACTCGCCAACGAATGAGTGACCACGACGACAGCCCGTCCGGCATCGGCGAGGCTCCGGAACAGCTGCATCACCGCCTGCTCGTATCCCGGGTCCAGCCCAGAGGTGGGCTCATCCAGGAACAGCAGGGACGGTTTCGTCAGCAACTCGAGAGCTACGCTCGTTCGCTTGCGCTGACCACCGGAGAGTCGCTCAATCTGGAGATCGGCGCGTTCAGTCAACCCAAGTTCGCTCATGACCTCTTCGACCCGGGCATCTCGCTCCTCGACGGTTGTCTCCGCTGGGAATCGCAGCTCGGCACCGTACCGGAGGGCGCGTCGAATGGTCAGTTGAGGGTGCAGGATGTCGTCCTGCGGGACGTAGCCGATGCGGAGGCGGAGCTCATCAAAGTTCGCATAGAGGTCGTGTCCGTCGATCAGAACGGAACCTTCGTCGGGGGGGCGAAACCCGGTAATTGCCTTGAGGAGTGTCGACTTTCCGGCGCCGGTCGGCCCGACTACGGCCAGCATGCTCGACGGAGGAAGAGCAAAGCTCACGCCATCGAGGATGCGTTGAGCATCACCGACGGCCACGACAAGGTCGTCCGCCTCGAGTGCGGCCATTGCCTGAGGAGGCTCAGTTGACGTCAGTCGCCCTGACCGAACGGCAAAGGTCGTCGGACCGACCGTGACTCGTGCACCAGGTCGAAGGAGTGTAGGAGCAACGATGCGTTGACCATCGACAAAAGTGCCGTGGCGGCTCCCCAGGTCCACGAGTACCGGACCGAGTTGTCCTATTCGGATCTCGGCCTGGTATCTCGACACGGTTAACGCATCGACGACAAGGTCATTGTCAGGAGCCCTGCCGATTCTCTGTACGCGGGTGCCCGGACGGCTCGCGTGTCCGGTCCCGAGATCGCGCGAGCTCCGACCGGTAGCCACCTTGGGACCTTGGTCCGGTGCCTTTCCGTCCTCCCTCTCTGCTCCCACGGAGCGTCTGTCCGTGCGCACTGCTAACAGCGTGTGCTCGCCCAGGTGGAGGACCAAGCCGTCTGTGACTGCGCATGTCGTGATCCTCTGACCGGCGATCCACGAACCAGCCTGGCTCCCGCTATCCCGGTACAACCACTGCCCATCACTGCACATCACTGTGCCGTGCTCACGCGAGACCTGACGATCGAGGATAAGGACGGTGGAATTTTCTGCTCGCCCGATCGCGTAGGGGCCAGGCGGCTCCAGTCGCATCTGGCTGACCGGCTGTCCATCGAAGAGGACCTGGAGTTCGAGGCCCCCCGGGAGGGCGTGGGATCCGGGAGGCCCGGGCCGCACTCCACCGCCTTCCGCTTCTGGCCGCCGATCGTCGAGGGGACTCACCACGACATTCTGCCCCGGCTCGACGTATCAATCATGTTCCGCATGTCCGTCGATAGACCGACTGCCGGCTGCTTTGATGTTGATATTCCCCTGCCAGTGAGGAGAAGGGCGGAAATCTTGTCGACTCAGGTCGGCACCTATCGGACGACCGAGCAGATTCACGGACCGTTGAGGACGTCGGAAATACCTTCGACAGCCAGTCATTCTCGGACCCGATGCCCGCCGGAGCCCTCTCCATCATCTATCTCCGTTCAATTGGCAGAGCCTTGAGGCGAAGACAGCAGGTTGTAGACGGCGTAACCCTCGCGGACCGGTTCAAGCTGGGCAGCGTGCACGAGTTCCTCTGCCCTCCTGCGCATTTCTGGAGTCATCTGCCCGTTGTCGTCAGCGAGGCGGAAAGTCGACGCCCGGCGGACGATGTCATGGGCCATTGCGCCTGTAGGTCCCTTTGGTACAGCAATGTCCAGCGTGAGCGTGGGGCCCACTGTCCCTCCGATTTGGGGATTGGCGATCAAGAGCCGCACATTGTTGATTGCGCCCACCCATCCGGTCCGCTCCTGGAATGCAACCGCCTTGAGCCACGAGTAGCGCACCTGCCCGACCATCATGTTGCCCACTCGCCGCTTCTTTGCCCGACTCTTGCTGACCGCGTTGGCAGTGAGGGCGATGGCTCCGGCAGCCAGGCCGACCACTGGATACCAGCCGCCGCCCTTGTCGTAGTTGGAGCATGCCACTGCGACGCGGCAGTCCGTGACAATGACCGAGACCTGCAGATCCTTCAGGCGAAGGACCTGCTTAGCCGGCCGACCGCCGTGGGCCGGAACCCCGACAGTCAAACCGCTGGCGGTGATCGAATGAACAGTCGGTCCGTCTGCTGGCTCAAGGACGACCGTGCTCGGCGACGGTCCGGGACCGGGAAAGAGATCTGAAGGAGGGGTGCCTTCTGGTTCCACATTCAAAATCGCGAAGAGCCCAGCTCCTGAACGAACTGGTTGATTCGGCGTTGATTTGGGCTGCTGGCTCTGCTGTCTGTAGTTGGGGTGGGTTTCAGGTGGATACCACTTCCCATCAGATGCTTCCCACCAGCCCAGTCCCTGTGCAGTATCACTCATTTCGATCCGCCATTCCTTGCCTCGCTCGCCGTCGCCATTTGCCTTGAGCGATTCGAGGTCGCTCACCCGCATGGTCGCAGATGTTCATGGTGCCGCTCAACACGCGAGTTCCCTGAGGGCAACTCCGTAGTGTTGTGTGCCCTTCTCTGACCACGCGATTTCACGGTCGCCATCCTCGATGGATGCCCTTCTAGCCCTTGTATGGGGTTGATGCATGGCCGTTGCTGCTTATCCCAGACCTGTCGACTGATCGCAGATGGCCGCAATCGGAGCCGCAGCTTGCATGAGATCGCCGATCGATGTCGAGCTACTGTTGGCAATAGATTGGAGCGTGGACGCCGAGCTCGAAACCGTGGCGTTCCCTGGGAAACGTGACGCCAATCCAGCGAGACTTCCTGCGTCGTCGAACACGATGTTGTCCGAAAAGTGGGAGCTGACCATGTCGGTGCTCAGTTGGCGGTAAGAAGAACAGAGCTGCTGCTCCGTGGATGGCCCCGAACGGACGCAGGCAGTAAGCGAGGTGGCGGACAGTCCGGCAGCTACCAGAATGGCTGCGGTCCGTCGCGCCCGGAACTTTCGGTCGTAGGTGCGACGACGGTTGTCCGTGGATATGGTCAGCGGATCCTTGGTTGTCATGGCGTCTCCTCTCATCGAGTTCGTCGCTACCAAATCCAGATGACTACTCGGCCACCCCTGTAGAGGTAACGGGCATACAGGCCGAACAGCGCGGTACCAGCAAGACCATCGATATGGCCGGTGAAGACGGTGGCGAGACTGAGCAGTGCGAAAATCGAGTAGTAGATCCACGCCTTCGATCGCTGGCGGCTCACGGGTTGAGTTTCCATCGGAAGCTCCCTCTCGTTGGTTGGCACTGGTTCCATGGGTCCATCATCAGGGGCCCAGGGATCAGGTGGAATGGGGAGGTCTCCCCTGAGTGAGGTCAAACGAGACCTAAAGACCTTCGTGTAATAGCGCGCGGACTATCTTCCGCAGGCCACCAGGTCATGACAGTGATCCAGGTGGCACGAGTCCGCAGGGTATTCAGCGAACGTCTTTAGCGCCGTCTTTTCGTCAGCCAGTCCGGTCAACGTGGGACGGCTAGGGCCCGAGCTCTATCGGCTTGCCATGGACTTGTCACTCGGAGGACCGAGCTATCCGGCTGGTCAGTCTCAGCACGCTTCCAACACGGCATCTTTCGACCGGATGGGACCTCATGGCTCGACGACGAATCACGGCTCCGGAGGTACCGTCCGGGCTGTGAGCAAGGCACTTGAGCTTCCTGTGTACTTGGGGCCTAAGGCGTGGCACAATCTCGAAGTCTCGGTGACCAATCACCATGGGCGGACAGGGAGGTTGAGATGAGCGACGTGTCCCAGGGCACCGGATGGTGGCAGGCGTCCGACGGCAAGTGGTACGCGCCGGAGATGCACCCCGACTACAGACCTCCTCCGCCCACGGCGGCCCAGGCGCCTCCGCTCCCGCCTCCACCTCCGTCATATCAATCGAACTCGTGGAGTCAGACCCCGCCTTCGGCTCCGGCGGGCCCCGCGCCTTCGGACCGAGCACCGTTCTCCTTCGACCTCAAGAGGTTCTCCCAGGCCGACCGGATCACAGGCGTCGCCACTGCCGTCCTATTCATTTCGCTTTTTCTGCCCTGGTATACCTACAGCTTCGGCATCGGTTCCATCTCCCTCGACGGTCTCTGGCACGGCTGGATGTACCTTTCCCTGCTCCTATGTCTGGCGACGATCGCTTACTTCGTGCTTCGCGCCGGATACGACGAGCTGCCGTTCAATCTTCCGATCACCGAAAGGCAATTGCTGCTCATCGCGACAGTTGCAAATGTCGTCCTGGCTCTCATCGCATTCCTCTCGAAGCCAGGAGGCCTGAACGGTATCGGCTGGGGATTCGGCGCGTTTCTCGGGCTGGCGGCAGCCGTGGCGGCGGCTGTCCCACAGGTTTCCCCGGCCCTGAAAGGCCGCAATCCCTGATTATTCGAAGTTCACCGATCAGCCGAACCTCTGAGCGGACTCGCCCACAAGTGTCCTGGTCAGTGGCAGTTCGCGGTCGGCAAGCACCTGTCGGTCGATAACGCGCCCAGAGCCGGCGTTCCGGGACACGTCGTAGTAGTGGTCCCTCGTCAGATTGGGACATGCCCGAGCCGGTGCTCGGACCGAGTGCTCCTGAGTGGTCGGAGCCAAGAGAGGGAAGACCATAGCGAGGGTGCTCGGCAACACAGTCAAGATCTGCTCTGGGGCTATGTCGGCCTTTGGGCCCTGTGGAAGCCCTTCGACTTTGACGTTGTTCTGCTCGGCTCTCCCGTCCTTTGCTACGCTGCGCCAAACCACTCACTGGCGGAGGGCGTGTGGACAACTTCTCGAAGGCCGACGAACTGGCCAAGCTGGCGGGCCTGCGGGATCGGGGTTTGATTTCGCAGAAGGACTTTGAGCGCCAGCGGAAGAGCTTGTTGAAGCAGCCCTGGGATTGGCGACGACCGCGATCGCTCATCGGCATCTGCGTGGCGTTGGTGGTCGCCATCGGTCTTGTGGGCGCCGTGGTCGTTGCCGCTGGGCGTAGTGCCCCGGCCAAGGTCACTGGCAAGGTCGCCTTCACTGACACGGCCGCGAATCTCGGGCAAGTCCAAACTGCGATCAGCTATGCCGAGAGCTACGTCGGTCAAAACTACCTCTCCGGCCAGTGCCTCTACTTCGTTTCCCTGGCCTGGAAGTCGGCTGGGCTGTCCATTGGCAGCAGCTACGACCCAGTGACCTACTGGGCAGGGGATCCAATGGGGTGGACCGAGCACTCGAGCCCGAGGGCATACAACGGGGCCCCAAAGGGAGCCCTCCTGTTCTGGGGAGCTAACCCGTGGAGCAGCGACGGGCACGTGGCCATTGCAGTGGACAACATCGGCGATGTGGTTTCCACTTCGGCATACCCCTACTACCACGGCGTGCACGACAGTCCAGACGTGCTGGAGTTCAACATCAGCCAGCGTCCGGCGACCACCTACGATTATCTGGGATGGATTATGCCGGGTGGAACTGTTCCGACAGCCCCAGCACCTTCGCCGCCAGCGACCTCGCCCCGGGCTACCACCGCGCCGACAGTCACGGGCACAGCGAGTGTTCCGGCCGGTACCAATTCGGTGCAAGGGACGGGCTCTGTGGCTGGAGCCAACGGCACTCAAGGAGGCGGCTCGATCAGTACGCCCTCTCCCACCCAAACTGCGAAGCCGCCCGCTTCCAGCTCCTCGCCTGCTCCCTCCAGCGGGTCGGCCGGAGGCGGCTCATCAAGTCCTGCTCCGGCACCGACCTCGACGTCCGCTACAGCGACTCTAAGTCCGTCCGCACCTGCTCCACCCACGGAGCCAGCCCCGCCGCCGACATGGACGGAATACGCCGGCGGGCCGAGCCACACCTGGACGAACTACACCAACGCCGGCGGAAACGAGGGGCCAACGATCCCGGCGAACCAGCCAATTCAGATCGCATGCAAGGTCCCTGGATTCGCGGTGGCCGATGGAAATACCTGGTGGTATCGGATCGCCCAAGCTCCTTGGAGCGACCAGTACTACGTCAGCGCGGATGCCTTCTATAACGATGGTGCTAGTTCAGGAAGCCTGAACGGCACGCCGTTTGTCGACCCTTCTGTAGCGAACTGCTGACGAACCAGTGAGGGTGACTTGTGAGCGCCCTGCGCCGGCCCTGCTTACGGTTGCTGGGTTGTGTCTGGCGGGTCTGTGGTGATGATGGCCTCCGCACTCCGCGTTGTCGAGCATCTGCTTCTCGCCGGCCGGGAAGGTGCTCAGGATCTTGCCCCGGGATCAGCGAGCTCGCCGCCGCCGGTGCTCCGAGCTGACTCGGACCACTCCTGCCCGCGGCTCCCCTGTCGGCGCGCCGACCGCAGTTGCCCCCGGTTCCGCCGGATCCGGCCGTGGTGCCCGAGTCCCAGCCGTCCGCCGCCGCGCTCACGCGCGGTTGTGTTTGACCGGCGCGACGCCTCATAGGTAGCGTTCCCCTCTACGGGACCAGCACCTCTGCGGTGCGGCGGGCGGACGGAGGGCGGATGACGAGGGGTCGAGGGCGGAGGCCGGTCTCAGGTGGCGGGGCGTGACGCCCACCGACGCGGCCACCGGTTGCGCCTACTGCCTGTGGCGGTTCGTCGACACCCCTCAGGACCCGACGGTCCTATGCGAATACTGCAAGACGCCGTACCACGTTGAGTGCTTCGAGGAGAACAGCGGGTGCGTGACCTTCGGGTGCCCGGCCTGGACGGCGGCCCAACGGGGCGAGCCCCTGCCGCCCCTGACCGCAACCGCCGCTGCTGCGCCCCTCATCGTCGGCGGCATCGGGACAGAGGCGGCCGACGACGAGAACGGCGGCGCGTGGTTCTGTATTCACTGCGGCCACCACGCGAACCGGGGCGACGCCTTCTGTGACCAGTGCGGCATCGACCTCGAAGTCACAGCATGAACCCCCGCCTGCGCCGTCTGGCGGCCGACTCCGAGATACTCCGCACCGAGTTCGCCGGTCACCCGAACATCACGGTGATCCCGCTGCGGCCTGAACCGTCAGACGCCTACCGGGTGGCCTACAAGCTCCGGGGGGTGGTGCTCTCGGCTGACGGGGAGACCGCATACGCCGACCAACACACGGTGACTGTCCAGCTGCCGGCCGGCTACCCCCGGGACAAACCTCTCGTGACCGCGGACACCGCCGTCTTCCACCCCAACTTCGGGGCCAATCCGGGCGAAGAGGTCTGCA
>Ga0181532_10003126_pt1 | contig 15038 bp, 11 predicted proteins | sample PEATcosm2014_Bin_33_FD_119768 | JGI IMG/M metagenome (GOLD analysis project Ga0181532, IMG submission 119768) | Peatland microbial communities from MTU Mesocosm Facility, Houghton, MI, USA - PEATcosm2014_Bin11_30_metaG | ecosystem: Environmental > Terrestrial > Soil > Wetlands > Peat | place...
CACGCAGGAGAGCGCCATGCCGCTCAGGATTGAGCCCATGGCATGCTCGCGGATGCCGAAGTGGAAGTTGCGGCCTGAGTGGTCGTCCTTCTCGAAGTCGCCGCCATCCTTGATGAGCGTTTTGGTCGAGGGATAGAGGTCGGCCGCGCCGCCGATAAGCCACGGAACCCTGGCAGCGACCGCGTTCTCAACCTTGGCACTCGAGTCGCGCGTGGCCATGCCCTTCGCGTCGGCCGGGAACGTTGGAATGTCTTTGTCCCAACCAACGGGTAGCTCCTGGTTGGACATCTGCTGCCACATCTTGGCGAGATCAGGATTCTGGGCCGCCCATGGTTGGTACTTTCCGTCCCACTCTTGCTCCCACTGAGCGCCGCGCTCAACTGCTTTGCCCATGTAGTTCGCCACTTCATCGGGAACAAGGAACTGCGCATCGGGCGGCCAGCCGTAGACGATCTTCGTCTTGCGGACTTCGTCTACTCCCAGCGCCTCGCCGTGGGCTTCCTTGGTGTCTTGACGGTCGGGAGAGCCCCACCCAATATGCGAATCGCAGATGATGAGCGATGGCCGATCCGGCTCTCTCTGTGCGGCCTTGATGGCGACATCTACCAGTCCGAGATCGTTGACATCGGTGACGTGCAGGATATTCCAGTGCCAGCCAAGGAAGCGGGTGGCGACATCGTCGGTGAATGCCAGCGAGGTGTGGCCTTCAATGGTGATGTGGTTGTTATCGTAAAACCAGATCAGGTTCGACAGCCCGAGATGTCCGGCGACGGATGCCGCCTCGTTGCTGACGCCTTCCATCAGGTCGCCATCGCCGCAGAACGCGTAAATGCGGTAGTCGAAGGGAGTGTAGTCGCCCTTGTGGAACTTGGCCGCCAGCCAGCGCTGGGCCATCGCCATTCCCACCGAATTGGACACGCCCTGGCCGAGCGGGCCGGTGGTGACTTCCAACCCGGGCACGTGATGGTATTCGGGATGCCCCGGAGTCTTCGATCCCCACTGCCGGAATTGCTTGATGTCATCCAGCGAGAGGTCATAGCCGGTGAGGTGCAGCATCGCGTACAGCAGCATGCAGGCGTGCCCGTTGGAAAGGATGAAGCGATCACGTCCCGGCCATTGCGGGTTATGAGGATTGTGTCTGAGGAAACGGTCCCACAACACGAAAGCCAGCGGAGCCAGCGCCATGGGAGTGCCGGGATGACCGCTATTGGCTTTCTGCACCGCGTCCATCGCAAGCGTGCGAATCGTGTTGATACAGAGGGTTTCGAGATTCTGCTGGGCGTCGGACTCCGAACCGCGCTGTACGGAAATATCTGCTTGACCACTCACCCGTTGCCGCCTTTCGTTTGCGAATTGTGATAAAAATTTCGGCCGATGTTCTGGAGAATCCCCACAGTTTATACCGTTGCCTGGAGCACCGCTTTACCCGGAAGTAGATTTCGTGAGGGACTTCTCCGCGTCAGTTTGCGTTGGTTGTTCGACTTCGACCGCGTAGTTGGTGCCTTGCCACTCCTGGTCCTGGGGCCATTTGAAGGTGAATCGCAACGGCGCTTTCTGCCCAGAATCAATGTGGATGTCGACATACTCGACACCTAAAGCCGTGGGAGTGGACCCGGTATCGCGAGGTGTGTTCCATTCGTCGTCGCTCCAGTGCAACTCGAAGGGCGACGATGCCTGGATCCGCAGTAAAGCTCCCGCCGTTACTCTGCGAACCTGGCGATTCATTTTCCATACTTCGATTACTGGGCGCGGATTGTTGTTGCAATAACGCGCGGCAACCGGGTCGATGCGACCAAAAATTTTATTATCCAACATCGAGCGCAGCAAGGTTACATACTCGGCATGCGCCCACAACAGCGGAATGGCCGCTCCTGTCGCTTTGCCGAAAAACATGTGCTCTTGCGGGATATCCGGCAGATCCCAGATCTGCTCGGGGAATAACCCGACGCCGGTGGCAAACGCCTCGGCCGCACGGATATACATGTCGATGTTGCGACCGGTCGCCAGTTCGTACGTCGCGCGTTCCAGCATGAGCAGCGGCCAGGCGTGGCCAACTCCCCACTTCTTGTACGAGGTACCGTCGTCGCGTTGACCATAGCCGTCGTGGTTGTATCGCTTCCAGCATGGTCCGCCCGGGAGATCGACCTTCAAGACCGCGTCGATGACCTTCAACGAGTCCTCGATGAGCGAATCACCCGGCCTGCGAACGCCAAAGCGGACCAACTCCAGGAAGCCGTGATCCACAATCTGGTTTGCGGGATACTGATAGCGATCGCCGGGCTTCTGATTAGCGAGAATCAGTTCGCCGCTATCGGGATCCTCATCGCCCACCGCGCCCTCGTGACTGACGGCGGGGTTGATGCGGATGTAATGCCGCTTGATTGCCGGCAGCAGCGTGCCCTGGTTCGTGACCGTCCACTTTTCAACGTGCGACTCGAGGAAGTCGGCGTAGGTACGCACGAAGTCCGCGGTATGCTTGTCACCACGGGACTCGAGCATCTCAGCGGCGCAGATCAGGGCAGCGATATTGACGGCGAGCGTGGAAGGCGAGTAGCCTCCCGCTTCTTCCCAACGGTCTTCGGGTGTGGCGGGACCTTCGCGGATCAGATAGGCGCAGGCCCGGCAAACCGTAATGTAGGGATCGAACTCGGCGAGCGCGTTGGCCTTCCACAGGCGCCATGCCAGGACAATGGGAAATGAAACCTCGTCCAGTTGCACGCCCGTCCAATAGGGATCGCCATCGATCCAGAAGTTCTGGTAAAAACCGCCGTCTTCGCGCTGGGCAATGGCCAGATAAATCATGGCCCGCAAGGGCGTAGTGGTATCGCCGGCAGCTAGAAGAGCTGTGGCGGAATGCACCATATCCCGGGTCCAGACCAGGTGATAGCCGCCCAGTTCGTCATCGCTTTTGTCTTCGCCCCAGGGAATGCTCAGGCTGGCGATCATGGCTCCGGGATAAATCTTGTCCTCGTGTGCCAGCAGGAGATTGATGCTGCGAGCGAATAAACACGAGGCGGTCTCGGAGACCTTGTCGTGGTTCATGTCGATGACAGCCAGCCGCTTGCGCGTGCGGTGCCACTGCTCGATGAAAGTGTGCACATTGGATTGAAATGGCACACACAGGGATTGGAAGAGGGTGGCGCCCGCCGCGTGGGCGGTGCGGCCGAAGGCCAGGCCGAGAGTGAACTCGTTACCGTGCACCAAGTTGATCTCTCCCGTGAGCGCGACATTTCCGTCCAATGCGGAATCGTATTCCCAATCCATCTTCAGGTTGTGTGCCAGGTCGGTCCAACCGTCACTGATACCCACGTAGCCGCAGGAAAGTTTGCTGAACCCTACCTTCGTTCCGATCGCCATGTGTACATTGTCGCGATATGCAATCAGGAAATGCCGGCCTTTCGCTGCCAGTACGTCTGCATTGTTGTGCCATCCGCCAATGTTCAGGTGGGGAGCGCAAAGCACATAGAGGTGCAGGCGTCCCTGCCACTCCGGCGCAGGGTTGAACTTCGTATGGATCAGCAGGCAGTTGAGGTGAGGATCGGCGATGATCTGCTTCTCAATCGAGTAGCGTCCGTCGGGGTCTGTGTTGGTGATCTTAAAACCCAGCGCTCCGGGATCGAGAAGCTCAACTTTACTGACGGTGTTGCGCCGCTCATCGTGAAAAAATGTCTCACCATCGCTGACCATGTACTGCAAATCCCGAATCTGCGGGGAATCAATGGTCGGATAGTAAATCTCAGTGTTGACACCGTTGGCTAGCGTGTACCAGATGCGGCTGGAAACAGCATATGCGGTGCCAACTGCATCCTTGGCTCCGCCCGTCCAACGGGGCTCGATTCCGGGAGCACCTGGGGCTGGATTTCTACCGGTCAAGATGGATTTCTCCTCGTGTAAGTCTGCGGGATGTCCTAAACCCGCACAGCAAGCTGAAATTCCACGTCAAGCGCGCTGTCTATTCTTAACCCGAGCCAGCATTAACCGCCTAGTGGAGTCACGAAATGTTCACGAATCCCTGGGCAAGTCTGAAAGGGGCCCGGAAATGTGCATTCACCAGACGTGCTGGCACCCGATGCAGGCGCGTTGGAAGTGTACCGCGGGCGTCAAGCACGCATGAAACTCGATTGTCGTGCGAGGCAGCTGACGGCCCAGGACTGTCAAAAAAAATGGGAACTTTTGATTCTGGTATCATGAAACACAAGCAGGATGTGGCAAGAAAGTGCTCCCAACTTGCCGGTGTGGGTATTGGTCAGCAGTAATACTCTCCCATCACGAAGCGCCGTAGGCTGGTGGGCCCTTTCTCTTTACGCGCCAAGTCGTCATGACGAGTGAAGTGGTTGCATCTCGTCGCCAGCTCCCGTGCTAACTGGGGGTTCTGGTGCCGACGACGTAAGTGGCGCAATACTCCAGGTTGCTTAGCGAATTGCGCCGATATCACCCAACGGCAGTTGAGCTGTTGCGGGCGGGCCATATTTACAAAGGAAATGGAGGACAACAAAGTGCAGATCGCGATCGCTTCCGATGAAGCCGGGCATGATGCCAAACAGCGGCTTGCCGCGAAACTGATTACCACCGGACATGAGGTTACTGATGCCGCGCCGCCAGTGCAGGGTCAGAGCCGTCCCGACTATGCCGAGCAGGTTGCGCTCTCGGTGCTGCGGCACGACACCGAGCGCGGCATCATCATCAGCAGCCGAGCTGTGGGAGCGTCGGTTGCCGCTAATCGCGTCCCTGGAGTCCGGGCCGCGCTTTGTGGTGACGCGCATTCCGCTCACGTGGGCGCCAAAATCGAGGGAATGAACGTTTTGGTTCTGGCGCTGCATTCGTTGGAGGACGATCATGCGCAAGAAGTGGTCGACGCCTATCTGAATGCCACGCTAGCTCCTATTGAAGTGGTGGGTGGGTTACCGCCTCGCCGCTTGCAGCGCGTGTTTTCCTATATCCGGGAGAACGTGGCCCGCGGATTGTCGGTAAGCGAGCTGGCACAAGTGGTGGGCATGAGTCAGTATTACTTCTCCAAGCTGTTCAAGATGAGCACCGGCATAACTCCTCATCAATACGTGATGCGGCAGAGGGTGGAGCGTGCTCAGGAACAGCTGCGCGAGAGCCGAATCGCCCTGGCCGAGATCGCCAGCCAGGTTGGATTCGAAACCCAGAGTCACTTCACCAGTGTGTTTCGCCGCCTGGTAGGCGCGACCCCCAAGCGTTATCGGGAAATGCATCAGGCCAGCCCACTCGTGTCCGTTCCATCGCAGGAAAGGCCCGAAGAGCAGAAGTCCGCGACGGCAGCATAAGGCGATTACAGTCGCATACAATAACACCGGCGCGACCTTGGTCGCGCCGGTGTTATTGTGCCGCGTGAGGCGAGGAACTACTGCTGTTGCGGCCGGGCGACCGGCCTCCTCATTTTGGTTGTGGGGTTGGGCTTCAGCGCGCCAGTCTGCGTCGGCATGAGCTCATTGAGCAGCCCGTCGGCGTGATAGATGTTGCGCAGAGCCTCGGTAATCGAGCGGCTGTCAACTTCCACCGCGCGCGCTACCTTGTCGCTATAGGCGAAGTTCCAAACCAGCGATTCGATATTGCCGTCGAAGATAATGCCGACAACCTCGCCCGCCTTATTGATCACGGGACTGCCGGAGTTGCCGCCGATAATATCGGGCGTGGAAACCGTATCGTAGACCGTTTGCAGGTTGATGGCTGGCTTGTACTTGATCCAGCTATCCGGAAGCTGATACGGCGGCTTGCTGCCATGCTGCGCGGCGTGCTCGTAGGCTCCGCCCATGGTGGTGAACCACGATACATCCTTGCCGTCGAGCTTGTAGCCTTCGACCGAGCCATAGCTTAGTCTCAGCGTGAAGGTCGCGTCCGGCGGCACACTCAGGCCTTTCTGCGCGAACAGTGCCTTGCCGATGTTGCCGCCACTTTGCCGCAGCACCGCCTGGACCTGGTTCTCACCGCGATTATGGACGGCGGCGGCGTCCGGCTCAACTTCCCGCATCATCACGATCATTGGATCGGTGCTGGCATTTACCGCCGCCACACCACCTTCATAGAGCTGCTTGCGCACGGCAACATCCTGCAGCTTGGTGCCGTCGATCAATGCTTTGGCACGCTCGTCGGGAGTCTTGCCGGCCAGCGCTTTCCGGACGTCAGGATTGTCGGCGCCCAGTTCATCCCGCATTTCCGTCAGGCTCTCGCTCAACAACACTTGCTCCAGGGGCTTATAGATCGGCGCCGTGGAGAAGAGCTGCTGCTCCAGGGTTGGCAGTTGCGAATCCTGATAGTCGTGCATGCGTTGATTGCTGGGCATCTGCTTTTCATACGCAGCGCGGACGATGTAGCGAGCGTAGCGCGCCAGATCGCCGCGGAAACCGCCCATATTGTCGAGATACGACAGTTGCTTGTAAATCTCCTTCTGTACATCGACCGCCTTGGCGATTTGCGCCCAGGGGTCGCCGAACTCCTGCTTGCGCTGCGGATTGGATTCGACGAACTCCTGCAGGCTCTTCTCGTCGGCGGCTTTGGTTGCCATCACGTCCTTGTCCTTCAATCCATCTTCGTAACCGGTGATGGCCTTGAAGGAATTCTGCAGTCCGAATACGTCGCTCTGCGCCTCGCGCTCGTTCTCTGCCGATTGCGCCCCAAACTTCTGCAGCACATCAACCCGGCGACTGAGGGATTTGAGCTGAAGCGGGTACTGGTAGTCGCGCAGGAACCCGAGCTGGTCCGTGGTGAGCAAGCGATTGGTGCGGCCAGGATGTCCGGAAACGAAAACCAGTTCGCCGGCGCTCGCGCCATTGGGCGACCACCTCAAGTAGTTCTGGGTCTTCGCCGGCGCGCCATTTTCGTACGCGCGGAAGAACGAGATGTCGAGATCGTAGCGGGGATACTCGAAGTTATCGGGATCGCCGCCGAAGAAAGCGATATCGAACTCCGGCGCGAAAACCAGCCGGATGTCATCGTACTTCTTGTACTTGTAGAGGTTGTACATCGCTCCGGAATAGAACGTAACAACGTCGCAGCGGATATCGCCGCCGGAACATTGCTTCTCCAACGACGCTATTTCCTGGCGCTGCGCCTTGCCGGCATCGGCGGCGGCCATTCCCGGCTTCACCGAGGCGTTCACCTTCGCGGTGACGTCTGAGATATCTTCCAGCACCACGAACTCCATGCCTGGGCACTTGGCTTCATCGGCGCGGGTGGGTGCGTAGTAACCCATTTTCATGTAGTCCTTACCACTGGTGGAAAGGTCGTGAATGCACTCTTGCGCGATGTGATGATTGGTAAAGATCAGCCCGTCCGGCGAGACAAACGACGACGAGCCATTCGGGGCGCGGGCAGAGGAAAGCCGAACATGATCGAGCCACGCCTGGTCGGGCGCGAATCCGTACTTCGCTTGTACTTTGTCTTTGGGAAATGCATTGAACAGCCACATGCCTTCATCGGCGTAAATTGAGTTGCCGAGAAAGAGCACAAGGAGAGAAATCAGAAGGGCAGTTCTTTTCAACATGAGGACTCCGGGGGCGGAGAATCCGCGCCAGTTGGCTGCAATTATGTCCGGCACAGGGAGCTCCGGACGGGTAACCAAACCCTTGACTATAAACTCCCTAAGAGGTGGAGGCAATGACATAGCGGTAGATACCCGCTTGCGTCCGCCCTGGCTTGGCCGTCACCTTTACAATAGAAACCTGTGATCCCAGCTTCAGTGAAACTGGAAACTCGAAACTTGAAATTCATTATTCCGACAATCATTCTCGTTATGACGATTACCGCATTCGCCCAGCAACCACCACTCACTGCGCCACAAGCCATTACCGACCCTACCAAGCTCGAGAGCAAGACCGTTGCCGACATGCAGGCGTTCTCCATCGAGAAGCTCTACATGACGCGCCAGATGGGCGGCTCGACGTGGTCGCCCGACGGCAAGCAAGTGGCCTTCATCTCCAATATCAGCGGGCGCAACAACCTGTGGCTGGTGCCGGCAGCTGGCGGCTGGCCGACGCAGTTGACCATCAGCGACCAGCGGCAGGCCCAGCCGGTGTGGTCGCCAGACGGTACGTGGATCGCCTACACCTCCGACCACGACGGCGACGAGCAGTGGGACATCTTCCTGGTTTCGCCTAAGACCGGCGACGTAGTGAACCTGACCATCTCGCCGGATTCGGCCGAGGTCGAGCCCGCGTGGTCGCCCGACAGCAGCCAGCTCGCCTACACCACCAAGCCGAAGACTGGATCGAGCTACGAGATCGACATGATGGATGTGACCACACGGCACCTTCGCCACCTGACAAAGAACACGCCGAAGGAGCTGAGCAACCACCACCCCATCTTCTCGCGTGACGGCAAGTTGATCGTCTACACGCAGTCGCACGCCACCGGGAAAGATGCCAACGTTTTTGTGCTCGATTTGGCCGGCGGCCAGAGCACGAACTTGACGCCGCATGAGGGCCGGCACAACTACCACGCTGCCGATGTATCGCCGGATGGCAAGACCGTGCTCATTACCTCCGACGCTCACAATGGCTACGAGAATGTAGGACTCGTCGATATCGCAACGAAAAAAATCGACTGGTTGACCGATGAGAAGTGGGAACTCAGCGCGGGCGGTTTCTCGCCCGATGGGAAGTCGCTCACCTGGACTGCCAACGTCGATGGCACGACGAATATTTATTCCTATGACATCGCCGGCCATCACGCGGAGGCGCTGCCGATTTTGCCGGGCGTCAATTTGCTGGGCGGCGATCCGGCCGCTTACACGCGCGACGGATCACGGCTGCTGTACTACTACAACGGCGCCAACGCGCCCAGCGATCTGTGGGTGTATGACATCGCGTCCAAGCAATCGCAGCAGATTACGCACTCGCTGGTCGGCGGGCTGCGCAGCGCCGACATGGTCAAGCCCTACCCGGTGCACTATCCCAGCCGCGATGGCTACTGGACGATCTCGGCGTTTGCCTATGTTCCAAACAACATTCAACGCAACGGCAAGTTTCCTGCGATCGTCTACATTCACGGCGGGCCGGCGGTGCAGTCGGTCGACTCGTTCAATCGCTTCATCCAGTACATCGTGAACCAGGGATACCTGGTGATTGCGCCGAACTACCGCGGCTCGACCGGATACGGCAAGCAGTTTGTCGATGCCAACATGGGCGATGCCGGCGGCCAGGAGTTGAACGATGTGCTCGACGCGGGAGAGTGGATCAAGAAGAGCGGCTTCGTCGATCCCAAGAAGCTGATCGTGATGGGCGGCAGCTACGGTGGCTATCTCAGCATGATGGCGGTGACGAAGGCTCCTGATATGTGGGCCGCAGCGGTGCCGATTGTGCCGTTCGTCAACTGGTTTACAGAGATCGCCAACGAAGATCCCAGCCTGCGCGAATATGATCTCGCGACCATGGGCGATCCGGTGAAGAACAGGGCGCTGTACGAAGACCGTTCGCCGATTAACTTTGTCGACCAGATCAAAGCGCCGGTGCTGCTGTTGGCGGGAGCGAATGATCCGCGCTGTCCGGCGTCAGAAGCGCAGCAGGTGGCCGATGCCGTGAAGAAGCGCGGCGGAGTCGCGCAGTTGAAGATCTACACGGATGAAGGCCACGGCTTTGCGCGGGTGGAAAACCAGATTGACGCGTACCAGCGCGTGTCGGATTTTCTGAAGGTGCACGTGCCGTCGCCGGGGTGTGGGTGCTCGGTGTATGAGTGAAGCTCTTCGCTGTTAGCTCTTCGCGACGTCTGGGGTGTCATCCTGAGCGGAGCGAGGTCGCGAAGCGGGCGAGCGCAGTCGAAGGACCCCTATGCCTGCGTAATAGGGGTCCTTCCACTCCGGCGGCCAACAGCGGGCCGCCTCCGCTCAGGATGACACCAAAGAAAAAACCCGCCAGAAGACTATCGCGTGCCTACTGCCTCGCCCACCTCATAGATGCTGTACCACGGTGTAGCAGCCTTCAGAGCGTTGTTCACGTTGTTGATGTTTTTCACGCCTTCGTCCTGCAGCCACGCTTCGAAAGCCTTGCCGCCTTGCTGCGCGTAGATCGGAATGCCGTCCTTCCAAGTCGCGCGGCCGCAGAGCACGCCATTGAACTTCACGCCTGACTCGGCGGCGAACTCCAGGTCCTCGATGAACTCGGGGTTGCTGACGCCCGCCGACAGGTAGATGAACGGCTTGCTGGTCGTAGACGCTGCGGCGCGATAATGTCCCAGCGCTTCCTGCTTGTTGTAGACCTTCGTCCCCTTGAACGAGCGCGAGCCCTCGACGAACTGCATATTGATGGGAATTTCCACCTTCAGCACGTCGACGTTATAGCGATCCTTGGAGAATTCCTCCATCGACTTCGCGACGACCTCGGGCTTCAGCTTGGCGAACTCCGCGCCCTTTTCGTCCATGCCTTCTTTGTAGCCGACCAACTCGAGGAAGAACGGAATATCGTTGGCGCGGCACTCGTCGCCGATGCGCTCCGTCCACGCGTGCTTCAAGTCGTTGATCTTCGGATCGTCGTAGGGCGTGTAGTAGAGCAGGATCTTGACGCAATCGGCGCCGGCTTCTTTCAGCCGCTTGGCAGACCACAGGTCGAGCAGGTCAGGCAGTCGGCCCGGCAACTGCTTGTCGTAACCGGTCTTCTCGTAGGCCAGCAACAGGCCGGAGCCTTTGGCGCGACGGCGGGCAGCCGGCAGTCCCCACTCGGGATCGAGCAGGATGGCGCTGGCATGTTTGGTGAGGACTTCGGTGACGTAAATCTTGAACTCTTCCAGTTGTTTGTCGCCGGCATCGGCGCCCAAGGCTTTCTTCAGCGAGCCGCGCTGGTCCATGGCAGCGGCGGCGATGACGCCGCGATCGTTGGAAACATTCTTCATGCCCGCGAGTTTTCCAGGAGTCAATTTCATGATGAGACCTCCACGGGCAGATCGCCCGATTCGATAGGTAAAGGGTTAAAGTGCAGTCCCGCAGAGAGCGGACGGGCCCGAGAAGTGCGGGACAGCAAATTCTAAATGAATCCGGAGACGCACGCGAGGGGATTACTGAGGCGGTTTCGGTTCAGGCTGTGAGGCATCCGATGGATTCTTAGAGGGGTTGTAATAGAAATGAATTCGCAAGGCAAGGTAAGGGCCATGGAACTTGTCCGGCAATGCCGCGAACGGGACGCTATATTCGATCCCTCCCCAAGCCGCTTTATCCAGCTCGGCGTCACCCGAGGGACCAACGATTTTCATCCCATCAACCTGCCCGTTCCTCAGAATGACAAACTCTATCGATACGGCCCCCTTTTTCAACTCGGGCAGGTGGGCTTCCGTTGGTATGAGCTGATACCAATTTTCGCGGACGGACTGGAGCACCTTCGAAAGATACGGCCCGAGATCAGCGATTCGATCCCCTGCCGCGCAGTAGCGTGTTTTTTGGAATGGAGCCGCTTCCGGGACAGCACAGCTTAGGATACCTTTGACAAAGCAAGCTTCACGTTGGCGGGCAGCCGGAGAGCGATGAAGTAATCTGCTGGATAGAGATAGTCCTCGCCGGACTCGTCTATAACGCGCACCAGATTGTGGTTCGCCGCGGAGGCGTCCCGCACCGCGGAATACAGTTTTCGCAGCTCAAGAGAGGCCGGGTAGCCTTCATTGCGCACACAAAGCACGAATGCCTCGCGATTACTTTTCTTGCGCGAGGAGCCGTTTGATTTTGAACTCTTTCTTGCCGATACCATGCGCTTCATACCAATGTAACTCCGCCATCACCTGCGCGCCATCGCTAAGTTTGATGCTTGCGAGACCTTTCAGCTTCCGCCAAGATCCGCGGCCATAGGCTTTCCACAACCGTTTGCGCTCGCGAACTCCCACACCTGCGGCGATGATTTCAATCTGCGTGATCTCGCCGATAATTGCGAAATGCATCCTGATAATTGTAGCCGCTGCGCGCTGGCACCTACTGCCGCAACGGCAACCCGCTCAGCACTGCCTGTTGTCGTGCGACCAGCGCTTCAATCCCCTGGCGCGCCAACGATAGCATCTTGGCAAACTGCGCATCGTCGAAGGGGCGGCGCTCCGCCGTGGCCTGCACCTCGATGAGTTTCTTGCTGCCGGTGGCGACCACGTTCATGTCGACATCGGCGCGCGCGTCCTCTTCGTAGCACAGGTCAAGCATGATCTCGCCATCGACGATGCCGATGCTGGTGGCGGCGACGTAGTCGCGAATGGGAGCGACCGTCATCGTGCCCGTCTCGACCATGCGGCGCATCGCCAGTCCCATGGCGACGAACGCTCCGGTGATGGATGCGGTGCGCGTGCCGCCGTCGGCCTGGATGACGTCGCAGTCGAGGAAGATGGTGCGCTCGCCCAGCTTCTGCATGTCGGTGACGGCACGCAGAGACCGGCCAATCAGCCGCTGGATCTCGTGGGTACGTCCTCCGGCGCGGCCCTTGGTCACCTCGCGCGGCGTGCGAGTCAGCGTGGAGCGCGGCAACATTCCGTACTCGCTGGTCACCCAGCCCTTGCCGCTGTTGCGCAGGAACTGCGGCACCGAGTCTTCGATGGTTGCGGTGCAGATGACGCGCGTGTTGCCGAGCTCGATAAGGCACGAGCCTTCGGCGGTGGAGATGAAGTCGGGGATGATGTTCACCGGCCGCATCTGGTCGAGCGAGCGATTATCAGAGCGAAAGATCATAGTAGTTGTCAGTGGCTAGTGTTCAGTTAAGAGCTGTCAGCCTTCAGCCGTCAGCTATCAGCTGTCATTAAGCTGTCATCCTGAGCGCAGGCGCGCCTCGTTTGCGCGCCGGAGTCGAAGGATCTCTATTATCTCAAGGAATCCTGAAGCCTTACGATCCACAGACGAGCTCCTAATCCCTAATTCCTTCTTCCAAATCCACGTGCTCGACGTTGTCTACCTGGCGTCCGAGGAATCGCGTCGCCAGGCGCTTGAACTTGTCTGTCGAATCGGTCACGTAGAAGCGGAAGGTGCGATGAGCGGGCGGCAATCCTTCTGCGGTAGAGGTCCTTTGACTTCGTTCGGACGCTTGCGCGACCTCACTCCGCTCAGGATGACACATCAAATTTTGATCGACCATTTGCTTCACCACCCGCGCAGTCGATTCCGCCGAATCCACGATTTGCATCGACTCCGGTACGATCCTGCGCAGCAGCGGCGCGATCAGCGGATAATGCGTGCAGGCCAGCACCAGAACGTCAGCGCCGTCGGTAGCCTGCGTCGTTGCCTCGCCCAGATAAATTCGCGCCACCTGCTCGGTCACGGGGTGCTCAATCCATCCCTCCTCGACCAACGGGACAAACAGCGGGCAGGCTTTCTCCAGCGATTGCAGACCGTGGCGTTGCAACGCATCGCGATAGGCGTGGCTGCTGACGGTGGCTTCTGTCGCGATCACAATGGCGGCGCGCTTCTTGCTGACCTCGGCTGCCATGGCCGCGCCCGGCTCGACAACCCCGACAACCGGCACATGCGCGGCGGCTTTGATTTGCGGCAGTGCCAGCGCGGTCGCAGTGTTGCACGCGATGACCAGCAGATCGATATTCTGCTTCTCCAGAAAGCGCGTCGCGCCGATGGCGTAGCGCGCGACCGTTTCGGCCGACTTGGTTCCATAGGGCAAGCGGGCCGTGTCGCCGAAGTAGAGATAGTGAGCCGGCAACTGCTCGGCGATGGCCTTTAGCACGGTGAGGCCGCCGACGCCCGAGTCGAACACTCCTATGCGAGGTAATGTCACTACATGTCCTTTATGGTATAGTTAAATTATTGTTTAATAAACAACTTAACTGCGTATGTAAAGATTTGTACACATTTTGTACACGCCTGTGGTAGATTCATCCCGCCATGTTGACCGAGGTCTTCTCCCGCCATTCTGCGGACTGTCCCCACCGCAACAACCGTTACTACAAGAGATGCCGTTGCCGGAAATGGATCGCCTTCATCGGGATGCGTAAGCGCGTCTCCGCGGGAACCCGCTCCTGGGAGCAGGCAGAACGCAAAGCGCGGGCACTAAGCGATGATTCCCGGCCACTCAGTCAGACAGTAGGCGAAGCCGCGAGGCTCTTTATTGAAGACAAAGAGCAACAAGATGGCTCCGAAGTTGGACCGCCAAGTTTCGTCGGGAGTTAAACCAACTGGTCGACTTCTGCGTCCAGCAATCCATCGCCACGGTATCCGATATCACACTGCAACATCTGGAGGATTTCCGCAAGACGTGGACGGGCAAGGGAAGTACCCGCAGCACACGGCAGGCGCGTCTGCGCATGTTCTTTCGCTACTGCACGAAGCACAAATGGTCGGGCGAAAACGTGGCGGCCGATCTGAGCAGGATCAAGATCGAGCCCACAGAGACTCTCCCCCTCAGCCGCGAGCAGTTTGCAGCGGCACTCAAGGCGGCCGCTGAGTACCATCCCCGAGGGAAGGAAAGTGCATGGCGCCGTCAGAGAGCTACAGCCATGCTGCTGCTCTGTCGACACTCGGGACTGCGTATCAGTGACGCGGCCAGACTGCAGCGGTCAAAGCTGTTGCCGAACGATGCGCTTTTCCTGCGCACAACCAAGACCGGGCAACCGGTCTACGTTTTGCTCCCGTCGGCGAGTCGCAGCGTGATTGCGTTCACAGCGTGGTCGAGTTTCGCTCATGCCGCACTCATGGGCACCCAGGCATGTCGCAACATGGTCGCACGTGGAGAACTGATTGGGGTGGCTGTTCTTGTGATCATCGGCGTTGTCTTAATTGCGCTCGCACCACCGAAGCAGCTTCTGGAGTCAGCGTCACGCCCGGGCCAATTCCATTCACGTTGACGGGTCGTTGCCGAACGGTAGAAGCGGCAGGTCCCCAGTTCGACGTCCTTTTTCTAGGCTATTCAGAAATGCTTCGAGGACGGTAGGTAACGACAAACGCCTACGGGTCCCGGAATCCACTCGGTCGTATAGTCGGCAAACCGCCGACTGAAAGCGGACGACACGCCGTAAGTCACAAGAAAGCGGGGCCACCGTTGAACCGGATTGAATAATCTGTGACTTGCGACAAGGTCAGCGATATCGTTCAAGAGAGCGCGGCCGCAGCTACGACCCTA
>Ga0181532_10003127_pt1 | contig 15033 bp, 9 predicted proteins | sample PEATcosm2014_Bin_33_FD_119768 | JGI IMG/M metagenome (GOLD analysis project Ga0181532, IMG submission 119768) | Peatland microbial communities from MTU Mesocosm Facility, Houghton, MI, USA - PEATcosm2014_Bin11_30_metaG | ecosystem: Environmental > Terrestrial > Soil > Wetlands > Peat | place...
AGGAGTTGCTTGATGCTCTTGACCACGCTGATGGTGTTGGCCCCGGGCTGGCGTTGCACATTCAGGATGACGGCAGGGGTCTGATTCATCCACGCTGCCTGATTACCGTTCTCTACGCCATTCACGACGTTGGCTACGTCGGTCAGCATTACGGGCGCGCCGTTACGGTAGGCAACGACCACCTTCCGATAGTCATCGCTGGTGATCAGTTGGTCGTTGGCGTCGATCTGGTAATCCTGGCGCGGTCCATCGAAGTTCCCTTTCGCGGCGTTCACACTGGCCTGGGTTAGCGCCGCGCGAAGATCCTCCAGGTTGAGGCCGTAGGATGACAATGCCGTAGGGTTGGCTTGAATGCGCACGGCTGGTTTTTGTCCGCCGCTGATGGTCACCAGGCCGACCCCGCTAAGCTGCGAGATCTTAGGCGCTAGCCGCGTGTCCACAAGGTCCTCGACCTGAGAAAGCGGCATGGAACTTGAGGTGATGGCCAGGGTCAGCACCGGGGCGTCGGCTGGATTCGTCTTACTGTAGATCGGAGGCGCGGGCAGAATGGATGGCAAAAGACTCTGCGAGGCATTGATGGCAGACTGTACCTCCTCCTCAGCCACGTCAATATTCAGACTGAGGTTGAATTGCAGCACAATGACGGAAGTGCCTCCGGAGCTGGTGGAGGTCATCTGGCTCAAACCCTGCAACTGGCCGAATTGACGCTCGAGTGGCGCCGTCACCGTGGTCGCCATTACGGTCGGGCTGGCTCCGGGATAAAACGTGAGCACCTGAATGGTCGGATAGTCGACTTCCGGCAATGCGGAGACCGGCAGTTGGGTATAGCCAACAATACCGACCAGGAGGATGGCAGCCATCAGCAAAGAGGTGGCTACCGGCCGCAAGATAAACGGACGAGATGGACTCACGGTGCGCTGCTCCCGTTTGTGCTGGCTGCAGCAGGCTTGGTCGAAGCAGGCTTGGTCGAGACAGGCTTGGTTGAATCAGGCTTGGTCGAAGCCTGGTTGGGAGTGACGACTGCCACGTTGTCCTGCAACTTGTCGAAGCTGCTGTTGGCGAGAACGTCCCCGGGATTGATGCCGTCCACCTGCGTTACACCACCGTCCGTAGCTCCTGGCTTTATGCTGCGCGTGTGCGCGATATTGTCTTGAATCACATAGACGAACGATGCCTGGCCATTTTGTTGAATGGCGGATGCTGGAATCAGCGTCACCCCCTGCAACGTATTCACCAGCAGCCGCGTGTTCACAAACTGGTTGGGAAAGAGCGCATCATTCTTGTTGTCGAAGAGCGCTCGTCCTTTTACTGTGCCCGTCGTAGTGTCGATCTGGTTGTCGAGCGTGAGCAGTTTCCCGCTGGCAATTTTGGTCTGCGCAGTGCGATCGAAGGCATCAACGGGAAGCTTGGCCTTCTTGCGGAGACGAGCCTCGACCGGGCCGAGACTGTCTTCCGGTATGGTGAAAATTGCGGTGATGGGATCCAACTGCGTAATGATTGCGAGGATTGTGGTTCCTGAAGATTGCACCACGTTGCCCGGATCAACCAACCGCAAACCGACTCGGCCAGCGATGGGCGCAGTGATGTGGCAGTACTCGACCTGAATCTGTTCAAACTGCACAGTTCCCTGGTCGTTCTTGACTGCGCCCTCGTCCTGCAGCACCACCTTCTCCTGGTCATCCAGGATTTGTTTCGCAATGGCGTTGCGTGCCCATGCGGCACGGTAGCGTTCCAGGTCCATTTGTGCTTGGGCGAGCAGGTTCTGGTCGCGCTCCAGTGCGCCTTGCGCTTGTAAGAGCATCGCTTGGTACGAACGCGGGTCGATGTCAACCAGAGGATCGCCCTTGCTTACCAACTGACCCTCCTTATAGTGCACGGCGACGACGAGCCCATTCACCTGGCTGGAAATCGAAGCGGTATAGACCGGAGTGACCGTACCGATGGAGTCCAGGTAAACGCCGATGTCCCCTTTCTTGGCGGTCGCGGTTGTAATCGTGATCTTCGGCGGCGGGGGCGCGACTTTTTTCGTCGCATCGTGATGGTGCCATACGAATGCAACCACGACGGCGAGCAACAACACGATTCCGAGGATGATCCACAGTACTTTATGTCGGTGGGAATCCGCGCCGCCATCGGAGAGTTGATGGCCAAGCTCGATGTGGGGCGGTTGATTCGTATCAACGGTCAAAAGGGATCTCCTTCTTCGGCTCCGGAATTTCTCAGAATTATAGCCGTGGAAAAGGGCTTGCAACTCGCAATCGTGATGCCCTACGCCCTAGCCCGCAAAAGTGCGAAGTGAGCAATTCTGCACAGTATTTCGAGAGGGATCGGGCAAATCTGATGGGTAGCTCAGACAGCAGCGAAGATTCGGCGGCCACGCCAGCAGCCATAAGTACTAGCTACGTCCGCGTGTGTTTAACACAATGAACAGAGGCGGAAGGGGGGACGGGTTCTCCCTTGCGTTGTTCTGATCGGCGTCGATCTTCCCGACTTGGGGATAACAATTCTCAGAGGTCCGCTAAATTCTCTCGGTGCGGTCTTTCCAGTAGGGTTCACGGAGGATACGCTTGAGGGTTTTCCCGGCGCTACTGCGGGGAAACTCCTCCTTGATCACGACCGCGCTGAGGCGTTGATTCTTGGCATCGACGCGCTCATTGATCCAGTCGCAGAGCGCCTCTGCGGTGATCGCGTTCGGTTGGGTCAGAATCACGGCAGCGAGTGGCGCTTCTCCCCACTTCTCGCTGGGAATGCCAAACACCGCGGCTTCCCGAACTGCCGGATGCTGCACGATGATTTCCTCAATGTCCTTGGGGAAAACATTGGTGCCGCCGCTGATGATCATGTCTTTCTTTCGGTCGACGAGGTAGAGAAACCCGTCTTCATCGACATATCCCAAGTCGCCCGTGTGCAGCCAGCCATCGATGATTGCCTGGGCAGTCAGATCAGGTCGCTTGTAATAGCCGGGCATTAGCGCCGGGCCGCGTCCCACAATTTCCCCGACTTCTCCCGGCGCCGCTTGCTTCCCCTGCGCATTCACAATCTTCATTTCAAAAAACGGCTGTGGGGGACCGACGGAAGTGGGCTTGGATGCGTAATGATTCTTGTCGAGAACCGTCATGAAGCCTTCGGTCAGGCCGTAGAGTTCATAGAACCTACCCGGCAGGCGGCGATTCAGTTGCTCTTTATGCTCCAAATGCAGCGGAGCGCCAACCGTGCCGATCATTTCCAGGGACTGCAGCGCTTCCGGCGAGAAGTACGGTGAGCCCAGCAGAGCGACGATTTGCGATGGAACCATCATGACGTGCGTGACTTTCTCACGCTCGACGGTATCGACGAACTTGCGCGGATCAAAACTTTTATGCAGAACGTACTTCGCGCCGAGATACATCGCCGGCATGAGCGTGAGAAATGCGCCGGTGAAGACGATGGAGCCGGAGTGGAGTACCACGCTCTCTGGGCTGATGCGGAACGAGGAAGCAAATTGCAGGCAATAGTGGGCGCGGATGTAGTGGGTGTGGACGATTCCTTTGGGCGCCCCGGTTGTGCCGCTGCTGTAAATAATGTTGTAAGGATCGCTATCTGCAATTTCGGTTGGTAAAGGCTCGGAGTAGCTGGCTTGAAGCGTCAGTTCATCGTAGCTTCTAAATCCTGGAAGGCGCGACGATCCGGTGACGATGAAGCGCTCGTCCGCAACGTTGGGCAGGTCAGGCTTGATCGCAGTAAGAGGCTCGGCAAATTCAGGGCTCAATATCACTGTTCCGGTATCAGAATCGTTGATCAGCGCAGCCAGAGCTTTCTCACGCAGGAGTGGACTCAGTGGAACAACGACCAAGCCAATCTTCGCCACCGCCCAGTAGGTCTCGAGCAGAGCCAGACAATTGGGAAGGATGGTTGCCACCTTATCCCCTTTTTTCAGACCTAGACTCAATAGCGCGTTGGCAAGTCGATTGACGCCAGCGTTGAATTCGCGAAAGCTCAAGCAGCAGTCTTCCAACACGACAGCCGTATGGTCGGGACGATAGCGGGCGTGATGAGGAAGAAGCGAGCCGATGTTCATTGGGATGTCTCAGTCGATTGGTTGAGAGAGGAGTCCCGGATTTGCGGGGACGAGTGGGAATTCGAGGCGGCTTCGCAGAAGAAACGCCAGATTTCCGCGCTGGCATTGGGGCCATCCGGGTCACCGTACTTGCTGCGCACCGGAGAGCCCGACCAGGCGTGGCCCAGTCCTTGGACCAGCCATTTTTCCATTAACAATCGCGCATCGGCTTCGCGATAAACGTGTTTCTTGAAGCCGCGGCCGCCAGTAACGCTGCCATCGACGATATTCTCTGTGAGCGAAAAGGCTCCGTCTCCGTACTCCGCCGCCAGGCACGCATTGGTTTTACTCCACTGGGCAATGGCTTGATCGGCGTTGACGGTATCGACGGCGGTATCCGCGGCGCCGTGAAACACGATCACGGGCATGCGTTGCCGCTTTTTGTGGACGAGGCCTGAGCGCATCGCCTCAAAGGCAAGCTGACCTTGCTGAAGCGGATCTGGGCCTCCTCGTTTCATGGCGCCGAATCCCTCTGAAACGCTCGTGGCTGCTTTGAATTCCGCGCCCGCAAAGATAGCGAGACCGGCGAAAAGATCGGGATAAGTGGCAGCCAGAATCGAGGCCATTGCGCCACCTGCGGAGACACCCACCACGAAAGTCCGATCGGCATCGACGGGGTGCGTGGCACGAACCTGCTCGACCACCGCGGCGAGAATGGAAGGTTCGCCAGCCTCGCGCGTCTGGTGCTTGGGGTCGAACCAGTTCCAGCAATTCAACAAATTCGCCAACCTCGATTGTTCGGGATACACGACCAGAAAACCGTTGGCGTTGGCGATCTGGTTCATCCCGGAGATCTCGGCCATATCCTTCGCGTCATGCGTGCAGCCATGCAGAAGCATGAGAAGAGGCAAAGCCCGGCCCGCTTCCAGTTTTGCCGGCGCCCAGAGCTTGAACTTCCGCGACCCTCCGGCGGCGCGAGCGGTTCCGGTGCTCCATCCTGCGTCCGGCATGGCGTGACTTCCTGCTGAACCTTCCAATTCCGTTTATCTGCTCACTGAGAACGACGCTGGCTGCCGCGTTCCGCGACCAGGTCCGCGACTCTGCTAGCTGCGCGTTCTCCTAACACGATGGTGTAATGCGTTGTACCGACGAACTTCTGATCCTCGATATGAGGAATGCACTTACGGAATTCTGAAACAGTGGCATCCGAAAACAGAGGGGGCTGCCCGGGAACGAAACCACTTTCGGCACGGAGCAACAGCGTCGGCACGCGAATCGATTGCAACCGCGCGGTAATCGCGTCGCGCTGCAGGACTTCCGCCATGTCGGCGCGGACGGCCGCTTCCGAGGCTTTGGGTCGCACCGGAGAATCGCCGCCGACTTCATAATCTAGAAAATCTTCCACCCAGGAACTCCACTCTTCGGAAGGAAAGTGCGGCTGAGTTCGCCAGAACTCGCGATACGCTTGGCGGGAAAGGTAAGTTTGACGTAACTGGCTAATGCGGAGCGCGAGCGCGGCGTTGAGGCCTTGACCGGCAGAATTCGTGACGGAGCTATCCGGCACATATCCTCCGTCAATCAGAATGAGATTGGACACCAAGCTCGGGTCCTGGTCGGCCAGGGCAGTGGCCACGAATGCGCCCATCGAATGACCCACGACGATGCTCGGACCGAGCCCCATGGCGCGCATGGCGACGGCCACATCGCGAGCATGCTGGGCCAGGCCATATGGTCCATCCGGTTTGTCGGAATCACCGCGGCCCCGGAGATCGAGCGCGAACAGAGGGCAGCGACCCGCGAGGCGCTCGGCAATGCCGACGAAATTCATGTGGGAAGCAGTCAGGCCATGCAGCCCAATGACAGGTGCTCCGCGACCCGGCCAGAAGCCGAAGGCGAGCTCCACGCCCTCCCCGCGAACGCGGCCGCGCGCCGGCTGACTGACTCTGATGAAATCGTTTGGCAGCATCTGTTTCTAAAATATGGCGGGGGCGATTATCCGATGTTTTCGCAAGTCATCGGAGTTCAGCCTCGCTCGTTAAACCTTAGGTTCCCAGGACCAAACCTCCGTCCACCGAGATGACTGTTCCGGTGATGAACGACGAGGCATCGGAAGCCAGCCATGCATAAGCTTCGGCGACCTCCTCGGGCGTTCCCATTCGCCCCAGCGGAGTGTGCGACAGCATGTTCTCGATGACCTTCTGCGGCATACCCTGAACCATTTCCGTGGTAATGAAACCCGGGGCCACGGCGTTCACCCGAATGTTGTGTCTACCGAGTTCCCGCGACCACGTTTGGGTGAAAGCGATTACTCCCGCCTTGGCGGCCGCGTAATTCGTCTGCCCAAAGTTCCCGCACAGTCCGACAATGGAGGAAGCGTTGAGAATGATACCCCCGCCTGAACGTATCATGTGCGGCACAACCGCCCGCGTGCAATGAAAAACTCCCTTGAGATTGACCGCGATTACGGCATCGAAATCCTCGTCGGTCATAACCTTCGCAACCTTGCCATCCTTCCACTTCACGAGCTGATCGTCCCGCAAGATGCCGGCATTGTTTATGAGCACGTCAACGCGGCCCCAGCGATTCACGACCTGCGAAACCGCCGTTTCCACGTCCGCGGAATCGGCGACATCCGTTTTGCGGAATACTCCTCTGTCTTCTTGCTGGCACAGCTCCTGGCAAATCTGGGCCTGATCGGCGGCGTTCAGATCCCAAGCGGCAACGCGGCAGCCCTCCGCGGAAAATCGTCGAGCCGTGGCGCGGCCAATGCCCGCAGCCGCGCCGGTCACGATGACGACTTTGTCGTTTAGGCCACGGAGACTCACGGTTTCCACCGGAAAGGGCTACCTCCGTCTCCGGCCTCCATATTCCTGATTCTAGAATTCAAACTTCAGCGCGAACTGGATGACTCTGGGCCCAGTGCTGGTTTCTACAATCTGCCCAAAGGCGGACGCGGCGAAAACGTTGATCGGATTCGCATAGCTGACGATGTTAAAGGCGTTGAAGAACTCGCTGCGGAATTCGACCTTCATGGTTTCGGTGATCGGGAAATACTTGATCACCGAGATATCCACGTTCCGCTGATTCGGACCGCGCAGGATGTTTCGTCCCGTGTTGCCGAAATCGGTAGTCGCTGCCGCAAAACAAGCCGGGTTGAAGTATTTGGCAAGCCGGGATTGTACACTGCCGCCTTCCACGGGATTGCAGCCGGGCACGGAATCGGCTCGCGCTTGCACAAAGGCAGTGTCGTTGGTCAGAACCGAGAACGGAGTGCCGCTCTGCAGGGTAAGGATGCTGGCCAGCTCCCATCCATTCACCGCTTGTCGAGCGATGCCGGAACCGCCCTTGTAGAATTTCGGCAGATCGTAGATACCACTGAAGACAAACCGCTGCCGGCGATCAAAGTCGGAGCTGGCGTAGTTGTCATACAGGAAACCGGGCGCTTGATTGCCGGGGACTACAGTCACGTCGCTGGTTCCCGTGGGGTCGCCGGAATAATCATCGAGGGAGTGACTCCACGTATAAGACGCGAGGAATTGCAGGCCGTGGGAGAAACGCTTGGTCACGCTGGCTTGCAGAGAGTTGTAGCTGGAATTCGACGAGCTCTGCATGGCGTGGACTCCAAACCCCTGCACGGCAAGACTCGACAACCCGGGGCTGTAGGGTCCGGGAGCAAATGCCACCGGAGCGACTTCCTGATTGAGGTCCACTAGACGGTACATCTTACGACCCGTCGAGCCGACATAGCTCAAATCCAACATCCAGTTATTAGCAAACTCGTTCTGCACTCCCAGGCTGAACTGCTGGACATAGGGCGTGCGGAAGTCGTGAATGTCGGGGTAAATGCCATTGGCCGAAACGACCGCGACCCCTGTCGGCGAAAGAGGTGTGGGCGCTTGCGACATCAACGCGGGCGGCCCGCCGAAGGGAAATACGGCCGGATTGTTGAACTGCAGCGGGAAGGCACTGGGCTGCGGAACCTGCACGAAGGGATTGGTAATCGGCGTCAACAATGCCTGCGCCAGCGTGTAGTAGGGGAAGTCGAGAATCTGATTGTTGAGCAGACGAGAATTGGCGCGATCGTAATAAATCCCATAGCCACCGCGCACCACCATGCGATTCGAAGCAGGCAGTGGTTGCCAGGCAAAGCCGATTCGCGGGGCGAAGTCTTCCTTGTTGGAAGGAACCAGGGAGGGTTGAACTAACGGGACTCCGGGCAATGGAGTTTTTGCGTTGGATGCCTGGACGAATCCGCCGGTCACGGCCACGTTATCGCCGGCGGGGAACCCGGGAATCGTCACGGTCGTAAGCCGCGCCGGATCGAATCCGACGAAGCGGCCCTGGGATTCGGTGAACGGTCCAAAGAAGTCGTAGCGAACGCCCAGCGTTAGCGTGAAATGATCCGTGACACGCCAGTCGTCATTGGCAAATCCGTTCCAGTCGTGCGCCAGGACGTCGCGGTTATTTACACCGGAGCCCATGATCGTCAGCCCGGCTGTATCCCCGTAGCCTCCCAGGAAGTCGGCAAACGGACTGCCGGAGAATCCGAGGAAGAACATCTGGCCGCGAGTATAGAGGTTGAAAGTCTCGTCCAGACTGTGATGTTTGTATTCCGTGCCAAACTTCAGGCTGTGGCGGCCTTTTTGCCAGCTCAACGTATCTCCGACCGAATAGGTTTTTTCGGTTCCAAAGTTGTCGGCAAAGGGGCTGGCGCCCAGATCCAGGGAGTTGGCCACGGAAATTTCCGGCATGCCGGTGAACAGGTTGCTCAGCGGTGACGAGATTCCAAGCTGAGACGAAGTGAAGGGCTCCTGCGGTTGCGAGCCGGTCGTGATGACGCTGTAGCCGAAACGTGCGTCGTTCACTAAGTTTGGGCGGAGAACATCAATGTCGTCGAGCGCGAGCACGCGTTGATTCAGATTTGCGGTCCCGCCGAAGCCGGCAAGCGGCAGAGCGTTGGAGAGTCCAAACAGATTAAACAGACCCTGGGTCGCGGGATTGTTCGCTCCAAAGAATTTCGCCGACAACCGGTTTTGTTGCGAGACCTGGAAATCCAGATTGGCATTGAACTGGTCTTCGCGGAATTTCGAGACGGCAACCACGGGCACTGGCACCAGCGCGTTGGAGCTACCAGGATTCGGAGCCGAAGGAATCACGTAAGCGCCGTTGGGGAGGGTGGCCTGCAGAAGAAACAGAGCGGTGGGGCTCAAGCATGCCGGCAGACACAGCGTGGTTGGACTGGCTGCGTTGGCAAAGGACGCCGCGAACGCATCGATGCCCGCCACGGAGCGATCGTTGGAGAGATTGCCGGGAATAAATACCGTACCGATAGAATTTAACAACGACGTTCCGTTCCGCTCGCGGCTGCCCTGATACGAAGCAAAGAACCACACGCGATCTTTTACGATGGGTCCACCGAGTGTGCCTCCGAATTGGTTGCGTTGATAGGGAGGGCGCGGAACCCCGGCTGCGTTCAAGAAATAGTTGTTGGCATTGAGCGCAGTATTGCGGAAAAACTCGTATAGGTTTCCGTGCAGTTCGTTGGTTCCTGACTTGGTGACGGCGGCCACCACGCCGCCGGCGACGCGCCCCTGAGAGGCATCAAACTGGCTGGTCTGGACAATGAACTCCTGCAAACTGTCGGTTGCCGGAACCGCCAGATTAGGCGAGGAGCCGGTGCCAATGGAGTTGGCGTCGGTGCCGTTGATGATTACTGAATTCGAAGTGGAGCGGTTGCCGTTGACATAGATCGGCGCCGCGCCGCGCCCTAGTTCGGACGAATTCTGAATCGGGCCCGAAGTGCCCGGAGTGAGCGTCAGCAGTTGCTGAAAGTTCCTGGTGGGCAGCGGCAACTGTCGGATTTGCTGCTGCTCGATGACCGTGCCCTTCGCGGAACTGTCGGTCTGCACCATCTCCGGCTGAACCATCACCTCAATGACCGCCTTCTGCGAGGCTACCGCGAGGTGAATATCGAGATTGGTCGTTTCCGTGATGAGGACTGCAACGCCCTCGGACGTATGTTTGCTGAATCCGCTCTTTTCCGTTTCGATTTGGTAGGCTCCGGGAGGGACCAGGGAAAACGCATAGTGGCCAGCGGCGTCGCTGCTGGTCTCGCGCTGTACTCCTGCCGCGCTGGTTAAGGTAACCTTGGCTCCGACGACCACCGCGCCGCTTGAATCTTTGACCACGCCCGTGATCTGTCCGGTCGTCGGGGATTGCGCTGCCGCAAGACCGGCCAACATGAAAAGCAACACCCCAGTGAACAGTGAAACCCCTCTCCGCAGTTGCATACCTTTCTCCTTTTATGCTGCAGTCAATTTCATCGGCCTCGGATGACGCGTCCTCCCGTATAGAGAAGGACGAGTTGCTCGATGGCCTCTTCGTCGCTCATTCCCAGGTGCCGTTTCGCACCAAAAAGTTCCTCGGCCAGGAAATACGTGAAAAACTGCAGATAAATGGCGGTATAGGCGAGAGAAGGATCGACTCCATTGGGAAATTTGACCTTCGATTCGCGAATCATGGCATTGGCGTAGGTGCGGAGACCCCCGGCAATTTCGCGAAAGCTATGAATGAAGTGCTTGTGGCGAAACTCGACAACATCGATGTACATCAGCCGCCAGTAATCCAGATTCTCGGAAACCACGCGGCCAATCGCCGTTGCCAGTTTCTTGAGCGAGTCAGGATCCAGTGACTCCATCAGAGGGATCAGTTCCTTCTGACGAATGGCCTCCATTTTCCGGCCCAGGTGATGAACCAGGTCGATGAAGATGTCCTCTTTTGTGTCGTAATAGATATAAAGCTTCCCCATCGATATGCCCGCCTTCTTCGCAATTTCGCGGACGGTCGTACCGTGGAAGCCCTTTTTAGTAAAGAGCTGCAGGGCCGCCCTCTCAATCTTGAGCTTGTTCTTCTCGACGGTCCCACGGAGCAATTTCGGCATCGACTGCTGACTCTGCCTTTCGCGATAAGTCTCAAAGCGAGCGCTCGCTCTTGTTGAGACGAGGATTTTTACATCGTTCAATCCATCCGTGTCAAGCTAAATTCTAGAGATTTCGATGGGTGCGAGCCGTACTGACGAATGCCGGTACTGCAGCAAGATATAGCGAACCACAAAATCGATTCGGCGGTCTTACAAGTACACCAGGATCGCGCGGATTGCTGCAGCACCGCTGGAAGGCTCTAGGGATGACAATCTCAAAGGTCCACTAGATTCTCTCGGTGCGGTCTTTCCAGTAGGGTTCACGGAGGATACGCTTGAGGGTTTTCCCGGCGCTACACTTGCCACCGAAGAACATATCTCGGCCCAGACACCAACCACGTCAGAAGGCTCTTGGCTGCCTCTGTTCCAACGTCACGCCGCCGCCGAACGGGGTTTATCCTCCGGTGCTTCGATATCCTCCAATTCCTGCTTGCGATGCAGAAATACATAGGCAGCGAGTAGCGACAACATCAACAATGCCAGAATCATCACCAGCAAGGCGAAGGCGGTCATGTTTCGTACCGGACCGGTGACCTCTCTGGCTTCTTGGCTGGCCAGCACAGTCCATGGCAGAGTCGGGTAGGCATCTTTCAAACCTGTATCGGCGAAACCGATGAGGTAAGACTGGCCACTCGATAGCGTAGTGAAGATATAACCGGCTTCACGGCCTCGCAAGCTTCCGAGCGCGTCACGAATGGCGGCGTACTCTTCCGACTTGATCTTCATTGAAGGAGTGACACCCGGCGCCTCAACTACGGTTCCGTCCTCCCGCACCAGGAACAAACGGCCGGTGCGGCCGATCTGCCGACGGTTGAGTTGAGCAAACAGCGGCGAGACGTCGACCATCGCGTTTACGCCACCGATAAACCTCCCTGTTCCGTCTTGCAGGATCGGATAGGCGATGCTGACATAGTAAAGACGGCTCTGATCGTCATAGCGGAGATCTGACACGTGGATTGCGCCACTCTCCCCCGACGAGATCGCGCGCCAGGGGCCCCGGTCCGTCTGAGAGTAGTGGGGTGGTCGATCAGTCGCAGCGACGGTCGCGCCTGTGACATCGGTGACGGTGATCTTCAGCAGCGTGGGATTGAGTTCACGCAAACGGCGTAGCTGATGGGCCAAATCGGAAGTGAGTATCTTCGCAGACAATCCATCCGTCTCCGAGCTTTCCCAATTTTGGTCAATGGCATCGATCTTGGCACGCACAGCCTCCTCCGAAACGCCCTGATATTGGCGGTTCGCCAACGTGACTGCCTGCACGGGACCCGGGGTGTTGGCTATTACACTGACATCCCGCACGCAATTGGCAATGAACTCAGAGGTAGATTCTGCCGCAGCCAGTGTGAGCGACCGAAAGTTCTCACCATTTGCCTGCCGTATGTGGCTGTCTCCCTGCAAGGCGACATAGAAACCAAAAACCGTGAGCGGAACAAGAATCAAAATGAGCCCTACCAGCAATTTCTGAAGAGATGTACGGAATTCTAAGCTGTCGAGGGGCATGGGGTTACCTCCTCTTTAGTCCGTTGCATTGTCGCGAAACAATGCTACGCGGCAAAGTGGCGCCCAAGGCGGAACTTGGTGCGCTGGTCGACCGAAAACGACTAACGCGATAACGCTACCTCTCCACGCCCCACTCTGTCTGTGACTCGCCGCACAGGGCTGCGGCGGTGGCCCGGCGGCGGCCACCGAACCCGGCATCATCTTTCTCAGGGGCAGAGCAGGCTGCCATCGATCTGAAGTCGCCGGTCGCCTGCCCCTCTCATCACGAACCGGTCAGAAAATGAACTTCATACCGAACTGGCCGATGCGGGGATTGTGCGCGCCCGACGGATGCAGGAAAGTTGAAGCCGGGTCATCCAACACGGGGTGGCCTAGCACGCAATCGGAACCTTCGGACATTGAAGTCCACGCCGCAGCTGTAATTGTTCACTCCGTTCCATTGCGGATGATTGAAGATATTCAAGCCCTCGGCCCGGAACTCGATTGCCTTGGATTCGCCCATGGCAAAGCGCTTGAACAAGCCCATATCGAAATTGGTGCGTCGAGGCAAAGCTCATTGCCCAATCCTGAACTGGCCCGCGATCCGCAGTGAGCGCACCCGCACCTCCATTTCAATGGGTCAGTTCCAATTGATGCTCTCCTCGCGCGACTGCGAACGTAGCCGCTCCCTGGCTCACCTTGATCTGACCGGCAGTTTTGCCATCCAGAGCCACCTTCACCGGCCCGACACCCAGTTCGCTGATCGTAAGGTGAAAATCGCGCTCGCTCTTCAGCTTCATCGACACTCTGCTTGAAGATTCTTCGTAGCTTCTCACCACAATGCCCGCGTCTGCGCGCAAATGTATTTTCCCATCGCGCGCGACTTCAGTCTGGCTGGGTCCAACCGTCACGTCGTAGGAGTGATTCTGCCAGGTGGCGCGGTACAAGTGACCTTCCGCGCCGGGATTGAACGCTCCGAAGCGCAGGCCGTCCCAGGGATTGGCGTCCATGAACTGCTCCACCCCAAGCAGGCACAACAAAGCTCCCCAAGTGTAGTGAATGTCGCCGCCGCCGCTGCCGCCCCAGGCGTGGTAGAGCTCGTTATCGTGCTGGTTGTTTTTCCAGTCGTCCATGAAAAGTGCATAGCTCTTCTGCGCGAACTCCAGCGCGGTTTGGTCGAAGCCGTAACGATCAATGGCGTGGTACAGCAGATAATTGGTCGGCCCCCAGATGCTGCCCCGCCAGTAGTACTGGTCGGCGAATGCCGGATCGTTGCGCGGGGTGGTGGGCGCTACATACTCTCCCCAAAATTCCCTGGGATTGAGCAAATGCTCGTGCACCATTCTCTCCGCTTGCTGCGGCGTCGCGATGCCGGCGAGCATGGGATAAAAGTTGCTCGGCGAAAGCCGTTTCGAGAACTCGCCGTTCCAGGACCGGTTCTCATAGATTCCGTCTGCGTCGTTCCACAGCTTCTCGCGCACCTGGCGTTTCATCTTGTCGTAATCAGCCAGGAATGCTTGGCGGTCGTCTTCTTTGCCGAGTTGAGCAGCCAGCGCCGCCAGACTCTCCGCATCCAGCGCATACAACGAGTTCAATCCCACATCGTCCAGCTCCATCGTGTAGGTATGCGGGTCGTAGTGGACGTCATCCCACATGGGGTTGTCATCCATTCCTGATTCCCATCGAGCGTGCATGAGAAAGCCGCGGCCGCCGCTCGATCCACTCGATCCCCGATCGCTACCCCATTCCAGCAGTCCATTGCGATTGCCATCGCGCCACGGCTGGCCATCACCGCGGTCATTGAACCACCACTCGTGCCACTTCTTGAGCCGCGGATAGGCCCATTTCAGCATTTCTTCATCGGGATAACGCTGCAGCAATTTCCAAACGCAATACGCTCCCACCGGCGGCTGCGAACGATCCGGGGAATCTCCGCCGCCGGTAACCACATTGGGAATGAACCCGCTCTCGGTTTGCGAGAGCAAAAGCGCTCGAATCGTGGCCAGAGATTGATCTTTGTCTTCCAACCCGCTCAACAGCGATCCCAAGAACCCGTCCCACTCGCCCAGCACCCATCCCGCGCCGTGAGCCCACTTCCGGGTGATGCTGGGAAACACCAGATCGGGCTGCGGAGCATACAGCGTATTCCAGAACATGTTGTTGCCGATTGCGTCGGTGGCGCCTGCGAACAGGCCATCCACCGAGGGACGCCGCGCCGCGTAGGCGTCCGACTTCTGCTTGAGCATGGCATCGATTTTGCCGGGGGCGAGCCATGCCTGGGCATGACTGAGGAGATCTTTTTTGTTCCATCCCAGAGTGGCCACGAAATGCGCAGTGCGAGACTTGCCGGTCGCGAACTGCAATCCGGCCGCGTTTCTCGAGGGATCGCTGTCGATCGATTCCACCAGGACCCCGGCATTCTTCATGGTGTCGCGCAATTGATCGAGCGAGGGATAAGTGCCGCTTCCAATGGTTGGCTGGTCGATCATCACCACAAACTTGCTGGAGAGTCCGAACACACCGTCAAAAAAACGTTCGC
>Ga0181532_10003129_pt1 | contig 15029 bp, 12 predicted proteins | sample PEATcosm2014_Bin_33_FD_119768 | JGI IMG/M metagenome (GOLD analysis project Ga0181532, IMG submission 119768) | Peatland microbial communities from MTU Mesocosm Facility, Houghton, MI, USA - PEATcosm2014_Bin11_30_metaG | ecosystem: Environmental > Terrestrial > Soil > Wetlands > Peat | place...
TCCACCGCTTCGGATAATCAGCCGGGGGTGGAAATCCATGTCCTCCAGGGCGAACGCCAACTGGCACGGGACAACAAGACCATCGGCAAGTTCCATCTGACCGACATCCCGCCCGCGCCCCGCGGCATGCCGCAGATCGAAGTCACCTTCGACATTGACGCCAACGGCATCCTGCACGTCAGCGCCAAGGACCTGGGCACCGGCAAAGAGCAGAAGATCACCATCACGGCCAGCAGCGGCCTCAGCAAGGACGAGATCGAGCGCATGCGCAAGGACGCCGAGTCCCACGCCGATGACGACAAGAAACGCCGCGAGGAGATCGAACAGCGCAACGAGGCCGACAACGCGGTGTATCGCTCCGAGAAGATGCTCAAGGAGAATGCCGACAAGATTGCCGGCAACGACAAGAGCAAGATCGAAGACGCGATCAAGGAAGTGAAAGAAGCTTTGAAGGGTGGGGAGATTTCGGCCATTCGCTCGGCGAGCGAGAAGCTCAACGAGGCCTGGCAAGCGGTGTCCGCCGAGCTTTACAAGGCAGCGTCGGAAAAGGCGCGCGCCAGCAAGGCACAGGGCCAGCCCGGCCCGGAGCCCGGCGGCGAAGCCAAGGGCGGCGGCGAGAAGGGTAAGGACGAGGGGCCGATCATTGACGCCGAAGTCGTGGACGATAAGAAGTAGTTTCTGGGCCAATGAGCAAAATGGGCACGTTTTACGTAGGTTGCAAAGTGGAGAACCATCAGGATCCGAAGAAGGCGGCGGTAGTCCAGAGGCTCCTCGTGGATACCGGCAGCGAATTTACCTGGCTGCCGGCGGATGTGCTTGAGCGCATTGGCATTGGGACCGCGAAGAAGGACCTGCAGATCCAAATGGCCAACGGTCAGATTGTGACCCGGAATGTTGGCTACGCGATCTTGCGTGTGGACAAGTACGAGACAACCGACGAGGTCGTCTTCGCCCAACGAGGCGATCTCTCACTTCTGGGTTCCCGCGCCCTGGAAGGCATGAATCTCCACGTGGACGCGCGACGAAAGCGGTTGGTGGCTGCGGGACCAGTCATCGCGGCATGATGCTCATTAGGGCTGGTGGAAGCATCAACGACGACGAGATTAAGATGCTTGGCGAGGGAACTCGCCTTGTGCTGATTTGACGATTTCCCCCGTGGGTGCGGTGGAATTTTGCCTTAACGAAACGAAACAACAACAAACAACAGATAGACACACTATGGCATTAAACGTAAAACCTCTCGGCGACCGGGTTCTGGTTGAGCCTGTCGAAGAGAAAGAAGTAAAGAAGGGCGGGATCATTATTCCTGATACCGCCAAGGAAAAGCCGCAGGAAGGCATCGTCCGCGCGCTGGGCACTGGCAAGACCGACGAGGACGGCAAGAAAATTCCGTTCGAAGTCAAGGTCGGCGACCGCGTGCTGGTCAGCAAGTACGGCGGCACCGAAATCAAGCTCGACGGCAAGGAGTTCAAGCTCCTCAACGGGGACGACCTCCTGGCGATCCTCGACTGAACAGTCAACACGCAACGAAATACGATTAAACAAATATTATGGCAGCTAAACAATTGATCTTTGATGAAGCCGCACGGCAGGCCGTGCTGCGCGGGGTGAGCAAGCTTTCCCGCGCGGTCACCGCCACTCTCGGGCCCAAGGGCCGCAACGTCGTGCTCGACAAGAAATTCGGCTCTCCCACCGTGACCAAGGACGGCGTCACCGTCGCCAAGGAAATCGAACTGGAGGATCCTTATGAAAACATGGGCGCCCAGATGGTGCGTGAGGTCGCCAGCAAGACCAGCGACGCTGCGGGCGATGGGACCACGACCGCGACCATCCTGACCGAGGCGATTTATCGCGAAGGCCTGAAGTTCGTGACCGCCGGCGGGAATCCCATCGGCATTCAGCGCGGTATCGGCAAAGCCGTTGAGGCCGCGGTCGCCCACCTCGACAAGATCGCCAAAAAGGTGAAGGACAAAGAGGAAATCAAGCAGGTCGCCACGGTTTCCGCCAACTGGGACACGACCATCGGCGAGATCATCGCCGACGCGATGGACAAAGTCGGCAAGGACGGCACCATCACCGTCGAGGAAGCCAAGTCCATTGAGACCACGCTGGAAGTAGTCGAGGGCATGCAGTTCGACAAGGGTTATCTCTCGCCCTATTTCGTCACCAACGCCGAGACGATGGAAGCCAAGATGGAGGACGCTTACGTCCTCATCTTCGAAAAGAAGATCAGCAGCCTCAAGGACATGCTCCCGCTGCTCGAGAAGGTCGCCAAGGTCGGCAAGCCGATGCTCCTCATCGCCGAAGACCTCGAAGGCGAAGCGCTGGCCACCCTCGTGGTCAACAAGCTGCGCGGCACGCTCAACGTCGTCGCCGTCAAGGCCCCGGGCTTCGGTGACCGCCGCAAGGCCATGTGCGAAGACATCGCCATCCTCACCGGCGCCAAATTCATCAGCGAAGACCTCGGCATCAAGCTGGAGAGCGTCGAACTCAGCGACCTCGGCAAGGCCAAGACCATCGTGGTGGACAAGGAAAACACGACCATCGTCGAAGGCGGTGGCAAGAGTTCGGACATCCAGGGCCGCGTGAACCAGATCCGCCGCCAGATCGAGGAAACCACCTCGGATTATGACCGCGAGAAACTACAGGAACGCCTGGCCAAGCTCGCCGGTGGCGTAGCCGTCATCAATGTGGGCGCCGCGACCGAAACCGAGATGAAGGAGAAGAAGGCCCGCGTCGAGGACGCCCTTCATGCGACCCGCGCAGCCGTCGAAGAGGGCATCGTCCCGGGCGGCGGCGTGGCATTGATCCGCTGCCTGGAGGCCATTGACAAGGTCAAAGGCTCCAACGAAGACGAGCGGATTGGCGTGGATATCGTCAAGCGCGCCATCGAGTTCCCGACTCGCGAACTCGCGAACAACGCCGGGGTCGAAGGCTCTGTCGTCGTTGAAGAAGTCAAGAAGCGCAAGGGCAACGAAGGTTACAACGTAGCGGACAACACCTACGAAGACCTCGTCAAAGCCGGCGTCGTGGACCCGAAGAAGGTTACGCGCACCGCGCTGCAGAACGCCGCGTCCATCGCCGGCCTGCTCCTGACCACGGAATGCCTCATCACCGAGATTCCGGAGAAGGAGAAGAAGACCCCGATGCCGGGCGGTCACGGCGGCGGCATGGGCGACATGGACTATTAAGCCATTCGCGGCGACCGGCAGAGCAGCCGGTCCCCATGGGGGGAACGGGGAAATATCGAGCGAGGTTGGCGCAAGCCAACCTCGCTTTATGTCAGGCAACGGCAACCGGACCTGCACCAAGAAGAGAGATGCCCCCGGGGTGCGCCCCGCCTACTCGATAGCCAGAAGCTCGACCTCGAACACGAGGGTACTGTTGGGGGGAATCTTCGGACTGGGGCTGTTTGGCCCATAGGCCAGGTTCGGGGGAATCTCAAACTTGAACTTATCCCCCACCTTCATGAGCTGCAGGCCCTCGGTCCACCCGGGAATGACGCCATTCAAGGGGAAGCTGATCGGTTGTCCGCGCTCGACCGAGCTGTCGAATACCGTGCCATCCAGGAGAGTGCCGTGGTAGTGGACCTTCACCGTGTCCGTCGCCTTGGGCGAGACCGTGCCGGTGCCTTGCTTCAGCACCTGGTATTTGAGGCCGCTCGCCGTAGTCTTCATTTCGCTCTTTGGGGCGCTGGTGGCGGCAGCAGGCGCGCTGGGCGTTGCCGCCGCGAGGTTCGTAGCGGCAGAGTTGCCGGCGTCGGGTTGTTTGGGTTCGCCGCAGCCAACCAGACAAACTGCAGCAGCAATGGGAACTGTGAGTCGTAGTATCATAATGTCAGAACTGGGGTGCACCCTATTGCACGCCGGACGCTGCGGTCAAGCTCGTTGAGCCTTATAACGTTTCCGGCTCGCTCAGCAACTGGGCCACGCGCGCCAGGAGCCGGCCTGCCGCGCCGCCATCCAGGACGCGGTGATCGAAGCTTAGCGTGAGGTTCGCCTCCATGACCGGCACGAACTGGCCTTTGGCCTCGTCCCAATTCGGCACGCGCCGGGCGGCGCCCATGCCCAGCACCAAGGTCTGCTCGGGAAGCGGAATCGGAGTCGCCCAAGTCAGGCCGAAGGTGCCGAAGTTGGTGACCGTGGCGATCGAGCCGCCAGTCGCCTCAATGGGCAGCTTCCGCTGCCGCGCCAGGTCAACCAGCTCATCATAGCGCCCGACCAAGTCCCTAAGCGCGGTGCTTTCCGCGTGGCGAATAACTGGGACCAGCACCCCTTCCTCTGCCTCGACAGCAAAGCCCACGTCAATGGTGGAAGGGTGGACGATCTTGCTCCCAATCAGCCGCCCGGCCGGGGCACTGTTCTCTGCCAGCGCTAGCGCCAGCGCCCGAAGCGCATAGAGTGCAGGTCCGGGTTTGGGACTGCATGTCTTGCGATGGTTCAGCAGGGGATCGAAGCATACGGGCAGGGCCACTGTCGCCAGCGGGCGGGTCCAACTGCGGCGCATGGCATCGGCCACGGCCACGCGCATCGTGGATGCCTGGCTTAGCTTGTGCTTTTCGAGGTTGGCAATGAACTTCTCGAAGTCCTGGATCGTGACCCGCCCGGCGGCCCCGCTGCCTGGCAGGCCTGCCAGGTCGGCCGCGTGCAGGCCGAGCTCAACCATGCGCGCTTTCATGCGCGGGGACATGTAGCTAGCGCCCGCGGCATTGGCGGGCACAGGCAACCCGCGCACCGTCGGCTGCACCTTCTTATGCGAGGCATCGGTCTGGACTTTGGTGGTGAAGCTTGTGCCTCCTTCGGGCTCGTCCCCGTTTCTGGGGGGCGGCTGGGCATCCAGACCCAGGCGGGTCGCGTCCTCCTGGCTGGCCTCCAGATACCCGAGTACCGTTCCTACGGGATAGCTCTCGCCCGGCTTGACCAGAAACTTCTCAACGCGACCCGGGCAGGGGGATGCCACGTTCATCGTCGCCTTGCTCGTCTCGACTTCAATGATGTCCTGGTCTGTCCGGACCTGGTCACCGACGGCGATTAGCAGGCTAACGACAGTGGCTTCGGCGATGGATTCGCCAAGCTGCGGCATGATGATCGGAATGGAAGGCATGTGGTTAAGATGTTAGCGCGGATGGTTCATTCACGAGCGCAACAGGCGGCGGGCGGCGGCAGCGATGCTGCGGGCCGTTGGACGGTGCGCGGCCCATAGACTCGGGTGATACGGCACGGGAGTGTCTTTGGCATTGAGGCGCAGCGGCGGCGCATCCAGAAGCCCGAAGCCCTCCGTCGCGACACGCGCGATCACTTCCGCCGTGACACCGCCCCAGGGGAAGGCTTCGCCCACGCAAAGCAACCGCCCCGTGCGCGCCACGGAGGCTATGACCGTATCGGTATCAAGCGGCTTGACCGAGCGCAGATCCACGACTTCGATCTCCGTCCCTTCGAAAGCCAGCTCTTCCGCCACTACCAGGGCCTCATGCACCATGGCGCTGTAGGTCACCAGCGTCATATCGCGCCCGGCGCGCGCAATCCGCGCCTTGCCGGTCGGCATGGCTTCGGAGGGCAGCCGTTCGGCTTTCAGATGGTAGTAGAGGTATTTGTGTTCGCAGAAGATGACCGGGTCATCAATGGCCACGGCCTCGAGCAGCATGCTATAGGCGTCCTCAACCGTCGCCGGGGTCATGACGACCAGGCCGGGATAATGCGCATAGATGGCCTCCAGGCTTTGGCTGTGAAAAGGCCCACCGCCGGAAGTGCCGCCGCACGGCAGCCGCACAGTGATAGGGCAGGGGACTCGGGTGCGCCAATGCAGTGTTGCTGCCTGGTTGACGATCTGATTGAAGCCAGGCGTAGAGAAGTCCGCGAACTGTATCTCAATAATCGGGCGCATCCCCTGAATGGCCGCACCGACCGCTAAACCCAGCATGGCGTCTTCACTGATCGGCGCGTCTATCACCCGGCCGGGAAAGGCCTGCGCCAGGTTCTTGGTTGCCTTGAACGCGCCACCGAAGGACCCGACATCCTGCCCGTAAATGAACACGCGCGGGTCGTCCGCCAGCGCTCGTGCCTGGGCCTCGCGAATGGCATCGAGATAGGTGATACTCATGGGTTTTCAACCGGCTCGTGCCCTTCGCTCAGGTGCTTCGACGCCAGGGCGCACCAGTCTTCCTTGTATGGATCAGGCCCCGGCTCGCGCTGCACTTTGGCCACGCTCTCCTCGACATGCTGCGCCGCGTCGTTGCGCCAGGCCGCCAGCGTGGCCCGATCCGCCCAGGCGGATTGGAGCAAATGCGCCTCGGCCACCTTCAAACAGTCCCTGCCCAGGGGGGACGCTTTCAAAGCGGGATCAACATAACTAGCGTCGTCGTGCTCGCCATGGCCACAAAGGCGCAGGAGCCGCGCGACGACCATCTGCGGACCTGCGCCGTCCCTGGCCCTCGCCACAGCCTCGCCGGTCACTTCCAGGCAGGCTGCCAAGTCAGTCCCGTCCACCGCCTTTCCTTCAATCCCGTATCCGGCGACCTTGTCCAACAGAGACGCGCAGGCGAATTGCCGCTCTGTGGGTGTCGAGTAGGCGTAATGATTGTCGGCTACGATCAGCACCAACGGCAGCTTTTCCACCGCCGCCTGGTTCACAGCTTCATGAAAAGCGCCCGTGGAAGTTCCTCCGTCACCGATGCACGCGGCCCCCACCGTGCCCTTGATACCCTTTAGCCGGTTTGCGAACAGCGCCCCATTTACAACCGAGATCATGGCTCCCAGGTGGCTGATCATTACCAGGTATCCCTCTTTGGGCCGGCCCCGATGGACGTTGCCGTCGCGCGCGCGCATGGGCCCCAGCGCCGAGCCCAGATACGTTCGCACGGCGTCCAAAACCGGCTCGCCGAACGCCAGCCGCCCGGCCTGGTCTCGAATCAGGGGCGCGAAAACATCTCCCTTCCTCAGCGCAAGCCCGATGGAAACGCTCAGGGCCTCCTGGCCGCGCCCGAGGAAGACGCCGCCATGGATCCTGCCCATGCGATAAAGGCTCGCGAACTTGTCGTCCAGGATGCGCGCGAGCAACATCACACGGTACGCCTTCACGTATAAGCCGCGAAATGAGGAAACCTCGTCAACCGCATGGTGGTTGAACAAAGTGTGAACCATGCGCTGGATTCTAGCCGTCAAGATACCGCCGTGGCAACCGTTTCTTTGGTGGACGGCGGCGTGGCGCCCCTCACCACCGCGATTGTCTGGCTCCGAATGACCTGCTGTGGGGTGATGCCAGTTACTGTGCCGGCGGAACCGGGCTCACTGTGGGCGCGTGGTGCTGGTACTTGCGCAGGGCTTCAGCGCGCGACGTGACGTGCAGCTTCTGGTAAATGCTGTGCACATACTCGCGGACGGTGTTAAAGCTGATGCCCAGCTTGTCGGCGATCTCCTTGTAGCGGAATCCTTCGGCCAGCAGGGCCAGTGTTTCTTGCTCGCGCTTGGAAAGGCTGTCCGCGGCCGGCGAGGCAACCCCCAGGTCATGGAAGTACTGCACGACTTTGCGGGCGATCTTTCGCGTCATGGGCGCGCCGCCGAGCCGGGCCTCGGTAATGGCCTCCAACAATCGGTCCGGCGGCGTGCGTTTGAGCAAATAGCCGCAGGCACCCGCCATCAGCGAGTTGAACAACTGGCCGACCTCGTCATAAACCGTCAGCATGACAATTTGCACTGAGGGGGCTGCGGCTTTGATGCTGCGGACACACTCGATGCCGGACATGCCGGGCAAGTTGATGTCCATCAGGACCACGTCCGGCTTCTGCCGCGGGATGTCTGCTAGCGCCGTTTCCCCGTCAGCATAAACCCCCAGACAGCGAAAGCCCTCCGCCCGATTGATCAAGCGCGCCAGCTCTTCCCGCACCGGCGCGTCGTCTTCCACTATGGCAACTTTGATTTGCACTGCCGCAATGTTATCAGACACCGGCGGCGGCTTAAACCCTACAAACGTGGGGATAAGGGAGGGCGGAGTGCGAAGCTATACGATGGTTAGCCGGCTCTCTGCATTCCGCACTCCGCACGTCATAGCGGTATGGTCATTCTGATTTGGGTGCCCTGTCCCGGCGGGCTGGCGATGGCACAATGTCCCCGGATGGCCTCCAGCCGCTTGCGCATATTGTTGAGGCCGTTTCCGCCGGAGCCAATGGCAGCAAAGTCAAAACCGACGCCGTTATCGGCGAGGAGGATGTGGAACCGTGCCGGCTCGACCGTCAGTTGGATTTGGATTTCTGAGGCCGAGGCATGCTTGACCACGTTGTTAAGCGCTTCCTTGAACGCCAGGAAGAGCTGATGCCGGACCTCGGCGGCAATGGTGCAGTGAGGCAGCCGGGGCGGGAGTGTCAGTCGCAACCGAATGGAAGTGTCTTCGAGGAAGTCGTCGGCGGTTTGGGAAAGGTATTCAACCAGGCCCTGGAGGGTGTCATGTTCGGGATTGACCGCCCAGACGATCTCATCCAGGGATTGTGCCATGGCTTCGGCAGTGGCCGAGACCTTGCGGACGCTCGCCTGCAGCTCGTGCGCCGGGCCGTCTTGAGCCAGGTGGCTAAGCAGGGTGATTTGGGTTAGCCGGGAACCCAAATCATCATGGATGTCCTTGGCGATGCGGGCGCGCTCTCTTTCAATGGCGTGTTCACGTTCGAGCGCGGCGAGCTTTCTTTGGAGCTTTTCGACGGAGACATAGCGGACCGAGCCTGCCAGGCCGGCGGCGAGCGTCAGGCCTATCAAAGCTCGGAACCAGAGAGTTTGCCAGAAGTGCGGCAGCAGCACCAGGGCCAACGAAGCCGGCGCCTCATTCCAGACGCCATCGTTATTGCAGGCCTTCACCAGGAAACGGTAGCTGCCGGGAGCAACACCGTGTTAATTCGCCGTGCGTTGTGGCCCGGCATCGTTCCATTCAGCGTCCACCCCTTCGAGCATGTATTTGAAGCGGTCTTTCTCCGGCATTTGGTAGCTCAGGGCCGTGAAGTGGAATTCCAGCTCGCCGTGGTCGCGCACGACGCGGAGCAGGGGTTCGGGTGCGTTGCTCGGCGACCGTCCCGAACCACCGACTGGACGACTTGAAGGTGCGACGGGGAAAGGACGCTTATCAACAACCGCCTGTTCGATAATGACAGGCGGAGGCGCCTCGTTGACCGGGATGCTGGCATCCACAGCCACCAGGCCCTTGGTGGTGCAAAACCACAGCCGGCCATCCCGGCTTTTCCATCCGGTAGGCTGAGCGACGCCATTGAATTGGACGCTTGTGAGGCCATCAAGCCGGCTGTAGGAAACCGCACGGACAGGGCCGCCCCCGGTTGAATCCAGGGCGTTCAAGGCGGCCTTGCGAACCCGGGATATTCCGTCGAGGCAGCTCATCCAGAAGTAGCCGTAATTGTCCTCCAGTACTACCAGCACGTTGTCTCTAAATAGCCCCTGCTTGGTTGTGTAGGCAGCGAACTTGCCCCGGCGCCACCGGTTCAAACCGCCGCCAATGGTGCCGATCCAGAGGTCGTGTTCGGCATCCTCGTAGAGCGACAAGATGACGTTCGAGGAAAGTCCGTCCTTCTCCGTGAAATTGGTGAACTGCCCGTTGTGCCAGCAGCTCAAGCCGTTCTCCGTTCCAAACCAAAGACGGCCTTCGTGGTCCTCGAAGATGGCACGCACAGTCCGATTGGTGAAGTGCTCCTGCGGGGCTTCCTGTACGAACTTGCCCGCCCGCAGGCAGCTTAGGCCTTTGCTGGTGCCGGCCCATAGGTTGCCTGCGCGGTCCTCATGAAGCACATGCACGGGGGCGTTGATCAATCCGTCCCGCCACGTGTAGTGGCTCAGCTTGCCGTCCTTGAGCCGCGTCACGCCGCCGTCATAATCTGCCCCGGCCCAGATGCTGCCGTCGCGGCCCTCGCAAAGGGATAGAACCAGGTCATGGGGAAAGCCGTTAAGCGTCGTGTACGCTCTGACCGTCTCGTCCGTCAGCTGGTTGAGGCCGCCCCCCCAGGTGCCGATCCATACGTTGGTGGCCCGGTCTTCCAAGACCGACATGATGTTGTCGTGGGTAAGGCCCTTGGCGCCGAGTGTAAGTAAAGAATCGCCGGGGCGTGAACCGAATCAAGCCCTCGCGCGAGCCGGCCCATACATCACCTTCGCCATCTTCGAAGAGGGCGTTGACCGTGTCGAAGGGCACACCTTCAGCGTTGAGCTGCGGGATGAATCTGCCTTCCTGAAAGCGGTAGATGCCACCGTAAGCACCCACCCAAAGATCGCCCCGGCTGTCTTCCCAAAAGGTTTGCACGAACCCACCGGCAAGCCCCTCGCCCTTTCCGTAGGCAGTGAGCTTGCCCTGGTCGTAGCAGGTCATGCCATTGTCTGAGCCGATCCAGATACGCCCACTCCGGTCCGCCCAAAGGCCGCGGATTGAATTGTCCGGCAGACCGTCGGCGTGGGTATAAGCCTTGAAAGCGCCGCCGTCCAAGCGGTTGAGCCCCTCGGCGGTGGCAATCCAAACACTGCCGGAGCGATCCTCACAGATGGCCCTGACAACATGCGAAAGCAGCCCGTCCTTGCGCGTATAACTGGTGAAACGGTTGTCCTTATACCGGATAACGCCCGTCGTGCTGCCGATCCAGAGGGAGCCATCCCGGCCTGCGCACAAAGCGCTCAGCTCATCCGACGCCAGGCCATTGGTAGTGCCGAAGTGGGTGAACGTCCCGTCCCGCAGCCGGAGCAATCCGCCGCCGAAAGAGCTGATCCACAACGTCCCCTGGGGATCTACGCATAGGTCGCTGATATCGGCGCTCTCCATCGCGGGCGCATTCCGGTGGTTGAAGCAGGTAAAACGCAGCCCATCGAACCTGGCGAGTCCGGCGCTGGTACCTACCCACAGGTAACCATCGGGCGTCTGGACGACGGCACGAACGTAGTTGTTCGGCAGTCCCTCGTCAGTTTGCCAGAGGCGCGAAGTGTACCCGAAAGTGGAACCCGACGGACGGCTGGCCGCAGCCTCCGCCTCCGAGGGCGAATCAGGCCCAACGCCGGCCGGGGCGGGCCAGCACGTCAGCACGATTGCAGCCACCACCACCCCAAACTGGAACCGGAGGGCAGGAATACTTCGATCATTAAGGAGCGCCATGCCGACGCCTCACATTATCGAACTGGGCGACAATCCCAAGCCCAAAACACTCATGAGCCGGTCGGTGGTCGCGCTGCTCGAGCTCTTCACTCCACTTGTTACCTCCGGTTAACCCATTAATAAGTTTGGCGTAAACACCGCGTCGCCCCGCCCTGGCAACCCGAACAAAACCCTTATTTCACCGGGGTCTCTCCGTGGTTTGGAGGCAGTTTCAAGCTAATTTGAAGGTAGTTTCTAGGTAGTTTCAAGGTCTCGGCCGGGCGGCGCGCCTGGATAGCCACGCCAGGATGGCCCAGCCGGCGCCGCCTCTTAAGCGATAATCCCTTCCACGACCTCACCAGCCACATCGGTCAGGCGAAAGTCGCGACCCTGGAACCGGTAGGTCAATCGCTTGTGATCAATGCCGCACAGGTAGAGCATCGTGGCGTGCAGATCGTGCACATGCACCTGCTGCTCGTCGTCAATGTAGCGATAGCCGAGTTCATCGGTGCGGCCCCAGGTCAGACCGCCTTTGATGCCGCCCCCCGCCAGCCAGACGCAGAAGGCGTTGATGTGGTGATCGCGGCCCGTGCCCTGGCCCATCGGCGTGCGGCCAAACTCGCCGCCCCAAATGATCAGCGTGTCGTCCAGCATGCCGCGCTGCTTGAGGTCCTTCACCAGCGCAGCGGAGGCCTGGTCCACATCCTTGGCTGCGACCGGCATGTCCTTCTCGATATCGCCGTGGTGATCCCAGGCACGGTGATAGAGCTGGATGAAACGGACGCCCCGTTCAGCCAGCCGCCGGGCAAGCAGACAGTTTGAGGCGAAGCTGCCGTCACCCGGCTCCTTCACGCCATAGAGTTCGAGGGTGCTCTTGGACTCGCTGCAGAAGTCGGTGAGGGCCGGCACGGAAGTCTGCATGCGGAAAGCCAACTCATACTGACTGATGCGCGTTTGGATCTCCGGGTCAATACGTTCCTCCGCGAGCATGCCATTGAGGCGGTTGACCTCCTCGATCACCTGGCGCTGCGTGCTCTGGCACACACCTTCGGGGTTTCCGACGTAATGGACCGCCTGACCCTTGGATTGGAAAAGGATGCCCTGGAATCTGCTGGGCAGGAACCCGCTCGACCATTGGCGAGCCGAAATCGGCTGCAGGCCCGACTTGCCTTGGGAAGTCAGCACGACGAAGCCGGGCAGGTCGTCGGTTTCCGCGCCCAACCCGTAGAGCAGCCACGAACCCATGCTGGGGCGGCCCTTGATGATCGAGCCGGTGTTCATGAAGGCGTGCGCCGGGTCGTGGTTGATCTGGTCGGTGTGCATCGAGCGCACGATGCAGATGTCGTCCACGATGCCGGCAATCGCGGGGAATATGCTCGAAATCTCCTGCCCGGACTTGCCGTGCTTCTTGAACTCGACAAACGGACCTCGCGCCTTCAGCTCCGTGTTCTGCAATTGGGCGAGCTGCTGTCCCTTCGTGAAGGACGCCGGAAATGGCTGACCATCAATGCGCTTCAGCTCGGGCTTGCAATCAAAACTCTCCAGGTGCGAGGGGCCGCCCGCCATGCACAGATGAATAATGCGCTTCGCCCGCACCAGGAAATGCGGCGGATTCACAATGCCATGCCAGTGCTCAGAAATCTCCGCGGCCTTTGCGCTGCCAATCAGGTTCGGCTCAAGCAGGCTGGCCAACGCGATGCCGCCAAGCCCATAGGCCGCGCGGCCCAGAAATGTGCGCCGGTTGATGTCCAGTGCAAACTGCGTGGGGTCAAAGGGCGCTTTCATTCAGTATCGGGTGATGGTCTCCTGCAAGTTCAAGATGACGCGGCAAACCTCGGTCCACGCCACCAGTTCAACTGGCGCCACGTTGTTCGGAACTGCCGAGTTGCCGACATGCACGAGCTTGCTCGCGGCGGAGGGGTCCTCGGAAGCGTTTTCCCGTTGCACCGCGAGGAACTTCAGCAGGGATGCCTTCTCGTTGCTCCTGGCGGGCCGGGCCAAGGCCCGTTCAAAGGCCAAGTCCAACCTGGCCCCATCCCCGCCACACGGAGCCGCCAGCAACCGGGCCGCAAATACCCGCGCGGCTTCGACGAAGGTCGGGTCGTTCAGCAGCGTGAGGGCTTGCTGCGGTGTGTTCGACACGGTGCGGTTGGCGGTGCACTCCTCTCGTGAAGGCGCGTCGAAGTTCGCGAGCATCGGATGCAGGAAGGTGCGCTGCCAATGCATGTAAATACCCCGCCGGAACTGGCGCTCGTCCTTATCCGCATAATAATCGCGGTCAGGAAACTGAAGGTTCGCATAGTAACCCGCCGGCTGATACGGGTGAGCGCTCGGCCCGCCGATGTCCTCATTGAGCAGACCCGCGATGGACAGGGCGTTATCGCGCACAAACTCCGCCTCCAGCCGGTGCGGCGACTGGCAGGCAACCAAGCGGTTATTCGGGTCAAGTTCCCTCAGGTCCGGCCGCTGGTTCGAGTCCTGCCGATACGCAGCGGACATCACCATCAGCTTGACCATGTGCTTCACGTCCCACGAATGCGGAGAACCTGAAGACCGCCGTCGGGAATCCACGGCCTGGCTTGCCAGTCCCTTTTGTGCCTTTGACTTTCCTTCGTCCTTCGTCATTCGCCCTTCGTCATTCACCGCCGGCGCCACGAACTCGCACGCCAGCCAGTCCAGCAACTCCGGCTGCACAGGCCACTCACCTTGCGCGCCCAGATCATCCACCACCGCGGAAATGCCCATGCCGAAGAACTGTTTCCACAGCCGGTTCACCACCGCACGGGCCGTCAAGGGGTTCTCCGGCGACACCAGCCAGTGCGCCAGATCCAGCCGAGTCAGACGCCGGTGCTCCGGGTTCGGAAGCTGGGGCAGGAAGTGCGGAGTCGCGGGATGGACGATCTCACCACTCTCGTTCTGCCAATTGCCGCGCGGCAACACCCGGATCACTGCCGGCTCGCGCGAGACCGACACCATGGTGAACGCCCGGCCCCCGCGGCACTCGCGTATTTCCCCTTGCAGCTTTCGAACTTGCGCCACCGCATTGGTGTCCCACTGCGTGGCAAGGAGGAAAGTGCGCTGAAGCAAATCCCGCTCTGTGGCGGTCGGTCGCCCAGTGGCATGGCTCAACGCTGTCCGCAAAGGCTTGCCGAGGCCCGCCTGCAAAGGTTCAGCCGCGGGAAACGGTGTGATGGAAACACGTGCGGAGGCGACGGCGGCATTACCCAGGTTGATCACCAGCACGTCGCCCGCCTTGGCCTGCACCGGCTTCTCCAGCAGCCAAACCGCCATCTGGCGCTCGTCGTTCGTGGTGATCTGCCAAAGGTCCGTCACGCCAATGATCGGCAGGCTCATGGCATAACGCTCCTCCTCCTGATCCGCCTCGCCGAAATGGAAGGGCAGCTTGGCTTCCTTTCCTCGCGATCTTAGACTTGCGGAGAGGGCGATAGCCGTGCCGTTCCGTTTCTTGCGGGCGGTCTTCTTCTCCTCCTTCACCTCCTGGGCGACGACCTCCAGTCGTATGGCGGAGACCCACATTCCCGGCAGCGGCAGCGTCACTCCTAGTCCTTCCTTCGGCTTGTCGTTGAACGAAATAGTGGCGTCGGCGCCCACGCTGAAATTCGTGGCCACCACAGCATTGGTGTCCTTGAGCGTGAACGTGACCTCCGGTCGCGGTGTGACCCAGCCGTCGGGCCATTGTTGCAGGAATGTGCGGCTCTGGCGGCACCACTCGCGAAACGCCCCCTGACGCTGCTCATCCGCCTTCAGCTTCGCGGACGCGGCGTCGTGGACCGCCGCCACCTTCCGCTGCAGGTCTGCAATCCGCCGCTGAAGGTAAGGATTATCCACCTGTATCTCTGGCGGGAACGGATGATCGTTGCCGTAGCCCTTAAGCTCGACGGCGGGAGTGTAGGGGTAGTCCGCATAGA
>Ga0181532_10003131_pt1 | contig 15026 bp, 10 predicted proteins | sample PEATcosm2014_Bin_33_FD_119768 | JGI IMG/M metagenome (GOLD analysis project Ga0181532, IMG submission 119768) | Peatland microbial communities from MTU Mesocosm Facility, Houghton, MI, USA - PEATcosm2014_Bin11_30_metaG | ecosystem: Environmental > Terrestrial > Soil > Wetlands > Peat | place...
CTTATTTCCTGCTGGTCTTCCGCGCGTAAAGCTTGCAATTGTGAAACTCTATTGGGTCGCAGTCGTTTCCTGCATCACTCCGAGGGGTAGGGGGCGGTAGCCGCTCCGCGTACGGATGTGATATTTTTTCAAATTATTTCCCACCAGAGTCACCTTGATGGTCCGCCAGCCGCGGTTCGGATTTTGCGCCGGGTAGTAGCTAAGTGAGTAGAGATGCGCAAGGTCATCCCGGACGGAAGCAAACGCTTTTTGTTGGCCTGTCCAGTTTCGCGCGAAAAAGGCCTTGCCGCCCGTGCTGGTGCTCATGCGCTCAAAAATTTCAGCGGAAAGCGGATCTTCCTGCGCCTCTCGCGTGCTGATCATGTAGATCGGGATCCCTTCCGATTGCGCCAGTTCGCCGACCACTTCCGGGGAGATCACGCTGGAATTGTCGGGGCCGTTTGAGAAGACCACCACGACTCTCCGCCCGGAAAAATGGCCCGCGTCTTTCAGGGTCAGCAGCAATGCATCATAGAGCGCCGCATCATCGCCGGCCACCGTGGTGCGAACCCCGCGCAATACCTCCGACCGGTCCGCCGTCAGCACTGCGTCTCTTGAGACGTTCCGGCTGTAAGAATAAAACGCAACTCGATCCACGTTCTCCAGCGACCGCAGGAAATTCGCGATAGCGTCCTGCGCCAGCACAAAGCCTTGATGCAGGTACATGTAATCGCTAGTGTCGAACAGCACGAATACGTCGGCACCCGCCACGGTGGCGCCCAGCTGCTCCGGAGTCACATCTGGCGGCGGTGGGGGAGCCTGTGTCGCGTTGGGCTCGGGAGCTGCGCGTCGGGCGTCCGGCTGACCAGTTTCCGCCACGATCTGCGGAGCCCCGTTGCCTTCTTCAAAAGTGGCGAGGGTTTGCGGAATGCGATCCTCGTTAATCGCGAAGTCCTGAGGATGCAGGCCGTTGACGTAATTCCCCCTACTGTCCGTCACCGCAACATTCAGCTGCACAAGGTTGACGTCGACGCGGATGACGGTCTGGCTCTGCTGGGTGTCCTGCGCGGCCGTCAAGATCGTGGAAACGCCAACAAGCGCCGACAAAATCAGAACGCAAATCTGAGTTCGCTTGGCCATACATTCCTCTTCCACTTCAGCTCGCCCGCCGGATCCTCGCGAGCCGGTCAGGTTTCTAAAAAATCCTGAGACTTCTCTGCTTCCATCTAGAGTCCGGAAACAGCAACACTCTTGGGCAATGGAGCAATTTTGCCCTGACGAAACTCCTCGCCCGTTTCACGCATCGCGCGCAGCACTGCCGGCCAACCCTCGTAGTTGGTCGCAAAAATCTTCTCGACCATGCGGTGCGTCAATTCAGGGATCAATCGGTTCAACATCACCGGTGAATAGCCCAGTTCGTCGGCCAGCCGAGCCCAGTAGAGATTGTCGGACTCCCAGGACTCGGCCATCAGCCGGGAGGAGTAACTCTGGTATGTCGGGAACAGCTTCACATTCAGCAACTCCCTTGCGTAACTCTGCGCCAGCGCGGGGTGAGGGATCCCGAAATCTTCCGAGAGCCGCTCAAAGCTCACTTCCGCGGGATAGAGGTTCGCTAGCCCGTCCAATTCCTTGCCTGCTGTCCCCCAATGCCCGGTCTCGCCCGGATACCTCCGTCGGTATTCGGCCGCCAGGTAGAACGTCTCCGCCGGCGTCACTTCATCAAGCACTTCCTCCACCTGCCCTAGGCGGAGATCGCTCTCGACCCGCTCCGACCTTTGCGACAGCAAGCAATCGGCGAGGATGCCCATCACCTTCTGGCGCTCCTCTGCATCCCCCGCCGCGGACTCCAACAACTCTTCTCCTGTTCGTTGGTACAGCGTGACGGCATGAAGCTCGCGCGGCGTCACGCTCCACCAGCGCGGCAGAACGGCGCTTGCCACCAGGTCCGGCACCAGATCCTCCCAGATCAGTGCTTGGACATTTTCCGGCACGATGAAATTCTGCTCTGCTTGTGCCAAAACGTAAGGCAGGTCCGCCAGCGAACCGGCCAGATGCGCTCCGCCGACCGCCGACCAGCCGCGACCCAGCACACTCGAGGATTGCCAGTTCGGCTGTCCCGGTACGGGCGAATCTCCCATGAAATCGTGCGAGCGGACGAACAGTGGATCGTTGTGCAGGATCTGTGCGCCCGGCGGTTCATAATAGGCGTAGTTCAGTCCCACCAGCGTGTCCCTGAGGAACGGAGCGAGTTGCCCGCGCGCGACACTCAATTCCTGTGCGGTGCCCGGCGTCTTAATCACCGTCGCCAGGTCCGTTCGCATTTGCAAACGAGTGTGGCGCGCATTGTAGAGCCCCGCGGAATACTCATATTTTTCGCTGGTGGTGAGAATCTGCTGCGGCATTTCAAACTCCCGCAGCTGCGCAGCCAGCGGGAGCAGCGTGGCCCCAACGGCTTTCCCTTGCGCCATTTGGTTCAAACCATCGCCTAGCGCCAGAATCGTGTCGAGAGAAATCAGCCGCTGGGCGGCAAGCACCGAGCGCATTCTTCCTGCCATCTCACCGCGCACCTGCTGTCCATCCTGGCTGGTCTGATCCGGGCCTGCGAGCAAGGCAATGACCTCGTCCTGGGTTAGATCGGACTTGCCCGCCGCTTCGCGCAACAGCCCGCTCAGTGAAGTTCGGCCCGCGTCGAAAAGTTGTTGTGAGGAGAGGATTCCGGAAAAGGGAGCGATCACCTGCTGCCAGGAATCGTTCAGGTCCGCGTTTCTGATCTGTCCCTGCCGCGCCAAGATTTGCCAGAGTCCGACATCCGCCTGCAAAATGCCCAGGGCATTCCCTCGCACCGTGACATCAGGAATGTGGTCCAGCCCTTCGGCCGTTTTCAGAAATGCGGCGATCGAGGCATCATTTAGACCGGGAAACTCGGTGAATATAAGATACTGGTCGCTGAATCGGGTGAACTTGTCGGCTAGCAGCCGGGCCGTATCTGGACTCATGCGTTGAGCCGCCGGCCTTCCGCGGTCAATTTCGCTCAGAGTCAGATAGATTTGCAGCGGATCGTCTCTCGTCCCGATTCTCGAAAGGGCAAACAGCGCTTCTTCAAGTTTGTCCGCGTCCTTCCAGTCCAATGCCCTCCTCGCCCATTGTCCGACGATCTTCGGATCGCTATAGGTGTGCGTGTGAAGAATGTCCCTCCACGCATCAAGATCGCCGGGGACGATCGGCCGTCCGTTCGCGTCCAACTGCAGATTTGTTACCAGAAAAACTACTCCGGCGTCAGGACGATAACAGCTCCCGATCGCGTTGACGGAGCTGTTTGCTCCCCGAAGCGCTTCGTAAAAGCGCTGCATTCGACCCGCTTCGGTGAAGTAGGCCTGTTGCTTTTGGTTGCCCCGCGATACCGCGTCATAAAACGCCGCCAGCCAACCGTTGTCTCTGCTGACTAAGTGTGCGACGAATTCCCCGGGCGAGTCCACGCTCTCCCCAACCAGATCCTTCCAGGCGGCTTCCGCACCGGCTCCCCCCGGCACGACCATCCTTCCGGACCGGATGGAAATGTTCATTCCGTAAAAATCGAGGGCCGCAGCGTAGGGCACCAATCTCCCCAGCCCCGGCGATCTCCGCAAAGCGTCACATGTCTCCGAGTCCATCTGCGACATCGCCCAGTAAAGCCGCGAGACCGAGGGATCGCCCAATAGCACATCGACTACGTCGTTTTCCCCTTCCGCGTACCTGCGGCCCTTTCCAAATGATTTCCAGGCGGCCGCATCAAACAGCACCGGCACGGGCGACGGGGAGAAGGGATAAGCGAACGGCTTTCCTTCGCGAAGTGCATCTTCGAGTTGTGTCAGAGGGAATCCAGAATCGATCGTAATGAAGGCCCTGTTCGCTTCGGCAGACTCCAGATAACTTTCCGGCCCACAGCCTTTCGCCAACTTGTAACCAATAATCCCCAACAAAGAATTCGCCTGGTCGCAATTGGCGACGCGGATCACACCTTCCTGGCCCGCGAGTGTTTGCAATTCTCGCGCCTGTTGCACGTACCGCTCTATCAGAACCAGATATTCATTGGGCTTCCCGATTCCCCTTAGCGACGATTGATAGCCGATCATCATCACGGCCCTGGACAGTAGGGGCAGCACTTCCTTAGGGGACGCCTGCTGGCTGATTCCAGCCATGCGCAGGAAGGATCGCAGCGGACCCGGAATCGTGGTCACTTCCGATGTCCCAGCCGGCACCGGCGATCCGTTCGCCACCGGCACCTTTGGCGGAGCCGCGGGAGGAGTGGCGCTCCAGGCGCTAAGCGATAAGCTGGAAAGTGCGCAGAGAATAGCCGTTGGAAAAAGGAGTGAAGAAGGCCTCAAAGGAGATCTCATCGCGAATACCCTCCCCGACCGCTTGCAATCTTATGGCGCCCAGTTTGGAGACGCCAAGAATGAGGGAGGATCTAAGCCTCCCTTCCGATGTGCCAGGGGGGTGGGCCCTGGGCGCTGAGAATCGCGAACTCGCTAACGAGCTTGCGGGAACCGAAAATGTAGTCGTATCAGATGCTAATGGTGCTGGCGATTCTCCCCTGATGGCGCCAAGGGTAAGCCATTCTCCGCACTGCGTCAATCGTGGTGATTTTCGGGCGCTCTCCCAATTCGGAGGGCCCTGAGTCCAGCTCCGATGGCGCTCCCTTGTGCTTCAGCCCGACTTTATTGATTCGTACGCTTCGGGCAAGCCGAAACTCCGCCGGTTATTTCCGGCGCTAGAATTATAGGGTTGGGTCTCCGCCCTGGATGAGCATCCGTCCTACCTCTCGTTGGTTGATTGCAGCTTGGGTCTTCGTACTCGGCTCCTACGCCGTAGTGTCGATGCACCTGGGGCGCGGAGCGCGCCTCGCCACTTTCGGGGACGCGGTGCAGTGCCTTGTCCCGTTGCTCGCCAACGCCGCGCTCCTGATCAACGCCGTCTCCGCCAATTGGCGCCGGAGCATTTTCTGGATGCTGCTCGCACTGAGCAGCACACTCTGGATGATCGGCCAGTTCAGCTGGACCTATTACGATGTCTATCTTCACGCGCTCCCGCCGACGCCATTTGCGGGCGACATCATCATATTTCTCCACACGGTGCCTCTGATTGCGGCACTGGGCGTCCATCCCTACGCGAAACGCATCGACCCGCCGCTGCGTTTCGGTAGCGTGGATTTTTCCCTACTGCTTCTCTGGTGGATGTACCTCTACGTTTTTGCCGTGATCCCCTGGCAGTACGTCTCGCGCACCCCGGCTCACTACACTGCCAATTTCAACGTCGTTTTCACCATCGCAAATCTCGTCGCGGTTATAGGATTCGCAGCGCTGGCATGGCGGCACCAGGGGAACTGGCGCCGAATCTACGTGCACCTATTGGGCGCTTCCGCCACCTACGCGGCATTCTCGGTGCTGGCGAATCTCGCGATCGTGCGCGGCACCTACTACACAGGATGCATCTACGATTTCCTGCTGTTGATTTCCTTCTTGTGGTACGGCACGGCCGGAGTCATAGCGCACGGTCAAGAAGCGGAAGATTCTCCGCTCGCGTCGTCGAGCACACTCGAGAATCACCGCAAGTACAACTCTCCGCGAGCCTCCTGGCTCGCCATGGCCGCCGTGCTCTCGCTTCCGGTTCTCGCGATCTGGAGTTTGTATTGGAGCATCGCGCCCCAGTCCGTCCGTGAATTTCGTCTGGTCGCCACGCTGATCGCGATCCTGCCGTTTACGTTTCTCGTGTTCTTGCGCCAAAGCATGGTGGATCGCGATCACCTGCGCTTGCTCGGCACCTCCCAGACGTCGCTCGAAAATCTCAAGCGCCTCCAATCGCAATTTGCTCAGGCGGAGCGCTTGGCCTCGCTGGGTCAATTGGCCGCCGGCGCCGCCCACGAAATTAATAACCCGCTCACGGCCATACTCGGTTTCTCTGACTTGCTTGCCGATGATTCCTCCGTTGATTCCAAAGCCCGCGGTATCGGCCAAAAAATTCGCGAGCAGGCGCGCCGCACCCGCACCTTGGTCACCAGCCTTCTGAGCTTCGCGCGCCAGGCCCCTTCGGCGCAGCGCTCCCTGCTCGATCTCAATTCCGTGCTTTCGCGCGCTGTGCAACTTCGCCGGCTCGATTTGCGCGGCAAGAACGTCCAAATCGAATTGCTTGTCGAACCCCTGCTCCCAGGCGTGCAAGGTGATCCGAACCAATTGTTGCAGGTCTTCTACAACATCATCAGCAATGCGGCCGACGCGATGGAGGAATCCGGCGGCGGTACTCTGAGTGTCCGCTCCCGGCGCACGCGCTCGACGGTCATCCTCGAGTTCTCGGACACCGGCCCGGGCATCAAGCAGCCCGAGCTGGTCTTCGACCCGTTCTACACCACCAAGGCCGTCGGCAAAGGCACGGGCCTCGGACTCAGCATTTGCTACGGCCTCGTGCAGGAACATGGCGGCCAAATCTCCTGCTTCAACCGCAACGAAGGTGGCGCCACTTTTCGCATCGAACTTCCCGCCGTCCCCGCAATGCTTCCCCTGCGCGAAGTTCCCTCGGCCGCAGTTCACGCCGCTCCGAGCGAAAACGCCGAACCCGATAAACTACCGGTTCGTTGAAATAAATCCCCCCAAATACTCTTCACTCGAATCGCCGATACCTCTCCCGCTTTGGGCACTTGTGTGACGCCCATCACTTCCCGCTGTGATGGACGTCATTTAGCGAATTCCGGCGCGGCGCTAACCTGTTATTGCAAAAGCTCCCACGAGGTAGCTGATTGGAGGTCAGGCCATGGCACCCCACACAACGGTAACACCGCCGGCTCCGGGAACTAAGAATGCCGGCGTGCCTAATGGTTCTTCGAAGGTGGCGAGCGCCCAAACGAACGTCCTCGTACTGGAACACCCGGCGTCCGAAGCGCCCGGCACAGTAGCAGCCCCTGCACACCACGCGCACGCGCTTTTCGAAGAGGCTCTTCTCGAAAATAACGAATTGAAGCAGCCCAAACGGGCGTACTCGGTGGCAGTCTCCATAATTTTCCAGGTGCTGATTTTGAGCGTGGCCGTGATTGTGCCTCTGCTGTTTTCTCAACAGCTCGATCTAAAGCAGTTCACGCGTACCTTCCTCGCAGCGCCGCCCCCGCCGCCGCCCCCACCGCCGGCGCCGACAATCTCCAAAATGCCGGCAGCGCAGATGAAGAAAATATCCCTGCTACAGTCCGGACACTTGATCGCGCCGACCGCCATCCCCAAGAAAATCGTAATCGTGAAGGACGAGCAGATGCCGCAAGTGACTGACGGGTTCGGCGTTCCTGGAGGAGTTCCCGGCGGGGTGCCGGGCGGGCAGTCAGGGGGAGTCATAGGAGGAATTCTCGGTGGGATTCCATCTTCGGCGAGCCTGCCTCCTCCTCCCCCTCCTGCCTCTCGGGCTCCAGTGCGCGTCGGCGGACGCGTCAAGCCGCCGCAGGCCGTCTATATGCCGTCGCCCGTGTACCCGGATATTGCGCGGTCCGCGCGAATCCAGGGTGACGTTGTCATAGACGCCGTGATCGACACATCCGGCAACGTGGTGCAAATGAAGGTCGTCTCCGGTCATCCCTTGTTGATCAGTGCCGCGCTGGAAGCGGTTCGGCACTGGAGGTATCAACCGACGTTTCTCGATGAGGAGCCGGTTTCGATCGAGCTGAATGTGACGATTCATTTCTCGATGCAGTAATGCAAAACGCGTAAGCGCGCGAAGCAAGACTCGGAGCGGTGGCTTCTCTAAGAAAGAGAGCCACCGCTTCCCCGTTCCAGCGCGCAATTTTACGGCTGCGCGAAATTAGATTTCACAACCTCAAGCGGTAAGGTAGACTCCCACTTTCGTCCCGGTACAAAAGCTCAGTCCGGTCTCGGAGCAATCAAACTCATGAAAATCATTCGTCGCCTCGTCCGCGATTCACTCCTCTTGGCCGCCATTGCGATCGTGGCCCAAGTCACCGCCCAGGCCCAGCAGCCCTGGCAAAAAATCCAGATGCCCACGGCCGCGCAGGTGGCGACTCAGTGGGGCACGCCGCCTCCGGAATATGGTCCCGAACCCTACTACGGCTTCAGCGGTGTGATGGACCTCACGGTGATGCGCCGTGATCTGGATCGCATGAAAGCGTTGGGCTTCCAATCGGTCACGGTGCAAGCGGGCGGAAGGAACATGCCCGAGCCATATCTCTCGGATGCGTTCATGAAACTGTTCCGCGTGTTTGTCGAAGAGGCCAAGCAGCGCGACATGCGCGTCTGGATCGTCGACGATGCCGGCTATCCCAGTGGCTTTGCGGGTGGCAAGTTCACGCAAGAAAAGCCGGACCTGCGCATGCAAACTCTCGCCCTGGCGAAAAAAATCCCCGTCGCTGCCGGCGATACACTGTCGCAGCCGGTCACTCCGGAGACCGTCGCCGTCTTGGCGGTGAATGCGGACGGCACGTCGCAGCCAGTGCCCATCACCAATGGCGCGATCAATTGGACGGCTCCTCCGGGCACTTGGACGGTCCTGATTATCGAGCACCAGTTTCAGACGTCTCCCACCCGCTCCGAGACCAATCCCGATCCAAAACACCCCAAAGACACCTCGCAGTCGCTCGAAGACTACATGAATCCCGCGGCGACTTTGCAGTACCTCGCCTTCACACACGAGCAGTACAAGAAATACGTCGGCGATGAGTTCGGCAAGACAATCATGGGCTTCCGCGGAGATGAGCCGGACTATACCATCGGCACTAACCTTCCCTGGACGCCCGCATTCTTCGACCGCTTCCAGGAAATCAAGGGATATGACGTGCGTCCTTATGTGGCCAGCTTCTTTGCCCCAACGATGACCGACGAACAAAAGCGCGTGAAGGCCGATTATTGGGACGTCTTTTCCTTGATGTTTGCCGCTGCATTTTTCAAACAGCAGTCGGACTGGTGCGCAGCCAACGGCATCGCCTATCAGGTGCACATCAACCACGAAGAGATGGAATTGGAGTTGACCCGTTCCGAGGGCGACTTCTTCCGCGATATGCGCTACGTTGAAGTCCCGGGCATCGACGCGATCTGGCACCAGATCTGGATGGACACCATCTCGGACTTCCCCCGGCTCGCGTCTTCGGCGTCGCATCTGTACGGCAAACCGCGAGCATTCACCGAAACTTTCGCGGCGTATCGGCCGCAACCAAATGTGGACCAGGCGCGCTACATCCTGAACGAGGAGATGGTGCGAGGCGTCAATCAAATCGAGGTGATGTACTTCCCGGCTTCCAGCTCGTCCTTCCCGCCTCAATCGGGGCTCATGAGTCAGCCCGGCTTCGCGGACTTGATGCAGTACGTGCGCCGGCTAAGTTATCTGATGTCCGTGGGGCGCCCCGCGGCATCCGTGGCCCTCTACATCCCTTCCAGTTCTCTCTGGCTGAATGATGTAGCTGCGGATCGCGCATTCGTTTCCACCGAGCGGTTGCTCTCCGAACATCAGATCGATTTTGACGACGTGGATGAAAACGCCCTCGCGAGCGAGCTTATCCCCGGCCAGGGCACGCTCGAAACCATGAGCGGAAACATCTATCGCACGATCATTCTCCCCGGTGAAAATCTCCTTTCACAAGCTGCGCTGGACCGTTTGAAAGCATTCGCCGCTGGCGGCGGGCACGTCGTCTTTCTGGATCACACGCCCACCATAATCTCCGGTCGCACCATTCGCGACGCCCGCGCCGCCACCCCCGCCGATTTCTCCTGGGCCACGCTCGAGACTTCCGATCAGCTCTCTGCAACGCCCACACCGCCCTACGGGCCTCCCGCCGCGCCGCCGTCGCCCGAGGTCGTTCCGCCCGCCGTCTTGCAGGCTGTGCTCCAAGCCGTCCCAGCGCCGGATCTCACGCTGGACTCACCCGACACGGCTCTCCGCTACATGAGGCGCCAGCTCAAAGACGCTTCCGTGTTTTTCTTCTTCAACGAAAGCGATCGCGCCTTCGCGCATTCCGCAACATTAATGGGTGTGGGCAAAAAGGCCGAAGTGTGGGATCCGCAAACGGGTACGGTCCAGCCGTTGCACGCAATCCACCCAAAGCCAAAGGGTTCTCTGAAAATTGATTTATCGCTGAAGCCCTACGAAACCGAAGTAGTAGTAGTCCGCTAAATTTGATTCACCGCGGTTTTAGTAGCACAGGCACTCCTGCCTGTGTGCATTTTCCGCGGGTGCCCCACACTTCGGTTTTACGTGTGGGGTTTTCTCTTTTCCCTCACGGTGCCACGCCCGCCCCGCCGTACTTCTCGTTCGTCACATCCCAGTGATCCGTCCGAAACGGCGCCGCCGGCAATCCCACCCCATTGTACAGATTGCACCCGTGCGGATAATCGTCCCAAGCGTAACGCACGGCCACCGGCGCGCTCACGCCCGCGCCTTTCACCACCACCCAGTCCCCGTCGATCGTCGCGTCTGCGGGAACAAACTTCTGATCTGCGCCCGCGATCACAAACCATTTCAGCGGCCCGTCCTTCGCCACTAGCCCGCCCGACGTGTGCGAAAATTTCAATCGAATCGTGTCGCCGCTCACCACCATCGATTCATACACCGGACCTGAGTACTCGATCTTTCGCCCGTAGGCCTTCGCCAGCGCGATGTCCGTCAGCCGATCTCCCAGCGGTTCTTTGTTGTGCGGGTGCACATCGTTCGGATCGCCGATATCGATCGTCACCGCCATTCCCGTGTTCGGCAACGAGAGTACGGTCGCCTGCGCCTCGCGCACTTTCGGATTGTTGCTGTAATTCTGCAGCTCCGGCAGCTGCACGATAATGAATGGGAAATCGCCTTCGTCCCACAGCGCGCGCCAGTCCTTGATCAGCGTAGCCTGCACATGCGGGTACAACTTGATCCCGTCCTCTCCGCCGACGATCGATTCGCCCTGATACCAGACCACGCCGCGAATCGCATACGGAATCGCGGGATTGATCATCCCGTTGAACAGCACCGTAGGATTGTGCTGGTCCTGCACGGGATCGCGCTGCTTCTTTGGCGGAGGCCCCGGACGCGCATTGATCGTCTGCGGCGGCGCCGGCGCCTGATCCGGCGGAGCATCCGGATTCGTCCGGAAAAATTGCACGGCCGCGTCGAAGTGATCCAGCTTCGGTTTCAAAAGCGGATCGCCCGCCAGCGCCTCACGGCGGATCCAAGCTTCCGCCGTGCTCGCCCCATACGCCAAAGTTACAAAACCGATTGGCCGGTGAATCTCCTTCTGCAAATCGCGCGAAAATAAATATCCCACCGCCGAAAATCCCGGCACATTCTCCGGCGTGCAAATCAGCCACTGCCCCTGAATTTCAGTTTGCGGATCGTACGTCTTCGCGTTTTTCCCCGTGAACATCCGGATGCGCGGATAATTCGCCGCCGCGATCTCTTGCTCCTCATTGATCAACCCAGCAAAAGGTGCAACCTTCTTGGACACCGTAAACTGCATATTCGACTGTCCGGAGCCGAGCCACACCTCGCCGATCAATACATCGTTGATGGTGATCGTATTCTTCCCCGCGATGGTCATCTGAAACGGTCCGCCCGGCTTCAGCTTCCTAAGCCGCACCATCCACCTGCCGTCCGCGCCCGCAATGGTCACTTGCTTCTGCCGCAGCAGCTTGACGGTGAGCTTCTCCCCCGCGTCCGCGGTCCCCCAAACCGGCACGCTCATCCCGCTCTGCAATACCATGTGGTCGCTGAACAGCGCGCAAGGCTTAACGTCAGCTCGCGCTGCCGCCCCAAATCCAAACAGCACCAGCCCCATCCAAACCGCAATCGTCAAAGTCCGCGTAACAACTCTCATCCCTATCGTCTCCCAGTTCTGCAATCGTGCCTTTTCCGCATGTAGGGGCGGAGCTTGCCTCCGCCCGTTCCACTCTCGCGCGCAAACCGCCGCAGCATATCACTCGCTCCCCATTTTTTCCCAGTAGGATAGGCATTCCTGCCTGTCCTCATTTTCATCTGCGCGCGGCTGGCGCCGTGCCCGCCATCAGGCGCGCGGCAGATCTTTCGCGAGGCAACTTGAAACTCGCGCAAAGCAATGTATCCTCCCTACCGATTCTTGCGATTCAGGGAGGTCCTGATGTATTCCGTCCGACGAACTGTGTTCCTGATTTTGATCATGTTCGGCTTATATCTGGCCTTCACCGGCAATCAGGTCCGAGCCGATCAGGTTGCCTGCGAACAGATCAAGACGGCATGCAAAAATGCGGGCTTCATTCAAGGCGGCGGGCCTCGCGACGGGGTGCTCCTGGCTTGCTTCAATCCAATCGTGCAAGGGACGCCGCGGCCCGGGGCGGCATCTCTGCCCTTGCCGAACGTAGACCCACAATTGGTGAACGCCTGCAGGACGGGAGGCGCGGCCGCACCCGTCGCGCCGCCGGCGGGCGCACCCTTGGTGCCTTCCACTGACGGCCAGACTGTCTACGATCCTAATTTGCACGTCACCTGGCTCGCCGACGCCAACCTCCCCGGCACGCAAACATTCGGAGTCTCAAACATCAACGCGAGCGGATCGATGGACTATGCGACGGCGCTCCGCTGGGTCGCGGCAATGAACGCGCTGGACAACGGCGCAGGCTACCTCGGTCACAATAATTGGCAGCTTCCCACCGCGCCGACACATGACGGCAGTTGCGCAAAAACCGGGCGGAACGGCGAATCGTTCGGATTCCATTGTTCCGGCAGCGCGCTGGGATCTTTGTACTACGGTTCTTTAGGTTTTCGCGAACCGGACACGGTCGTTCGCATCCCAGCGAATACCCTCGGCCCGTTCCACGATTTCCAACCCTATTTGTATTGGTCCGGCTCCGCGGCCGGCGATCCGAAGCAGGGATTTGTGAGTTTTTCCTTCAACAGCGGATTCCAAGGCGCCAACGTCACGCTGAATTATCTCTACGTGTTGCCGATGATCAAAGGGAAGCTGGCCGGCACGCCCCCCGCCGCCGGCGCGGGCCTCCAAGTCAATCCCGGCGGACAAACCGTCTACGACCCGGTTGCACAAGTCACCTGGCTTGCGGACGCCAATCTGGCGGCCAAACAAACATTCGGCGTTGCAGACGTTAACCCCGATGGCTCGATGGACCACGCGACGGCCGTCCAATGGATTGCAGCGATGAACCAAGCCGACCAAGGCCGCGGCTACCTCGGCCAAACGAACTGGCAATTGCCCGAAACCGTGGCCCCCGATCCATCCTGTAGCATCGCAACGAATGGCACGACAGGCTTTGGCTGCACGGGCAGCCCGATGGGGGAATTGTTCTATAAACAATTAGGTCTGCGCCCAGGCCAATCCGCAGCCGCGGTTCCGGACGTGAAGGTCGGCCCCTTCCACAATATTCAGCCCTATCTCTACTGGGCGTGCCAAGCGGAAACCGCCGCGTCCCCATGCGCATCCAACGGGCCCGCCGACAATTTCGAGTGGAATTTCTCCTTCGGGAACGGTTTCCAGGGCACGAATCTATTGGCCAACAATCTGTACGTGATGGTCTATTACCCGGATTTGACTACAAAGAAACCGGCGCAGTAACCCCAAACCCTCGTTCCCGTTCATCGGTTACAATGAGGGGCGTGAGACATCCGTTGCGAAGTAACGGGTGACCGCGAGCGCGATCTGCTCAAAAAAGTAGCCGCGAGAATGGCATGTTGCGACGAGGTACCGCGATGAATCTGAAGCGCCCCCAACCCGCACCTTCGTCGAAGGTAAATTACTCACCAGTTCTCGTGATTCTGGTATTGGCGGCATTTGCCGGTTCGATAGCAGCGGCGCCGCGCAGGCACAAAATTACCGTCAAGTTCGACTATGATTTCCGGATCACTCCTGCTTGCTCACCAGGACTCACCAAAAATTGTGTGAAGCGTTTCAACGTGTACGACATCTCGGCCGGAGACAGGATGTTTCTCTTCTCGATTCCCGTTCCCGAGGATACTGTCGGCTTCGTCAAGGGAATCAGCGTCACAAGCCCTCCGCTTCCTTTTGCTCCCGGGAAGCACACTGTAGCCGTGACGGCACAGTCAGCCGATGGAGCCGAGTCGGGCACCAACGTGTGCACTGTGACCTTCGACATCAAACCCTAGAGGTGGGTGCGCCAAGCGCCGCTCTTCTGCGGCTCTTTCTGGTTTCAGCTATAATTCCCCGCCATGCCGCGCACCCCGAAATCCTCGCCGCGGAAAGCCGCGCCTGCCCTGCCTGTCCGGCAGGCAGGCGGAAAGCAGGCGCCGGCGTTTGAGCCGCCGCGCTTCATCGCCGTCGAAGGACCGCTCCGTGTGGGCAAATCCACGCTCGCCCAGGTTCTGGCGGACCGCATGCACGCGCGGCGCATCTTCGACTGCGAGGACAATCCGTTCCTCTCTGATTTCTACAAGGAAAAACCCGGCGCGGCCTTTCGCACCCAAATGTTTTTTCTCATGGAGCGCCAGCGCCGTCTCCGCGACGCGCAAATCAAGCAATCGTCCACCCCCGTCGTCTCGGATTATTTGCTCGAAAAGGACAAGCTTTTCGCCTACATCAATCTCGATAACGAAGAACTGAAACTCTACGAACGCTTCTACCCATTTCTCACGGCCGATATTCCGACGCCCGATCTCGTGATTTATTTACAGGCGTCTCCCGAAATCCTGCGCGAACGCATCGCCCGGAAACGCGCCCCCGAAGAGGCGCGGATCTCCAAGCAGTATGTGGAAGAAGTGGTGCGAGCCTACGAGCATTTCTTTTTCCGCTATTCATCGTCCGATTTGCTCGTCGTCAATACCACCGAAATTGATTTCGTGGATCGCACCGAAGATCTGCAGCAGTTGCTGCGCCGATTGCAAGAACCCGTCAAGGGCACGCAATATTTCCTGCCCCTCGGCCCGGGCTAAAAGGAAAACCAATGGATTCCGCAAACATCGTCATCATCGGCGGCGGCGTGGTTGGATGCGCGCTGGCGCGCGAAGTTGCCGCGAAGTGGAGCGACGTTTTCCTGCTCGAGAAATTGCCGCACGTCGGCATGGCCTCCAGCACGCGGAATAGCGGAGTAATTCACTCCGGGATCTACTACACGCCC
>Ga0181532_10003132_pt1 | contig 15024 bp, 14 predicted proteins | sample PEATcosm2014_Bin_33_FD_119768 | JGI IMG/M metagenome (GOLD analysis project Ga0181532, IMG submission 119768) | Peatland microbial communities from MTU Mesocosm Facility, Houghton, MI, USA - PEATcosm2014_Bin11_30_metaG | ecosystem: Environmental > Terrestrial > Soil > Wetlands > Peat | place...
CGCCCCCTTCCGATGGCTAGCCCTGAATCCCGCAAGGGAGGACGAAGGAGAGCCAAGGCGCTCGCCAACGCTCCTTCTTCGAGGTACCTCAAACCATGTCCCCGACGTTCACCATCTCCGACCTGAGGCAGCGACCCGAGTTTCTCGACACGGTGGCCGACCGCATCTGGCGCGCGTGGTGGAGAGATTCCGGCCATCCCCTCAGTCTTATCTCCGGGCGCCTGCGCGATGAGAATCTCAGCGCGGATCCCATTCCATTCGCGCTGGTGGCCCATGACGACGGGGCGTTTCTCGGCACCGCCTCCGTCATCGCGTCCGATCTCGCCGAGCGTCCGCAATGGACGCCCTGGGTCGCCGCGGCATGGGTCGAGCCGGAAGCGCGCCGGCGCGGCGTTGGCGGCGCGCTGGTCAACCACGCAACGCGGGACTGCTTCGCGCTGGGCTTTGGTCGCGCCTATCTATGTGCGCGGGCGAGGCTGTCGGCCTATTACGAAAGACTGGGCTGGAGACCGATCGAACGGGATGTCGGACCACGCCGTCTGAGCGTGTTTATCCGGCAGGTAAATCCCGAAGCAGGCCCGATCAACCGTTCGCGGCCATGAATATCGAAAGACCAAAACCGGTCAGGTGATGCAGCGCCTGGTCCACCCCAATCAGGGTCCAGAACCAGGGATGCTGGTGCTCCTGGGTCACGCCAAACCTCGCTGCGCAAAATCCCTTGGCGCGGTCGACCGTGATGTGAATGGCAAAATCGATCAGGGCGACAAACCAGAACTGCGGCGCGACGATCAGGATCAGCGTCATTGCAACCGCAAGATGCACGAGGCAGTGAGCCAGCAGCGGCAGCGCCCATCCGGTCTTCTGGTCCTTGCCGATGGCCATCCACGACGTCTGCAGGACAAAATCGGCAATGACGTGCTTGACGGTAAGCAGCAACATCCATCCGATAAGCGCGCCTACCGGAACCGACGCGGACATGGGGGGAAACGACAAGCTGACGCCCTCGCTAGACTGGAATGGCACTGAAATGAAGGCGTTCAGCGCAACTTCTTCTTGAAGCCGGACGATCGCACCGGCATCGACCTTTTATGACATCTCCGGGCCGGGAATGCACCTGCACGGAACTCGAAAAACGCCAAGTGTGGCCCAACGGCGATACGCTGTGGCCAGGCACGAGCTTGCCGCGCCCGGGACCGGTCAGTTCCGGCGATAACGCTGTTTTCCGCATCTCGTTGACGGACTCCCCCCGCGCGGGCACTTTGTCGGACCGGTCACGCCTTTAGACGGCCGGATCAGGTATTTTCCAGCGACAGGTGCCCGCCTCCCGATGTCCAAGCTGCTCGTCTTCCCTGCCCTTGCGCAATTTGCGGCTGCAACCACCGGCCGCAATATGACCAAGCCGGCCTATGCCGCCGTCGCCTGCGGCGTCGGAATGATGATTCTGCTCACGGTCGATCCCGCCTATGAGGCAGCGCATCATGGCGTCGATACCGTGCTATGGGCGTGCCTGGCTTTCTTCGTCTTCGAATGGGTGGTCAGGCTGCGCCATGCCTTTGCGGCGGGTCGCGGCTGGGCTTACGCGTTATCCTTCCGAGGCCTGGTGGACGCCGTCGCGGCGATCGCCGTGCCGCTCGCCATGATGCTTGGCGTGAACCCCAAATCCGCATGGCTGTTTGGCGTGTTCTGGGTACTCAAGGTTGTACCGGGGATTCCCGGCTTGCGGCAGCTGCGCCGGGTGCTGGTACTGGAATCCGGACCGCTGTTGAGCGTGCTGGTGATCTTCCTGATGGTCCTGTTCCTTGCCTCGGTGGCGGAATATTTTCTGGAGCGCGACGTGCAGCCGGCCGGCTTCAGCAGCGTGCCCGCAGCCCTGTGGTGGGCGGTCGCGACCCTGACCACGACCGGATATGGCGATGTGGTGCCGATCACCCCGCTCGGCCGGCTGGTCGCGGCGGTGGTCATGATCTGCGGCCTTGGCGTGTTCGGGCTCTGGACCGGTATCCTCGCCACCGGCTTTGCGGCAGAAACCCGCCGCGATAATTTCCTGAAGACCTGGGAGTCGGTGAGCAAGGTGCCGTTCTTTGCCGCGCTTGGACCTGCGGCGATCGCCGACGTCACCGGCATGCTGCGCACGATAGACCTGCCGGCGCGCACCATGATCATCCGCAAGGGCCATGCCGGCGACTGCATGTATTTCATCGCCGCCGGCGAGGTCGAGGTCGATTTGCCGGGCAAGAAGGTGACGCTCGGAGACGGCGCATTCTTCGGCGAAATGGCGCTGCTCGGCAACAATTTGCGCTCGGCCAACATCACCACGACGCGGGTGTCGAAGCTGCTGGTGCTCGATCTCGTGGACTTCCGCTTGCTGATGGCCCGGCATCCCGATCTCGCTGAGACGATCGATGCCGAAGCCAGGCGGCGCGTTCTGGAAAATAAATAGCGGAGAGAACCATGTCAGAAGCCGCGGCAAGCCTGCCGGTGCTCGAACTCAATGGCGCGCGCGCCACCATCCGCCTCAATCGGCCGAAACATCTCAACCGGCTGCAGGCGGACGATCTCGATGCCCTGCTGAAACTGTTCGACCGGATCGAGACCGATCCCGCCATTCGGGTCCTGGTGCTCACCGGCACCGGCCGCGCCTTCAGCGCCGGCTACGACCTCAACTCGGTCGCCGAGCGCGCCGTCAGCACCGTTGAACAGAGCAGCGCCGGATCCGTGTTTGAAGCCGTCGTCAACCGGCTGGAGGATATCGGCGTTCCCAGCATCTGCCGTCTCAATGGCGGCGTCTATGGCGGATCGACCGATCTGGCCCTGGCCTGCGACTTCCGCATCGGTGTCGACAGCTGCGAGATGTTCATGCCGGCGGCGCGCCTTGGATTGCATTATTACAAAAGCGGCATCGCACGCTACGTGACGCGGCTTGGTCCCGACAATGCCAAGAAACTGTTCCTGACCGCCGAAAAGATCGGCGCGGCGGAGATGTTGCGGATCGGCTATCTCACCGCGATGGTACCGGCCGAGGCGCTCGACGAAGAGGTCGACAGGCTCGCCGCCATTCTTGCCGGCAATGCGCCGGCCGCGATGCGCGGCATGAAGCGGACCATCAATGAATTCGCGCGCGGCAAGCTCGACGAGGAGGCCGCCGACCGCCGCCATCGCGAAAGCATGCGCGGCGCCGAGATCAAGGAAGGCATCAAGGCGTTTACGGAGAAACGGCCGCCGCGGTTTTAGGCAGGACATGCCCGCGCCGAAACTCTCCGGCCTCATCCCGAGGAGCGGCCTGTTGGCCGCGTCTGGAAGGATGGGGCCGCCCTCGTCCTTCGAGACGGCGCAAGCGCGCCTCCTCAGGATGAGCGCGGAGCGGAAGCCTCGATCGCACCGGCGCTCGGTGGCTCCATTCCGAACTACTCGTCAACGAACGTGACGGTTTCCGCGAGGCCGGCCCGCGAGGTCCGGTAGCCGTTGATCCTGTGATCGCGGTCCGGAAACCCGAACGATATCCCGCAGACCACCCGGCGGTCGTCGCCGAGCTTGAAATGACGGCGGATCAGGCCGGACTGACGCGCCAGCGCCGCCTGCGCAATGGTGCCGAGGCCAAGCGCCTGCGCGGCCAGCATGAAATTGCCGACATAGGCTCCGCAGTCGATCGCGCCATAAATGCCGAGGGCTTCGTCGGTATGGATGACGGCGACGTGGGGCGCGCCGAAGAAATTATAATTCTCAAGCGCCTGCTTCGCATAGGCAGCTCTGTCGCCGCGCGCGATGCCGAGCGTGTTGTAGAGCTGAAAGCCGCTCTCCCGGCGGCGCTCCAGATAGACGCCGCGATATTCCCGCGGAAACGCAAAGTCGCCGTCTTCCGGCGCGCCGGAACTGACGGCGGCGTAAATCTCCTTGCGGAAGCGTTCCTTTGCCTCGCCGCTTGCAATCACGACCTGCCACGGCTGGCTGTTGCACCAGGATGCGGTACGCTGCGCCGTCTGCAATATCCGCTCAATGGTGGCGCGCGACACCGGGTCGGGCCGGAACGCGCGGCAGGAATAGCGTTCGCCCAGCAATTCCTCGAGCACGCCGATCCGCTCCTCGGTGCGGTGCCGGCCGGCCGGTGGATTGGCAATGCTTTCGGTCATGCTCAGCGCCCCCTGGTCGGGATCTTGTTGAACGGCACATCCTTGTCGACGCGGATGTCGCCCGGCAGCCCGAGCACCCGTTCGGCGATGATGTTGCGGAGGATCTCGTCGGTGCCGCCGGCGATACGTGTCGAAGGCGACGACATCAGCATGGCCTGGAACTGACCGGCAGCCTCGGCGGCATCCGGATCGGTCAGCATGCCGCTCGCGCCCTGCAGATCCATGGCATACATCGCGATATCCTGCAGCATGGAGCCCGCGACCAGTTTGCCGATCGAGTTTTCCGGTCCCGGCCGCTCGCCTTTGGACAGCGCCGAGATTGCCCGCATGCTGGTGTATTTCAGGCCACTGTTTTTCACCGCCCAGTTGGCGAGTTTCGAACGCGTGGTGCGATCGTCGATCGCGAGCCCGTCCTCGGTCATCAGGTTGCAGCAGAAATCGAACAGCTCGGAGAAGCCGGTCGCAAGCCGGGCTCCGATCGTCATGCGCTCGTTCATCAGCGTCGTCAGCGACACGTTCCAGCCGTCGCCGACCGCGCCAAGCCGCTGCCTGTCCGAAATGCGCAAGTTGGTGAAGAACACCTCGTTGAATTCCTGCATGCCGTTGGCCTGCTTGATCGGTCTCACCTCGACGCCGGCGCTCTTCATGTCGATGTAGAACATGGTCAGCCCCTTGTGCTTGGGCACGTTGGGGTCGGTGCGGGTGATCAGGATACCGTAGTCCGAGTAGTGCGCGCCGGAGGTCCATATCTTCTGGCCGTTGATGATCCAGTGGTCGCCGTCGGCTTCCGCGCGGGTGCGCAGGCCGGCCACGTCGGATCCGCCTGACGGCTCCGAGAACAGCTGGCACCAGATTTCCTCGCCCGAGGCGATCTTCGGCAGATAGCGCCGTTTGTCGGCCTCGCTGCCGTAAGCCATCAGCGTCGGCCCGCACATGCCTTCGCCGATCTGGAACGGGCTGGTGAGCTTGAAGTAGACGCCCTCCTCCTGCTGCCAGATCACGCGTTCGACCGCCGTCGCGCCGCGCCCGCCATACTCCTTGGGCCAGGTCAGGCACACCCAGCCGCCCTCGGACTTCTTCCTCTGCCAGGCTTTTGCCACCTCGACGATGTCGTGCTTCTTCAACTTGATCCGGCCGAGCGAAGCCTTGGAAAGCTCCGCCTCGAATTCCCGGGGCGCGTTGGCGCCGATCCATCGGCGCACCTCGGCGCGGAACGCGGCTTCCTGCGGGGTGTCATCGAAATTCATTGGGCGCGCCCTCTTTTCCGTCATTCCGGGGCGCGCGGAGCGCGAACCCGGAATCTCGATCGATAACTTCTGGATTCCGGGTTCGAGGCTTCGCCTCGCCCCGGAATGACGACTCGTTAACCCCGTCCCTTGGTCGGTATCTTGTTGAACGGCACGTCCTTGTCGACCCTGATGTCGCCGGGCAAACCGAGCACGCGCTCGGCGATGATGTTGCGCATGATCTCGTCGGTGCCGCCTTCGACGCGGGTGCCGGGCGCGCGCAACAGCATCGCCTGAAATTTGCCGTTGGCTTCCGCATCCTCGGGCCCGCTCAGCACCCCCGCCGCACCTTGCAAATCCAGGGCAAAAGCCGCGATATCCTGGATCATCGATCCCGCGACCAGCTTGCCGATCGAATTCTCCGGCCCCGGGCGCTCGCCTTTCGACAGCGCCGAGATCGCGCGCATGCTGGTGTATTTGATGCCGCTGGCGCGCACCGCCCAGTTGGCGAGTTTCGATCGAACGTTGCGGTCATCGATTGCCAGCCCATCCTCCAGCATCAGATTGCTGCAGAACTCGAACAATTCGGGGAAGCCGGTTGCAACGCCGGCGCCGATCGACATCCGTTCGTTCATCAAAGTGGTGAGCGACACGTTCCAGCCGTCATTGACGGCTCCCAGCCGCTGGGCGTCGGGGATTTTCACATCGGTGAAATAGACCTCGTTGAAATCGGACTGCCCGTTGGCCTGCTTGATCGGTTTGATCTCGACGCCGGGGCTCTTCATGTCCAGGAAGAACATGGTGAGGCCCTTGTGCTTGGGCACCGTGGGATCGGTGCGCGTCAGCAGGATGCCATAGTCGGAATAATGCGCGCCTGAGGTCCAGATCTTCTGGCCGTTGATGACCCAGTCGTCGCCGTGTTTCTCCGCACGGGTGCGCAGGCCCGCGACGTCGGATCCGCCGGCCGGTTCGGAGAACAGCTGGCACCAGATGTTTTCGCCTGACGCCAAAGGCGGCAGATAACGCCGTTTATGGTCTTCGCTGGCAAATGCCATCATGGTGGGCCCGCACATGCCATGGCCGATGATGAACATATAGCTGAGCTTGCCGAACGGGCCCTCCTCCTGTTGCCAGATCACGCGCTCCATCGGAGTCGCGCCCCGCCCGCCATATGCCTTCGGCCAGTGCAGGCAAGCCCAGCCGGCATTGGCCTTCTGCTTCTGCCAGGCCTTTGCGACCTCAAGGATGTTGGCGCCCGTGAGCTGGGTGCGGCCGAGCGAGGACTTTTTCAGTTCCTCTTCATATTGCTTCGGCGCATTGGCCGCGATCCAGGCTTTCGCCTCGTTGCGGAACGCGGCTTCCTGCGGGGTGTCATCGAAATTCATTGGCACTATCCTTTGTAAGGTCCTTCATTCCGGGATGGTCGGAAGCACCAGACCTCAGATGTGCAATTGCACATCGGGAATCTCGAGATTCCGGATTCGCGCTGACGCGCGCTCCGGAATGACGATGTCTTTAAGCCGCATTCCGCTTCCGCATCCGGTCGATCAACGCATCTTCCCAATAGGAGAGAGAGCCGAGCGCCAGCGCCGTAGCGTTCGCGCGACGGTAATACAGGTGACAATCGAACTCCCAGGTGAACCCCATGCCGCCATGGACCTGGATGTTGTTCTTGGCGCAATGCTGGAATGCCTGCGTCGCGCTGATGCGGGCGGCCGCAGCGGCCTCCGGCAATTCCGACGCGTTGGTCGAGAGCGCCCAGGCGCCGTAGTAGCAATTCGATCGCGCCAGCGTCGCCGAGACGTACATGTCGGCGAGCATGTGCTTCACCGCCTGGAATGAGCCGATCGGCCGGCCGAAGGCGATACGGTCGAGCGCATAGTCGCGGCCCATTTCCAGCGCGCGGTCGGCGCCGCCGACCTGCTCGAAAGCCATCAGCACCGCGGCGCGGTCCAGCACCTGCGAAACAAGGCTCCAGCCTTCGTTGGCGGCACCGAGCGGCTCCGCCTTGCAATTCCTGAAGATGAGTTCGGCCTGGCCACGCGACGGATCGACGTTGGTCAGCGTCTTGGCCTCAACACCGCCGGCCTTCATATCGACCAGGAACAACGAAATGTCGCTGTCGCGCCCCGTAGAGCCGGTGCGGGCGGCGACAATGACAAAATCGGCGATCGCGCCGTCCGGCACCGGCTTTTTCACGCCGCTGAGACTGTTGCCGGACGCCAGGAGTTTGATCCCTTCCGGCGACGGATTGCCCTTGCCTTCGAACAGCGCGAGCGTGCCGATCGCGTAGCCCCCCGCGATCAAGGGAAGCCATTTCTGCTTTTGCGCCTCGCTTCCGGCGATCAGCAGGGCTTCGGCCGCCAAATAGACGGTCGAGGAGAATGGCACCGGCGCCAGCGCGCGGCCCATTTCTTCGGCGATCACGCAAAGTTCGAGATGTCCGGCACCCGCGCCGCCATAGGCTTCCGGGATCGCGACACCGAGAAAGCCCATGCCGGCGAGGCCCTTCCACAATTCCCGGTCATACGGCGCGTTGCCGTCAAGGACGGCGCGCACCGCCTTGGGCGGACACTTTTCGGCGAGAAATTTCCGCGCTTCGTCGCGGAGCTGCTTCTGTTCGTCGGAGAAATCGAAATTCATGGCGCAACTCTGTTGGGTGAGGGAATTGTTCTGGAATGTCGTCCCTGCGAAAGCAGGGACCCATACGCCGTGCTCTCTCGTTGTGGCATGGTGGTCGACGGCTTTCTAAAATAGCAAACGCTCGTGGTTATGGGTCCCCGCTTTCGCGGGGACGACGTAAGACAACTACCTCGGCGCCATGCGGATGGCGCCGTCGAGACGGATCGTCTCGCCGTTGAGCATCGCGTTCTCGACGATATGGACGGCGAGGTTGCCGTACTCGCTGGCATCGCCGAGCCGTGCCGGATGCGGCACCTGAGCACCCAGGCTCGTGCGCGCCTCCTCGCTCAATCCCATCAACAGCGGCGTCAGGAACAGGCCGGGCGCGATGGTGTTGACGCGGATCTTGTGCTGGGCGAGATCGCGCGCCGCCGGCAGGGTTAGACCGACGATGCCTCCCTTGGAAGCCGAATAGGCGATCTGGCCGATCTGACCTTCATAGGCCGCGACGCTGGCGGTGTTGATGATGACGCCGCGCTCCTCTCCAACCGGAGCTTCGGTCAGCAGTCGCTCGGCGAACAGCCGCAGCACGTTGAACGTGCCGATCAAATTGACGTTGATGATGCGCGCGAACTTGGCCAGCGGATAGACGCCGTCCTTGCCGACGATGCGCTGCGATCCGCCGATGCCGGCGCAGTTCACCAGCACCCGCGCAATGCCATGGGCTGCCTCGGCCCTGGCGATGGCGGCCTTGACCTGCTCCTCGTCGGTGACGTCGGCCACGACGGCTATGCCTTTCACTTCAGCCGCGACCTTCTCGGCATTCTCCTTGCTCTGATCGAGCACCGCGACGCGCGCACCTTCGGCGGCCATGGCACGCGCGGTCGCGGCACCAAGTCCGGACCCGCCGCCGGTGATGAGTACGGCAATGTCTTTCAGCTGCATGATAAACCCTCTCCCTGAGCGTTTCTCTTAAGTAGCGAATGGCGAATAGGAAGTAGCGAATTGAAAAACGACAAAGACGTCATGTTATCCATTCGCTGCTTGCGATTCGCTACTCGCCCGTTCCCGTCGTCAGCATGCCGCCGCATATCAGCGCTTCCATGTGCCGGATATATTGGCGGCAGACCTCGTCGGTGACCGGTCCGACGCCAGTGGCGCGCGACATCGCGTGCCGGGCGAAGAACAGATGATCGCAGGCGCCGATCAGACTGGTGTAGAACAGCACCGGATCGATCTTGCGAAACTCCCTGCATTTGATGCCTTCCGCGAGCAGGCGCCGGTGGAAGTCGAGCAAGGGCGCGACAAAGAATTTTGAAACCTCGTCGGCGGCCTCGGCGCTGCTTTCATGCAGCAGATAGTGGATCAGCCGGCTCATATAGGGGAACTGGTGATACGCCCGGATGATGCCGGCGATATGCAGCTTCAGTTTCGCGGTGGGCGTAATCGGCTGCGCCAGCAGATATTCGAGCTGCGCCATTTCGGTCGCGGCATCGCGCGCCAACAGCCCCAGCAAGAGGCCGTCCTTATTGCCGAAATGATATTTCACCAGCGCGGCATTGACGCCGGATTTCTGCGCGATATCGCTCAACGATAGCTCGATCGACGAGCGTTCGATCATCAGTTCGCTCGCCGCGACCAGCAGCTTCTCGGCCGTGCTGGTCCTCGCAGGCGAAAGCGGTACGCCGGTATTCAACTGTGATCCCATCGCCTGCCCTGCCCGGAGATATCGGACGCAGCTAACCCGATGGCGCGGCCTCGCTCAAGAGTTAATTGATTGATTGACTAAATCCATTGGCGACACTTAAATCCGGCCCGGTCACTCATCAGCCTTATCGTCAAACCTCAGGGAGAACGCCCATGGCCGAGGCTTATATCGTCGCCGCCGCGCGTACCGCTGGCGGCCGCAAGGGAGGCCGCCTCGCCGGCTGGCACCCGGCGGATCTCGCGGCCTCCGTGCTGGATGCGCTGGTCGAACGCTCCGGTGCGGCGCCCGACCAGGTCGAGGACGTGATCATGGGCTGCGTTATGCAGGTCGGCGAACAATCCAACAATATTGCCCGCAACGCCATCATGGCTTCAAAACTGCCGGAGAGCGTGCCGGGCACCTCGATCGACCGTCAATGCGGCTCCTCGCAACAGGCGCTGCATTTCGCGGCGCAGGCGGTGATGTCCGGAACCATGGATGTCGTGATCGCCGCCGGCGTCGAGGCGATGACGCGGGTGCCGATGGGTCTTGCTTCCTCATTGCCGGCGAAGAACGGCTTTGGTCACTACAAGAGCCCGAATATCGAGAAACGTTATCCCCACATCCAGTTCAGCCAGTTTACCGGCGCGGAAATGATGGCGGAGAAATACGGCCTGTCCAAAGACCAGCTCGACGAGTTCGCCTATGGCAGCCACCAGCGCGCGATCGCCGCGACGCAAGGCGGCAGGTTCAAGGACGAGATCATCCCACTGCCCATCATCCGCGCGGACGGTTCGAGCGACACCCATTCCATCGACGAGGGCATTCGCTTCGACGCCAGTCTCAACGGCATCAAAGGCGTCAAACTGATCGCGGAGAACGGCAAGCTCACCGCCGCCAGCGCCAGCCAGATCTGCGACGGCGCCTCCGGCGTGATGGTCGTCAACGAAAGAGGCCTGAAGTCGCTCGGCGTTAAACCGATGGCGCGGATCCACCACATGACCATGATGGGCGGCGATCCCGTCATCATGCTGGACGCGCCGCTGCATGCCACCGAGCGCGCCCTGAAGAAAGCCGGCATGGAAATCGATGATATCGACCTGTTCGAAGTCAACGAGGCCTTTGCGTCGGTGCCGACGGCGTGGCTCAAGACCACCGGTGCCGACCCCGCCAAACTCAATGTCAACGGCGGCGCCATTGCGCTCGGGCATCCCTTGGGCTGCTCCGGCACCAAGCTGATGACCACGCTGGTCAACGCGCTGAAGCAGCGCAACAGGCGCTACGGCCTGCAGACCATGTGCGAGGGCGGCGGCATGGCCAATGTCACGATCGTGGAGCGGCTGTAAGGAAAAAGAGAGGCGATTGGCGAGTAGCAAGTAACAAATGGATACGGACTAACGTCCTTCTATTCGCTGCTCGCTATTCGCCGTTCGCACTCGCTACTCGCTCGAGGAAATTCCCATGACCCATCCGTCGATACACGCCCGCACCCAGCCGAACAAGGTAGCCTATCAGATGGCCGGCACCGGCAAGGCGATCACCTATCGCGAGCTCGACGAATTGTCGAACCAGGGCGCGCATCTGTTCCGCTCGCTTGGCCTGAAGGCCGGCGATCACATCGCATTCCTGATCGAGAACCGGCTGGCGTTCATGGAAATCTGCTGGGCGGCGCAGCGCAGCGGACTGTATTACACCGCGATCAGCCGTTACCTCACCCAGGACGAAATCGGCTACATCGTCAAGGACTGCGGCGCGCGGGTCGTCATCACGTCGCCGAAATGCGCCGAGCAGATCAAAGGGCTGGTCTCGAACGCCCCGGGCGCGCCGCTGTTCTACATGATCGACGAGCCGCTGCCGGGTTTTTGCTCATGGGACAAGGAACTGGCGAAGCAGCCGACCACGCCGATCCCGGATGAAGAGGCCGGCTATGACATGCTGTATTCGTCGGGCACCACCGGCCGCCCCAAGGGCATCAAGCGGGAGTCGGAGCATAACCCGATCGACCTGCCGAATCCGTTCCTGAAAATTCTCTGCGCCGGCATGTGCGGGATGAACGCCGACAGCATCTATCTGTCGCCGGCGCCGCTCTATCACGCAGCTCCCCTGCGCTTCAACATGATGGCGATCACGCTGGGGGGCACCTCGATCATCATGGAATCCTTCGACGCCGAAGATTTCCTGAAACTGGTCGAGAAGCACAAGATCACCCAGTCGCAGCTGGTGCCGACCATGTTCGTGCGCATGCTGAAGCTGCCGGAAGAGGTGCGCAAGCGCTACGACGTTTCGTCGCTGAAGGGCGCGATCCACGCCGCCGCGCCCTGTCCGATTGACGTCAAGGCCAAGATGATCGAATGGTGGGGTCCAATCCTGATCGAGTATTACGCCGGCTCCGAAGGCAACGGCGTCACCGTATCGACGTCGCAGCAATGGCTGACGCATCGCGGCACTGTCGGCCGCGCGGTGGTCGGCAAGGTCAAAATCCTCGACGAGAACGATCAGGAATTGCCGGCGGGACGGATCGGCACTGTGTATTTTGCGGATGCGCCGGTGTTTTCCTATCACAACGATCCCGAGAAGACGAAGCGCGCCTACAACGCCAAGGGCTGGTCGACGCTCGGCGACGTCGGCTTTCTCGATGACGAAGGCTATCTCTATCTCACTGACCGCAAGTCCTACACGATCATTTCCGGCGGCGTGAACATTTATCCGCAGGAGACCGAGGATGTGCTGATCACCCACGCTGATGTCGCCGACGTCGCGGTGTTCGGCGTGCCGAACGAGGAGATGGGCGAAGAGGTCAAGGCGGTGGTGCAGCCGCACGACATAGCAAGAGCGGGCAAGGGGCTGGAAGCCGAGCTGATCCTGTTCTGCCGCCAGCATCTGTCGCCGATCAAATGCCCGCGCAGCATCGATTTTGCGACCGAATTGCCGCGCACGCCCACCGGCAAGCTGGTGAAGCGGCATTTGCGCGACAAATACTGGCCGAAGACGGTGGCGAGGGTTTAGAGCGAGCCGAACTGCAATCATTCCGTGATGCCCGGCCGTAGTGGTCTGCCTTGCGCAGACTACGTATACTTGCCTACGCTGCCGGACATCCACGTCTTTCAATGTATCACAAGCAAGAACGTGGATGGCCGGGAGGTCTGGCGCGAAGACGCGCTTCGCGCTTTTGCCCGGCCCTGACGGGGAAATAAATTCGCCATGAACGAAACTACCACCCTCCCCGACATCCCTCTCCCATCAGGCATCCGCTCGCGCTTCGTCGATGATATCAACGGCCTCTCCATGCATGTGCTGGAAGCCGGCTTCGAGAGCAAAGGCCGGCCATGCGTGCTGTTGCTGCACGGCTTTCCCGAACTCGCCTTTAGCTGGCGCAAGGTGATGCCGGCGCTTGCGGGGGCTGGCTATCACGTGATCGCGCCGGACCAGCGCGGCTATGGCCGCACCACCGGCTGGGACGCGCAATATGACGGCGACCTGAATACGTTCCGGCTCACCAATCTGGTGCGCGACGCGCTCGGCCTGGTGTCGGCCTTCGGCTATCGCTCGGTCGCTGCCGTGGTCGGGCATGATTTCGGCTCCTCGGTCGCGGCCTGGTGCGCGCTGATCCGGCCCGATGTGTTTCGATCGGTCGTGCTGATGAGCGCGCCGTTCGCAGGCCCGCCGCAGCTGGCCTTCGCAACTGCCGACGCACCGCCACGACCCAAAGCCGAGGATCCGGTGCATCGCGAGCTGGCGGCGTTGCCGCGCCCGCGCAAGCACTATCAATGGTACTACTCGACCCTTGAGGCCAATGCCGACATGTGGCACGCGCCGCAGGGCGTGCATGATTTCCTGCGCGCCTATTACCATCACAAGAGCGCGGACTGGAAGGACAACAAGCCCACCCCGCTGACATCATGGTGCGCGGGCGAATTGGCCAAATTGCCGACCTATTACGTGATGGATCTTGCGAAGAACATGGCCGAGACGGTCGCGGAGGAAATGCCTTCGACCGAACAAATCGCCGCCAACCAATGGCTGCCCGACCGCGAACTCGCCTTCTACAGCGCCGAATATGCACGCACCGGTTTCCAGGGCGGGCTGCAATGGTATCGCTGCGGCACCTCGGGCGTGTTTACCGCGGAGCTCGAAACCTGGTCGGGCCGCCGCATCGACGTGCCCTCCTGCTTCATCTCGGGCCGGCAGGACTGGGGCACCTATCAGCGTCCCGGCGTCTTTGAGGCGATGCAGGCAAGCGCCTGCACCCGCATGCTCGGCTGTCATCTGGTCGATGGCGCCGGGCATTGGGTGCAGCAGGAGCAGCCGAATGAAGTTAGCCGTCTGCTGCTGCAATTCCTGAAACGGGCCGCAAATGCCGCCGATGAACCATTCTCGGCCTGAGTCGACTCAAGATTGTCGCGGAACCTTTTTCGGACACCCGCGTTGGCCGCTGTCGGGTAATGCGCCCGGCGTTAGGTATTGAAGGAGAGAATATGGAAAAGAAGATCGCTGGACTTCTGGGTGCGATGGCGACGCTCGGGGCATTCAACGCCGCGCAAGCCGCACCGGCCCCAACTCCGGCCCCGAGCGACGTGTTGAGGGCGAATTCCTTTGCCGAATTGCTGTCGCCGATTCCCAATGCCGCGGCGCTGCTGCGAGCGGTCGATGAATCAGGGCCGGTTTCCTCGGCGAGTGACAACATCCAGCTTGCGCAATATCACCACCACCATCACCACCATCATCATCATGCCTGGCGCCGATATGGGCCGGTGGTGGTCGTGCGCCCACGTCGCCATCACCACCATCATCATCACCATCATCACCATTACTGAGATCGCATTCGCCGCGTTGGAAAATGAAAACAGGACCCTCTGGGTCCTGTTTTTTTGCGCTGCTTGACGCGTTTTCTTCACGCGAACCGGCACCCACTTTGCTCGAAAACGCTACGGCTGGCGGGCTTTCTCCTTGGCCGCGCGGTGAAGATGCCGATAGGTCCCGTCGAACACGGTGTCCGACGACGAGGTCCACTCGGTCCCGGCCGATAGCGTCGGGCGGCTGTTGTAGATGCGGCGGGCCTGAAGTTCGCGCTCGGAGGATTCCTCCTCGCCCATCGGTTCGAGTTCGAAGGAAGCCTCCTCGGGGATGACGATGAGCTGCACGAATGGCTCGTTCGGCCTGAAGATGTGGGTGCGGCCCTCGGCCGGCGCCTTGAACACGCAAAAGAACAGCATCGGCCACCAGTTTCGGATCAGCGCCGGCACCGCGATCGGCACGGTATCAGTCGGATCGGTGTAGAACCGCGGATGCGGTTCGGTCCGGATCGCCATGCCCTTTTCAACCTTGAGGTCCAGAAGGATCTGGTAGGTATAAAAAGTGTCGC
>Ga0181532_10003134_pt1 | contig 15022 bp, 15 predicted proteins | sample PEATcosm2014_Bin_33_FD_119768 | JGI IMG/M metagenome (GOLD analysis project Ga0181532, IMG submission 119768) | Peatland microbial communities from MTU Mesocosm Facility, Houghton, MI, USA - PEATcosm2014_Bin11_30_metaG | ecosystem: Environmental > Terrestrial > Soil > Wetlands > Peat | place...
CGCCGGGCGGCGTCGAGGCGTGGAGCCCGGCGGCGGAGAAACGAACCATTGGATGTCTTCATGGCCCCATTTTTACCACCGCCACCCGCTGATCAACAGGGGGACGCTCCTTTACCGCTTACGCATGAGCTTGGTTCGGGCCGAATGGTTGATCAGGTTCGATTGGCGTATGTTCTATTGTTTGACCTAATGCCCTGCACTCACCAGAAACAATGTTAACCACAACCGCGGAGTTTTGATCGGCTGAATTTTTGGCGGCGCTGTATTTTTCCCAATTCACGGACAAACGTTCGTCCCTAAAAGCCGCCGAAGACACTTTACCCGTTTTGGCGTCGTAGTGATTATGATGGATTCTACGGAACAGATTTGCGTCGTCCGGGATTGCTTCTACAGCGAAGGCCATAAAAGTTCAATGCCGACAAACCATTCGTAAAATTTCTCCAATCGTTCAAAATTGCTGCGTTCGCATTCAATGGAAAAATAATGACGCTTTCCGTCATTGCCAATCATAGTGCCAACCGCAGTCCAGCCCTGCTCAACGGCCTCGATTTCAAGACAACGCTTTTTGTCATGCCATTCCATTTGAACAAAACCATCGAAAGTAGGCGCTAAAAATGGTTCTCGAAAGTCGCTCGTTCGTTGCGCGAAACGCTTTAACGCCTCGACTACATCCGCGAGAACAAAAGATTTCACCGCTATGGCTCCTTCATCATCCCAATTCGGCTTGAGGCTGGAAAGCTCTGTAATTCGTTGACGCAACGCCGGTGGCAAAGTCGCCGACCGGCCAACTGCAATTTGATTAACTGAGTCGGCAATTCCGGCTGGCGCTAGAGGGGACGGGAAAAAATCGGAGGCTGCTCCTAAGGACGGCATTTCAGCAGCCCCCCCACTGGAACGCCGCGCGGATGCAGCGATGCTGCTTGTAAAATCTTCACATCCAAATGAAAAAACAGCGGCATTCATTTATCAATTTGTCTTTTGGACAGTCAAGTCTAATTTAGTCAGCGAATTTTCAAATGCCTCTTTGGCATTTTTCAGTACATCACGCGAAATTTTGTTTTCCCGATGGACTGTTGACCACGCCAAAAATAGTCCCTCTGGATAAACCAAAGACTTCTCGACCGTGAGCCGTATTTCTTCCGGCCAATTTTGGCAAAGAATATAGGCAATTGTTCCACCTGCAACAATCTGCTTTGCCGGATTGGCATATCTAAGAAGATATTGTTGCATCTCCTGAATCGAAGGAAATGTTGCGTGCGCTGTCGCGGAGATGGAAGTGTTGTTTATTTCCGGCAAAGGCACATGCTCGTAAACCTTCGCTATGCAATCCTGGACAATGTCTACGTCCTTTTCGGTCGTGGCATTTTGTAAAGACACATCCAGTTTTTCAGCTGAAATTCTGAATGTCCCATTGCCGTTAAAAAGTGAAAACGACAAATCGTAATTAAAGGTTTGATCGCCACTTCTAACAACAATTTGTGTTGGCCTAAGGCCGTAACTTGCAAACGCTTCCAAGCATTTTTGAGAACAGTCGTCGCAATGGGCGTCTTTGAAAAGCACAGCCTTTTTGAAAAGGGTTTCAATTGTAACCCCGCAAATTCTGGTTGTAATTTCAGCCATCGTTGTAAAGACATTACCAACATTCCTTTCCTTATGCAACTGCCGTATTTTGAATCGCACAGCCTGTTTGAACAGGGGGCCGGACATGGTGTTCTGAAGACTGCTCGCGATGGCCGCGGTGTGACGCAGGCTTTTTCGTGAAGGGCGAGAAACAGAGAACACAAAGCGCAATAATACACAACTGCCGGAAATCGAGCTTGTCCGCAGGCTTCACTTGCAGGACTTGCGAAAGGCCTTGAGCATTTCCGGATGGTCTTCGAAGAATTTCGCCAGGTTGGAAAGAACTTCAACCGTTTCGGCGCTCAAGTGATGTTCAATGCCTTCGATGTCTTGCTGCTGGGTTTGTTCATCGAGGCCGAAGAGGGAGAAAAAGCGCGACAACGTTTGGTGCCGCTTCTTGATGCGGCAGGCGACCGCGCGCCCCTTTTCTGTCAAGACCAGGCCGCGGTATTTTTCGTAGTTCAGGTAGCCCAGTTCCGCCAGCTTCTGCACCATGCTGGTGACGGACGCTTGTTTGACTTTCAACGATGAGGCGATGTCCACCACCCGGGCGTACCCCTTCTCCTGAATCAGCGCATGAATCCGCTCCAGGTAATCCTCCGCGCTTTGACTGGGCGATGTCGTTCCGGGCATTTCGCGTCCTTTATGCAGCGCGCGCCAGAGGGCGGCAAGCGCATTTTAAGGGAAACCAAACTGGCCAATCCGCCCGCTTCCTGCTTGAATCCCGGCGGCATGAAAATCCTGGTCATCGGTTCCGGCGGTCGCGAACACGCGCTGGTTTGGAAACTCGCGCAGTCGCCGCGCGTGACCCAACTCTGGTGCGCCCCGGGCAACGCGGGCATCGCCGGGGAGCCGTTGGCCGGCCATTCTTCCACGGTCCAGTGCCCGGATATTGCGGCGGACAATCTCCCGGGCCTTTTGGCCTTTGCCAACGAAAAGAAGCCGGATCTCACCGTGGTGGGGCCGGACAATCCGCTTGACCTCGGCATCGTCGATCTTTTTCAGAGCAATGGCTTGCGCATCTGGGGACCGAACCAGAAGGCCGCCCGATTCGAATCGTCGAAGGTGTTTTCGCAAAACTTCATGGCCAAACATGGCATTCCCACGCCACGGGCGGCGGATTTCGTCGAGGCCGAAGCGGCCAGGGAATTCGCCACCGCGCTGCACGGCAAATGCGCCGTGAAAGCGGAAGGTTTGGCCCTGGGCAAAGGCGTGTTGATTTGCCACAGCATGGCGGAAGCGTCCCTGGCCATTGATGATATGTTGGTCAATCAAAAATTCGGCGGGGCGGGCCGGCGAATCGTCATCCAGGAATTGCTGGAAGGGGTGGAAATTTCCCTGCACGCCCTGTGCGACGGCCGCACCGCGCTCTTGTTCCCCGCCGCGCAGGACCACAAGCGGATTGGCGAGAAGGACACCGGCCCGAACACGGGCGGTATGGGGGCGTATTCGCCCGCGCCATTTTTGACCGATGCGGAGCTGGCCGGAGTCGAAAGAAAAATTCTTGCGCCGTGGTTGAAGGGCTGCCAGGAAGAAGGCATCGATTTTTGCGGCATTTTGTATCCGGGTGTCATGCTGACAAAAGACGGCCCGAAGGTGCTGGAGTTTAACGCCCGCTTTGGCGATCCGGAAACACAGCCTTACCTCATGCGCCTGGAAAATGACTTGACCGACTTGCTTGAATCCTGTGTGGAACGGCGCCTGGACCAAATGACGCTGCGCTGGCGGCCGGATGCCGCGGTCTGCGTGGTGATGGCCTCGCAGGGTTATCCAGGGTCTTACGCGAAAGGCAAACCGATTCGGGGATTAGCGGAAGCCGGCCGGCTGCCGGACACAAAAATCTTCCACGCCGGAACAGCCCGGGTCAATGATCAGATTGTGACCAACGGAGGACGGGTTCTTGGAGTGACGGCGCTGGGTTGCGGATTGGCCCAGGCGCGCGACCGGGCCTATGAAGCGGTGCGGAAAATTCAATTCGACGGCGCGCAATTTCGGCGCGATATTGCGGACAAGGCCCTGGAATGGCTTGCCCGGGCCGCCGCACACACTTAAACTTTAATATCTTGAACACGCGAAATCTTGTCTTTTGTTTTCTTCTCGCCGCGACCGTTGGCCGCGCCGCCCCGCCCGGCGATCCGCCAAAATTTGAAGAGGTTTACCAATTGCTGCGCAGCAACCTCGACGGGGTGAGCCAGGCGGACTTGGACCGCGCCGCTGTCAAAGGCCTGCTCGAACAACTTCCGGGCCAGGTGATGCTGGAGGAATCCAACAGCGCGGCGATTCCGACTGCTTCCGACACCTTGGGCAAGGTTGCCCTTTACGACGATTCCTATGCCTGTTTGCGAATCGGCAGGGTCGAAGGCAACCTCGCCGAAAAACTGCGCGCGGCGTATCAAGAGCTGGTCCGCACCAACAAGGCGAAGATCAAAGGCGTCATCCTGGATTTGCGTTTTGCCTCGGGGAACGATTACGGGGCGGCGGCGGCGGCGGCGGACTGCTTCCTGAACTCCGAGCAACCGTTGTTGGATTGGGGCACGGGTTCGGCCCGCGCCACAAAGAAAACCAATGCCATTGCCGCGCCCGTGGCCATCCTGGTCAATTCCCAAACGGCCGGCGCGGCGGAGAGCTTGGCCGCCGCGTTGCGCGAGGCGGACATTGGATTGATCCTCGGCGCCACGACTGCGGGACAGGCCAAAATTTTCAAGGAGTTTTCGCTGGGCAACGGCGAAAAACTGCGCATCGCCACCGCTCAAATCAAGCTGGGTAATGGAACCGCGATGGCCCGCGGCTTGAAGCCAGACATTGCGGTCGAGACAAGTTTGGCGGATGAAAGGGCCTACCTGGAAGATCCCTATAAAATCCTCCACCCGCCCGCGCTGGCCAAAAACGGGTCTGCGGCAAATACCAATCTCTCTTCAACCAATCAGCCGGCCCGTCGCCCCACCAACGAAGCCGAATTGGTCCGGGAACGCCGCGCCGGTGAAACGCTGGACGATGGCTCCGACGAAATGAGCCCTCAGATCATCGCCGCTCCAGAGGAACCGGCCCCGCCCGTCATCGCCGACACCGCATTGGCCCGGGCGCTGGACCTGCTCAAAGGCCTCGCCGTCCTCCAGCAAAGCCATCCTGGCTGAAAAGGCTGACGAATTCTCGTTCGCTAGCCGTTCTTGCCGCAGCAATGCTTGTACTTTTTCCCGCTGCCGCAGGGGCAGGGATCGTTGCGTCCCACTTTGGGGCCGGTCCGCACCGGTCTGGCCTTGGCCTGGGCCTGGGCCATGGCCTCGGTCGCCTCGGTGACCATGTCGCTGGGATTTTTGCCGCCGGGCGCGGACGCGGGCGCGGGCGCCGCCTTGCCCGCGCCAAAAGTGGTCTCCTCCTGGTGGATGGTTTTTTGCGGCATGTTGCGCAGAAACTTGTCGAAGGCCATCACGCTGGAGGCGCTGCGGAAAATATTGTGACAGATTTCCGTTTTGATGTTGACCATCAATTCCTCGAAGATCTTGAAGGCCTCGGATTGGTATTCCACCAACGGATCGCGCTGGCCGTAGGCGCGCAAACCGATGCTGTCCCGCAGGCTGTCCATGCCGTAGAGATGCTCCTGCCAGAGCTTGTCCACCGCGGTCAGGATGGTGTAACGCTCGACCGATTTGAGCGCCGTAGCGTCTTCAAAACTGATCTTTAATTCGTAGGAATCCCGCGCCGCCTTGCAGATAAACCGGCAGACGGCAAATTGCGCCGCGGTCAAACCGTCGAAGGCCGAGCCGGGGACCGGCAGCTCGGTGCCCGACACAGCGGCCTTGACAATTTCCTCTTCCGGAATGCCCAGCGGAAAATTGAGATTGACCCAGTCGGCCAGCGGCCGGGCCACCCACTCCTTGGCGTCGGCCGACTCGGAAGTCAATGCCTGCACCTGTTGGATCACCACTTCCTCCATGATGTCCATCAACCGGTCCCGCACGTCCTCGGAGTTGATCACCTCATCGCGGAAGCCGTAAATGACTTCGCGCTGTTTGTTCATCACGTCGTCGTATTCCAGCGTCCGTTTGCGCCGTTGGAAGTTGTGCTGTTCGACCCGTTTCTGCGCCTGCTCGATGGATTTGTTGAGCATGAAATGCTCCAGCTCCTGGCCCTCTTCCAAGCCCACTTTCTCCATCACTTTGACAATCCGGTCCGAGCCGAACAACCGCATCAGGTCGTCTTCCAGGGAAATGAAAAAGTGCGATGACCCCGGATCGCCCTGCCGCGCGCAACGTCCCCGCAACTGCCGGTCAATGCGCCGCGATTCGTGCCGTTCCGTGCCGATGACGTGCAGGCCGCCCGCCGCGGGGACGGCTTCGCCGAGTTTGATGTCCGTGCCGCGGCCAGCCATGTTGGTGGCAATGGTGACCGAGCCGCGCTGGCCGGCCCGCGAAACGATTTCCGCCTCCTGCTGGTGAAATTTCGCGTTGAGAACGGAATGAATGATGCCGGCCCTTTTCAACATGCGGGACACCTGCTCGCTCGTTTCCACGGAAACCGTGCCGACCAGAATCGGGCGGCCTTGGTTGTGGATGGTGGTGATTTCCCTGATGACGGCGTTGAATTTTTCGCGTTTCGTTTTGTAAACCGAATCGTTGGCGTCCCGGCGCGCCACCGGTTTGTTGGTGGGGATGACCATCACGCCCAGCTTGTAAATATCGAGGAACTCGCCCGCCTCCGTTTCCGCCGTGCCCGTCATGCCGGCCAGCTTTTTGTAGAGGCGAAAATAATTTTGAATGGTGATGGTGGCCAGCGTCTGGGTCTCGCGCTCGATTTCCACCCCTTCCTTGGCTTCAACCGCCTGATGCAACCCATCGCTCCAGCGGCGGCCATACATGGGACGGCCGGTGTGTTCGTCAACGATGATCACCTTGCCGGCTTCGATCACGTAATGCACATCGAGTTGGTAAAGGCTGTAGGCTTTGAGCAACTGCGAAATGGTGTGAATTTGCATGGCCTTGACCTCGAATTCAGACTGGGCCTTCGCTTTGGCTTCAAGGCGCTTGCGCACATCCGCCTCCGGTCCGGAATCGATCTCATGGAACTTGACCGTCAAATCCGGCAGCAAGAAAGCGTCCGGATCGTCGGGGCGCATCATGACGCGTCCCTTTTCCGTCAGGTCGGCCTCATGGGTTTTCTCGTCCATCGCGTAAAAAAGTTCCTCCTTCTCCGCGTAGAGCGCTTTTTTGGATTGGTCGGCGTGCAATTCCAATTCCGCCTTGTTCATCATGCGGATGTTTTCCGGAATCTCCAGCAGCTTGGCCAGGCCGGCCGAACGCGGGCTGCCGATTTTGACCCGATACAGCAGCAGGCCGGCTTCCCTTTCCAGCGCCGCCGGATTGGGCGGATTGGAGCCGTCCTCGGGATGCAGTTTTTTCAGCAGCGCCTCCGTCTCGGAAATGTAGCGGGCGCACAATTTTTCCTGCGTCCGCACCAATGACTCAATGGCCGGCTTGAACTCGTCGTATTTTGTGTCAGCGGCAACGACGGCCGCGCCGCTGATGATGAGCGGGGTCCGCGCCTCGTCGATCAGAATCGAGTCCACTTCATCGACAATGGCAAAATGATGCCCGCGCTGGACCTGTTCCTCCTTGCGCGTCGCCATCCCGTTGTCGCGCAGGTAATCGAAACCGAATTCGGCGTTCGTTCCGTAAGTGATGTCGCAATTGTATTGCGCGCGCCGATCCGACGGCGATTGGTCGTGCAGGATGCAGCCGACCGTCAGGCCGAGGAATTTGTAAACCGCGCCCATCCATTCGCTGTCGCGCGCCGCCAGGTAATCATTGACCGTGACGATATGCGCGCCGCGGCCGGCCAGAGCGTTCAAATAAACCGGCAGGGTGGCGACGAGCGTTTTGCCTTCGCCGGTCGCCATTTCGGCGATCTTGCCGCGATGCAGCGCGATGCCGCCGACGAGCTGGACGTCAAAGGGAATCATTTCCCATTGCAGCGGATGGTCGCGCACCACGATTTCCTGGCCGCACAAACGGCGGCAGGCCGCCTTGACCACGGCGTAGGCTTCAGGGAGGATTTCCTCCAGCCGCCGGGCCAGCTCGTCATCGTCCTTGATTTGGGACAATTCCGCCTTCCAGGCGGCGGTTTTTTCGCGCAAAGCATCGTCGGACAGCGGCTGGAGCGAAGATTCGAGATCGTTAATCTTTTTAACCAGCGGCCGCATTTTTTTGACCTGCCGATCGTTCTGCGAGCCGACAATTTTTTTTATGATGAAATTCAGCATACTGCCCACCCGAACCGAAGTTCCAGAGCCTGACAACGCTACCGGAACCGCCGCACACCGTCAAAGCAACAATATTTGCCTTCGGCCGCGCCGCAAAAGATTTTGCGGAATATCGTTGCCAAAAAATGGGTTTGGCCTAAAATTCCTTCCAGATGGTCGGAACATTGGGCGAAACGTGAAATTTTTGACCATTTCACTCCTCCACGTTTCGCCAAGAGGCGCGGCAGCCTGTGGCTGCGGCAAATTTTTTTGATGAGCGTTCCCGTTTGTTTTTTTGCGGTGACACAATTGCAATTTGTCTGGAGCCGGTCCACCGACGTCGGCCGGGTCATCATTTTCGTCCTGGCGATCTTCTCCGTCTTCGCCTGGTATATGATGGTTTCCAAGGCGCTCCAAATGCGCCGGGCCAAACAACTCAACCAGTTCTTTGAATCCGAATACAACGGACAGGAGCACGTCCTCGGCATTTTTGATCGCCGCCTGCAAGTGGATGGCTGTCCGATGTTCGCCGTTTACCAGGAGGGCTGCATGGAATTGGACGCCCGCCTCAAAGGCGAAAGCGGGGAGGCGCGCAAAAAATTCATCACGCTCAAGAGCATGGAACACATCAAGCGCACCCTGGAGGGGGCCGTGGCCCGCGAGTCGCTCAAACTGGAATCGGGCTTGATTCTGCTCGGCACCGTCGCGCCCGGCGCGCCCTTCATCGGATTGCTCGGCACGGTCTGGGGTGTCATGGACACGTTTGCCATGGTGGGACAGGCGGGCAGGGCCGAATTGGCGACGATGGCGCCGGGGGTGTCCGCCGCGTTGATCACCACTGTGGCTGGTTTGCTGGTGGCCATTCCTTCCATGTTTGGCTATAATTTTCTGGTGCATACGTTGCGCGTCCGGACGGTCGAGTTGGATAACTTCGCGCAAGATCTGGTGTCCAAAATGGAAACGGAGTATCTGAAGGAAGAATGAGACGGTTCTCCCAACGCAATTCGCTGGTGACGCTGAGCGAGATCAACATCACGCCGCTGCTCGATTTGGCTTTCGTGTTGTTGATCATTTTCGTCATCACCCGCCCGTTGCTGGAGCAAAACATCGATTTGCAACTCCCGCAAAACATGGGCGCGCCGGAAACGCGATCCATCGACCGCCGCAATATCCGCCTGGTCGAGATCACGCCCCGCGGCGATTATCTCTACCAGGGAAGGCACGTTTCCCTCCGCCAGCTTGAAACCGATTTGTCCGTGGCGTATCAACAGAATCACAAGTTGATCGTCGATATTCGGGCCGACAAACGCACTCCATGGGACTTCGTCATAGCCGTCTTCGACGCCTGTTTGCGCAATCACATCACCCAATTTTCCGCGAAGACCGCGCCCGCCGAACACAAATGACACGCCTGCAAAAAAAGTGTTTTCTTTTCTCGGTCGGAATGCACGGCCTGCTGGGGGTCATTGTGCTGGGCAGCTCCGCCTTTCGCGACAAACCCGCCACGAAGGACATTCCCATTTTGACCATGATCCCGGCCCGGATTCTGGACGAAGCGGGTGCCGGAGGCGGCAGCCCCGAACCGGCCGCCGCGCCGCGACCATCGCAGCCCGTAGCGCCCGCGATCCAGGCGCCTCAGCCCGCGCCGTCCGTGGTCCGGCTGCAGCAGCCCGTCGCGCCATCGCACGCGGCGGAGGTGCTGGAACGTCCCAAGCCGCGGGAAGTTGAAAGAGAACCAGCGCCGCAGCCGTCGATTGCAAAAGAGGCCGAGGCCAAGCCGGCCCGCAAACCTCATGAGATTCATCCTGACTATACCCCGGCCACGCCCGCCAACCGCCAGACGAAGACCAAAATATCAGAATCCGCAGTTGCAGAATCCTCCTCAAGCTCCAACGCCAAACGCCTTCGGCAGCAGATTGCCGAGTCGCTGGACGCCCTGGCTTCAGGCGTGAAAAGCAGCGGGGCAGCAGGGACGGTCGTGGATATGCCGGGCCAGGGGGGTGGAGAAGCCTTCGCCGGCTACGAAACCGTTATTTACAATGCCTATTACCACGCCTGGATCACACCGGACAGTGTCGCCAACAAGCTGGCGGGAGCCGATGTCAAAATCGTCGTGGCGCGCGACGGCACGATCATTTCCGCTGAAATCATCAGCAAGTCCAGCGAACCGGCGCTGGACAAGTCGGTCGAGAGAGTGTTGAGGGCAGTAACCAAATTGCCGCCGTTTCCCGCCTCCGCCCACGACGAGCAACGCAGTTTTTTAATCCGCTTTAACTTGGAGGCAAAAGAAGCATCTGGATGAAAATACAATTCAAAACAGTTCTTGTGGGAATTCTGCTGGCGGCCCTGTCTTTGATGGCGAGGGCACAGGACGTCATTCAAATCACCAAACAAACCACCCACCTCATCCCCATTTCCATCACCGGTTTCACCGGGGAAGCGGCGTCGGTGTTGAGATTTGATCTTTCTGTTCTGGGCATGGAAGTCCAGGAACCGGCGGAATACATCATCAGCGGGAAGGATGACGGGCGGGTGGAAGGCAGCCTGACGCAGGCCGGGATGAACCGGCCCATTTTCCTCAGGGCCTACGCCGGCGGCAGCACACGCTCGCAAGCGCACGCCTTTGCCAATGACATCGTCAAGGAACTGCGCCAGACATCCCCCATTTTTCAGACTAAAATTGCCTTCCGCCTGGCACGGGGCGGCTCGAAGGAAATTTGTGTCTCTGATTTCGACGGCAACAATCCGGTGGTCCTGACCCACGACAACGTTCTGGTGGAAGCGCCGTCCTGGCTGCCGGGGGGACGGGGATTGCTTTACACGTCGTGGATGAATCGCAACACGGTTCAAATCTACGAACACAATCTGGCCACCGGCGCGCGCAGGGTCTTTGCCGGTTACCCCGGCTTGAATTGCAGCGCGGAAGTTTCACCCGACGGGCAAAAGGTGGCGATGATCCTGAGCAAAAATGGAAGCCCCAACCTGTATGTCTGCGATATGGACGGGAGCCATCTCAAACAATTGACCCATACCCGCGACGAAGACTCATGCCCGTGCTGGTCGTCTGACAGCCGGGAGATTTGTTTCGTTTGCCGGAGCGGCCGCGCGGTTTTGCAGAAAATCAGCGTCAACGGCGGGGAGGCTGTCCCGGTGCATGTCAGCGGGGTTTATGGGAACCTGACGGCGCCGGATTGGTCGCCCGACGGCAGCAAGATCGCGTTCACCAGCGGCAGCGGCAATTTCAGCATCTGTGTGATGCCGGCCGGAGGGGGCGAAGCAGAAAAATTGGTTGCTGGCGAAGACCCGTGCTGGGCGCCCAATTCCCGCACGATCATCTTCACGCAGCGAAGAAATGAAAAACGAGTCTTATGTTTGCTTGACGTGCCAACCAAACACGTCAAAGATGTGAGTCAAATTTCGGGGAGCTGTTCGGAACCTTCATGGGCAAGGTGACAAACGGCTTCTTGGGCAACAAACAAGAAAAATGAAAAATTTAAATTTATTCGGCGTATTCATCGTAAGCACGGCATTACTGGCCAGCGGCTGTCACCGCAAACCAACCTCGCTCACGCCAATTCCAGACAACATGCAACGTCCGGCCAGCGAGAACACGGGGGGAGTTGGTTCCGGCATGCCGCTTCCCACTGAGCCTCCGGTCACAAGCGCAAACAACCCGGAGGGAATTGGAATGAACAGTGTCGGCAAATGGCCCGATCTCTTCAATGGCCCTCACAATGAAGACCCGGACAAGTTCAAGGCCGATACCGTCTATTTCGACTTCGACAAGGCAACGATCAAGGCGTCGGAAGAGGGCAAACTACAGGACGTGGCCGCCTATTTTAAGGGGAACACCACTGACGCCCTGATTGTCGAGGGCAACTGCGACGAGCGGGGAACTGAGAAGTATAATCTGGCATTGGGTGAGCGGCGGGCCCTGGCCGTGCGCGAATACCTGGCCAACCTGCAAATGGACCCGCAACGGATCAAGACCGTCACCTACGGCTTCTCCAAACCGGTCGATTCCGGCCACAATGAAGCCGCCTGGAAGAAAAACCGCCGGGGTGATTTGGTGCTGGTAACCCCGAAATAGCCGGCCAGTTCTCCGGCAGGATGGGGCTGTTTTGGGCCTTTACTAATGGTCCCGGGTGGTGTACTTATATTGAAGGACAGGAAGCATATTTTATGAACACAACCTTAGCAGTATTGGGTTTGAGCGGTGGAGAACTGATTATTGTTCTGGTCGCCATTTTGGTCCTTTTTGGCGCCAAGAAAATCCCTGAATTCGCCAAGGGATTGGGCCAGGGCATCAAGGAGTTCAAGAAGGCGTCCAGCGACGTGACCAATGAGTTTCAAAATGCCATGAACCAGGAGACGCCGCCTCCAGTTCCGCCCGTCAAACCGCCCGCCGCTCCCGAAACAGCCGCCGCCAATCCGCCCTCCACCGTGCCCAAGGCTTGATCGCGTTCGCCAACCCTGGATCATGGCAGAACCGAGCGAGGAACTTCAGCCGGAGAACGAGGACGGCGAGGGTGGCGCTGTAAAATCGTTTCTGGAGCATCTGGAAGATCTTCGCTGGATGCTCATCAAGAGCGCGGCGGCGACCTTGGCCGGGATGATGGTCTGCCTATTCGCTGTTCCTCAACTTGTCAGCATCCTCACTTGGCCCCTGAAACGCGCCGCGCACCGGCATATTGTCTTTATGCCGGAGAACACCAACACGATTCTTAATCTGCGCCTCGGTTCGAAGTCGCTTGAATCCATCGAGCTTGGCAGCAACCAGATTGGCTCCTTAAACCTTGGCACCAATCGCCATGTCACCGTGCAACTGGAGCCGGTGGCAGCCGGCACCAACACATTTCTGGCCTTGCGCATGGTGGCGGCGGATGCTGACGAAGGACCAAACGGTCCCCAACTCGTCTATATGGGCCCGTCGGCCCCGTTTTTATCCGCCTTGCATCTGGCATTTTTTGGCGGATTGATTCTGGCTTCGCCCTTTGTGCTTTATTTCATCGGGCAATTCGTTATGCCGGCCCTGAAGATTGTCGAAAAAAAGTATTTCCTGCGCGCATTTTGGTTTGGGACAGTGTTGTTCCTGGCCGGCTTGTCGGTGGCCTACTTTGTGATCATGCCGCCCGCGATCAAATTTGCCGAGCTGGCCTCGCAGTTGATGGGCATTTCGACGCAAATCTGGAAGGCCGAAGATTATTTCGGTTTCGTGGTCAAATTCATGCTGGGGATGGGGTTGGGCTTTGAGTTGCCGGTGGTCTTGCTGGCCCTGGTAAAAATCGGCCTGCTCAACTATGCCAAGCTCAAGTCAATGCGGCGTTACATGATCGTAGGCAATCTTATCCTGGGCGCCCTGCTCACCACGCCGGAACCTTTCACCCAGGTTATAATGGCTGTGGCCTTGCAAATGCTCTTCGAGGTCGCGGTTTGGATCGCTTGGTACTGGGAGCGGCAGAAAAAACAACAGGAGGCGAAGAATGGGGCGATTGATGTGTAAAATTAAATGAAAAAAACTGGACAAGCCCGCTGCGCCGGGCTTAATGTGCCGGAAAGAGTTTAATTATGCGTAACAAGGTTTTTTATTTTTTATCTCTGATCGCTGTTTCCAGTTTCGTCGCCGGCTGCGCCGGCCCGCAGGGTCCGGAGCAAAAATTTGGGCGCGGCTTGAACAACCTGGTTGAATTTGCCCGGATGGGCGAACTCCAACGGTCAATGGAACAAGCGGCCATATTTGATTCTCCGGGTTATGGGGGCATAACCACCGGTTTCTTTCATGGCATCAATCGCAGTTTTGCCCGAACAGGCGCCGGACTGTATGAAGTGCTGACTTTTCCCATTCCCAACGGCCTGAATGGCGACTACCGCCCGATATTCTATGGTGAAGGTCTTCTCCGTTCCCCGGATCCCGTCTATCCCGACAGCTACAAGCCCGATTGGATCGCCGAAACCATGCTGGAGCCGGACACCGCGTTGGGCTTTTCCGGCGGTGATATAGCGCCGTATCTTCCGGGCAGCCGGTTCCGCATATTCGACAATTGAGAGGCAACAGCCGGTCGCTTGCAGTCGCGGACACTGTCCGGCTCCGGCAACGCTTCGCGCGTTTTACCCGCTGATGCTTGAGAAGACTTCATTCTGCAAAGTCAATCTTCTCCTCAACATCCTGGGAAAACGTCCCGACGGTTTTCACGAATTGGAAACCATTATGCATCCGGTCGGCCTTTATGACCGGCTGCGCTTTGACCGGGCCGGCAGGGACATCAAACTCACTTGCAACGACCCCATTCTGCCGGTTCATTCCAAGAACCTGGTCTTTCGCGCCACCGCGCTCTTCTTAAAAAAAGCCGCGATAAACGAAGGGGTCCGAATCCACCTGGACAAGCACATCCCCATCTCCGCCGGTTTGGGTGGCGGCAGCGGCAACGCGGCCACGACCTTCCTGGCCCTCAACGAACTCTTTGGTCATCCCCTGGCTCCGGCAACCTTGCAGGAGATGGCCGCCGCTTTGGGTTCGGATGTCCCCTTTTTTTTGCAGAACCGGCCGGCGCTCGCCACCGGCCGGGGCGACATCATCAAGCCGCTCGAATACTTTCCCGCGATGCGGTCGGCGCATATCGTGCTGATCCATCCCGGCTTTGGAATATCCACCTCATGGGCTTACCAACAACTGGGCCGGTTTCCTGAAGCGCAAAACGGCCGGGCGGGCCGCGCCGGAAAGCTGGCGGCCCTCTTGCGCGCCGGCGACAGGGTGGGCGCGGGCCGGGAGTTTTACAACTCGCTCGAAGCGCCCGCCTTGCACAAGTATCCGTTGCTGGAGTTATTTCAGCAGTTCCTGCGCGAAAACGGCGCTTGGGCCGCGTTGATGTCCGGCAGCGGTTCAACCACATTCGCGCTGGCGGACTCAAAGGAAACGGCGGAACACCTGCTTGAGAATTTCAAAGCCAAATTCGGCGTCAAATGCTGGACGGCGGTGGTCAAGCCTGAAGGCTACATGCCAAATGCTGAATGAAGAGCCGGACTTCGCGGTTTCCTTGTCTTCCTCACAAACTCAGCATTTGGCAGTTAACCTGCATTTCTCACCAATAGATTTTTGAGAAAGAATTTCTGGTTTTTCGAACCGAAAAAAACAGGTCTGCAACTGGATGGGGGTGTGCATGGCAGAAA